>JABLTQ010061918.1_pt1 | contig 70879 bp, 73 predicted proteins | sample 7160101 | NCBI WGS metagenome assembly JABLTQ01 (sample SAMN14651228, study PRJNA627086) | human gut metagenome | isolation source: feces | host: Homo sapiens | reverse complement strand
CAACAATCCGTAGGTCGTGCTGTAACTGCCGCCAGAGAAAAGATAAAGGCGGAGATGAAGAAATACCTAAACGCATGACCGTTAAGCATACCCTTATATCTTTGGATATGAGGGTATTTGCTTTGTGTTCTCTAATGGAACTTCACAGAAGTCAAACGCCCGGAACACGCATTGCGGCTGTTCGTGCGCTTTGCCCTTGCTAAGGGCGTGATCTCCTACGGCATGGATTTGATGCTGGCACTGCTGGACATTGTACAGGGGGTGATCTCCACCATTATGCAGGCAACGGGCTTTGGACAGCCCCAGTCCGCTGTGCTGCCATCTGAAATTGTTTCGGCCATTGAGGACTGCGGATTTTTTGAATCCATCCCGTTGTGGGCCGTCACGCTGATCGGCGGCCTGTTCATCTGGGTGCTGTCTTTTCAGATGATCCTCAGCGTCTACGGGCGTTTCTTCAAAATGTTCATGTACACAGCCATTGCTCCCATTCCGCTATCCACCTTTGCCGGAGAACCCACCCAGAGCATTGGCAAGAGCTTTCTCAAAAGCTATTCTTCCGTCTGCCTGGAAGGAGCCGTCATTGTGCTGGCTTGCGTAATTTTCTCTGCCTTTGCGTCCTCGCCCCCTGTGGTGGACACCGGAGCGGCAGCGGCTACTATGGTGTGGAGCTATGTCGGAGAGCTGATCTTCAATATGCTCATTCTCGTAGGTTCTGTGAAAATGGCAGACAGGGTCGTGCGGGAAATGATGGGGCTGTAAAATGACATTTTAATCTAGGGAACTTTTTGCCGCTATTTCATCAAAAAAGTTCCCTAGTTGCAATTCAAAGCCTTCCAATCGGGAGGCGTTATTCTTTTACACAAAACAAGGAGGAAACCATTGGAAGTAAAAATCAACAAAGAGATCCAGTCCTACAGTGAATCCATGTTCTTTGGCCTCTCCATGCGGCAGTGCGGCTTCTCACTGGCGGCAATGCTGGTTGCCGTGGGGCTGTACTTTCTGCTGAAGCCCTATGTGGGTACGGAAACCGTCAGCTGGATGTGTATTCTGGGAGCCGCACCTTTTGCGGCTATGGGATTCATTAACTACCACGGCATGACCGCTGAACAGCTGGCCTGGGCCTGGATTCGTTCGGAACTGCTGGAACCAAAGCGGCTTATTTCTGAGCCGGATAATCTCTACTACAAATTGTTAGAGGACACCATCTCCAACCACGAAAAGGAGGCATATAAGAAATGATGAAATCCATTCGTACTTTGGTGCGACAGGACCAGGAGAAATATGTGATTCCTCGCCGTGTCCAGGATGTGATCCCCATTCAGAAAATCTGGGAGGACGGGATTTTCCTCACCGGCGGACGGTACGCAAAAACCTTCCGCTTCACGGACATCAATTATCAGGTGGCCTCGGAACCGGACAAAGAAAAGATGTTCCGGGGCTACTCTGCCCTTATCAACAGTCTGGATTGCGGAGCTACCACCAAAATCACCATCTTCAACCATAAGATGAGCCAGATCAATTTTGAAAAATCCATCCTCATGCCCATGCAGTGGGACGGACTGGACGACTACCGGGAGGAATACAATCAGATGCTTCTGGACAAGGCCACCAATGGCAACGGCATTGTCCAGGAGAAATTTTTGACAGTTTCCGTCCGCAAAAAGGATGTGGATGCCGCCCGGAGCTTCTTTGCCCGTGTGGAAGCGGACCTTTCTGCCCACTTTGCCGCCCTTGGCTCCACCTGCGGACCCATGAATGCCATGGAGCGGCTGCAAATTCTCCACCGCTTCTACCGCAGGGGAGAAGAAAATGAGTTCCGCTTCTCTCTGCGGGATTCTGCCCGGAAGGGTCACAGCTTCCGGGACTACATCTGCCCGGATTCCATGGAACGGCACAGCGACTATCTCCAGATCGGGGAACGGTACGCCAGGGTACTGTATCTCAAGGACTACGCCAGCTACATTCAGGATGATTTCGTATCCGAGTTGACGGACTTGAACCGGGACATGATGCTCTCCATTGACATGGTACCCATTCCCACAGACGAGGCTGTGCGGGAGGTAGAAAACCGGCTTCTCGGTGTGGAGACAAACATCACCAACTGGCAACGCCGCCAGAACAGCAACAACAATTTCTCCGCTGTTGTCCCTTATGACATGGAATTGCAGCGGAAGGAAAGCAAAGAGTTTTTGGAAGATCTGACCACCCGTGACCAGCGGATGATCTTCGGTATCCTGACCATGGTCATTACCGCGGATACCAAGGAACAGCTGGATATGGATACGGATGCCATTCTCTCCACCGCAAGAAAGCGGATGTGCCAAATGGCTGTCCTCAAATACCAGCAGATGGATGGCTTGAACACCGTGCTTCCCATTGGCACCCGGAAGCTCAACGCCTTCCGCACCCTGACCACGGAGAGCCTTGCGGTGTTCATGCCATTTAAGGTCCAGGAGATCATGGACAAGGGCGGTATCTACTTTGGAGAAAACGCCATCTTCCACAACCTCATCATGTGCAACAAAGAGAATCTGCTGAACCAGTCCGCGTTCCTGCTGGGTGTCCCCGGTTCTGGAAAGTCCTTCTCTGCCAAGGAGCTGATGACCTTCCTGATGCTGAACACCGAGGACGATATTCTGGTCTGTGATCCCGAAGGGGAGTACGCCCCCCCTGGTGGAGGCCATGGGGAATATGGGTTCCGTGATCCATGTTTCCGCTGGCGGGCGGGATCGGCTCAACGCTATGTACATGGTGGACGGCTATGGGGAGAACAATCCCATTGTGGTCAAGTCCGAGTTCATCATGTCCCTGATCGAGCAGATCGACAAGAAAGGGGTGGGTCCCCAGCACAAGTCCATTATTGACCGTTGCATTACGATGGTTTACCGGAATGCGGCCTATACAGGAACGGTCCCCACCCTCTGCACCCTGCGGGACACCCTGCTGGAGCAGCCGGAGCCGGAAGCAAAACAGATCGCCCTGTCCTTGGAACTGTACACCACCGGTTCCCTGGATATTTTCGGAAAGCAGAGCAATGTAGACCTGGATAAGCGTGTAGTTGTATTTGACATTCACGGCCTGGGGGCGCAGTTGAAGCCCACCGGCCTGCTGGTCATTACGGACACCATGCTGAACCGTGTGACCCTGAACTGGAAGAAAGGCAAGCGGACCCATGTATTCATTGACGAATTCCATGTGGTTTTTGAAAATGAGTTCTCCGCCGCCTTCTTCAACTCCGCATGGCGGCAGTTCCGAAAGCGCAACGCTTTTCCCACAGCAATTACCCAGAATGTGGAGTATCTGCTGGATTCCGTTCAGGCCAGCACCATGCTTTCCAACTCCGAATTCATTGTCATGCTGAATCAGGCGGCATCTGACCGGGAAAAACTGGGCAGACTCCTGAACATTTCCAACGAGCAGATGAACTACATCACCAATGTGGAGGCTGGTTCCGGCCTTATCAAATACGGCAGTGCCCTGGTGCCTTTCATCAACCGTTTTCCGAAAAATACCAAGCTCTACCAGCTTATGACCACCCGCCCCGGTGAAGGGCGGTTTGCCGGTCAGTCCTGATAGGGGGGCGATGCCATTGCCGGAAATCAAGACAAGGCAGAATCAGGGAAAGCCCGTTCTCAACACCGCCCAGCAGCAGATGCAGCGCAGCTTCGTAAAAGCAAGGCGGGAGCAGGCAGCCAAAAAGCAAAATGAGCAGTCGGAGTCCCCGAATAACTATGCGGAGGAAAAAATATCCCGGACGGCAGAGAATGCCGTTCGGGATGGGGCCTCCCTGGCTGTGCGGGAGATACGCTCGCTTCACCAAAGGAATGATGATAAGCATGGTATTTCGTCGGAAGCGGATATGCCGGAGGAATATCAAAAGACACCTGCAAAAGGGCCTTCCAGAAGCCGTCCTGCAACACAGCAAGAAGCAGGGCGGAAAGCAGCGGTAGAAAGAATCGTCCAGCAACAGCAGGCAAATGCAACGGGAGGTGTCCCGGAAAGCTCCGATGCTTTGCCTCACCGCACTGCCCAAAAGCCAATTCGCACCCGTGAGCAATCTATAGCTGTCCCTGCCCAGACTGCGCAGCAGGAAGCAGCACGGAAAGCAGCTGTACAAAACATTGTCCGGCAGAGGCAGACCCAAAAGCAGGAGAAACTGCAAATAGAGCAAGCGCATTTTTCTCAGCAGGTGGAGGCATCCAAAAGAAATTCTTCCACAATACCGTTGCCAGATAGTCAGGCGGTTTTCAAACCAATGGACCAAACCAGAAGCTCTACAGTTGGCACCGCAAAGGCAGATGGTTTCCATAACACGGTTTCGCTTGACAAGAGAACGGCATCTAAAGGGCAGATTCCTATAAAAAGAAATCCGATTTGCCGATTCGTACCAAACAGGGCGCTGTCCCCATTAAGGCCGCTGAATGGGCATCTGAAAGAATTGTGGATTCCACCGCAGAGAAAGCCTTTCAGGAAGCGCAAAAGGCCACCATCACAGCTGCCCAAAAGAGCAGCCACGCAGCCGCCACCGCTGGGCGCAGGGCGGTGGTGGCCGCAAAGAAAGCCGCAGAGCTGGCAGCAAAGTTGGCCAGGTCTGCGGCAGAGGCGGCAAAGGCACTATACACAGCCATTGCCGCCGGTGGAGTTGCTTCCGTTCTGGTGATCGTCATTGTTGTCCTCATTGGCTGCGGTGCCGCCATCTTCGGAAGCCAGGACGAATCCACGGAAACGCTGCCCCTCAGTGCGGAGGTGGAAGCCTATGAGCCGGTCATCCGCAAATATGCCAAACAGTATGGCATCCCGGATTATGTACCGCTCATCCAGGCAGTGATGATGCAGGAATCTGGTGGCAGAGGGAATGACCCCATGCAGGCCTCCGAGTGTGGTTATAACACCCAGTACCCCAGAACCCCCGGAGGCATTACGGACCCGGAGTATTCTATTTCAGTAGGTATCCAGAATCTTGCAGACTGTTTGCAGACAGCCGGAGCCGAAAGCCCCATTGATCTGGAACATATTCAGCTGGCGCTCCAAGGCTATAACTTTGGCAGCGGCTACATTACCTGGGCCTTGCAGAAATACGGCGAATATTCCCGTGCAAACGCCATTGAGTTCTCCTTAAAAATGGCAGAACAGATGGGCTGGAACAGCTACGGTGACAAGCAGTATGTCCCCCATGTGCTGCGGTACTATCCAATCGGCAAGGTTTTCTACACCCCGGAGGACGGGGATGCCATTGTGGATGTAGCCCTGTCCCAGGTGGGCAACATCGGCGGCGAACCCTATTGGAGCTGGTACGGCTTCACCAATCATGTGGAGTGGTGCGCCTGCTTTGTCAGCTGGTGCGCCGACCAATGCGGCTACCTGGACAGCGGGCTCTACCCCAAATTCTCCGGCTGCGTCTTCGGAATGCAGTGGTTCCAGCAGCGTGGTCTCTGGCTGGACGGCTCCACGGAGCCGGTGCCAGGAATGCTCATCTTCTTCGATTGGGCCACCCAGGACGGTGTGCCGGACCATGTGGGAATTGTGGAAAAGGTGGAGAATGGAATGGTTTATACCGTAGAGGGCAATTCCAGGGATATATGCCGGCAGAAGCAGTATTCTCTGGGGAGTGGGGTGATTCTTGGATATGGGATGGCGGCGAGCGGTACTTAAAACTGTATGTAGCAGTTTTAAGTGAAAAGTCAAGCCTTGTTTTCTCCCACCGTCATGGTATAATGGTCAGCAGTGTACGGGAGATTGACCATGGCTGTTACTGCTTCAGTTCGTACTTTACAGGATTATCTTGACCAAGCTGCACCGGTACTGCTTGAAATTCCGGGGCTGTCCCAACTGATGCGAGCAGATGGGAACAGCTACGATGTATTAGTAGGAGTGTACCCAGATGCAGCGTTTACGCTGATGGTTATACACCAAAACCCCTGTTTTCGCCTAATGAAAACAGGGGTTCTTTGACAGACTGAGCAGCCCATTGGGCTGCTCAGTCTGTGAGAAAAAGACTCAAAAATGAGTGAGGGTATTATTTTTCCTTAATCACTTCCAGCTTGTCCTTTTTAGGGAAGAAGACAGGCATGACCATTTTGATGAAGATCACAACCGCTCCTGCCAGCAGCGCAATAGACAGTACCACAGGAATTGCCACCCAGGCAGTGTTATAGGTCACATTGCCAGCCAGGCAGGCGGAGTTGACATACACAAACAGCTGACGCTTGCAGGCCTCCCGCAGAGCGGCCACGCCGGCAGCGGTCTGGGTCGTTTCGGCAGTATACCGTCCCATAGCACCCACGGGGCTCAGGAACATATCTGTACCGGCACGGATCGCAGTATCGCCCAGTTGGTAGCCATCATTACCCACAGCATCGGTAATCACCCGGCCAGTAAAGCCCCATTCATTGCGCAGGACCTGGGTACACAGGGCATAGCTGGCGCTGCTCCAGGAAGTACCAATGGCATTGTAGCTGGTCATAATGCCGCTGGCGCCGTTCATGACATCGCTGTATTCAAAGGTAGAGGTTTCAACGCAGATCTCGAAGGGACGCAGGTAGATTTCCCGCAGAGCCTGCTCATTGAGCCACACATGCACACCGCCCCGATTGGTCTCCTGATCGTTGACTGCAAAGTGCTTGGTGTAGACGGTGATTCCCTTGGACTGGAGGCCGGAGGTTTGGGCAGCGGCAGTGCTGCCTGCCAGCAGGCCGTCTTCGGAGTAGTACTCGAAGCTGCGGCCGCCGAAGGGAGAGCGGTGGGTATTCATGGAGAAGCCATACATGCCGGTAACATTCTGGGAAATGCACTCGTCGCCATAGACAGAACCCATCTGATAAGCCAGCTCGGAATTCCATGTGGAGGCGGTGACCACGGAGCTGTTGTACATAGTCAAGGTCTTACCGTTCACCAGATTATGGAGGCCCTCGGCACCGTCCATATCGATACAGGCTTTCTTCTTGACGGAGGCAATGGAAGGATTCTGCCAGCCGCAGGTGCCGGTCAGCGTGCCCATCTCATCCACGGTCATCCGATTAAGCAGCTTATCCCAGGCAGGATCATCATAGTCCTTACCCACCAGGTCCTCACAATAAATATCCACACTCTTGTCACCGGTGACAGGCATCGCCACATTGCCGTCCTCCGGGATGGCAGCACCCATCTGCGCATTGGTCATGATGGCCATGATTCCGGCATCCGCCTTGGCGGTCTGATCAGCGTAGGCTTTCGGGAAGGTGCCAACGAAGTCAGCACGGGTCAGATAATCCGCAGCATCATAGGTGCCATCACCGGCAGTCACATCGTCAAACAGGTTGACGGCAGCTTCCTGATCGGTGGACCGGGGATTGGAAGCATCATAAACCTCGCCGTCCAAGGAAACAGTGTGGGTCAAAACGTCGGAGGCGGCCCAGCAATGGGCACCGTTATTGCCCAGATCGGTGTAGAAAATATAATCGCCGGCATCCAGTACATAGCACTGGGCAGTCTTGTAATCATAGGATGCCAAAGAATCCTTATTGACCGTGATGGTTACGGTTTCGCTGGCGTTGGGCGCCAGTTCTGAGGTCTTGGTGTAGCCCACCAGAACAACTTTAGACTTTTCTATGCCGCCCATGGTGTAGGGCTGCTCGCAGTACAGCTCCACCACCGTCTTGGAGGCCACGCTGCCGGTATTGGTAACCTTGACCTTAAAGGTCAGTGTGTCACCGTCGACGGAGGGGGTGCCGTCCCATTCCTGGGTAAAGGTGGTGTAGCTCAGGCCGTAACCAAAGGGATACTGAACCACGGCTTCGTAGTTGCCAAAGTCAAAGTCCTTGCTTTCGCCAACATAGTTTGTGACACCGGAGACCTGGACGCCCTCGGCAGCGGCAGTCTCATACCAGCGGTAACCAACATAAATTCCCTCCATATAGTGGAGATACTTGTTGGCATAGCGGTTATCGCCGCCGTTGGTGTAAGTAAAATCGCCGAAATTATAGTAGCTGGGAGCGGATTCCATTTCGTATGCCCAGGTATCCGCCAAACGGCCAGAGGGGCTGACCTTGCCGGACAGGACCTGCGCTACACCATAGTTACCGCTGAGGCCGGGCAAGCCGATCCACAGAGCACCGTCAATATCGCCCGCGGTATCGGCACCGGTATCGGGGGTCTCATCGATAAAGCCGCATTCAATGGGCATGGGGGTATTGATCAGGATGATAACATTCTTGAAGTTCTCTTTGGCGTAGTCCACCAAAGCCAGCTCCACATCCTGCAGCTCCAGATAGCTCTTTCCGGCATTGCCGCCAGCAGCATTTGCCATATCCATGATTGCATCGGAGCCTTCACCGCCGGCCCGACCAAACACCAGAATCGCGGTGTCAGAATACTGTTTGGCGCTTTCCAGAAGATTGCCGTATTTCTCCAAAGGCTGCTCCACGATGTTGTGGCTTGCGCCGGTCATGTTGGTGGCGCCGCCGGTCTGACCGTCATTGGCGGTATAGTTATCGATATAGAACTGCCACAGATCCGGGTTTACGGTGATGCCCTCAGAAGCCAGCGCGTCTTTCAGATTCACGCAGGCATCCGCGCTCCAGTTCCAGCCGCCGGCAGAGCCGGTGCCCAGGTAGAGCTGCTGATAGGAGCAAGCGCCCAGTAAATTTACTTTCTCGGAGATTGGCAGCACATTGCCGTCATTTTTCAGAAGGACGGTACCTTCGGCGTTAATATCCGTTGTAATCTCTTGCGCCCGGGCTTCCACAGCGTCTATATCCGTCTTTACTTCCTCTCGGAAGAACAGATTGATCATGTTCTGATAGGCCAGGCACAGAACATCCATGCCGATAACCAGCAGAACCATTACTACAATCAGGACAATACCCAAAATGCCTGTTTTTTTACTTTTCTGCTTCATTGTGTCCTCCTTAATTCAGCCCATTGGAAACGATGGCATCCTGAATCGCCAGGATAACCAGCGCGCAGGTGACCTCGTGGTCATTGAGCAGTGTCATATCCTTGTCCGCAAGATGGATGCCGCCGCAATCGCCAGTCAGGATGGGGAAGCCGTCTGCTTCCGTGTCCACCTTGACGTCCATCATGTCCGCACAGGAGTAATTGCCGGTGAAGGAACCGATGAACTTTCCGGACTCTGGGCCCCACATAAAGGCACTCGTAGTCATCGTTGCACCCTCCGGGGCGTTCGCAACAACATTCCAAATGATCCCGTCCTCGTCAACGGTGATCGTTACATCTGCGCCCCATTTTTCAACCATCTGCTTGGTTGGACCAGCCCCCGCGCTGGGACCAAAGGCAGGAATCTCCACCTCCAGGGGATGATCCACGATGATACTTCCCGAATAGTCGCCGGCTTCAATTTTTTTGCCACAGCCGGCCATTACAGCAGAAAATGTCATTGCCAAAACCAAAATCAGGATGATGACGCGTGCGGTTTTCTGTTTCATGTTTTACCTCCTCTTATTATTCCCGGTTCCCCGGTAATTGAGCATATTGTACAACGTCAATCCAATAATTACAATATAATTGGAGCGAATGCACATGCAGCCGCCGCGAATGACCATTGATTCCGTACAAACGGTACTTCAAAAGGATCGAACGGTATTCCCGGAAACAGAAAGAAATCCGGCCCCCTGATGGGGACCGGATAATGTGTTGTTTGCTAAAGCAGCAGCGCGCCCTGCTCCTTCAAAATGGATAAATATTGCTCCTTGACCTGCTGCGCGGTCCGGCGGGAAAGGGGCAGCTTCTCCCCGCTGGTCAACGCCACATCTGTGCTTTCAATCGCGGCAATATAACGGAAGTTCACCAAAAAGCCTTTGTGTATCCGCAAAAAACCCAGGGGCTGGAGCTGGTCCGTAATGTATTCCATCGTGCTGTATATGCTTTGGTCTCTTCCTCCGCTACTCAGATGAAGCAGTTGGGTTTTCCCAGAGCCTTCAACATAAACAATGTCCCGGGCGTTGATCCGCAGAATCCCGCTCTTCTGTTGGAGTACAACGCTCCATTCAGGCTCGCTTCTTTGGGCTATCCGCTCCAGGAACTGATCCACCACTATCACAATTTCCTTGAGAAATTTCTCTTTCCGGACAAAGCCAAAGGGCTGTGTCAGCAGTGCGTCGAACACTTTTTCCTCCCGGCTGGACACATAGACAATAGGCACCTGGTCCCCCCGCTCCCGGAGCCAGGAGCCTAACTCGATACCGTTCTCCATCGGCATTTGAATGTCCAGGAACAGCAGATCATACTTCCGGGTTTCCATACGCCGCCGCAGACTGCCGGCTGAAAAAAACGTATCCATTTGTGTGGCAACGCCTTTTTTGCCAAAAGCAGCGGCAATGCTGCTGGAAATCAGCTCCAACGTGCTGATATCATCGTCGCAAACAGCAATGTCCAGCGTCCTCATGGTGCCTCACCTCCTTCCGGCTCGGTTATGATGACACTTGCTTCAAAGAAACCGCCCCTTATCTGGTAGCGAACCACTCCATTGTAGGCGTGGGTGATGGATTCTACGATCTTAGTGCCATATCCATGAATATCCTTGTCCCGCTTGGTGGTACGCAGGCCCATCGCAAAGGCGGTATCTTTTTCCAGCAATGGATTTTGCACAGAGATCACCAAAGAACGATAAATCAGGCGAATTTCCACCCGGATGATCGGCTGGGATAGGGACGGCGTTTTTTCAAGATACTCCATCGCATTGTCGATCAGGTTCATCAGGAGGCTGGAAAGGTCTGTATCCGCAAAGCCCATTTCCTGGGGAACAGCAATACTGGTTTCCAGTGTAATGCCGGAACATTGCGCTTTGGTCTGTTCCATGTTCAGTACGGCCATAATCGCCCGGTGGGGGCAGGTTATGGCAGAAAAGGCAGGTACCAGTTGACCGGAATACTCGGCAAAGTAACTGCGCAGCTTTTCATATTCACCCTGCTCCAAAAGGGTCTGCATCACCAGAATATGATTGTGCATGTCGTGGCGGATACGCTGGTAGGTCTCCAGTTGATCCGTCAGAACCCGCAGCATAGACTCGTCCGCCTGACGAAGAAGCTTTTCTGCCTGCTGACGGTTCCGCATCTGAAGCCAGCCGCTGACAGAAAACATAGCATAACTAATCGCAATCAGCAGCAACAGCATCATCAACGTTACAGTCAGATGAACCAGCGGTGGAAGTTCCAGATACCTTCCCTGGGAACCAAAGAGAACGCCAAGAATTCCGACAAGAGAAAGCACGGTTGCTGTGGTGCGGTTGGGAATTTCCGTGCGACTCATCCCGCGGAAAAGCAGCGTCAGGCAGACCAGCAGGATGGCGTTGAGCAGCGTGAGAAACTTTTGCAGCACAAAATCCTCCACCCCGTTGATGAGTCCGATTCCCATGCTTAAGGAAAGGGTCAGCGCATTCATCCCGGCGTAGACAGAAGCCGTGGCGAACCGGGACTGTATATTCAGACGCTTTGAAAAAACGACAAATACAATCAGCAGAAGCATTCCGCCTATATAGGGCAGGGCGTCAGCGCTTCCGGTATAACGGTATAGAATTGCGCCGGTAAATTCCATCAAGGCACAGGATAGGACCATCTTCCCCAGAAGCGCAGCCAGGGACTTCCATTCTTTCAGAGAATAACTGCACAGCAGCAACGGAATCAAAGCGGCAATGATATAATTGGATACGACAAAAATGTAGCCACGGGCCAACTGAAGATAATACACACGGAAATACTCGAAAAAAGTCACACATCCACCAGCTTTCGCCAGATTATTCTATCATGATAGCAACTCCGAAAGAAGTTTGCGATAGCTTTCGGTTTTAATGGCAAGACCACAGCGTTTTTACGCTTCAACTGTTGGCGTTGGATTAATTTGCAGAGAACAACATCCCGCTGCGGCCGGAAATAGTCCCCAAGCGCAAACCACAAAAACCCCACATTCAAGTCTCATGAAAGAGGGTGAATGTGAGATTTTTGCTGCTTGCGGGGTAGGAAAACAGCCTTACTTCTTCTGGGGTTCGCCCTCGGGGAAGATGATCTTGTTGACGAAGAAGAAGACTACCATGCTGACACCGCCGTTCAGGACCGTGGTGCCGATGTTATACAGCCAGCCGGGAACAAAATGTCCGGCCACGGCTACCCAGATGCAGTTGATGGAATTGACCACGCAGGTGACCACGCAGAAGGCCAGCACATACCACATGGCCTGCCAGGCGATGTTGCCCTTGCTCCGGAACACCCAGCCCCGCTGGATGAAGAAATTGATGACCTCGCCGATGACCATGGCGATCATGTAGGCGGTGAAGTAGGCAATGCCGCCCTGGTCCGCGCCGTAGCCGATGATGTACCACTTAAAGGGGATGCCGAACAGGTTCAGCTCGATACCGGGAAAGCCGAAGTCCCGGGAGCCCAGAAAGGCAAAGGCCGCGGGCAGGAAGGTCAGCAGGAAATACTTGAATACCGTAATCAGATTGCTGACGATGACGAACAGGCCGCCCTCCCGGACCCATTTGGAAAGCTCCGGGTGCTTTTCGGCAAAGCTTCCCCACCAGTTTTTGATCGCGTTCATAGCTTAACCCTCCTTATTGGCTTCCAGCTGTTTCAGAAAGGCCTTATTACGGCCCATATTCCGGAAGAAGTCCCGGATAACCCGGCCCAGACCACGGAAGAAATGGCCGTTGACCAGGAACACAATGTCGTCCACCATCTCGTCGCACACCATGCCTCCCGCCATCTTGCCCATGGCCCGGAAGGGCATGTTATAGATGAACAGGATATTGAGGTCCGGGGTGCCCTTTGCTTCGGACCTGTTTTTCAGCCAGGTCAGCAGCTTCCAGGCCAGCCGGGCCACGCCGCATTTGGCATAATAGAGCTGGCAGATGGCGTCATTCCTGGTCAACTCCCCGCTCCAGTGTCCGTCGGGAATGGGACGGCCCAGAAGCTCGGCAAACTCGGTATCGGAAACAGCGCCGATCCTGCCGCTTTCGTAGGCGGGAAGGCTGCCGTAGGGCACCGGTGCCTCCGTTCCCTCCACGTGGACGCAGGCGGTGAGCCGCACATCCGCCACACTGGAGGCAACGCTGATTTCATAATTGGCAGTCTCAATCTCCCAGCGGTCGGTTTTCACATTGAAGTACCGGAAGGCCTTGTCGTCCAGGGCCACGGTGACGGTTTTGCTCTCCCCCGCCTTCAGGAACACCTTGGCAAAGCCCTTCAGCTCCTTATTGGGCCGGAACACCTTGCCATCCTTGCAGGAGACATACACCTGGGCCACCTCCGCGCCATCCATCGCGCCGGTATTGGTCACGGTGAAGGTCACGGCCTCCCGGGAGGCGGAAAGGTCGGAATAGGCAAAGCCGGTGTAGCTCAGACCGTAGCCGAAGGGATAGCGCACCGGCACCCCGGCGGTATCATAGTAGCGGTAGCCGATGTACAGGCCCTCCCGATACTCGGCAGTGCGCTCCGGGCTCGGGAAATAAGGATAGGAGGGGTTGTCCGACAGCTTCTCGGGCCAGCTTTCGTTCAGCTTGCCGCTGGGATTGATTTTGCCCAGCAGAGCGTCGGCCATGGCACCCGCCCCGGCCTGACCGCCCAGGTAGCCGTGGATGGCAGCCCGGTATTTGCTTCTTTCCGGCATGACAAAGGGGGCGCCGCCGGAGAGTACCAGCACCACATTGCCGTTCACGGCGCAAACCCCGTCAATGAGAGCCTGCTGTCCCTTGCTCAGCTCCATGTGCTGCCGGTCCATACCCTCGGATTCCAGAATTTCATCCAGGCCCACACACAGCAGCACCACATCGGCGCCCTTCGCGGCGGCGACGGCTTCGTCAATCAGCGCCTGCTGGGGCTTGGGGTCCACCCGGGAGAAGCCCTTGGCATACGCGGTTACGTTCAGGCCTCCTGAAGCCAGAGCGTCCTTCAGATTGTCCAGCCTGGTGGGGTTGACCTGGCTGGAGCCGGCGCCCTGATACCGGGGCTTCCCGGCAAAGTCGCCGATGATGACGGTTTTGGTTTCCTTTTTCAGGGGGAGAATGCCGTCGTTGTCCAGCAGGACGATGGAGCCCTCGGCGCACCTGCGGGCAATGGCGTGGTGGGCATCCTTGTCAAAGGTCTTGGGAGCCTTGGAAACCGCTTCGCTTGTGGAGAATACCACGCCCAGGAGCTCTTTCAGGCGCTTGTCCAGATCCGCCTCGCTGACCCGGCCCTCCTTCACCGCTTTCACCAGACCGTCGGCACAGTCCGGGCCGGGGGCGGGCATCACCAGGTTGGAGCCTGCCTTCACGCCCTCCGGGTGGTCATTGTCCGCGCCCCAGTCGGTAACCACGAAGCCGTCAAAGCCCCACTCGCCCCGGAGGATTTCCGTAAGCAGATGGGTGTTTTCGTTGGCGTAAGTGCCGTTTATCATGTTGTAGCTGGACATGATGGTTTTGGCCTTGCCCTCGGTGACGGCCATTTCAAAGGCAGTCAGGTAGATTTCCCAAAGGGTCCGCTCGTCCACCACGGAATCCATGCACATCCGCCGCAGCTCCTGGGAGTTGACGGCAAAGTGCTTGGGGCAGGCGGCAACACCGTTTGCCTGGATGCCCCGGATGTAGGCCGCGCCCATTTTTCCCGCCAGATAGGGGTCCTCGGAGAAATACTCAAAGTTCCGGCCGCACAGGGGAGAGCGCTTCATGTTCAGGCCGGGGCCGAGGACCACGTTCACGTCATTGGCAGCGGCTTCCTCTCCCAGGGCACGGCCCAGCTCCTCGCCCAGCGCAACATCCCAGGAGTTTGCCATGGTGGCGGCGGTGGGGAAGCAGGTGGCGGGCACCGAGGCGTTCAGGCCCAGGTGGTCCCCCGCTCCCGCCTGCTTGCGCAGGCCGTGAGGTCCGTCGGACAGGAAAATGGCCGGGATGCCCAGCTTGTTTCCGTCCCAGGTGGTCCAGGTGCTCCAGCCCTGAAGCAAAGCAGCCTTCTGTTCCAGTGTGAGCTTGCGGATGTACGGTTCCATATTCACGGTAATCTCTCCTTCTTCGCGGTAATTCTGTTCAGATGCCAGCCCTGAGCGTATCTCAGCCCTCGCATCCGAACGGAGCGGCGGCCTCCCTCCCGAAGGAGGGAGGCCAGAATTGTCAGCAGTGAGGGTATTCGATTATTCTTCTTCCGCAGAGACCGTCTCAACGGTGGTCTCCTTGCCGGCCTTTTTGTAGTTCTTGATGAGCTTGACTTCCCACAGCGCCAGCAGGGCAATTACAAGCACATCCGCCACGTACAGGAGGATCTGCCAGGTGGGCAGGCCCTCCAGCAGGGTCACGGTGGGGTAAGCGCCGGACAGGGAGCCGGAACCGGTGCCGCCGTAGACAGGGTTGGTGGCGGACCAGCCAAAGGTATTGATCTTGGTATTCTTCAGGGGCAGGATACTGTCTTCGTTTTTCAGGAGGACGATGCCCTCCTCGGCGATGGCGGTGCAAAGCTCCGTGGCGGAGTCAATGCTCTTTTCGCTGATGCTGCCGCCGCCCATAGCCAGATTGACAATGGAATAGACAGGGCCGGTCAGGATCAGATTCAGGATGATAACCACAGCCAACACAAAGGCCAGCCAGGCATTGCCGCGAACCAGCTTCTTTCCCTTGGAAAGCTTCACCGCGGCGACGGTGACGACGATCGCCAGCACCAGACAGACGGCAAGGGCAATCAGGTGTCCGCGCATCAGGCCGATGACTGTTTTGACGTCATCAATGTTGATTCCTAATACTAATATGCGATTAAAATCAGACAGTCTTTTCGGCCTAAATCGCGCTAAAACGCGTTCTCGTCCTTGATGGGCGGAAAGCCCATCTGCGTCCTCGGCCTTTTTTATCGCGATTTATGCTCGAAAATCCAAGTCTTCGTTCAATCGCATATTAGTATAACATGTGTGTTTCCTCCTCTAAAAGATGATCTTCTCTCACACTCCGCTTTCAGGAGCGCTATCACTATAACATGGAAAAATCCACCTTCAAAGGCTATCTGCACAAACTGTTGCTTTTTCGGCATAAACTGCAGGAACGCCGTTTTTTGTGGAAAATACCCGGGAAATATTGCACAAAAATTGAGTATTTGATTTGTTCATGTTGCTATTCCCCGGTTGAAAAAGCGGGGGGCAGCAAGGCCGTCCTCCGGAAGGATTTCTTTCATTTTGTCTGGGGAATGGGAATCAGGACCTTCAGAACAAACCAGTCCATTTCCATCTGAACCGTGGCGGTGCCGCCGTATTTTCTGGCGGTATGCTGAATGCTTTTCACCCCGAAGCCGTGGTTGTCCGCGTCCCGCTTGGTGGACAGCGGAAGTCCGTCCCGAAAGTCGGGGGCGTCGGGGCAGTAGTTTTCCACCTGCAGCAGCAAAAACTGTTTCTGGGTGGTGAGGGTCAGATGGATCATCCGCTTGCTCTTATCCGGCAGCTTCAGCTCGCACTCAATGGCATTGTCCAGAGCGTTGCCGAACAGGGCGCAAATGTCCATCATATCCATGATGCCCAAAGGCTTACCGTCGGCAACCACCGTCAGGTTGATGCTGTGCTTCTGGCAGTACAGGCTTTTGCCTGTCAGCAGGGTGTCCAGCACGGAGTTGCCCGTTTTATTCTGGGCTTCATAGGTGGAAATGTCCTGCTCGATTTCATCCAGCCACCGGTTGCGGGTATCCGCATCCGTTTCCGCCCGGAGTGCCGCAATCTGATGCTTCAGATCGTGGTATTTCCGGTTAATCATCTCGATGGAGTCCCGGCTCATCCGGTACTGGGCGTACTGGCTTTCCAGCATCCGCTGCATGGCGGCCACCTCTTCTCTCGCCGCCGTCTGCTTCCGCTGCAGATGGTAGGCAAAAAGAATACTCACGCCCCCCAGATCCACAAAGGTACGGATGTTGTGAATCTCACTGGCGTACTGGCCGCTGAAAGGAGAATGCTTCAGATAGAAGCTCAGATTGCTGACGGCAAAGACGCAGATGCCGATAAACAGCACCGCCAGCAGCTCGTGCCCCGTAACGGTCAGCTCCGTCTTCCGGGGTTCGTTTCGCCGCTCCAGCAGGGTCATAATCAGGAAAACGCTTCCGTATATCAGCAGGAGCAGGCCGTAGCGCTGCCACCAGAGCGCGTCGTTTTCGGGCCACAGGTAGCAGTGCAGCTGCCACTCCAAAGAGGCGGCAAACTCAGCCAGTACAAAGGCCCTGACACAGGTGTACGCGCCTGACAGAAAGTCCAGATCGCACAGCAGAAGAAGCATCCCCAACATCATCCCCGCCGCCGCGATCATACAGGGAATCCACAAATACAGCGGGCAATCGTTGGTCACCACAAGAAACAGGCACTGCAGCAAAAGCGCCCCACCGGAGGCGGGAATATACCATTTCATCGGGAGCCGGGGCCGAAAGGAAATGGCGTAGAGCATACAGGCCATCCACTCCGCGATTCCCGTATAGACCCGGGGGATATCCAGAATATTCACAGTCATAACACCGCACCGCCCACAAAATTTGTCAGCGCTTCCATAAATTCATTCTTTCTGGGACGGCTGATCAGCAGGGGGTCCCCGTGAACGATGACGCTGCCGTCCTGAATGCTGTCCACATGCCGCAGCGCCACCAGGTACCCTTTGTTGCAGCGGAAAAAGTGGAATTTCAGAAGCTTCTCCTCGATCTCCTTCATGGTTCCGCTGATGGTGAATTCTCCGGTCTCCGTATGGAAAATCAGATTGTGGCCCTGGCTTTCCACGTAATAAATGGAATCCACATCCAGCTTATAGGTTCCGCTGCGGACCGTGAGCACCAGATAATTTCTGGTCCGGCTTTTGATCCGGCTGACGGCCCGGTTCAGGCGCTGGGAAAAGGCAAAATAGCTGACGGGCTTGAGGATATAGTCCAGGGCGTCCACCTCATAGCCCCGGATGGCATACTGGGCCATATTGGTGATAAAGAGGATCACCACATCCGGGTCCGTGCGGCGGATTCGCTTCGCGGTTTCCATGCCGTCCATTCCGGGCATGGAAACATCCAGCAATATCACATCAAACTGGCCCTTAAAGCCGTTCAGGAAGGAAAAACCGTCGGAAAAGCGCTGGGTTTCGATCTTCTGCCCGAATTCTTTTTCATACCTTTGCAGGTATTCGCGCAGCTTCCCCGCGCTGCCGTCCTCGTCATCCACAACCGCGATGCGCATGGTATCGCTCCCCTCCACTGTTTTCTGCCGGTAATCCGTATAAGACAAGTATATCGGATTCCCTTGGAAATTGCAACCGGGAAAAGGGATTTCCCAAGCCTCCCCGCCGAAAAACCGGAAAATTGGTATTTAGGCTATCGGCTTTAAGCAGCAAGGCACAAGATATAGTGTCACCCAGCAATAGCGACTAAAAGGCGGTCGAAGATGACTCCACCGAAAGATCGACGATTGAACCGGTAACAGAATTCACTCAGGTACATTTGCAGATGCTTGGAACTTGTGCCATGGTAGGTTCCGTTGATGAATGCCTTTGCGTTTCCGATGATTCGATGGAGCCACTTCAGGTGTTCGCTGTCGGGGCTGAAATCTTCAGCCTGATGCGTGTAGTTGTCTGCCAGCGGTTTGCGATAACTCCTGAATCCATCTGTTTCTACAACAGAACCAGTTTCCAGATTCTTATCCACAAACTTCTTCACGGAAGGAATCTGAATATTGGGTGTGATCAGCATCTTCAAATACTCTGGCCGTCCTGCTTCGTCCTTTCCCACCGCAACAAATACACCCTGATTTCCTGCTCCGCGTCCCCCTTTTCCCTTGATTTTCGCGCCAAAGTAGGAATCGTCAAATTCAATGATTCCGCCCAGGGTATATTGGGCATCCCTTGCTTCCATAGCTTTACGAATCCGGCACAGGAGATATCAGGCGGTTTCGTAGCTCACGGAAATCTTGCCAGCCAGCGCCAGAGCAGAGATTCCTCGCTTGTCGCAGGCTACAAGGTAGATCGCCCAGAACCACTTGGTCAGAGGAAGATGGGTGCGGTGCATGACGGTATTGACGGTGAGAGAGGTCTGATGTCGGCATTTGGCGCACTGATACCGCCCGGGGCGATTCAGCGCATAGCAATGCCGGTGACCGCAGACAGGGCAGACAAAGCCATTGGGCCATCTGACATGATACAGATACTCTGCACAGGTTTTTTCATTAGGAAACCTCTTGAGAAACTGCGCAAAACGCATAGCCTTCTTGAGGGATTTGCTTGCTGCTTTCTTCTTATACATAATGGCACCACCTTTACTGTGCCATTATTATACAATTGTCGCTGTCCAATAAAGCGGACTTTTACTACATCTAGGCCCGTGCTGTTTAAAGCCGATAGCCTAAAACCCAGTTTAAAACATCATCTTCCCCAAAGACCACATTGCCGCCGCCATGATAATTGCTGGTAACGCCCCGCTGAGCGAACCATTCGTCATTTGGCGTCTGGATCTCTGGATCTGAAGAACATCGCTGATCTGCTCCTCGCTCCATCCAGCTTCCTCATAGGCATCATGGAGACTGTTGTAAGCACTCCATGCCCGCTGGGAACCATAATACTCATCATGTTCTGCCATAAAAACATAGACAGCCGTGCCATTTTCCGCAATGGGCACATATTCTCCATCCCACTGAGATGCCCCGTGGAGATAGGCTACATAGAGATCCGGGCGCATAGATACTGCCTGAGACATGGTTTCCCCGCCAGCGGAATAGCCCGCGGCATACACCCGAGACACATCCACAGAAAAGTTAGCAAGAAAATATTCCGTCAGCTCAATGGCCTGCCGAGCCGATGTATCACGCCAATCCGTCAGCTGAGCAGACACAACGATCATCTTCTCCTGAAGCTGCGTCCAGCACAGGAACCCATCCCAGTCCAGGTTCGAACCGGAAGATTCTTCTCCAAACCACATCATGTCATAGCCCGGCATGACCATCATCAGCGGGTATTTCTTTTGCGTATCGTAATCCTCCGGAAGATAATAGCTGTAATGGATCGTCCCCGTTTCGCCCTCCAGAATCTGTTCTGCAATAATCCCTGTTTTCATGGACGATTTCTCCTCGCCAGACGAGATGGCACTGGCCGCATCAGTCTCCGGTTTTATTGTTTTCGATGGCTCAGAGGATACTGTTTCTTCCAGATGCACTTCAGCTGAAGGGAAAGCCGTACATCCGGTAAAAGCGGTGAGAATCAAGAAGCAGCACAGTATAAGAAAAATGAGAGCGTATGGTTTTCTCATTCGCATTTAGCTGCTCTCCTCAATATCCTAAGTTCTCCAGCCACTCGGCTACATCCGGGGCAGCTTCGGCCACAGTCTGTTCACTAACGGTAAAGCCATCTTCAATAACAGTGGCATCCGGCTCCAGTTCTTCAATGGTTTGGATCGTGCGGGAGAACCGGCTGCCGTTGTGAACATTAAACGGAATGATCGTTTTTCCAGAGAAATCATACTCATCGAAGAAGCTATATACTGCCATAGGAAGATCAGCCCACCAATTGGGATAGCCAATAAAAATGGTGTCGTATTGATCCAGGTTTTCAATATGAGAAGTCAATTCGGGACGAGCATTTTCGTCCTGTTCTTGGGCGGCATAGTCAATCAGCTCCCCGCCGTCTGTGGGATAGGCAATAGAAGTGCGGATAGAAAACAAATCTCCGCCCACATTTTCCTGAATCATATCCGCCACCGCACGAATTCGACCCACGGCCTGCCCGTCAATGGTGGTATAGCTGGCGGAAGCAATGGCATCGACGCCACTGTTTTCTGCAGCAGTGAAATAAGCAATCAGGATGTTATTGCTATCCGATTCGGTGTTGCCACTCTCTTTCGGCTCAGAAGTATTTGACGGGATTTCATTGTCTTGTGTCTTGCTCGGACGTTTTGGGAACGTCCCAAGAAACGTCCTGTGTTCCGCTTGTGGAATCTGTGTTTCCGCAGGCAACAAGGGAAAGTGTCAGGATGCCTGCCAGGAACAAAGCAGAATCCGTTTTTTCAAAATGTCACTCATTTGATTTCAACCTCTTTCTTGATTTGTTGCAACCAATGTTGCACTTCTTTTTCGTCAGTAACCATTTGGCTTCCGCCGCTGGAATCAAACTGGATTTGTCCTTCACAGCAAAATTTTGCACCTTTGCAGGCAGCTTTTATGTCTTTTAGTGTGTGACCAGGCCAGCCACCGTGTGTCTGGAAAGGAATGACTGTTTTACCGGCCCATTCATGCAGCGAAAGAAATGTAGCCATTGCTGGTGCCATTGTATACCACCAGGTCGGCGTTCCAATTGCAATTATATCGTAATCTTCCGGGCGGAAGGGTAGAGGCCGGATAGACGGATGATAGCTCCTCTGCACTTCCTGTTTCCCCTGATTAACGACTTCCTGATAAGAACCATCATAGGGCTGTACTGTCTGAATTTCAGCCAAATCTGCCTCTATGTACTCCGCCATCTGGTGTGCGATTTCTCTGGTATTCCCATTGGAGACAGAGTAGTAAACAACCAGTATCCTGCTCATTGGGCTTTCCCCCTTTATACAATTCGCGTTTTGCCCATATTGGTGAGCATTTCCACTGTGGAGGGATCGTAATGGTCAAAGAACAGACTCTTTCCTTCATCCAGAGTGCGGATGGCCTCCATATCCGCTTCACTCAGGGAGAAGTCAAAGACATCCAGGTTCTGTTTCATCCGCTCTTTGTGGGTGGATTTTGGGATCACGACTACATCGGACTGGATCAGAAACCGCAGGGCAGTCTGTGCAGCCGTTTTTCCGTACTTTTCGCCAATTTCAACTAGAACAGGGTTGGTAAAACAGTTTTTCTTCCCTTCGGCAAAGGGACCCCATGCCTCGTGCTGCACACCGTACTTTTTCATGTATTCGTGCGCAGTTCGCTGCTGCTGAAACACATGGGTTTCCACCTGATTGACCATGGGTGCAATTTCTGCGAACTGACACAGATCGATCAGTCGATCCGGGTAGAAGTTGGACACCCCAATAGCCCGCAGCTTTCCCTCTTTGTATGCTTCCTCCATGGCTCGGTATGCGCCGTAATAATCTCCAAAGGGCTGATGGATCAGCATCAGGTCAAGGTAGTCGGTTTTCAGCTTGTGCAAGGATTTGTCGATGGATGCCTTTGCCTTTTCATAACTGGCATTGGACATCCAGATCTTGCTGGTGAGGAACAATCCCTCTCTGGGTACGCCACATTTCTGGATAGTATTGCCTACCGCTTCCTCGTTTCCGTAGGACTGAGCGGTATCAATCGCGCGATACCCCACTGAGATTGCGTCCAGTACACAGCGCTCGCATTCTTCGTTCGAGACTTGGAAAACGCCGTATCCCAGTTTTGGCATTTTAACGTTGTTATTCAATAATACATATTCCATCATGGATAACTTCCTTTCTGTGGCTTCACAACACTTCTCCAGGCATTGCCTGGAAAATCTTTTGTTTCTGATATTATTGTAAAGGTTCCTGTAAGGTTACAGAAGTCTCGATTCGTTATGAAGTATTAACCTTTAGCTTTCCGCTAATACAAAAACAAGGTGCCTGTTGAAACAGATACCTTGCCTTGTGAAATCATTCTATTGATTAGACGAATATGCCCGTTTATGGCCGGGTGTAGCGCACCCATAACACATTCGGTACAACTGTCTGCACCTCTTTAAGATGAAATGCAGTCGGTGGCCAGGATGGCAGAAAATCAACTTGGGTAAAGGAACTGACACTGTTGCCGCCGTCGGCTACCGGGGCAATGACTAGACTCAACTCGTCCACCAAATTTTCAGCCAAAAACGATCCATTGACGATCCCGCCGCCCGCCAGTATCAGCTTGTTGATGCCAAACAGTCGGCGCAGTTTCTCCAAAAGCAGAGTGCAGTTAAGTCGTTTCTCGCCGGCAAACAGATAGGAAACCCCTTGATTGTGCAAATAAGACAGGTATTCTGGAGCCACCTGCTCCGTCAGCGCCTCGATTACATGGGCGGCGGGGCGCCCTTTTTTTCGATGGACAAGCCGGAATAGGCCAGCTGACCCTGTGGGTCCACCGCGACAATGAAATTGCCCATGGCCTTGCCTGCCGGGTTTACCCAATCCGCTCGGGGCGGAGCAGGCATCACAATGGGTAGCTGCCCCACCTTTCCCTCGGCATAACCCCCCAGCATGGTAGTTGTGCCGTATAAGGTGGCCTGACATCCGTAAAAACTTCGCAGTTCCCCATAGGCTTTTATCGCCGGAACTGTTTCAGGCACACCGAAAAACGTACCGTCAATCTTTCCGTCCAGAGAAGTGAGCATATGGCACACAACAAAAGGGCGTTCCATCTTATTCCTCTCCATAGACATCATTTGCCATCCGCAGAGCCGCCCACGCCTTGGGCCAACCAGCATAGAAAGCAAGCTGGGTCAATGCTTCGCTCATCTCGGTGGCGGTTACACCGTTGACCTTGGCCCGTTCAATATGATGAAGAAGGGATGTATCCAGAATTCCGCTGGCCATCAAGGCAGAGACGGTAATCAGGCTGCGGTCACGGGGCGAGAGCTTATCCTCTCGCGACCAAACCTCTCCAAAGAGGACATCATCGTTTAATTCCGCAAATTTAGGGGCAAATTTGCTCATGGCATCTCTGCCTGCTGTTACTTTATCCATGATAATCCCATCCTTTCTTTCGGATTTATTTTAATTTATCATATTCTGCTTCATCTACCGGCTCCAGCCACTCGGCTTTGGAACCTGGAACGGAAATCGCTATATGGGCAAACCAACTGTCAGGAGCCGCCCCATGCCAGTGCTTTACCTCGGGCGGAATGTTAACCACGTCTCCAGGGTTCAATTCCTGAGCGGATTTGCCCCACTCCTGATAATAACCCCGCCCCGCCGTACAAAGAAGGATCTGACCGCCGTTATGGTGGATGTGCCAGTTGTTCCGGCAACTGGGCTCAAAGGTCACGTTGGAAACAGACACGCCCATATCACTCAGGGGGCACAGATAACTGGCCCCGCTGAAATACTGTCCGGCCACCGTATTGTGACCGCCTTGGGGGAACAGATTATGAAATACTTCGCTCATTGTCTGTCATCTCCTTATTTCAGCTTGCCACCATCGCTGAACGCATTGCCCACACGCTCACCCAGCACATGATAGCCGTTGTTTGCCGGTTCATAAGAGATCGGCCGGAACTTGTCCATGTCCAGCTTTCCATTGCTGTTCAGTACGCTTTCGTCAATGCTCACATTCACAATCTGACCGATGATGTTGCCGTCCTCGCTCACTTTCAGGAGTTTGCACTCCAGAGCTACCGGCAGCTCATCGATGAGGGGCGCATCCACTGATTCGCTCTTGGTGCAATGGAAGCCAGACTTCTCCATCTTTTTTGGCTCATTATTTGCGGACACCATGCCCACATAGTCCGCAGAAACCGCATGGGCAGCGTCAGCAAAACTGACGGTAAACGCTCCCTTTTCCTGGATATTCTTGGTGGTCTTATGACCAGCGCTCAGACACAGTACTACCTTGTCTGCATCGTACAGGCCGCCCCATGCGGCATTCATGGCATCAGGATTGCCGTTTTCATCATAGGTGCCGATCACAAGCACCGGCAGCGGATAAAACCAGGATTTTGTTCCAAAATTCTTACGCATTGCAAATTCCTCCTTACTTCTGACCATCCACGTCCGGCACAATGCTCGCATACTTTTTCAGCATTGCCGGGGTACTGTGGTAGTAGCGCTTCTGCTGATCCATCGCCGCAATTCGATCCAGCTCATTATCCGTCAGTGCGAAATCAAACACATCCAAATTATCTTTGATGTGCTGGGGATCCTTCGATCCGGGGATTACAATGTTGCCGCTCTGAATATGCCAGCGCAGGATAATCTGGGAATTACTCTTTCCATATTTGTGCGCCAGTTCTGTAAACAGAGGCTCCTCCCGCAGAGTTTTATCCCCGTGGCCCAGGGGATACCAAGCCTGGATGACGATGCCTTCTTTATCCAGAAATGCCTTCAGTTCCTTCTCCTGTGAGTAGGGGTGCACCTCTGTTTGGAGCACGGCAGGCTTTACCTCGCAGATGTCCAGAATCTCCTGCACCTGCTCCGGGGTAAAGTTGGAAAGGCCAATGGCGCGCACCTTGCCCTCTTTGTAGGCTTTCTCCATGAGCCGGTAACCTGCGATATAGTTGCCTGCGGGCTGGTGGATCAGCAGCAGGTCAATGCAGTCGGTTCCCAGGCGCTGGAGCGTCTTTTCTACCGCATCTTCCTGCTCATAAAAACTGGGCCACAGTTTGGTTTCCAGAAAAATCTCATCTCTCGGAATCCCAGATTTCCTCATAGCCCGGCCAACGGCTTTTTCGTTCACATAGGCATTGGCCGTGTCAATCAGGCGGTATCCGCACTGAAGAGCGGAAAGGACGGATGCCTCCGCTTCATCCGGGGTAAGCAAAAAGGTGCCAATGCCTGCCATGGGCATTTTGATTCCGTTGTTCAAAGTTGCGTATTCCATAAATAAATCCTCCTAAAAAGTGATTGCTTGTTTGTACCGATACAAACAGTGTTTACCAAAATTTGTGGCTAGCAGTTCAATACACCAATGCCGTAAAGGAAAAAGTGACCAACTTCCACCGGTTTTCATCCTGGGTGTACACTTCCGTCACCATAAAGTGGTGAGTGGTTTCCTTCCCGTCCAGCAGTAGGCTGTAATCGCAGTCAGTAAGCACCACTCCGGTATCTCCAAACAACTCAGCCTTCTGACTGTGGAAGGTAATATTCGTAGGTTGAAAGGCACCACTGGTGTAAAATTCGATTTCCTTGTCCAATTTGCAGGTGATGCCAATATGGACAAAGTTACAGTCAGGATGAGCACAGGCTCGCATTCCCACTTCATCGGCGTGTTCCATAGCTTCCCAAAACTGCCGAGATATATCAAGTAGCGTTTCGTTCATGAGCATACTCCTTCCGTTTATTTTAAAGGCGTTCCACCGAATACCGCAGACATATCCATACGATCCAAGGTGTCGTCCAGAGAGCGCACCTCACTGGGCGTCAGAAAAACAGCTGCGGCCCCGGCATTTTCTTTCATGCGATCTTCCTTGCGAGTGCCAGGGATAGGTACAATCTACATCTTCCGGCATAGAGAAATAGGCAATCAGGATATTGCTATCAGAGTTGGGAGTAACCGTTTCTTGCTCCACGGTATTGGAAGAAGACTGTGCCGCATCCAAGTCCACTTCCGGGAATTGGGCTGTAGAAGATTCCGTACTTGAAACCCGATCGGGTACCGAAGTCTTACTCCCACAAGCGGAAAGGGTCAAAAGAAGCATTCCTGCAAGAAGAAGGGGGAAAATACGCATCATGGGGGCCTCCTTTCTGATTGTTATGACAGGCTCAGGCTATCCAGCCATTCCTGCACATCGCCCTCACTGACGCTGGAACGGAAACGCATTCCTTCCTGCCAGTCTCCGGTTCCAGCCAGTTCTGCCAGCAGTTGTCCGCTTTCGCCCAAACCGGAGCTTGTCGAAGTGGCAAACGGAATCACCGTTTTACCCGTAAAATCATTGGCCTCAACAAACGTGTCCACCGGCCATGCGGCAATTCCCCACCAGATGGGATAACCGATAAATATGGTGTCATAGCTGTCCCAATTTTCTACAGTATCAGCCACGAGTTCTACATTTCTTAAAGATTCATCTTCGTGTTCCTGAGAAACTCGACTGTCCTCATTGTTGTAGTTCAGATCTTCGTCAGTATAAGGATCAGCAGGTTCCAGTTCAACCAGGTCGCCGCCGGTAATCCCCGCAATGTACGTAGCTGCCTGTTCCGTATTGCCAGTAGCAGAGAAGTAAACCACCAGTGTGTTACCAACCTTCCCTTCGGTTTCCTGCTGGGAAGCCGGTTCCTGACTGGCAGCGGTGGACAATGTGGATTCCGAGGTGTTGCTTGCTTCACTGGATGCAGGGGGGACGGAAGATTCCGGCGTACTGGATTCATTTGTGGAAGATGTGGTGTTTCCACAGGCTGCGAGGCTCAACGCCATTACAAAGTACAAGAAAATTGCAGTCAATTTTTTCATGATGATCATTCCTTTCCAGTATTAATCGAGACTCTTATTCATAACATTCACGGAAGATTTTCAAAATCTCTTCATGGGTCATAGGCTTATAGCTGCCCTGGGAAATGCCACAGGAATCAGCGATTTCTTTTAGTTGCTCCTTTTGTACGCCCAGCTCCTTGAGGGTAGTTGGCAAGCCAATCTCTTGGATGAAGCTGGAAAGGGCATCGATACCGGCCCGAGCCAACGCTTCATCGGATTTTCCATTCCGCTCGATTCCCCATACATTTTCGGCAAAACGGACAAACTTGCTTAAGCCTTCCTTATACACATGACGGTAATACGTCGGATGGATCACAGCCAGACCGCAGCCGTGGTTGCAGTTGGTATAAGCGCCCAGCTGGTGCTCCATGTTGTGGCATTCAAAGTCGCACTTTTTCCCCATTTTGATGAGTCGGTTTTCCGCCATGGTGGAATCCCACATCAGATTGGACCGGGCCGTGTAATCCTCCGGGTTGTCCATGGCAACACGCAGATTTCGGATCACACTGCGCATCAGTGCCTCCATGATGTCATCGGAAACATTGTCCTCATTGGGCTGGCTGAAATAGGTCTCCATGATGTGGCTGAGGATGTCGAAGCTGCCAGATGCCATCTGTTTTTTGGGTACAGAGAAGGTATAGGTGGGGTCCATCAGAGCAAATCGGGGATTGAGAGCCGGATAATCCCGCCCTGTTTTTATCTTTCTCTCTTCATTGGTGATTACTGCGCCGCCGTTGCACTCGCTTCCAGTGCCAGCCACAGTAACTACTACACCCAGAGGCAGCGGCTCAAAGTCGACGACGCCGGGGTGAGTCCAGAAATCCTCCCAGATGTCCCCGTCATATCGGGCAGCCAGAGAGACAGCTTTGCAGCAGTCCATGGTGCTGCCTCCGCCTACGGCCAGAATCAAATCCGCTTGGTTGTCCCGTGCCAGCCTCGCGCCCTCCTGCACTTTGGCGTAGGTGGGGTTGGACATAATGCCGGAGAACTCCACAATGGTCTTGCCAGCTCCTTTCAGAATGCCGGTAATCTCATCGTAGACACCATTTCGTTTGATACTGCCGCCGCCATAGGCCAGCAGGATGGTCTGCGCATTTTTCGTCAAACAGGTCAGATATTCCTTCACACAGCCCTTGCCGAAATAGACCTTCGTGCTGTTTTGAAAAATAAAGTTATTCATATCCATACTTCCTTTCTTAAATTTCATGAATCATCGGTCACATTTGAGCTTCCCAAAATGCAACAGCCTCATCAAGCCATCCTTCTGCCACAGTACCGGTTCCCAATCCGAATCCGTGGGGCAGTCCTGGATAATGATGAAACTCAGTTGGAATGCCAAGAGTACTCATGGCGGTTAGGCGACGTTCCATGGTTCGCCAGTTTGCAATGCCATCGCTTTCTCCCACACAGGCGAAGGTCGGAGGATCATTTTCCGTATATTCGCTGTGCCCGGTGTACTGCATAATTACTGCACTCGGCTGTGGAAGGTCATCCCCTCCAAATGCCGCCGGACCATAAGACCCAAGCCATGCTGCCATACGGGCTCCGGCTGAACCGCCCCAGAGAGAGTATCCTTCCGTATCAACTTCCAGTTCTTCTGCGTGTTCAAAGATGAAACTGATTGCCCGTGCCAAATCCTCACAGGCGGTTTGGGCTCCGGGGCGATAGATGAGCGCAAAAGCATTATATCCTCGTTTAGAAATTTCCAGCGCATGTGGGAAACTGTCCTGCATAGCTCCCACATAAGCAAAACCACCTCCCGCATTGCATACGGCAAATTTACCTCCGGGATTTCCCCGGAAAAAGAATAACCCAGTATCTTTTTTTGCCGGATCTTCCGCTTTTTCCTCATCTGTGTAAATATCGTAGAAAACAGTTTCGCCAGCGTCGTCTCGCTGCCACAGGGTATTGATGATCTCTACGGTTCCATTTGGGTCGATGTTGTTATACCAGGTGAGTTGCAGATCGCCCAATATATCGCCGCTCATATACCAATCATTCACGGGAAAAAGCAAGCGTCCGTATCTTCCAAAAACGGGATCATCAATCACTTCTTGAATGGGGGTAGATACAGTAAATGGCTCTGTCATTTGATCCGTAGGCGCAAAGCCAGCTGGTTCCTGCTGAAAACCTGCATCATCCAAAGGTGTGGTACTCTCTGCCGGGAGAGACTCACCAGAAGAAGTTTTCTCTGTCTGTCCACGGCTTGCACATCCCGACAGACACAGCAACAGGCAAACCATAGCTATCAGAATTCCTTGCACCTTCATTTTGTCACCTTCCTCTCTTCCTTTTCTGATTTCATTATAAACAAAACGAGACTTCTGCGGAAGTCTCGTTTTGTTATGTAGTATTTACCTTTTGGTTATCGCTTACCCCGTCCAGTTGCTTTTTGCACAGCCCTTAGAAACTGCTTGACTATAGGGGAAGGATCTGGTGAATGGAGCAGGCCATAGGGAATTGTGTAACTCCAATCCACGGGTAGGATTTTCAAAAGCGGATGAACGTACTGCCACTTGGGCACCGCCATCAGCACACAATTGTTGTTTTCGCACTGGTTAAAGGCATTCACATCGTAAAAGTCAAAGTCCACAATTTGGATCTTGGGATGGTTTTTCCAAAGATCATCTCGTAGCAAATCTACATAGTGGCTCCATTCCCGACGCATCATCATGAATTTTTCGCCATACAGATCCTGAACAGTAAGCCTGTCTTTTCCCGCCAGCCGGTGATGAATGGACACCGCCGCACAGATAGGTTCCCTTGAAATTTCCAACCCGGCACAGCGGCGCAGGTTCAACATTGTTTCATCAAAGATACCCGCTATTACATCAATGTTCTGTCCCAAATTGGCCAGAATTTCCCGTGCATTCTCGGGTGTATTGTCGAAGGGCACCAGTTGAAATTTAACTCCTGGGCATTCCTCCTGCAGTTTCGGCCACAGATCCACCAAAACCTGAGCTGGTGTCATGGGTGATGTACCGATGCGGATGAGGTCTTCGCTCTTTTTCATGGCATTTTTTGCCCTGGTTACCGAATCTTTGCAATATTGGATGACATATTTCGCATCCTGTGCCAAAGATTTTCCAGCCTCCGTCAGTTGCAGTCCCCGATGGGTGCGCACAAAAAGCTGCAGATCCAGATTGTCCTCCAGCAGATTGATCTGCTTGATGACTGCCGGGGGGGAAATATACAATTTCTCCGCAGCTTTGTTGAAGCTACCACATTCTACTACACACAGGAAGGTTTCCAATTGAGGGTTATACATGGGAGGTATCACTCCTTCCTTTTCGCTTTTTCCTTAAATCAGCAGGCTTCTGCGCCTTTTGGGAAATCATCCAAAGACCGGCCAAATCTCTGCACGCCTTCGATTCGCCCTTCTTCACAGAGCTTATGAATCCAGCGTTCTGATATATTCCACCGCTCGGACGCTTTTTTTGCTGACATAATATCCATTGTTTCCTCCGCAATTTTCTTACTTCGCTGAAGTATTTACGATATTATATTCGGATAAATGAAGTCTTTCAACCTATTTTTTGTGAATCTTTTATGTATCCAGCCTTTTCGCGGCCGGGTCTTTTCTTTTTTAGTTAGTTAGAGCCTATCTGAAAACAAAGTATTCTTGTACTATTTCAACAAATGCTTTTTCTTTTATTCTACTGTATTTTTGGATTTTGTGCAATTTATATATGAGGTTTGAGTTTTCAGATAGGCCCTAATATGTATCCAAAGATCTCATATTCAGCATGCCCTTCAGTCGGTATTGATTTGCTGAATGGCAGTCGAATTTGAAGTGTCCGAAATCGTCGTGAAAAGTGGCACTTTTACTGTCATACTTCCTTCTTTACCAGGTTTTCAGGACCAATACAAACAAACTCATCAACTATCTCTTCGCTGAATCAAACTAAAGGCGTGCTGTCCTCCAGCAGTTTATTCAGAATTCAACATTGCCTGCCTGTTCGGCACAGATACAGAACAAAATTTGCTTTAATCCCATTCACCACTCAGTCTTTGGTTCTGTCCGCAAGGAGGCACAACTGCCGCTCCATTTCTTCCCGCAAGGCCGCAGGCTCTTTGAGGCGCATCCTACCCCCAAACTGGAATAGCCAGCCCCAGAACGTTGGGCTGATTTGAACTTTGACATTGGCGGCGTACCTGCCGTCCTCTTGCCATATTTCTGTATCCTCTCCAAACTTGTCGTAGATGACACCAATCAAATCTCTGCTGAAGCTCAACGTGATCGATTCTATCTTTCCATTGTACATTTTGAATGCCTGCTCCGTATAATCCGCAACATCCACCGCATGGATCACAGCCCGCTCATCGGCGGGTGCATTCTCCAGTTGTACATGCGCCATCCGATCCACTCGATAATTCACAATATCGTTGTGCTTTGCTGAAAAACACATCAGATAGTAATTGTCCTCGTTATAAACCAACGCCACCGGGTCAACGATATAGCGTTGCTTTTCTCGGCGGTACACTTTCTGATGCTTTTCATCCAAATCAAAATAGCAGAAGGAGACCTTTTGGTGCCGGCGCAATGCCCCCTCCAAAGTTTCCACAGAGTAGTAGATTTGCTCGTTGCTGTGTTTCCGGGAATTGAAGCAGACCATGCCACCCTGCAATAGCTCCGCACGATGGGCATTTCCCAGCGCCGCAATCTTTTGAATCAAGTTCTCCGTTTTGGATTCTGTTATAAAGGAAGCCGCCTGAACCGCATCAATCAGGATTTTTAATTCCGGCAGGGAAAAACTTCGCTCCACGATGTAGTACGCCTTATCATGGCCCTGCATGGTTGAAAAAATCTCATAGCCGCACTCGTTCAATGTGGCAATATCCCTGCTGAGTGTTCGCCTGTCGCAGGAAATTCCGGCATTTTTCAGCATTGTACAAAGCACATTCGTTTTCAGCGGATGGTCCTCATCGCTGTTTTCACGCAGCAATTCCATAAGCTTGAGTAGCTTGACCTTTTGGGGTGTACTGATTTCCATACTTTTCCCACTTTTCTGATTTATAAGTTGCTTCCATTATAGTGTGCGCCTTTACCGTTGTCAAACCGAAGATGCCCGTCTGGCTGCCCCCAGAGGGCCTGATTATAAAAGAGTCGCAGTTCTGTGACTCTTTTATTTTATACGAACATTTGTTCTTTACACTGTTTGTGTATCCAGCTATAATAAGGACATCCGAAGTAACCGTTCCAAATGTCAGGGGCATTCCACTTATCAGGAGTTGGGAAGCCGCCATCTTCTGTGGCCTCGGCAGCCGGAACACCGTCCGTATGAAACATTCTCATCCTCTCGGAGAATGCGGTTTTTCGCTTGAGGAGGTTCCCTGATGAAAGTATTTATTTCGAACAAGGAGATTGAAGAAATTGCTTACGGCCTGATTCAGGTCACTTGCGGCTCTCCGGCATCCGGCCCCATCGACATTGACGGTATCGCACGATTTCTGGGGCTGCAAGTACATTACGAAAGAATTGCCGAAGACGACCGGGACAAAATCAGTTTTGTCTCCAACGGCTCTTACCCGTTGTGTGTCATGCGCCAAAATCAAAAGGTCGGCATCGTTTTCCCGAAGGAGACAATCATTTTGGACACGTTTCTCCAACGTCCCACCGAAAACTGCCGCAGACGGTTTGTTCTGGCCCATGAAATCAGCCATGTCCTTATCAACCGTGCTGATCCATTGCACAATCCCACCTGTTTTGACCGGGAGTATGACCTGGAACGCTGCTATAGTTTGCAGGAGTTTCAGGAGCGTCTGAACCTGGGCGAATGCCAAGCAAACTCCATGGCCGCCATGCTTCTGATGCCCAAACCTCTGGTAGAAAACGCCCTGCGCCGCCACATTCACCGCAGCCGCATCCCGATATATGGAGACTGTGTGCTGCTGCCCAGTACCAAACCGGCGATTCGCGCAATTGCTGACGAGCTGTGCGTTTCTTTTTCCTCATTGCTGATTCAGCTGAAAAAATACAACCTGGTAGATCGGCGGGATATGCAGGAATACTTTCTAAAAATGAGGGAAGCAACATGAGCGAATATTCACCATATCGCAGGCTCTCTCTCCCAGTTCCCGAGAAACAAGAAAAGCTGGATAAATCTGCCGATGAAGCATCCTGCCTGACACTTCGAGAAATTCGTTGTCCTCGCTGCAACTTCCCAATTATGAAAGTTTATTCGGATGCAGTTGGTCACGTTCGCCCCAAGTGTCCCAAATGCAAAGCCCAGGACCCAATCAACCTTGCCTACTTCCGTAAGCAGAAGGGTATTGCCCGCCTGAAAGGCAAATATTATTAACTGAATAACACGACTTACATTCGCGTATGCGGAGCCGATCTATGATCGAGACTGCCCTAGCACCGTACAAAGTCGGAATCAATGGGATAACCATCCCCATTTTGATTCCACTTTTACGGTGCTTTTTTGCTGCCCGCTGCGCTTTGTACGATGAAAAAGAGTCCTTTCCCGGATCGCTCTGCGGAAAGGACTTCTTATGTTTTTATCCCAGTGGCAGGAGAGCCTTGGCCGGTATCCCTGATCTCCGGAATTTTGGCCAACCCAAAACTCAAAATTCAAAGGAGATCATTATGGAATTTAATTATGGACTAGAACGGAAACGCTTTGAGCGTGAATGGAATAAATTACGGCAGCAATATCGTAAGGCTGGTATGGATGAAAATGCTATCAATGAAATGTATGCTTTTGACCTTGAGATTTTCAATGACAACAGGGCAATTGCCAAACACGAGCAGCCGATTACCCCTGACATGTCTGGGGACAACGAGGATAAATCCACCCTCTTTGAAAAATTTATGGATCAGCTTTCCTACCAAGACAGTTACGTTTTTATACCCCAGCGCTATGCCTGGTTGGGTCAAATCGGGAATAATCGCCTGTACGAATTACTTTCGGATCTTCGCCCTGATGATATTGAGCTTATTACTCTGTATGTTTTTGAAAGATACACCTACGAGGAAATCGGCAAGAAATTTGGAATATCCAAGCAGGCCGTCAATCAACGTGTTAATCGGCTGAAGCGGCAACTGCGCTGTGCTTAAGGAGGGTATGAAAATGGCTGTCAAGTGTTTCTTATCTTCAAGCAAAAAAACAATCGAACTGACGTTATGCACCCCATGTGCCAGACAGTTTTACAGTTCCAAATCATGTTTTATCAGGCGAGCAGACTTATGGCAGGCAGAAAGAGAGGTCTGCATGTTTTGCAATACACGGCGTGGATTTGATTTCTTAATTTCAGACATTGAATTGCGGTAACGAATCGTCATATTGCCCCTACCCGGGCATACAGTAAAGAATCAGGGAGGTGTCCAAAATCGCAAGGAAACCAGCCCCAATCAATGTCATTTTTCATTATCCCACAAGTGAGGCCGGGAAAGAAGAACTTGCCGTGCGTGTTGCCGATGTACACGCCGCCTGTGTAAATCAGAGATTAAAATCACTTACATGTCCCAACTATCAAAAGCTTGAACTTCTGGATGCAGTTATACTTACAGTAAAAGAACGTGCTCATACGCCAAAAACGCTGCTTTCTCCTACAGAACCTGATATCAGCACATAGAAATCTTACCTTTTAAGGGGACCGGTGCATGTCATCCGTGACATTTGCCGATCCCCTTAATTTCTACTCCGCATACAGCCGCAAATCCGTTCTTACCGCTGCCTCTGCCCTTAATTCTTCTGTAAATCCATTCACGCTGAACAGCACAAACCAAGTCTTTCGTTTCTCTTTCTCCCAGGAAACCGTTTTGGCCTTGGCTTCCAGCTCCCGTAAGACACTGACTCCTACCGGCTCCTGCCAGTATTTGCACTCGCCCAGAATCAGATTCTTTCCATCTGGGTCAATGGCCGCAATATCAATTTCCTCTTTGGAATCCCAGTATCTCCCCAGTTTTGAGAAATAGAACGGCCATACGCCCTCCGCATTTATCTCCCACATCCGCTCCCTGCAAATGTCTTCGTAAACAAAGGCAATGTGGTTCCGCACGAGGTTCTTGCGAATCTTGTCCATGACGATGCGCCCGTGTCCACTTTCGATAAAGCTCATATTAGGATACACAAAGGCAAACCAGAAACGCAGATAATTGTCCTTGATTTTATATAGCCCCTTTTTGCTCTTTTCCGGGCTATCCTCCGTCACCGGTACCTCCCGCTCCAGAATATCCAGATCGATCAGCGTTTTCAAATACTTGGTCAGGCTGGTGGACTTGACTTCCAGCACACCGGCAATGGCAGACAATTTCGTATTCCCTGCCGCAATCGCCTTGATGATTGAAAAATAGCTGCCTACCTCGCTGACCTCCTGCTGAAGCAGGAAATACGGCTCATCATACAGGTAGCCGGAGCGATTCAAAACGCACTTTTCAATGGCACTGTAAATGTCCTTGCTCTGAGAAAACAACTCAATGTATTTGGGAACGCCACCTGTGACAGCATACATTTCAATCAACTCTTTGCGGCTTTTATCCGGAAAGAACTGATGATAATATGCAAAGGGGATCTGCTTCAACCGAATCTGCGCTGTTCTTCTGCCGTAAAGGGGGCTGTCATAGGCCAAGGTCTGAGACTGCATCATGGAAATCAGAGAGCCGCAGAGAATGACCATCACCTGTCTGTCTTTTAGAATTTCTTCCCATATCCTCTGAAAAACAGATGGGAACGCAGGATTCGACTTTCCCAAATACTGAAACTCATCCAGGACGATCACAGGCTTGCTGTCAAAGTGGGTATCCATAATGGCTCTGAAAAGCACATCCCAGCTCTTGACTTCCACATTTTTCAAAAGGTCACTGTTCAAGAAGTCTGCTGCCTTTTCCTGAAATGCCAGCCGGTTTTGAGATTCCGATTCCTCGCTGGCAAGAAAAAACAGAGCTTTCTTATTCTTAATGAACTCAGAGATCAATGTGGTTTTCCCGACTCTCCGCCGCCCATATAACACCACCAGCGCACTGCAGTCTCTCTCATATTCACTTTGCAGAGTAGCCATCTCCTGCTCTCTGTCAACAAAGCGTCTCATAAAATCCACCTCACTTCCTAACAACTATTATATTCAAAATTATTATAATTTCAAGTATAATTTCTGAACATTGTTGTAGTGTCCGCTTGCTATCATGCCCTTCCTTTGAAATATTTCTCCCAGGGAATGAATGCCTAAGGAAATGGATGTACCCTGGTTTTCCGGCTGTGGATTCTGTAGAAAGAATACGCCATACTGGGCAAGCTGCTTTTCCATTTTCTTGTCGGACGGTCCCGTAACCACTGTGATCCGTATCACACCGGTTTTCTGAAGGGTTGCAATCATTCTTTGGGCAACGGTAATCTCGCCTGAGGGCAGCAAGGGATTGGCGTTTTTGCCCGCTGCAATCAAAACAGCGCCGAGCTTCACTATGGTCACCTCCTGTATGTAAAAAGGAGGGATTCCAATGAATCCCTCCCCAATCGATGTTATCCGCAGGGAAGGCCACTGCCAGCATTCACTTCCTCATTTAGATAACTATATTATATTTCAAAAAGCGGATGCTTCAAGCAATCTGAAACACTTCCGTGCGAAACGGCACGAAAACGAACCAATTTGCACATAGCATCACAGCCGCAGGATGTGCCGTTTTCCCATATACATGGGGCGGTCAGAATGCCGGCACAAAGACGCGTGTACAACTACCTCCAAATCAGCGTATAGCGATGTTACTGCATCGTGGATTCGTGCTTCCAGACCTGGACACACCGTCCGGGCTTCGATGGTCAAACTTCCGTCCAGAGAAGCACGGTAGTCCACCAGCCCTTCGATCCGGAAGCACGCGCTGTCCAGGTTCTCTATGGAGATTTCACCATCACGGCGGGAAACGGTGTCCAGACGCTTGGTAACACTACCGCAGGGGCAGGGTGGCAGAATCCGGGTGTAGTCGCCGGTTTTATAGCGAATCAGCGGCATGGCATCGGCGCCGATGGTGGTAATTACCAGTTCGCCGTATTCTCCATCGGGCTGCACATTGCCGTTTTCATCGATGATCTCGGCAATAATATGGTTCTCCCGCAGGTGCATACCCTTGTGAGCAGAACAAGTCACCGCGCCGCCCAAACCGCATTCCCGACTACCGTAATGGGGATAGAGCTTACTCCCAAGCATCTTCTCCAGCTCGGTCATAACCCCTTTGGGGCAGGCATCACCGGAAACCAGCGCTCTTTGGATGGGGAGTTCTTCTCTGTACATTCGCGCAAGGCCCAATAAAGTCACCGGAAAACCGATATAGGTTTCCGGATGCGTATCTTCTACCAGCGAAATCAGTTCTTCCCAGGTTTGGCCAAATCCGGCCTTGATGGGAATACCGCCTAACCTTTCTACCGCTTTAGCAATCAAGTCACCCAATCCAAAGGGTCCGGTAAAAGGAAAGGCAATCAAGCACTTCTCCCCTTTAGAAAGCATTTCCGAAATACCGGCAGCAAAGAACCCCACCGTGTGTTCTGTGTCTGTATCTGTGTAAAAAACCCGTTTGGCAGGGCCCGTGGTACCGGAAGTAGCACCGGAGATCACACGGCTCACCTCTGATTGGGAGGTAAGCAGAAATTTCCCCGATTGCTCCGCCAGCATTTGGGGTGTGGTAAAAGGTAATGTTTGCAGTTCTTGCAGGCTGTTTAGTTTTGTCGGTAGGTTTGTATAAAATCTACTCTGCTGCGCCAAGCGACTTAGCATTTGGTTCAATCGCTTCAGCTGCAAAGTCTCTAAGCCCTCCCGGGTAAGTTCCGGGAGGGCTTCGGTTTCACAGATCCAGTTTTCTAAATTTGTTTTTTTCATTTTCGATAAAGTGAACGTCCGTGGATATCCGTCAAGTTATAAGCACAGAAAGGCACCATGCCCTTCTCCGTGTCTACTTCACAGATATAACAGCGACGCAACCGGTCCAAGTCTAAATTATAGGCATCCTGGAACACCATACCGGATATGGTAAAGGTATTTTCCACAGTCTGCTGCAGGAATACGTCCAAAGAGGATGTTGCTTCATCCCCATCGCAGCAACTGGCTTTGCCACTCCACTGTTGGGATACGAAATCCCTGGCCTCGCTGGATTTTACACAGCAGCATTGGCTTTTTCTGCGGGGCAGCGCTTTTATTGTGCCATCTTTCTTTCGCATAAAGCTGGCGTGGAAGGAGCAGTAAGGACTTTCCGCACCGCCACCGCCAAAGTCCGTGATTTTCATCAGTCCCTCAGTCTGCGCTTCGATTCTGCGCAGTACCGCGGGGATCGTAAGCCGTACTTCCGGTGCTTCCAGACCGCAGCGCCCAAAATAGGAGATGGGCTGGATATGGACACCGCGAACATGGGGTGCGCGGCTAAGCGCAAACCGCAGAATATCACCCAAGGTGTGATCATTAACCCCGGGAGCAACCGTAGGCACCAGTACCACAGGAAGACCTGCTTCCTTACAGTTGTCGATAGCTTTCAATTTGATTTCCAGTAAATCCGCACCACGGAGTGTCCGGTAAATGTTGTCATCCAAACCGTCAAACTGCAGAAATGCCACACTGACACCGGCATTTACCAAATGCTTGGCATAGCCAGCCTCATTGGCAAGACGGATACCGTTGGTATTCAGCTGGAAAAACGAAAAACCTTTTTCTTTGCCCAAGGCAATGATGGCATCCAGGTCATCGCGCATCGTTGGCTCTCCGCCGGAAAGCTGAATATTAAAGGGGCCACCCTGCTCCATCAGCAAATCATACTGCTTGCTGATTTCCTCCAGGGAAAGGTCTTTTGGCTGTTGTTCTCCTGCAGAAGCAAAGCAGACGGGACATCTCAAGTTGCAGCGATTGGTCAGTTCCAGCAGCACGCAGCAGCCGTCCCGCTCATGATTTTGGCACAGGCCGCAGTCATAGGGGCAACCTTTTTCCACCGGTTGCGCCCGAACGGGGATCACCGTACCGTCCACATCATTCGCCGCCCAGTTTACATAACTGTCCAAATCACCCTCCCAGATGAGGGTGCGGAAACTGCCGTGTTCCCAGCAGCGTTTTTCCATATAGATATTGCCGTCTTCCCCTACCGCTTTCTGCGCCGGAATTTTTGCCAGGCACACAGGGCAGACCGACATTGTCTTACCGATCAGCATTATATTAACCCTCTTGCTTCCAGGATCTCCATACATTTCTCGTAAGTAGACGCGATAATGCCGGGGCAATACTGGATTTTTTTGGCAGGGTTATTGCCCACAATATCCCGACAGTCGGTGGCAGTGTACTGAAATTCCATCTCATCGATAAACCACTTTGTAAATTCACCCATGGCACCCTTGTGGTGGGGGCTGTCATAATCGGTATCGCCGGGTTTTCCGGTAAACCAGGACAGCAGACAGCAACCTGCCGCCATACAGCCGCAGATATCACCGCTGCCGCCGATGCCGCCGTTTAAGCCCTGCATACAGCGGATCAGTGCGGGATTTTCCTCACCGATGGTATCCAGCAGCAAAATACCCAGGATCTGACCGCAGGCATAACCGTAGCGACTGAGTTCCATAATTCTCTCTTCCAGGTCCATGGTTCACATCCTTTCACAGATAAAGAGTACATAACTGACTTTCTTGCCGGTGGGGACACATACATTGTCCTGCGTCCACAGGGCTTCCAGGTAGTACGTTTTCCATTCCTCGGTCATGTCTTCCATGTGCCGCACCGCAAAGCCCGCCTTGCGGCAATCGCTCAACAGCTGCACCACATTCTCCGTCACATCGGAAAACACCAGTTTACCGCCTTTACGCAGCAATCGGGAGGCCTCCTGCAAACTACCTGCCACATTGCCGCTGACATAAAAGCTGCACTGGCTGAGGATACCGTCAAAGAAGCCATCCTGCCAGGGGGCTTCCAGGAAATTGCCCCGGGTCACATCTTTGCCTCTGGGCGCAAGATCAATGCCCTCAGCGCTGTAGCCTAAGCTGCGCAGCAAGCGGACGGTTTCTCCGTCACCTGCACCCATATCCAGCCATTTGCAGGGGGCTTCCAGAAAGGCCAGTTCAATCAGATAGCGGCTGTGCTTTTCGCCGCCGGGGTGCCGGAGCATCACTTATCCTCCAGGGCTTTCTCCACGGAAAGCACCTTGCCAAGAGCCAATTCCTCGGGAACATACACGAAGCCGCATTGGGGGCATACCGGCAGTTCCACGGGAAAACCGTTATCCAGATACATAAACTTTGCCTTGCCCTTCTGCAGGGGCACCTTGCACTTCATACAGGTGAGCTTTCCCTCCGGGTCGATCACATAGTAAGTTTTTTCTGTTGCCATAGTGCGCTCCTTACTCTCTGTTGAAAACTTTCATCCGGTGGCTGTAGGCTCTGTGAACCAGGTAGCCGGTTTCCGTTTCGGTGTACTTGACCCAGAAGGTCACATTGCCAAGTCTTGCCCGGGTGATGCACAGGTGGGTCTCACCGTCCAGAATGGCTTCGCCGGTTTCCCGCAGGGACTGAAGCACCCGCACCACATCGGACTGGAGGATCATCCGGTCGTCCATCATCTCGGTGGCTTCCGGGGTATATTCGATGGTAAAGCCAAGCTCCACGGCATTTACCTCCTCATTCCAAAGTTCTTTCAGCAGCTGCTGCTTGAGGCCAAGGCGGTTATACCGCTTGGCGCTGATATCGGGGCAGTGGTCAGCAGAGGTGCCGTACACCAGTTCCAGCAGGTGCATAGACTCTCTGCCCTCTCTGGCAAACCGGTCGCGGCAGGCCATACAGTAAGAAAGGTAGGGCAGGTCAGAGCGCTCCAAGCACTTGTCTGTCATCTTCTTTGCCACTTCCCGGTTGGTGTACTGGGTCAGGCCGCCATAGCCGCAGCAGGGGGATTTATCACCGCTGTATTCGGTGTCTTCCACTTTACAGCCCAAGATCCGGCGGATACTCTGCTGGGTATCGTGGTCACCCCTTGCGCCGCAGGCATCGTGAATGGCAATGGGTTTGTCCGCCCGCTGGGCTTTTTCGGGAAGGCCAATCTTCTCAAGGATCTCCCAGATTCCCACATTTTCATAGCGGGAGAGTTCTTTTCTGCAGGTGGGGCAGCCGGCGATCACCGTAGGATTATCCAGTTCTGCCATTTTTTCATCCAGGAAACGGATGGTGTCTTCCTGCATTTCATACCGGCCGGCCCAATCGCAGATGGCACCGCAGCAACCCAGCATCAGCGCCACACCGCCCTCCAGGCGGTCACACAGATCCAGGTATGCCGCTCTGACGGTAGCCGGCGCAATCGCCGTGGCCTGGCAGCCGGGGAAGAACACATATTTGCAGGTATCATATCCCGGTTGCTTCCGGCAGAGGAAGGCCTCTTCATTAGAAAAGGCCATGTCCATCAAGGCAAATTCATGAACAGCCAGCGACATTTTTCCTGTGTAGACCATATTCTGCCGGGCCATATGACAGACTTCCGCCATGTCATAGCCGTTGGGGCACAGGACACTGCACTGGCCGCACAGGCTGCAGGCATTGATAGGGCCGTTCATCATATGGTCGCCCATAATGATAGACACATTATTGTAGATCTCACGGGTGAGAATGCGGGGGAATTTCTTATAATGCTGCAAATAGGCACAGCCTTTAATGCATTCATCGCAGTGGCACTGGATGCAGCGGCCTGCCTCGGTGATAGCACCTTCCCTGCTGTTACACTCGATTCGGCTTGTAGGTTCGATGCCTTCCAGATTGGTATACAGCCGGGTCTGGACGCTGCCCTCTTCACCTCTGGTATTGCTGGGATCCAGGTTCTGGGCCATACGGTCGGCAGAGAGCGCTGCTTTCTTAGCACCGAACGCGGCGCCCAGGATACCCTCAGTCTTACCGGTGATGAGCTTATACTCTCTTGCCACCATCACTGCTTCGTCAACGGCAAGGTCGGGATGGAGCATGTTCGCCACTTCATAAGACGCGCATTTCAAATCATAGGGTTCTGCATAGGCTGCAGTCACATCCGCATTCCAGACGAATTGAATGTCCATCTTCTTGAGGGCAGCCACCGATGCTTCCTGTATAGGTGCAGGCAGCATAGGAATTACGGCAGCAATCAAAGAAGCATCGTCTTCATGCTCCGTGTACACCGTCACCGGGTACATCTTCTTTGCCAGTTCTCCTGCCAGGAACAGGCTGAACAGGTCGGTCCCAAATACGGCGCACTTTTTCGTCTTCTTCCGCAGGAAGCCTTTCTTCCGGGGCATCTCGCCGTACTGAACTGCGGCTGCCTCCAACTGCCGGATGGCAATACCCTCACCTAAGGCGCAGAGCTTGCACTTGCCCTCACAGGGCGCCTCACAGCCGGCGGAGAGAATGTGGGGGAACGGGGTGATCTTATCATACAGTGCCAAGGCTTTGGTAAAATCTCCCGCTGCCACCGCGGCCATCATAGCCTTGGTATCCAGTTTCAGAGGGCAGGCGGCATTGCAGTAAGCAGACTGCTCATGTACGCAGGCAGACTCCCGCGCTTCCAGTTCCTCTTTGCCGAAAAGCTGTTTCTGGCGGTATACATGGGTGGAGAGCCGTTCTTCAATGATCATAAGGATTCCTCCTTTGGGCGCAGTGGAAATATATCCCGGAAAACGCAAATGCTGGATTCCCGCTTTCCGCAACATATTTGAAAATAGAGGGGCGGCTATACCGCCCCTCCATTATAACATAACTCGGGCTATTTGTGAAATTGTATCTTACAGTTCCTTCAAAGCTGCCAGGACCACCTCGGGCAGTGCGGGAATGCGGGTGATACGAGCGCCGGTAGCGTTGTAGATCGCATTCAGGATTGCGGGGTGAGGTGCATCCAGAGGAGCTTCGCCGCAGCCAGCAGCACCGTAGGGGCCGTTGGGACGAGGAGTCTCCAGGTAGTGCAGTTCGATGTCATCGGGAATGTCCTTGGGATAAGGAATACCGCAGCCCTTCAGGCTGGTGTGCTTGGTCAGGTCATCGAAGTCCTCGGTCAGAGCCAAGCCGATGCCCTGTGCCAGGCCGCCGTAGAAGTTGCCGTCAACCAGCAGCTTGTTCATGATGGTACCCACGTCAGCAACGCAGGTGAACTTCTCAACGGTAACCTTACCGGTCTGGGTATCGACGCAGACCTCGGGCAGGAACAGGGTGTACATATAGGTTGCGAAGGGCTCGCCCTGAGAGGTAGCCTGATCAACGGGGTGAGTTGCGCAGTAGTCGCAGACCCAGTTGCCCAGAACCTTGGTCTCAATGCCTTCAGCCTTCATTTCGTCGTAGGTACGGTAGGTGCCGTCTTCCTTCTTCATTGCAGCAACCAGGTTTTCTGCTGCCAAACGGCAAGCGTTACCGGACATAACCTGGCTGCGGGAACCGCCTGCAGGGCCGGAGTTGGGAGTGTACTTGGTGTCGTTCATAACGAGCTTGATCTGCTCGGGCTTGATGCCTGCCTGGCGCAGAGTCTCGTGAGCGGACATCAGAACGCCCATATCAGCGCCCTGGCCGTGATCTTCCCAAGAAGCGTACATAGTGACGGTGCCGTCGGGATTCAGCTCAGCGTAAGCCTGGGATGCGTCAACGCCGTCCAGACCGCAGCCGTAAACACCGGAAGCAACACCGATACCGTACTTGTAGCGGCCATCGGAGGCAGCGTTCTTCTCAGCAACGCGAGCCTTACCTGCCTCGTACAGAGGACGAGCCATCTTGTACATTTCTTCCAGACAGTAGACATCGGGCGCGTAGCCGGTGGGGATGGTGGACTTTTCAGATTCCTTGTAGCAGTTCAGCTCGCGGATATCGAAGGGATCCATGCCCATCTTGGCGGCCAGAACGTCGATGGCGATTTCAGAGCCCATGAAGGACTGGGGAGAACCGTAAGCACGGAATGCAGAGCCCCAGGCGTGGTTGGTGAAGACGGTCTGGGACTTGTTGCGGATGGTGGGGATGTCGTAGCCTGCGCCAACGAACTGGCTCAGACGGTGAGTCAGCAGATCGCCGAACTCGGAGTAAGGACCGTGGTCGATGTAGTTGTTGCCCCACAGACCCAGCAGCTTGCCGTTTTCGTCGGCAGCCAGCTTGATGTTCATGAAGCCGGGGGAACGCTTGCCGGTGTAGGTGATGTTCTGGAACTGGTTGAAGACCAGGGACACGGGCTTGCCGATAATCTTGGCAGCTGCGCCCAGGATGGCTTCGTTGGTGGGGGAGAACTTGTAGCCGAAGGTGCCGCCGGCGTGGTTCTGAACGATTCTCAGCTTGTCCATGGGAACGCCGATGCCGTCAGCGATCATGGGCATATGCAGGTGGATACCGATGGACTTGGAGTGGACAGTGACCATGCCGTCTTCGTCGATGTATGCGTAGCCGCAGTCGGGCTCTAAGTGCAGGTGGGGCTGGCGGGAGCAGTAGGACTCGATCTCAACCACATTGGGAGCGGCATCGAAGTCGATATCGGGGCCCTTGATACAGTTGGTCTCATAGTAAGCGTTGGGAACACCGGGATGGATCTCGATTGCGTCTTCGGCAATGGCGTCCATGGCGTTCATGTAAGCGGGCAGCAGCTCGATGTCGACCTTGACAGCATCAGCAGCGGCACGGGCATGGGCCTCGGTGTCAGCAGCAACGATGGCAATGGCATCGCCGAACTGGAAGATCTTCTCGTCACACAAAACGGGACGGTCCCAACCGTCACACTTGTTGTTCAGAGGCAGCATGACCAGGCCGTTGATACGGTTCTTGCCGCCTGCAGCCACGATGTCCTTAGCGGTGATGATCTTGTAAACGCCGGGCATCTTCTCAGCTTCTGCGGTGTCAACACCCTTCAGCAGAGCGTGGGAAACGTTAGCCTGTACCAGAGCCAGGCGCAGGGTGCCTTCGGGCATCTTCAGAGCGTCGTCAGCGCCGAAGTCCCAGGTACCCATAACCTTCTGGGCTGCGGAAGGACGGACGTACTTGGTGCCGATGATGGAGTCGCCGGTGGGCTTGAAGACCAGGTCTTCCTTGGTGATCTCTCCGCGGTAAACGCGGGCAGCGTCCATAACAGCGTCCACCAGAGGCTTGTAACCGGTGCAGCGGCACAGGTTACGGTTCTTCTGGAACCAGTCACGGACTTCTTCACGGGTGGGAGCATTGTTGTTGTCCAGCAATACCTTTGCGGTCATAATGAAGCCGGGGGAGCAGAAGCCACACTGCGCACAGCCGTGAGCCATCCAGGCGACCTGCAGGGGATGCATATCGGAGATGGTACCGATGCCTTCGATGGTGGTGATCTCAGCGCCGTCCTTGATCTTGCTGAGCTTCATCAGGCAGGAACGGGCGACCTTGCCGTCCACGATGACATTACAAGCGCCGCAATGGCCTTCGCCACAGCCGATCTTACAGCCGGTCAGCAGCAGGCGCTCACGCAGGAAGGTGGCCAGAGTTTCGTTCTCATTGACCATCATGGTGCGCTGAACGCCGTTGATAACAAATGTCTTTCTAATCATATTGTTTCCTCCTCAAATTCTTCTAATTTTGGGGATTTACGCGTGGGTACCGCAGGGATCTTCATCTGGGCCACCCCCAGTTAAGTCCTGCATACGCTGCATGCCTCTGGCAGAATAAAAAACCAGCTGGGAAATACTGCCGTCCAGGTTCTCTCCCCGAAGCACCAGACCGTTAGCGGTCTCGTAATAGTCAATGGGGAGGGTACGGCGGTATACTTTCCCGGTTGCCTCATCCACTACTTCAACGGTTACCTCTTTTGCAGAAATTTCAAAAACCTTTTCTTCCATGTATGTCACCTTCTGTCTTTATCGCACTTTGGCATGCTTTGCCACATATATATTTTATCAGTACAAACAGACCAAAAGCAACTTACAAACAATTGTAAGTTACAGAAATAAATATAAGGGGATTATGCACTATGCACAATCCCCTTATATTAAAATTTAATATGTTATTACCAATTTTTCACATACTATTTACAGAGCACCAAGGTTCCTCCTGTATCACACAGGGGAACAGCAGGGAGGGTCTGTCCCAGTTCTGCCTCATACCGGGCAAGCGCTTTTGCCACACCGGGCAGTTTCGGGCTGCCCCAATCGTGGAGAAGCAAATAGCCTCCTTTTGCAAGTCTTGGCCAGAAATACTGCAAACCGGCCAATGTGGTCTCTTCAAAATCCACATCCAGACTCACCAGACAAAACTGCTCCTCCAACCCATTTAAGGATTCCGGGAAGAAGCCGGGCTTTACAATGATATTTTCAGGATTGGGCATGATGGCCAGTACCTTCTCTATGCCCGTATTGGCATGGGCTGCCTGGAAGGATTCGGAAGCGCCTGCATTTTCCCGAAAGCCTTCAAAACTGTCAAAAAGGTACAGTTCCCGCTCCGGTAATAACTGATTGATACACCGGGCAAAGAATCCGCGGTAGACACCCAGTTCCGCTGCGGCACCGGGGACGTTTTCCAATCTGCGGCAAATCAGCTCCAGAGTGGCCAGGCGTACATAGTCATTCTGCAGTTCCCGCTCCGGCAGAACCGCGTCTGCCAATTGTGCCGGGGTCGGCACGATATGCTGCTTTGGCAGCAGTTTTCTCAACAGGTCTTCTCCCAGGATCTCCCCTGCCCTGCAGTTTCGGTTGCGATCCCGAAGCTCGCAGTAATTTTTTAGATACAGGCAGTTTTCACCGGGAATTCCCAATTCGTTACAAGTGCGGGCAACCGCATCCGCATGGCGGGTGGTGATGATCAGAAGATCTGTTTCTTCCAGATGCAATTGGCTGGGCAGGATCACCGGTCTGCCTAAAAAGGTATCCCCGCAAGGGAAACTGTCCACAAATGCGCAAATGCGATCCAGCGCCAGCCCCTGCTCCAAAAGCTCTGACGCGCCGCAGCCGGTGCCCCATACATAGATGCCCATACTGTGACCTCCTCCAAAAATCTCCACTTCATTATATCAAAGTTCCACAAATTTACAAGTTGTTGCTATTTTTTAGTTTACGAAGTAAAAAAATATCGATATGATAAGAGCATAAGGAAGTTATAATTAATTACAATTTGCATTCTAAAACAATTTGTGGAGGGATTTCTATGCAGATCGGTGCATTGATCGTTGCAGCGGGTATGTCTTCCCGTATGGGGGAATTCAAGCCCATGCTCAGTATCGGTTCCATTTCCGTGGCGCAGCGGGTCATTGCCACCCTGCAGCAGGCAGGTGCCACGAAGATCGTCATGGTCACGGGCTACAATGCCGCCGTTTTGGAGCGGCACTTAAGCGGAAACGGTATTATTTTCCTGAGAAACGAGCAGTACGAAACTACCCAGATGTTTGACTCGGTGAAAATTGGTCTGCGGTATCTGCAGGATAAATGCGACAAGATCCTCTTCACGCCTGTGGACGTGCCCCTCTTTACTGCCCAGACGGTGAATATTTTGCTGGACTCCGGTGCAGCGCTGGCTTGCCCCATGTGTGAGGGAAAACAGGGACATCCCATCCTCATCGCCAACGAACTGATTCCGGAAATTCTGGATGATTGCGGAGAAATGGGGCTGAAGGGTGCCATGGACCGCTGCACAACGCCCCTGTTGCGAATCGACGTGGATGACCCCGGCACGGTACACGATGCAGACACCCCGGAGGATTTCTCCGCACTGGTAGACTATCACAATTCCCAGTTGGTACGGCCGGTGGTCAGCGTTTCCTTAACGAAGGAAAAGCCTTTCTTCGACAGTAAGATCGCCATGTTGCTGACGCTGACCGATGAGACCAAGTCCGTCCGGGCAGCGGGACAGCGGATGCAGCTGAGTTACTCCAGCTGCTGGAATACCATCCGCACCCTGGAAAGCCAGCTGAGCTATACCCTCATCGAACGAACCCAGGGCGGCGCCGGCGGCGGCCAGAGCCATTTGACCCCTAAGGGCAAACTGCTGCTGGAGCGGTATCTGGAATACGAAAAGCAGCTGAAAAAGCAGGCAAATGAACTGTATGAAGACTATTTCGGAGGGATCTTCGAATGAAAAAAGTCTATCTCATCCGCCATGCGCTGCCAGACTTTCCCGGAGGCAAAAGCATGTGCATTGGCATGACCGATATTCCTTTAGGAGAGCAGGGGTTTTCCCAGTCAGCAAAAATGGCAGCCCACCTTCCCCCTGTCACAGCGGTCTTTTCCAGCCCCCTTTCCCGGGCAGTACAGACAGCACAGGCCATTGGGATGCCCATTACCATTCTGGGCGGTCTGCGGGAAATGTATGCAGGAGAATGGGACGGGCTAACCTTTGATGAGATTCGTCTGAAATATCCTGACTTGTATGCTGCCCGGGCCAATGATTTGACGCTCCCCCTGCCCGGTGCAGAAGACTATGAAACAGGATTTGTCAGGTTTACAGCGGCCATGCAAACAGCTGCGGAAATTTCCAGCGGCGACTTTGCAGTGGTTTCCCACGGAGGTATCATCGCCCAGTTTCTGCAGAAAATCAGCGGAGCCTGGTATAAGCCGGATTATGTGCAGATCATCACACTTTATTATGAAAACGGGACATTTGCTTTACAGGAGGAAAAATAAATGCGGAATATGCTGAAAACCATCAAAGATAAATTGGAGCACGGCCAGTCTCTGGTATTGGTTACCGTTATCGCCTCCTCCGGCGCTACCCCCAGAGGTGCCGGTGCACGTATGCTGATCGGCAAGGAAGGCCGTATCTGCGGTACCATCGGCGGTGGTGCAGTGGAATACCGCTCCGAGCAGATCGCTGCCAAGGTACTGGAGGAGAGAACCTCTTTCGGCCATGATTTCACACTGACCAAAGACGATGTTCAAAACTTAGGCATGATCTGCGGCGGTGCCTGCAATGTATACTTCCACTACCTTCCCGCAGAGGATATCCATACCGTCATGCTTTGTGAGGAAGCAGAAGTTCAATTTCAAAAAGGCAGTGACCTTTGGCTGCTGACAGAAATCGGCGATGGGGGACGGATGGGGCTATATTCTCAGGATTTGGGGCTTTGGGGGATTTCTGCTTCGGAAGAGCTAAAGCTGTCCCGGCATCCGGAACGAATCGGTAGTATTTTTGCCGAACAGATCAACACCTCCGGCAGAGTCTATGTATTCGGCGGCGGTCACGTGGCCCAGGAGCTGGTGCCGGTGCTTGCCCGTGTGGGATTCCGCTGTGTGGTGATGGACGATCGTCCGGAGTTTACCAAGCCGGAGCTGTTCCCCGGCGCGGAGGAAGTGATCTGCGGGGATCTGCGGAAAATCAGCGACTATATGACCATCGGTGGAAACGATTATGTGTGTGTCATGACCCGTGGCCATGCCTACGATACGGTGGTACAGGCCCAGGTTCTGAAATGCCGCCCCGCTTATTGCGGTGTGATTGGTAGTGCCATGAAAGCTGCCGGTGTCCGCAAGACACTGAAGGAAGAATACGGCCTTGTGGAGGAAGAATTGGACTTGGTTACTACTCCCATTGGCCTGAATATCAAAGGTGAGACCCCTGCGGAAATCGCCATTTCCATCGCTGCCCAGATGATCCTGTGCCGGGCAGAACTGAACGGCCTATGAAGCGCAAGCTCTTTTTGACAGGCCCCATTGGCTGCGGCAAAAGCACTGCCATCCTCACCGCCATCGGAGAAAAATTGCCGGCATTCGGGGGCTTTCTGACCAAGCGGTTCCGGGATGAAGATGGTCAAGCCATCGCCTTTTCCCTGGAAAGCCCCAATGGTAAGCAGAAAGCAGAATTCCTGGATTGTCGGGGTTTGGTTCCCGCAATCCATATGGATGTTTTCGAAACCATGGCTCCGGAATTGTTAAAGGGTAAATACCTTATTCTGGATGAGATCGGCGGTCTGGAGCTACTCTGCCCTGCCTTTACGGCTGCGTTGGATACTTTATTGGAACGCCATATTCCAATCATTGGCGTTGTAAAAGGAGAAGGGCCTGCTGGCGTTATGATCCAAAAGCTGGGGCTGACAAAGGAATATGAACTGGCAGCAAACCGTTTTCGTGAAAAGCTGTGCGGCGATCCGGACACCTTAGTATACGATTGCGAAGAATTTGACGAAGAAGCGCTTCGCCTGGCGAAAGCCTGGGTAAAGGAGTATGCCAATGGATAACTTTTTCGATTTGTATGACCTGCTCATCGATGGAATCGACACCGCCGAAACCGTAACCCGTACCTTTATGGGACAGTGCTGGACAGCGGTGGAAACCGAAAAAAGCTTCGGTATGGCTATGACCACTCCTGTGGATACCGCCCCCCGTATGTATGAAAAGGATTTCATCGGTATGCCCTTGGCAGAACTGGCAAAAGCCGCCAAAAGCTGGAATCTAAGGGAAGCCGGCTTCGGTATGGCCGCTGTCAACGCTTACTACAATACACCGAAGCGTTTGGAAGCACTGGGTGCTTATGAGCCTTTCGAGAACTACTGTACCGACGGTGTTGACCTGCAGGGCAAGCATATCGGTGTGGTGGGGCATTTGAATATGCCAGAGTCCGTGTATCAGCAGGCTTCCTCTGTCCGTATTTTGGAACGTTCTCCCAGAACCGGTGATTATCCCGACTCCGCCTGCGACTGGCTGCTTCCCCAATGCGATGTAGTGATCATAACCGCCAGCACCCTGGTGAACAAGACCCTCCCTCACCTGCTGGAGCTGTGTCAAAACGCCTATACCATTCTGGCCGGTCCCAGCTGTCCCATGTGTCCTGCGCTGCTTAGCCTGGGCATTGACCGGATCGCAGGCCTTGTGGTCACCGATGTGACCGGTATGAAAAACAAGATCCTCAATGAGATTCCCGGCCCACCCTATCCTATGGGTAAACCCTTCCTGCTGAAAAAGGAGAACCTATGAGTCCGATTGAAAAGAAACACCGCCGACCCGTAGTGATTATGGGGTTTGCGCTGATAGTCTGTCTCCTGCTGTCCTTTACTTTGGGACGCTACCCCGTACCCCTGGGAGAGCTTTTGGGAATTCTGGGAAGCAAGCTGGGGCTGCCTGTCGATCCTTTTTGGACAAGCCAGATGGAAGCAGCTGTTTGGAATATCCGCCTTCCCCGGGTGGTTCTAAGTGTATTGGTTGGAGCCTGCCTGGCGGCTGCCGGCGGTGCCTACCAGGGTGTCTTCCAGAACCCTATGGCATCTCCCGACATTCTGGGCGCTTCCGCCGGTGCTGGCTTCGGCGCGGCACTGGCCATTCTTCTGGGCGCTTCCAGTATTGGCATCACTTTGGGTGCCTTTGCTGCAAGCCTTGTGACTGTTGCGCTGGTCTTTACCGTCAGCCGCCACGCCAGAGGTGACCGGGTGCTGGGATTGGTGCTGGCAGGCATCATGATTTCGTCGCTATTCCAGGCTGGAACTTCTTTCCTAAAGCTGGTCGCCGACCCCAACAATCAGCTGCCACAGATCACCTACTGGCTGATGGGCAGTTTAAGTGGTGCCAAATGGGCCGAAATCGGCTTTGTGATTGTTCCAATGCTCTGTGGCCTGATCCCGCTGCTTTTGCTGCGCTGGCGTCTGAATGTGATCACAATGGGTGATGATGAAGCCCGGGCCATGGGTGTGAATCCCCAGCGGATCCGTGTGCTGATCGTCATCTGCTCTACCCTGGTCACAGCTTCCGCTGTGTCCGTCAGCGGAATGATCGGCTGGGTGGGTCTGGTGATCCCCCATATGATGCGCCGACTGGTAGGCTCTGACTACCGTTACTTAATGCCCGCATCCCTTTTGGGCGGCAGTATCTTCCTGCTGATCGTGGACAATGTGTCCCGAAATGCTGCCACATCCGGTATCCCCATTGGCATTCTCACCGCCTTCATCGGAGCCCCGTTCTTCCTGTGGCTCATCACCGGAAAGGGGGATCATTATGAGCATTGAGGTCAAGAACTTAAACTTCTCCTACGGCCACCGCCAGGTACTGCACGATATCAGTTTTTCTGCCCGCAAAGGAGAATTCCTTTCTATTTTAGGCCCTAACGGTGTGGGCAAAAGCACCCTGTTTCGTTGTGTGCTGGGACTTTTATCCGGCTACACCGGGCAGGTTCTGGTGGATGGCATCGATGCCCGTTCTTTTTCTGTCCGGGAATCTGCCCGGCATATTGCCTACATTCCTCAGTCCAGTCATCCAATTTTTAATTACAGTGTGTTTGATATTGTCCTTATGGGCAGAACCAGCGGTCTTTCTACCTTCCGCAGTCCCGGTAAAAAGGATACGGAGAAATGTCGTTGGGCTCTGGAAAAGATCGGTATATCCCATTTGACAGACCGGTGCTTCCATCGGCTTTCCGGCGGTGAGCAGCAACTGGTGCTGATCGCCCGGGCGCTGGCGCAGGATGCCCCCATTCTGATGCTGGACGAGCCAACCGCCAACCTGGACTTCGGCAACCAACTTCTGGTGCTGGAACAGGCCAGATCTCTGGCACAGGAGGGATATACCGTCATTCAAACCACCCATCACCCGGAGCAAAGTTATATGTTCTCCGACCGGATCTTGACCATCCAAAAGGGTCGGGTACTGAAAGAAGGCACACCCGCACAAGTTTTGACAGCGGATACCATCCGCGCCCTTTACGGTGTGGATGTGGAAGTTGTCAGTCTGTATCAGGACAATGCAAGAATTTGCGTGCCCAAGGCAGTTATGAAATAAGGAGGAACTAACTATGAAAAGATTTCTGGCATTTTTGTTGGCATTGGTCATACTGCTGACATCCACTGCCTGCGGCAGTGCGGCAGTACCGGATCCCGTAAAGACCCAGGAATATACGGATTCTACCGGTCGTATTGTTGCTATTCCGGCGGAAATTACCAAAATCGCCATTACCGGCCCCCTTTCTCAGGTCTATATTCTTCCGTTAGCCAGTGACATGCTGGTTGGTGTTTGCAACGAATTCTCTGCTGATGCGGCCCCCTATTTGTCCAAGGAGATTTTCAGCAAAACAGAGATTGGCCAGTTGTACGGTGGCAAAGGCGAGATGGATCTGGAAGCGCTGCTGACCGCCGCCCCGGACATCGTCATCGATATCGGCGAGCCGAAAGACAGCATCGTTGCTGATCTGACCGTCTTGACCGAACAGACCGGGATTCCTTTTATTCATATAGATGCCACTGTACAAACTTCACCAGAGGCCTACCGTACCCTTGGCAAACTCCTTGGCAGGGAAGAGAAGGCTGAGGAATTGGCCCTCTGGTGTGAAAGAACCTATGCAAGCATCACTGCTATGATGGAAAGAGTAGATGCAGACAATGCCCGGAAAGGGCTGCTGTACTGCCTGGGCGATAAAGGCACCAATGTGATCGCGGAGGGGTCTTTCCACGCAGAAACCATCAACATGATGAGCCGCAATCTTGCCGTGATAGCGGATGTTTTCCCCGGCGGACTTGGCAACGAAGTGGATCTGGAACAGATCCTGCTGTGGGATCCGGAAATCATTATTTTTGCGCCTGACAGTTGCTATGAGACGATCGCCGGGGATGCCCAGTGGCAAAACGTATCTGCCGTGGCTGCCGGCAACTATTTCAAAACACCGGAAGGCCCGTATGGCTGGCTGTCCTCTCCTCCCGCAGTTCAGCGATACTTAGGTATGCTATGGCTGGGCGCTCTGCTGTACCCCGACTACACCCAGTATGATCTGCAGGAAGAGGTCACCGACTATTACAAGCTGTTCTACAGCTGCGACTTGACAGATGCTATGTATCAGGATCTCATAGCAAACGCTATGCCTTGAACTGAGTTTATAAAAGCGGCTCCCGGAGGTGTACTGCCCCCAGTTTGTGAGAACAGCACAAACTGGGGGCAGAGCAAGTTGGAACACATTACTTGTATGCCGCATCGGTTACGGTTTTGTGTGTATTCCCCGTTTCTTTGCCAGCTCGCTTGCCGCCTTGCGGCGGTCATCGGAGTAGGGTGCCGTCAGCCGGATGCTGATCCGGCTCTTGTCGATCTCGAACCGCAGACCGCCTTGACCGTCATCGTCGGTCTGCTTGCACAGTTCCGGGTATTTAGCTGCGTACTTCCGCAGCCGCTTCTTCAGGTTCGTATCGTGGGTATAGACCTCCGCAAAGGGGTCTTTTGCGTTGTAGTACACATCGGTTGTCTTCTGTTTTTTCGTAAGACCTGTTTTCATAGAAATCCTCCTAATTTTCGTAAATTTTTCTCGGCTCTTGAGCCGGGAAAAAGGGCCTGTTTTCCGATGGAAAGGTTCCAAACGATGCGTTGTTCGTTTAAAACTCTCCTATCGGATTTTTCTTGATTTTCCCGGCTCTTGACATTATCTTTCGTAGTCCCGCTTGGGCGGCTTTTTCTGAGGTTCCGGCTGGTGTCTGACGGGCCGCTTTTGCGCCGGCGGTTCCAGCTTTCTTTCGTCCTCCCGGAGCAGATGATCCACATCCTGCTGGGCTTCCATCATGGTGATAGGACTGTACTGCTTCCCATGGGCCTTCTGCAACCGATCTCTTGCATCCTGGGTGTAGGTCTTGCGTAGGCCCTGCCGCTGGACATGAAGTTCGGCCTTATCCATGCTCTCTGCTTCTCCGGTCAGTTCCCGGAACTGCGCCAGCGCAGCATCCAACTCGGCTTGGTACTTCGCCTCCGTCTGTTCCAACCGCTGCAGGGAGCTTTCCATGGATGCCACCCACTTTTTCACTTCCTTCATGCCCTCATCATCGGTTTTATCGAAGCGGCTGAGAATCATCGCCTTTTCGCTGTGCAGTTCCTCAATATCCTCGGATAGCTGAGCAATCCGCTTTGCCAGTTCCCTCTGCTTTAGAACATTCAGCGCAGAGGTTGCTTTCTTTTCGTCCAACAGTCCCTTGCGCTCCCGGCTTAGGGTTTTGATCTGACCTACAAGGTCAGAATACTGCCGGAGTATCGGTACCACATCTGCCAGGGTATTTTTGATACTGCGTCGGTTGGCTTTTGTGTGCAGGATCTGATACCGGAAGATCAGCATATTCCGCCGCAAGGTTTCCATAGCCTCCGCAATAGCAGGCACAGTATTTTTGACAGCCTTTGCAATCTTTTCAAAGGCGCTCCGCAGTTCCCGCAGCAGCTTGTTATCTGCCTTAATCTGCCGGTTCAATTCACACCGGTCAGCGCTGAAACCCTGCTGTTCCATGGCCCGTGCGGTCACACCCTCATGGATGGTGGGCTGCTCCAGAATGCCACAATCTGCATGGCTGCGGTGATCGATCCGTGCTTCCGCTCCCACCCGTTCCAAATAGCGGTTGGTCACATCTGCCCAGGCAGAACGCCACAGCACCAACTGCTCGTCACTGTTCCACCGGGCGGCGATGGGGTTTTGCCGCCCGAAACGGGTGCTTTTGGGTGTCTTGGATGCCCGTTCATATCCCGCCGCTTCCGCAGCAGAGGGAGCCATAGGGAAAGAGAACTGTAAACAATGCCCGCCGCTTTCAGCAGCACCCACATTGGAACGGTTTTCGTAGCCGTATGGATCATGGGAATGCCATCCAAGCCCACAAGAGGATCGTGCTTGGCTTCCATCGTCTGTCTGGCAACCTCTGCGAGATTATCCGTGAAAGTGTCGCCGGAAGCATACTCCAAAGAAGAGGACAGCCCGCCGGACATATTGGAAAGACCTTCCGATGTACCATCCTTGCAATGCTGCCGCAGATCCACCATACCGCTGACACTCATAGCACCCTCCAGATGGTTCGTCTTGGCATAGGAGCGGTAGCAGGCGGTAAGCAAAAGATCGTTGACGGATGCACCAACAGTTTTCGCTTTCACGCGAGCCTGACCCAGCGTCTCGGAGGGAATGGTGACTCTTAGCGTCCGCAAAGCACCATGGTCCTTAGGATCGGCAAAGGGGTAGATGGTTTTCACACCGCTGAAGGGCATTTTGAAGAGGGATTTCATTTCCCGGAGTCCCAGGTCTTTATAGGCATTCATGGCAGAGCGGCTGCCATCCTTGACCACCAATTCCCCAATATCCCGATTTTCTTCCTCAATCCGATAAGCTTCCGCCAGTTTGTTCAGCAGATACTTTCCGTCACCGCCGTCCACCACCAGATGGCTGATGCGGATCAGAACAGCGCAAGTTTCACTTCCATTGACAAGTGTGACCTGAAACTGGCACTTGTCCTTGTGTCCTACAGGCTGAACAGCCAGGCCGCAGGCAACTTTGACCGGATCTCCGTCACATTCCAGAATGGAAAAATAATCAGAAACCTGATAGTCTGCATTTACCCGCCAGTGACAGGACTGGGAACTGGCGATAAATGAGGAGTGCAGCACATCCACCTCCTCGATCACCGCCGCAGTAGCTGCACATAGAATATCCGGATTCAGAAATCCGGGATAATGTAAAACAAAACGAATGGTGGTGTCATTATACTCGTGGGCGAGATACTGCATTCGCTCACCAACCCCCGCATTTATATTGTGTGAAGCTTTCATTCAATGACCTTCTGGCTTGACTTTTTGTGCATCTGATGTTATTTCAATAAACAGATGTCGCATAATCAATCATCAGTATTTTCAAAAAGAAACGTTTTGCAACATTTCATTCTGCTGTGTTGCATAGTTCACAAAAAGTTTAAGGAGCATATTAATGAAGCAAGATTTGCGGGTGGCTGTTACCAAAAGAATGATTCAGGAAGCGCTCATTCGGCTACTGAAAAACAAACCCATTGACAAAATCAAAGTCAATGAGTTGTGTGAAGAATCCGGCATCAACCGGGCCACCTTTTACCGGCATTACGAAACCTTGCAGGATATTTTGCGGGAGATCGAAGCGGATGTGATCCGCGCAATGCCTCAGCCCAGACAAAAACCCCGAACTTTGGAGGATGCCAGAGCATATCTGAAGCAGGTATGCACCTATATATATGACAATATCGGTATCATGCAAATTTTGCTTACGAATCGCACTGATGAAGAAATGATGCAAAGCATGACCGTATTCTACCGGGATTATCTGGATATTTATCTGGAAACACTTCCGCTCGACAGACCCAGCGAAGATACCATTCAGATTGCAATCACACTGCTTGCAGGTGGCTGCCATTATTTGATGAAGAAGTGCGTCATGGGTCAGATTCAGAAGACTCCCACAGAATTGGCAGATATTTTATGCAATATGGCTCGGTTACAAGAATCTTTTCCGTTGTTTTACAGCAATAACCAGGAATAAAAGTTCAAGGGTGCCCCGAAACAGGGCACCCTTTTGCTTATTTGATTTCTGTGGCTAAATGAATACCAACTTTGATACCCTTGATGAAGCCAGCCTTTTCGTGATCCCGGCAGAGTCTGCAGACAGGATAGATAACCTTACCAAGGGTTGTTCACGTTTCTGTTATGCCCTGCCTTTGAAATGCCGTTCCCAGCATTTTATGCTGATAACCTTTCTGCCGCTCTCCCACTCCTGCAAGCAACGGACCGGAATGCCCATTTTTCTCGCAAACGGTTTCTTACCCATGCCAAAGGATTCCCGATATGCCCGGATGCGAACAGCTTGTCCATCATAAAGGAAATGATTGAATTCATCCAGGAAGTCTGTCACCGGGACTCCATAAAACTGTGCCAGCCGATCTACCTTGTCCGGTTCAACATGCTGCGTAAAACCTTCCTCGATGGCTTTGTAAACGCTGTGCGTCATCCCTACCTTATCTGCCACTTCCACCTGCATCAGGCCTTTGCTGTGTCTGCACCAGCGGAGCCTGTCCGGTACATTATCGATCTCCTCATATCTGCGATACCGCTGATTGAACTGGGTCGCCTCTAAAATCTTCCGAGGGGCGCACAGTACGAAACTGTGTATGTATAGAGGTGCATACCTCACAATGGAATTCTGCGTCTGGGAAAGGACATACAAATCGCCCGATAACCGGTCTAAAATGCGCCATGCAGAACCTTTGAGGCCTTGGGGTGCAAGGTGCTGACTCTTAAAGTCGCCTAAGTGAGGATAGCATTTTCTACGCACCGGGCAGCATAGGTAGCAAGTCTCGCCCCCTTGCTGGCATCGAATGTCGTGATCCCCTTGATCAGCCCAATCGTCCCAATGGAAATCAAGTCCTCCTGATCGGCTGTTTGCGCGTAATATTTTTTTGACTGGTGATGCCTGCGGTGTGCTTGAGCGGTGTATAGACGGCCTCATATGTGCTGCCCAGTTTCAGAAAAATGTCGAGATGAATGGCATCCTTGGTGCTTTCCTTCTTGACAACAACCCTATCCAGGATCGTTGCCACCAGCGCCGTATCGATTTCCCCGGTGAAGCGCAACGCCTCGTCCAGCGCCCGCCGGATGGCCGGGATATCCAGTTCTTCGGAAGTCCTGTTTTCTTCCTCCTGCCGGATGGCCGTCAGCTTTCCCTGGCACTCCAGAATCTGGACGTTGAAGGCATCGTTGCGCTCCTTGAATTCTTCTACCGTCAATGCACCGGCAATGCTCAAATCCAGCAGCCGATTTTTCTTTCGCTCCAGATCATCCATCTCATTTTCCACCTGACAGCGGAGCTTGCCATAATCCACTTCTTTGGGAATGTTGGTCAGCACCGTCACCAGAGAATCGATAATTTTCTGCTTATCCCGAATCAACTCCTTGAAAATGTCGCTGAGGATAAAATCCAGGTCACTGCTGCGAATCTGTGGTGCCGAGCAGGCCGCCCTTCCGTGGCTGCGGTAAACCTTGCACTGCCAGACCTCCTGCTGTCCCTTTTTTGTTTGAATCACCTGCCGGTGAAAGGTAGTCCCGTGTTCCTCACAATAGATTTTTGTGCTGTAGGGATAGCGATTGTGAAAGCTGAGGCCGCTGCTGTGTGACCTCATTTCTTCTCTCCTTCTCCTGTACAGGGCATTGGCCCGATTCCACAGTTCTTCGGAAACGATGGCCGGTATAGATGGGTCCGGGTACGTCACCCACTCGCTTTCGTCCAGCAAAACATTCCGCTTTGTCCGGTAATCCACACTCTGGCTCTTATTCCCACAGTACCAGCCCTTGTACTTGGGATTTTCCAGAATGTGCCGGATGGTCAGGGTGTTAAAGGCGTTCCCCTCCCGGCTGGTGTAGCCCAACTCCATCAACCTTTTGGAAATCGTGCGGGTTCCAAGGCGTTGGTTGCCGTAAAGGTCGAAGATGATACGGATGATCTCCGCTTCCTCCTCATTGACGGTCAGGCCGCAGTCCTTTTTGTCATAGCCATAGAGCTTGTCGTTGCCCAGCACATGACCGTTTTTGATGGCCTGCCGGAAACCGAATTTCAGCCGCTCCGACAGCTTCCGAATCTCATCCTGGGCAACCCCCGCCATAATCACCAGCCGGAACTCACTGTCCGTGTCCAATGTGTTGATATTGTCGTTCTGGAAGAACACCCCCACATTGTAATCCAGCAGCTCTTGGGTATATTTGATGCTGTCCAGGGTCGATCTGGAGAACCGGGAAATCTCCTTGGTGATGATGAAATCGAACATTCCGGCCTTGGCATCCCGAATCATTCGGTTAAAATTGTCCCGCTTCTTCGTGGAGCCACCGGAAATTCCCTCATCCACATACCCCGGCACGAATTTCCAGTTGGGCTTGCTCTGAATCAACTCCGTGTAATACTGCACCTGATTTTCCAGGGAATTGATTTGCTCGTCCTGGTCTGTGGATACCCGGGCATAAAAGGTCACCCGGAGGGGCAGGTCGTAAACGGACCTGCCCATGCGCATTTCAGCACGAATTTTCCGTACTTCCATATACATCCTCCTTTCCAGCCTCATTATCCCAGAAGAAAGGTGGAAAGTCCAAGGTGCCAAGAATCTTTTCATGGGATTTGTCGTAAACCGTCCTTGAAATCAAGCCCTTGCCCAAAAGCATCTGCAATAAAGCATCCAGAACGTCCCACTGTACCTCATTCATCCGCACTCACCTCGAAACACCATATGTCCACCCCCGCTTCATCTTTCCGCAGCCCGCTGTCGCTTGCGCTGATATTCGGTGAGCAGCTTCAGAATCGTCTCCTGCATCTGGGCTGCGCTGTAGCTTTTCGGAAAGAATTTTCGAAGGTCGTCAATCTTGAAGCTGACTTTTTCCTGCTGGTTGGCCTTTTCCTCCCGGATGATGGTGGAAATATCCTCTGAGGATAGGCTTCCGGCCTGGTACAGCTTCTTCATGCGGATCGCTTGGGATAGGGATGGAGTGCAGTCGTTTCGGTGCATTTCTTCCAGGAGACAGGTCTGGGCTTTTTCCGGGAGGTAGCTCAGTTCTACAGCGGGGGTGAGTGCGATTTTGCCGTCATCGACAAGTAGAAGAAGCTCTGGAATCAGGTAGGTCAAGCGGATGTAACGTTGTACTTGCCGTGCGCTCTCTTGTGTCGATTCTCCAATCATCTCATCTGTCCTTGACTTCGTGCCAACTTGGCACGAAGTACCCTGGTGGCTCATTGCCTCCATTTTCAGCTTATAAGCAAACGCCTTTTCGCTTGGCAGAATATGCTCTCGGTGGAGGTTGCTGTCCAGATGTTTCCCATCCCAGCCACTCCTTTCCGATTTGCTTATCAAATACTACTATATACCATCATTTTACCATAATTCCTTTGCAAAGTCCATCAGGAATCATCTTTCTTCACGATGATTGCATGAACGCTCACCCTCATGCTGAACTCCCGTTGCTTCATTTTTCAAGCATTACGAACTATTTCAAGGAGCATCGTGGGACGCAGACTGATTGCAAACCGTTTCTTGACATGAACAATGCTCCCTTCGTGATTGACAGTGTTTTTATTTCACTGTCTCTCATAAAGGGAGCATATCACGCCTGCCGGGGATGTTTCCTTTTCAAATGTCTTATCCACAATCGTTCTGCATTACAAACGTCAGGCTATCCCGCAGCTCCTGGTTAAAGCTCCTCGTCATCCCAGCCCGGGTACTGGGCCGGCGGGTCTCCAACCGCTTTGATCACACGGAAAGACTTCGTTTTCTCCTCCAATTCCTGCATCACTCTGCACTGAAAACGCCATTCATCTCCAAAATCAAACAAGTACTTAAATTTATCGCCTTTTTCCAGTCCAAGTCGTCCAAGTGGCATCTTGTAGGACATTCGGCAGCCCTCATCCATATCGTCGGAATAATAGGCACAGAAATCGCTCCAATACCGGTCATCCATAAAGAACGCATGGCAATGGTCATCGTCAAATTTGAAAGCGGCCAAAATCGCTTCACTCAATGCACCAAGGGTTTTCTGCTTGCCGATTTGAATGTACCGGTAACAGCTGCGTCCCAGAGATACCTTGATCACATAGCTTTCCACCGTGCCGGTTTCTTTTTCCTTGTTGGGACGACGTTCCGGTTCGCCGCCGCTTAAGGAAAAACGAATCGTTTTGTCCTCCTTGGCCTTTCTATAGATATCCTTAAACGCTTCGCTGTAACCACGTCCGAAGTGGAACGGATAGGCCGTTACCAATCCATCCGAAATAATCATATTCTTAAAGGGGATCAACACGGCATCCAGCAGTACCGGGCCTTTTCCCAGCATTTCCTCCCAGGTGGAAAACAGCCCTTTGACCATATAGACCGTCTGGTCATCCTCTGAAATGAACACGGTTCCCTTTTTTAAATGCCGTTCCACAATGTACTTTCCCGGCTTGCACTGCGCCCACCCCGCCACAATTTGGGCCTGCTCCTCCGGCAGCTTTGCATAGGCAATGTATTCCTGAAGCACCTCTGTGTGGGACCACAAATAATCTGCAATCTTCTTCGCTTCAGCAGCATCGACGCCTCGGCTCCGGTCAATCGTTCCCATACCGGGACATACCCGGTATTTTTGATTCACAAAGTCCAGAAAAGGGAACCAAAGCTCATAAAAAAGCTCCGCATCTTGTTTTTCTAATGTCATATTCCGCTCCTTATCTATTGCGCTATTTTTCTTCCCGCAGGATGTCCATGTTATGTTTTTAGCTTAGCACCTTTGCACCAGACAAGCAATGAGAATCATCCACCGAAACGAATATTCGTCTTTTTTCCCAGAATTTCTTTTTATTTCTGTGCAATATGACATATCCTAGCTATTATCTGACACCTTCTTTATTCTTATCACAATGCACCTTTCAATAGATATGCTTTTTGTTCCTCCAGCTAAACTTCTTCAATCAAGTCGAACGCAAGAAAAATAATATTGATTATTCGTATCGAATATTGTATACTATCTGCGAGGTGAATCCTTTGGAAACACGAACAGGAAATTTAATCATCAGCACTTCTGGCGGCACTGCCGGCGGAATCGCCAACAATTATAAAATCTCCCTGCCGTCCACTTGGGTTAAGGAGTTGGGGCTGGGTGCCGAGAATCGTCAAATGGAATTGAACTTTGACGGCACATCCATTACAATTACAAAGAAGCTTTCTTTTTTCGAATTTCTGGAAGCCAATCGTCAGGTTATCCACAAGCTTCTTCTAGTTTCCTGCTACTCTGGCCCCCTTCTCTGTGCCCGAATCGCCGCCGATGAGACTACACAGAAAATCCGTGTAGAAAATCTTGTTTCCGATTTCCTGAAGCTGCCCTTTGGGAACAACCAGAATCCCAGTTGGGAGGATTATCTTCATTTTTTGGAAAGCCGCTGTATTCCGCGAACCAGGGCGGGGCTCCGGGAATATCTGGAAACCATTGGCGTAGACCACTACGACCCACTGGAAATTATCCGGAAAACACAAGGACGAATGGCCGAGGATGATCTTTGGCTTACCGTGGAGGAAATAAAATGACTGTACACTTGGTATCCAATCAAAAAATCGCGGAAACCTCCTCCAAGGGCAATCAAGAAAAATGGCTGGACAGCAACATCTGGTACAAACTGGACCAATTTGGCTACGAGGCACTGGCGGAGGTATTCACCTCCCAATTGCTTGAGTACAGCAACATGGAAGCGGCCTTTCCCTTCACTTTCGTGCGCTATCAAATGGAGCGTTTGCAGGTACATGGTCGGGAGCGAACCGGCTGCACCAGCCGGAATTTTCTGCGAGATGGTGAGTCGATCATAACGCTGGCCCATCTGTTCCTGCAATACACAGGAAAGCCCCTCTCCGAAACGCTGAACCGGCTGACCAGTGACAAAAAGCGAATGGCCTATCTGGCAGAGGAAGCGGCAAGCATCACAGGACTTTCCCTGTTCCCCCAGTACCTGACGCTGCTGTTTGAAATCGATGGCCTTGTCCTCAATGACGACCGCCACCTGAACAATATTGCGGTTCTCGCCAGGGATGGTGCCTTTGACTACTGCCCCATCTTTGACCAGGGCGCAGGGCTGCTTTCCAATGTGATGTACAGTCCCTTTGAAATCGTCCCCAAATCTTTGATTTCTCAGGCAAAAGCACGACCTTTTCAAACCACCTTTAACCGACAGGTCCACACTACGGAGAATCTGTACGGAAAGCAGCTGGAAATTCCATCTTTTACCCGGGAACAGCTTGCGCAGATGGTGAAGCCACTGTTGGAATACTACCCCACCCGTGACCGGGAGCTGATTGCCGACCGGGTTTGTGAAACGGTTTTGGTACGGCAGAAATATAAATGACCGCAGCATCTCAATTTTGCTGATACGGACAATCGTCTAGCCTACCCAGCAAATTACCCCAGTAGGGAATGGATGGGCTTTTATCCGATAACCGCCCTATTCTTTTTCCATTGCACTTTCCAATTGCTACGCTTTCTTCCCCCTCTAGCCAGCGTTCTTCTCTTCCTTTATGAACCGACTTTTCAATACCTTTTCGACTTATTTTTCAAGACTTTTCAGCAAATATATCGGCCCCAAAATCCCACTTTTCAAATATTCAGGTGGCAGCCTCCCAGCTTTCTGTCCCCCACCCATAGACAAACCCCGGCAAGCAACCTTCGCCTGCCGGGGACGTTTATTTTCAGTTCAGCACCACATCCCAGTAAATTTTCGCACTGTGGTCACAGTACACAGACAGGTACACCCCATCCGTCCGCCACACAAGGTTGCTGCGGGCTTTAGCAGTTCTTCATAATGTGCGCCACCAGCCGCAGATTCCGTTCTATGAGAACATTCCTCGCTTCCAGATCCCCCTTCCCCGCCAAATCCAGATAGTACCGTTCCTCTTCCTCCGTCAGCGGGCGGGGAAAGCTGCCCGAGGACAGCTGCAATGAATAAAATAATGAACTGAGCATCAGCCAGGCCGCTGCCAACATGTTCGCCACCTCCACTGCCACTGTATTCCCCATTGCCCGTCCTTTTTCCAACAAAATACCGCCGGGGCATTTTGCCCCGGCGGCGAAAACTGTTATTCCTTTCAGGCGCTGCGGTATTGGTCGAGAAAATCCTCCCACGGATATCCGTTGATCGTTCCGTTCTCGGACATATCCAAAACAATCATTACTGCCATTGTATCACAGCAAACACCCGGTGTCATCAAAAACCGGCACATTTCCGCGCATCGATAACGGGACAGTGGAACTATGGTCATCATACACCATAACTCCCCGGTGTGAGGTGCGCGGCACGCAACTTTTTTCAAAATTGTCGCACGCCGCGCGACCATAAGTTGAAGGAATCTGCTATACTAAAATCGCCAAATAAGCAGTGGACAATAGCATCAAACGGTGATATTATTTTACCGTAATGGTTCCAAAAATCGGCGGGGAAGCCCCCGAAAGAAAGAGGAATGGAATATGGAAGTACGCAGATGTATGAAATGTATGCACCCGCTGGCGGCGGGAGAAACCGTCTGCCCGGAATGCGGACGCGCCTACGGCAGCGCGAACGCGGAGACCTTCGCCCTGAAACCGGGAACGATTCTGGAGGGAAAGTACCTCGTGGGCGAAATGCTGGGTCAGGGCGGTTTTGGCATCACCTACATCGGCTTTGACCTGCTGCTGGAGCAGAAGGTTGCCATCAAGGAATACTATCCCATGAGCACCGGCATGGTCAGCCGGGACGGTCACTCCACCGTAGTGTGGAGCAGCGCCATGATGGGAAAAACCGGCACTCAGAAAGGCTTTGACAGTTTCCTGAAGGAAGCCCGGAAAATGGCAAAGCTGGGGGGCATTCCCGGCGTCGTGGGGGTGAAATCGGTTTTCATCCAGAACGAAACGGCCTACATCGTCATGGACTTCATCGAGGGCGAGACCCTCCTGAAAAAATTGCAGAAGAACGGCCCCATGGACTTTGACAGCTGCGTCAAACTCATGACCCCGATCATGCAGGCACTGGCAGAAGTCCATGAGCACGGCATTATTCACCGGGACATCAGCCCGGACAACATCATGGTGCGGCCTGACGGCAAGCTGATTTTGCTGGATCTGGGCGCGGCGAAGGATTTGGACATTCAGGGAAATGACGGCAGCGTCCAGTCCTCCCAGATGGTGGCCAAGCACGGGTTCAGCCCCATTGAGCAGTACAGCAAGAGCGGAAAGGTCGGCCCGTGGACGGACATTTACGCCATGGCCGCCACCATCTACTATTGCTGCACCGGCATTCTCCCGCCCCCCGCCACCGACCGCACCATAGACGATACGCTGGCCTGTCAGCCGCTGCTGACGCAGGCGCAGTTCGACATTCTGGCGGACTGTATGCGTATGCGCCCGCAGGATCGTCCGCAGAGCATGGACACGCTCCTGCAAATGCTCACCCACCCGCAGGGGGAGGCGAAAGCGGAACCGCCCAAAGTTATTCCGGAAGTGGAACCGCCCAAGCCGGTCGAGACGAAAGCAGCCCCGCCCAAACCGATGGAGACAGAACCGGTAGTCCAGAAGACCCAACCGATAAACCCAGAAGCGCAGCCCACCCAACCGCCCCGGCACGATGTGAAGCCGGAGCGACCGCTTTCCAAATGGCTGATACCCGGCGTTGCGGCGGTGGTCGCGGTGATAGCCCTCGCCATTTCCATCGGCAGCGGCGGGAAAAAGTCCAGCCCCTCCGTGAAAGCCCCGGCTGCGCAGGCCGCCGCCACGGAACCGGCGCCGACAGAAACAGTTCCTACTATTCCCATGGAAGTCCATACCATGGCGGCTGCAGACTTTGTCTATGAAGACGACATCTCTGCTACCCCGTTTTGGGGGCAGAGTCAGTATTTGCGCAAAGACGTAAATACCCTAACCTTCCAAAGCTCACTGCAAAACGCCCCCAGCAGTGCATGGGACGTGTCAGAAGCCGGGGACAGAAGCGTGCTGGCCTGGATGAATAACGGAGATCTGTACGTGGCCGCTGACGGGGCGATCGCACCAAACCCCAATGCTTCATGGTTGCTTCAAGATTTCGTAAATCTGAAGACAATCACGTTTGGGAACTGCTTCGATACTTCCAGCGTGACAGACATGTGTGCGATGTTCATCCACTGCACGAGTCTGACCAGTTTGGATTTATCCGGCTTCGATACTTCCAGCGTGACAGACATGGGTGCGATGTTCCAAAACTGTGCGAGTCTGACCAGTCTGGATGTATCCAGTTTCGACACCTCCAACGTGACATATATGTTTTTTATGTTCGACCTCTGTGAGAGTCTAACCAGTTTGGACCTGGCCAGCTTTGATACCTCCAACGTGACAGATATGGACGCCATGTTTGCAAACTGCGAACGTCTCACCGATCTGGATTTATCGGGCTTCGATACTTCCAACGTAACGAGCATGCACTATATGTTCAGCAACTGTGAAGATCTGACCAGTTTAGATTTGTCCGGTTTCGATACCTCCAACGTGGCAGACATGAGTAATATGTTCCGCTCCTGTACAAGTCTGACCAATCTGAATCTGTCCAGCTTTGACGCCTCGGCCGTAACGAAGATGGACAGTATGTTCTACGGCTGTGACAATCTGCCCGATATCATCTGCTCCGACAGTAAGATTCTTAAGGAATTCCGCAATCGTTAACAACCACCCCGCCCGGCTCTGCCATCCAGAGCCGGGCAAAATTTTTTCAAAATTGTCGCGTACCGCGCAACCGCAAATTTTGTAAATTTGCTATAATAAAATCACCAGATAGACAGTAGACAACATCATCAAGCAATGATATTATTTTACTATAGTGGTTATCACCGGGAACACGGAACCGAACGTCAGGCCACTGAAAGAGGAGAGAAACATGAAATTTGACCGCTGTTTTGGCTGTATGGAGGAAATTCACGGCTACCCCTGCCCCGTCTGCGGCTTTGACCCCGCGCAGGCCGCCGCACCCAATTATGTGCTTCCCTATGGGGCGATTTTGAACGGCAGATACATCGTAGGAAAAATGCTGGGTCAGGGCGGCTTCGGCATCACCTATATCGGCTGGGACCTTGCCATGGAGCGGAAGGTCGCCATCAAGGAATACTACCCCTCCGGTCAGGTCAGCCGGAATCCCGGCTCCCGGGATTTGACATGGTATACCAACGAGCAGTCCCGGCAGGCAAGGCAGAACGGTATGCAGATGTTCCTGAAAGAGGCCCGAAAAATGTCCAAGGTGGACAATCTCACCAATGTGGTGCGGGTGCGGGATATTTTTCAGGAAAACGAGACGGCCTATATCGTCATGGACTTCGTGGAAGGCGAAACGCTGAAAGCACGGCTGGATAAGACCGGCCCTCTGACATGGAAGCAGGCAAAGGAAATTTTCGTGCCCGCCATTCAGGCCATGGAGCAGGTACATCAGGCCGGTCTTGTCCACCGTGACATCAGCCCGGACAATCTGATGCTGACGCCGGACGGCAGGGTAATGATCCTCGATCTGGGCGCGGCAAAGGATCTGGCAATCAATAAAGGTGCGTCCTCGGCGATGGTCGTGAAAGGCGGCTTCAGCCCTCCGGAGCAGTACGCCCAGCAGGGCGGGTCCGGCTCATGGACGGATGTTTACGCCATGGCCGCAACCATGTACCACAGCCTGACCGGCGTCGTTCCCCCCACCGCTGTAGATCGTATGCAGGGAGAACCCGTAAACTGGGCATTGCTGGAAACCGGCGGCGTTCCGAAGCATGTAATTGCGGCCCTGCAAAATGCAATGAAGCTCAACGCCAGAGAAAGAACGCAGACCATGGCAGAGCTTCTGAGCCAGTGCCAGTCCAAATCCGCCCATGCATCCAGGCCGGGGGCAAACCATTCCGGTTCGCAGAAAAAAGCAAATGCTGTGGTGATTGGTCTGGCTGTCGCCCTTTGCGCGATGACGGCGGTATTGGTAACTCTTTTTGTAAAAGCAAAGCCCGAGCCGCAGCCTGCGCCTACCAAAACCGTAGTACAGGCGGAACCCACTGTAAGCCATGTTGAACCGACTATAGCGTATACGAAACCAACCGCTCCAAGCTCCAACCCGACGAAGCCAACGGCATCTACCGTGCCCGAAGAAACGCAGGCAAAGAAACCGGCCGTGAACGTAAATGATATCGTCAGCTTTGGCCATTACGAGCAGGATGGCAATCGCAGCAACGGCGCCGAGGCGATTGAATGGCTGGTGCTGGACGTTCAGGAGGACAGGGCGCTGCTGCTGAGCCGTTATGCGCTGGATGCTCAGCCTTTTCACAAGAAGTATGAGTATGTCACATGGGACACCAGCACAATTCGGCAATGGCTGAACGGCACGTTTTATAATTCCGCCTTTTCCGAGGATGAAAAAACAATTATGGAACGGACAACCCTCCTGCCGGACAGGAATCCCTATATCAAATGCGATTCCGGCAGGGAAACAGCGGACTATGTATTTCTTTTGAGTCTTGAAGAAGTGGATGCGTTCATTCAATCGAATGGGAATATCGATAAGGACGCGCTGCTTTGCTATCCCACGGATTACGCGGTACAGCAGGGGACATACAAAAACAAGGATACCGGCGGATGCTGGTGGTGGCTCAGAACCTCCGCAGATGACAACCTTGCCGTGTGCAGTGTAAACAGTGACACCATAATCGACTATCACGACGGTACAGTAAACTCTCCGAAAGCCGGTGTCCGTCCCGCCATATGGGTATCTATCGGTTAACATGTAAAACAGGAAGCAGAAATCTGGAACAAAGAGGAGCATGAGAGTAAGATGGAACTGAACAAATGCTTTGGCTGCATGGAGGAAATTCAGGGCTATCCCTGCCCCCACTGCGGCTTCGACCCGCGGCGGGTCACGGGAATAGAATATGCCCTGCCCATGGGAACGATCCTCGCGGGGAAATATCTGGTCGGCCGGGTGCTGGGGCAGGGCGGCTTCGGCATCACCTACGTCGGCTGGGATATCGCGCTGGAACGGAAGGTCGCCATCAAGGAATACTACCCCTCCGGTCAGGTCAGCCGGAATCCCGGCTCCCGGGGACTGACGTGGTACACCAGTGTGCAGTCCCAGCAGGCGAAACAGAACGGTACGCAGATGTTCCTGAAAGAGGCACGGAAAATGTCCAAAGTGGACGATATCCCCAACGTGGTACGGGTGCGGGATCTTTTTCAGGAAAACGAGACAGCCTACATCGTCATGGACTTCGTGGAAGGCGAGACGCTGAAAGCGCGGCTGGAAAAGACCGGCCCGCTGCCTTGGGAACAGGCAAAAGGCATTTTCCTTCCCGCCATTCAGGCCATGGAGCAGGTGCATCAGGCTGGCCTTGTCCACCGGGACATCAGCCCGGACAACCTGATGCTGACGCCGGACGGCAAGGTAAAGATTCTGGATTTGGGCGCGGCAAAGGACTTGAGCGTCAACAATGGCGCGTCCTCCATGCAGGTCGCCAAGGGCGGCTTCAGCCCCTTTGAGCAGTATACCCAGCGGGGCAGCTCCGGCCCATGGACGGACGTCTATGCCATGGCCGCCACGGTCTATTACACCCTGACCGGAAAACTGCCGCCCGTCGCCACCGACCGGGTGGTGGAAGACACCATCTCATGGGAGGAACCCGGCCTGAAAGCGTTGTCGGCGCAGGCGCTGGAAGCGCTGCAAAAGGCCATGGTGATATCCGCCAAAAACCGGATGCAGAGCATGGAGGAACTGGAAAAGGGACTGTACAGCACAACGGTAAAACCGGAACCCGCGCCAGCACCTCAGCCGATGCAGGAAACCCGACCGGAACCTCAACCAGAGCAGGAGGCCAAACCGGCCCCCCAGCCGACACCAGAACCCGCGCCTCAGACCCAATCGGAGCCAAAACCGAAAGCGGGTAAGAAGTCCGGGAAAAAGCTCTGGATTGCTGCGGCGGCGGTCATTGCCGTCGCGCTGTGCGGGGCGCTGGTATGGACAAACGCCGGTAAACCCGCTGATGATACCAATATAGCCGCATTTGCAGCGACTACCCCGACCACTGTTCCAACCGTTGCCCCGACCACGGCTGCCACAGTCGCGGAGGAAGCATCTTCTCAGCCTATGCTTTACGGCTTAAACATGACGCCGGAGGAGTTTGATCGGGAATTTGAGCTGCTGCTCGATGCCGCAAAATCCTGGACAAAAGCGACCGCGCCTCAAAACATCAAGGATTTCCCCATTTTCCCGGAATCGCTTTTTGAACTGTTTGACACCTTGGAAAGTGCGCAGTCAGAGATGGAATTTACGGATTCTACACTGACGTGGAAATCGAATTTGTTCGAGCTTCTCCCCAAAGACTTGGCCGGTGCCGGTACAATAGAACGAACTTTGGTGTATTGGGATGAACAGGGCAAGTATCATGATGCTGTATTCGAGTCAGTAGGAAATTGCACATATTCTGTTCAGGCTCCTGCAGATGCATGGGCACTTCGCGCTTCTCCGAATCTGTTTTTCCGTTGTCACAATTATCTGGACGGGTGGAACGAGAATTTACAGGTGTCATATGATATTCCAAACAAGCGCATTGAACAAGCGCCATATGTTTCCCTGGAAATGTTTGGTGACGATTATCTTATTGAGTGGGGACATAATTGGGGGGGCAAAAATAACTACATTATTGACATATTCTCGGTTACATTTGATACACCTACAACCAGTACAGCTACGAGTATTTATTTCTTTGTATATGACGCAACCAGCGGCAAACTTACTGAAGTAAGAAAATAAATACT
>JABLTQ010062362.1_pt1 | contig 71772 bp, 56 predicted proteins | sample 7160101 | NCBI WGS metagenome assembly JABLTQ01 (sample SAMN14651228, study PRJNA627086) | human gut metagenome | isolation source: feces | host: Homo sapiens | reverse complement strand
GACGAAACTTATAAAGTGGTGAACGGCAAGTTTGCACTTGTTTCCACACGCAAGTATAAGGAGAAGGTTTATACTTATTCTCAATTGTCTTCAAAAACTTACAATTTATGGGACGGTAACGAGCAGCCTGTAGATTGATTGTGGGAAAATATAGAACAGACGATTGTTTTGTTTTGCGGAGCGGTGAAATGCCGCTCCTGCTTTTCTGTCTGCCGGCATGTTTCCATCGGGATGTTCTGGCGGACATGTTTTCGTTGTGGCGGATGAGAGCGGCTGTATCTGGAGAAACTGGATTGCTGAAGTACTGGAACCGGTGAAAATATGACTTTGGGTATCAGATGCAACGGCAATCAGTCACAAATGTAGCTATACTTCACGAGATTATCTCTTTCCCAATGAATAATTTGCAACGATGGAAGGCAAAAATCCGATAACGGATATTGTCTTTTCCAAGAATTGTTATACCTTTACATCAGAAGAGTTATTTGACAGCACCGCAAATCGCTGAAATTGGCACGGTTGCCAAATCGTTACCTCTGATTCTCAAATACTCCGCTAAACGTTTATTCTTCAATCGGTTGTATCTAACTGATGAAAATCTTAAATAAAAAGGTATGAAAGTTTTTGTTAAGTATTTGATAGGAGTCTTGTTGTGTGTTCCTTTTAGTTTGAAAGCGCAAGATGTGAAATTTGATATTATGCTTAAGGGAAATACGTTGAACTATACCGTTGTCAATGATACGCCGAAAAGTGTATTTTTGGTGCGGTATAATAAATTCAATGAGGAAAGCACTTCGCATTGTGTTCTTTATTATAAGGACAAGGATGGATATGTAGATGAGGTATCGTTTGCTTTAACGGACCGCATCTTCTTTTTGATCAAGCCGGGTGCTCGTTTCAGTTGTGACTTTGACATTTCAGAGATTGACAGACAGAAACTTGTGGAAATATCCGGTAGAGCAACTATAGTGGCGGAAGATGAGCAAGGTAAGTCGGGTATAAGAAATTTGGATAAAAGCATAACATTTTGATTGGTAGTAGAAAATTACTGTCGGTATTCCGTTGTGGACTGATTATTTTGCGGAGCGGCTTTATCCGTCCATCTTGCTGTCCGGCTGTTTCTGGAGAAGTATCGCCGTTTGCTGCTTTATGGCTTTGTCCTTTGGGGACTGGTTGAAAGCGTGGCGGTGGTGTTTCAGCAGACCGGTCTGCTGAGGCTGGCCTTCGCGCGTGAAGCATGCTTTGGGAGAAGCCGGCCTTTTGGCTGTCCTGTCGGTTTCGTTTTGTCTTGACAAGAAATTGTTGTATATCCACTTGTGTGTTTAGTTCTCAATTATAAGGGCATGAAGCAATGTATTGTATGATCTTCATGTCTTTAGTGACCATTCTGGCTTAAACTATAAAGGAATAGGGATACAGAGAACTCAAATAGAAATCTCCGTATCCTTGTGCCTTTGTGTTCGACAAAGGATTTCTCAGAACAGGCTCCACGAAACGGTCAGTCCTGCCATGACGATGGCAACCATGCTCATCAGCTTGACGAGGATGTTGAGGCTCGGCCCGGACGTGTCCTTGAACGGATCGCCTACCGTATCACCCACCACAGTGGCACGATGCACTTCGCTTCCCTTTCCGCCGAAGTTGCCTTCTTCAACGTATTTCTTCGCATTGTCCCATGCGCCTCCTGCATTTGCCATGAAGATGGCAAGCACGAAGCCGGACGAAAGTCCTCCGATAAGCAGTCCGATTACTCCCGGAACGCCGAATATCAGGCCGGTAGCTACAGGAGCAATGATGGCGAGCAGGGACGGGAACACCATTTCGTGCTGCGCTCCTTTGGTGGATATCTGCACGCAGCGCGCATAGTCGGGTTCGGCCTTCCCCTCCAATATGCCTTTTATTTCACGGAACTGGCGGCGCACTTCTTCTACCATGCGCGAGGCGGCGCGTCCCACCGCATTCATGGTCAGTCCGCAGAACAGGAAAGCCATCATGCTGCCGATGAACATGCCTGAAATAACCTTCGGATTCATCAGCGTTACATCGTAATACATCATGAAGTCGGTAAAGCTGGCCTCGTGGACGGCCACTTCAATGCCGTTTGGAAGCTCCAGAATGGCTGTACCGATACGGTCGAGCCCGATACGTATTTCCTCGATGTAGGAAGCCAGGAGAGAAAGTCCCGTAAGGGCTGCCGATCCGATGGCGAATCCCTTTCCAGTGGCTGCGGTGGTGTTGCCCAGCGAATCGAGTGCATCGGTGCGTTTGCGCACTTCTTCGCCCAGGCCGCTCATTTCAGCGTTTCCCCCGGCATTGTCGGCGATGGGGCCGTATGCATCCGTAGCCAGGGTGATTCCCAGTGTGGAAAGCATTCCTACGGCGGCGATGCCGATGCCGTAAAGTCCCATGCTGATGTTGGTGAAGTCAAAGCCTGCGGCAAACCAGTAGGAGAGGATAATTCCTATCACGACAGCAATGACCGGGATAGTCGTTGAAATCATGCCCAGTCCGATACCTGAGATAATGACGGTGGCCGGACCGGTCTTTCCGCTTTCCGAAAGCTTTTGTGTGGGCTTGTAAGACTGCGATGTGTAGTATTCGGTAGAACGGCCGATGATGACTCCTACCACCAGACCGATTACAACAGAGATGGACAGGTTTATCCAGTTGTCAATGCCCAGCAGCCACATGATCAGGAATGTGGCAAAAACAATCAGCACCGAACTCAGGTTTGTTCCGAACGACAGGGATTTGAGCAGGTCTTTCATGCTTGCGTCTTCCCGTGTGCGCACGGCAAATATGCCGAGTATGGAGAGCAGGATGCCCACCGCGGCAATCAGCATCGGTGCGATGACGGCCTTGAACTGCATTTCCGTATCGCCGGAAGCGATGAATGCGGCTGCTCCCAAAGCCGATGTGGCAAGAATCGAACCGCAGTAGGATTCATACAGGTCGGCTCCCATTCCGGCCACGTCGCCCACATTGTCACCCACATTGTCGGCAATCGTTGCCGGATTCCGCGGATCGTCTTCCGGAATCCCTGCCTCCACTTTTCCCACCAGGTCGGCTCCTACATCGGCTGCTTTGGTATAGATGCCTCCGCCTACACGGGCAAAGAGTGCCTGCGTGGAGGCTCCCATTCCGAAAGTAAGCATGGTGGTGGTGATGACGCAAAGTTTGGATGCCGGATTCATTACGTCTTCCGGTATGCAGTATTGCAGCAGCAGATACCAGAAAGAGATGTCGAGCAAGCCAAGTCCTACAACGACCAGCCCCATTACTGCCCCGCTCCGGAAAGCGATCCGCAAGCCTTTGTTGAGCGAGTTGCGCGCGGCGTTGGCTGTCCGCGCCGAAGCGTATGTGGCGGTCTTCATGCCGAGATAGCCCGAAAGTCCGGAAAAGAATCCGCCGGTCAGAAACGCCACCGGAACCCAGTGGTTTTGCAGGTTGAATCCGTATGCCATGATGGTAAAGAAGATGACCAGGCAGACGAAAACCATGGTCACCACTTTATATTGTTGTTTCAGATATGACATGGCACCCGTCCGCACGTGCAGGGCGATGCATTCCATTGTAGGAGTGCCTTCGCTTTCGGCTTTCATCTGCCGGTAGAAGTACCAGGCAAGCAAGAGTGCCAGCGCGGATGACACCGGCACAATCCAGAAGAGAGATGTTTCCATAAGAGCATTGATTTTAGATAATGATATCCAAAGATAGAAAAAGCAATGAGAAAATCTGTTTTCTCTGATTTAAAGAATGTTTAAGGCACTGTCCCTGCTGTAGGCTTTAGCGGTCTGTTTGTCGTTGCCGGAATTTCATGCAAAGTATTGTGTGTTTTGAATGGAGGTTGAGCGTTTAAAATAGTTTAAATAGGGCCTGCCTTTCGTTGAAAAAAATTGTATTTTTGTATCGAAGGTTGAATTTTTACAAAAACTCAAAGAATTATGTTCAGATTGAATGTAAGGCCGTTAGCGGGTGTGCTTGTGCTTTTGCTGTTGGTCGGTATCGTGTCGTGTGTGGATAACAGATACGACCTCGACCGTGACATTGACATGACAATCAGCGTGGGAGGGGACTATCTGTCGATTCCCGGTGGAAGCACTGATACCACTTACTTGAGCAAGATCATCACCGAAGGAGATCTTTTGGTTACGGATGCTGCCACGCATGAATATCAGCTTGCGAGGAGGGGCCTTGTAAATGTAGAGCCTACTTCGGTGGGTACGTTTGATATCGGAGAAATCAGTTCCAGCGGCTTTCATCCTGTAGTGATCGTTGGGGGAGGTTCTGCCGTTGGCCGCGGCTCTGTTGAAAAAGAAGTAGATATGCAAGGCAGCTTTAGTCAGACGGTTTTCGGAATAGACGAGGCATTGATGGAGGTGGGCGATGTGGGAGCAGGGGTGCCTGCGAAACTTTCCATTGCTTTTGCTTTTAGCGGCAGCCTGAATTATCAAAGTGTGATAGCCCGGAACTTGCATGTGGAATTGCCTTATTTTTTTGTTGTAAGAGCATGTGATGAAACAAAGGGCGAATTGAGAGGAAATACGTTAGTGCTTGATGGGGTGGTTCTTTCGTCGGGGAACAATGATTCGTTTGCGACGGTTCTTGAAGTGGACGGATATAAATTCGGTGATGCGGCAGGAAATGGTAAAAAGGTTGATAAGGCAAATTCTTCTATAGAAATTGATGGGGAGGTCAATGTGTCAGGTTCTGTAATCACTGTATTTGATGGAAACCTGGATGCTAATACATCTTTGTCTTTTGCTCCCTCGGTTGTGCTCGATGCCATGACTGTCAATAAGGTGACGGGAATTATCCAGCCAACCATCGAAGTAGAGCCGACAAACATCGGGCTGGACGATATTCCCGACTTTCTGAAAGACGATGCGACTCGCCTGGAAGTCACCAATCCGGTCGTCGCTTTCGGTACAGAAAACAAACTTGATACGCCGGTGGAGTTCGATGTGACGCTGGTGTCGCACCGCAACGGTGAAACGGCTCCGCTGGCTACGGTTACGGTGGACGACATTGAAATTGATGCTGGATGCATCACGGCCATTATTCTCTCCCGCCTCGGAAAAAGTGGTTATGCGGATGCCGAGCACGTGAAGAATGTGAAGGTGGAGGATATCAACAACTTGTGGGAACGTATCCCCGACTACATTACGGTGGATATAAGCCCGTCGGTTACTAATCCGAACTATTATACGGTTGAGCTGGACAGGGAGTATGATATGCTGGCCGGTTATGATGTGGTGATACCGCTGAGCTTTGAAAGCGGTCTGAATATTGTTTACAACGATTCGATCTGTGACTTGAACGCTGATTTCTCCGACCTTGACCAGGTGGACTTCGATCAGGTCGGCCTGCAGTTCACCGCTGTAAGTACCATTCCGCTCCAGCTCGAACTGAAACCGGAGAATGTGGTGGTCAAGGATATTTACGGGCAGCAGATAGAAAGTATCAAGGTAACTGCCGACGGCAGGAAGATAGCTGAGAGTACGGATGGGACAACGCCGGTAGAGAGTCGGTTTGCCGTAGTCTTTACTTCTGCCGAAGCCGGCGTATTGTCGCGTGTAGACCGTATCTGCTTTAAGGTGACAGCTGTTCCGGGACAGGCCTTGAACGTTCCGCTGAGGGATAACCAGTGGATCCGGATGTCAAAAATCAACTTGAATGTGCCGGGAGGTGTAAAGGTCGACTTGAATTAACGGGTAAAAAGAACCATGATGAAACAACAGATGAAAACACGTGTCGTAACAAGTATATTGTCGGCGGCTGCTGTCTGGGGACTTGCAGGGCCTGCCGCCGCACAGACTCAGAATAATCGTTCCGCCTATTTTTTGGGCGGAGCCACATTCCGTCATGAACTGAATCCTGCATTTATGGGCGAACGCGGATATGTCACTATGCCGGGGCTTGGAAATCTTGCTTTCGGTGCGCAGGGCACATCGGGTGTGGGCGACTTTCTTTTTGTGAAGCAGAACGGCGATCTCATGACTTTCATGCACGAAGATGTGGGCCGTGACGAGTTTCTGAACGGCCTGCCGCGCCGGGTCAAGTTCGGATTCAATCTTGAAGAGACAATTCTTTCTACGGGGTTCTATGCGTGGGGAGGATTCAATACGTTCGGCATCTCGGTGAAGAGCAATACCAATTTTTCGGCTCCCGACGCGCTTTTCAAGTTTATGAAAAGCGGAGTTGACCGTCCCGAAGGCACCCATTACCAGATAGATGATATCAGCGCCGTTTCTACCAACTATGCTGAAATCGCTTTGGGGCATGCCCGTGAGCTGAACGAGCAATGGACGGTGGGAGCAAAGGTGAAGTTCCTGGTGGGACTGGCTAAAGCCACGGTGAAGATTGACCGTCTGGACGTGGTGGCAACTCCCGACTATTGGCAGATAACTCCGTCGGGAGCGCAGGCATACCTTTCCGCCAAGGGACTGGTTGCTCCGACGCGCGGTGAAACGGGAAACTATGATGACAGCGATTATGCGCTGGACGATGCAGGAAACCGTACAGACCAACTGAAGCCGGGCTCTGAAAATCTTCTGTCTTACGATGACCTTGACTTTGATGACAACAATATCGGTCCTGCAGGCTTCGGCATGGCGTTTGATTTCGGGGCTGCTTACCGTTTGAATGATGAATGGACTTTCTCGGCCGCTGTCCTTGATCTCGGTTTTATCCGCTGGAAGAATACGGTAAAGGCCACGATGAACAATTCTTTTGAATTTGACGGGTTTACGGAAATTCCTGTCAACTCTGATTTGGGTGATGATGATCCGAACTCGATCGACAATCAGGCAGACCGGATCGGAGATGATCTGGAAGAACTCTCCAAGTTTACAAAGGAAGGCGAGGGATTGAAGCGTACCACTGCGTTGGCGGCTACGCTGAATCTTGGGGCGCAATACACGCTTCCGGCATATGACCGTCTGAACTTCGGACTTTTGTCTTCAACCCGCTTCCAGGGACGGCACTGGTGGACCGAAGCTCGCGTTTCTGCCAATGTTTTTCCTTTGAAATGGTTTGAGGCTTCGCTCAACTATGCTATATCCAACTTCGGCTCAACGGGAGGTCTGATGCTGAACTTCCATCCGCGCGGATTCAATTTCTTCATAGCAGCCGATGCGCCGATGGGCAAGTTCTCACCCAAATATTATGCGCCTGTCAACCGCTTCGCGCTTAATGTCAACTTGGGCATCAATTTCACTTTCGGACCGGAATACAAACGGAAATACAATTGCGTGGAAGTACAGTCGTTGTAATTGTTCAATCTTCTTGATTCAGAACATTGAATTTCCTGTGGAAAAAACGCTTATGAACCTGTAGGCAAGTGATGTTTAAGGTGCAATAAAAAAGCAATTCCCTTCAAATTTACAAGGGGATTGCTTTTTTATTGATGGTAAGTAATGCTTGATTTATCCGATATAGTAGTTCAACTCAATATATAATACACGCTTTTTGCCTATAGTCGTGTCATCAATGCTCAGTTTGCCTTCGCGGGCGAGCCAGCCTATAGCCGCATTGATTTGTCTGTCAGGCAGCCCTGTCGCTTTTTTGATTTCATTGTAATCCCATTTCCGGTGTTCACCTTCGAGCAGCCTCCAGATAACACCTGCACTTTCACCTATACTTTGTACATCCATAAGCTAAAATTTTAAAAGTTGAACAGTTGTGATGTGTCCCTTTATTTCGAAGGTGGAGCATACCGGACTCGAACCGGTCACCTCGACACTGCCAGTGTCGCGCTCTAGCCAGATGAGCTAATGCCCCTTTTCGTTATGCAAAGATAACATGAAGATTTTATATTTTCAATTTTTCTTTCATAAAATTGCGTCCAATTGCTACATTTGCCGGAAATTTATCTCTGTTTTATAGAATGAAATTGAAAATTCGGAAGGCGGTTCCGGGTGATTTGGACCGTTTAATGGAAATTTTTGACGCTGCCCGTGCGTTCATGGCGGCTACTGGAAACCCTAATCAGTGGGTGGGGGGATATCCGCAAAGGGAATTGATTGCAGGGGAGATTGCTGCGGGCCATTGTTATGTCTGTGCCGCTGATTCAGGGAAAGCCGTTGCTACATTCTGCTTTATTCCCGGTCCGGACCCTACTTATGCTTATATTGAGGATGGTTCCTGGCCCAATAGCCGCCCTTATTATGTGATTCATCGGTTGGCTTCCGATGGAACGTGCAGCGGTATTGCTCGTTTGTGCTTTGAGTGGTGCTTTTCAAGATGCTCCTGCTTGCGTGCAGATACGCATGCCGAAAACAAAGTGATGCAAAAGCTGTTGACTGCCAATGGCTTTGTGCGCTGTGGCATTATTTATCTCAAAAACGGTTCGCCACGCATAGCTTATCAGAAAGAATAGCCGGCACACAGCGTTACAGATCGGACTGACTTTTTAGAAACTGTTTTGAATTTCTCCAAAAAGTTTTTCTTGGCTTGATGTGTTCGTTTTCGTGTGTGCTTTGGGCTATTTTTTTGTCTTTTCCGCTTCTGTTTTTCGTCAGATAGCCGCTATCTTCCTCATCACACAAACGGAAATGCCTCAAAAACTCATCCCAAATCAGCACACGATAAATTCAAAATAGTTTCTTAATTTGGCTTAATTGTTTGAATATTTTCTTTTGGAAATTTTTTATTGTGACTATAATTGTTTTTCTTTGCATCAGTTTCCATTAGAAAATAATTGAATTATGAAGTATGTGATAGTTGGCGGTGTGGCAGGCGGTGCTACAGCAGCGGCCCGTATCCGCAGAAATACGGAAAAGGCAGATATTATTCTGTTTGAACGGGGAGATTACATTTCTTATGCCAATTGCGGTTTACCTTATTATATAGGCAATGTAATAACCGAGCGTGAACGTTTGTTTGTGCAGACCCCCGAAGCGTTCGGAAAACGTTTCCGGGTGGATGTGCGTACGCGTTCGGAAGTGACGGAAGTCAACTTGCAGAAGAAAACGGTAACGGTGCGCACATCCGACGGAGATACGTATGTGGAAGCGTATGATAAGCTGTTGCTTTCTCCGGGGGCTTCTCCTGTACGTCCTCCTTTGCCCGGCATTGAGTCCGAAGGCATCTTTACGCTTCGGAATGTGAGCGATACAGACCGTATAAAGACTTATATGCAGCAACATGCTGTGAAGCGTGCCGTGATTGTGGGCGGCGGTTTCATCGGTTTGGAAATGGCGGAGAATCTGCATCATGCAGGTGCAGAAGTGGCTGTTGTGGAGATGGCCGACCAGGTGATGGGGCCTGTTGACTATTCAATGGCGGCTTTGGTTCACGAGCATTTATTGCAGAAAGGAGTGAAGCTTTATTTAAAGCAGACCGTTGAATCTTTTGAACCCGGAAGAAACGGCATAACGGTGCGCTTTCAGTCGGGCATTTCGCTTGATGCGGATTTGGTGCTTTTGTCAATAGGAGTACGTCCGGAAACTTCGCTCGCCCAAAAAGCGGGACTGAAGATAGGAGAGGCCCGTGGCATTTGGGTGGACGAATACTTGCAGACATCCGATGCGTCTGTCTATGCGGTGGGGGACGCGATTGAATATCCCCATCCGATAACCGGAAAGCCTTGGCTGAATTATCTTGCAGGACCCGCTAACCGTCAGGCGCGTATTGTCGCTGACAATATGGTTTTCGGCAACAAGGTGAAATACGAAGGAGCTGTAGGCACTTCAATCGCTAAAGTCTTCGATCAGACGGTCGCTTCTACAGGACTTGCTGCAAAGCGTCTGAAACAGATGAATGTTCCTTATCTTTCGGCAACGATCCATTCGGCATCACATGCAGGATATTATCCGGGTTCTTCCCAAACAGATATCAAAATCGTGTTTTCTCCGACTGACGGACGCCTTTACGGCGCACAGATTGTGGGATACGAAGGCGTTGACAAGCGGATTGATGCGTATGCGTTGGTTATAAAGCACCATGGGACGGTCTACGACTTGATGGAGGTGGAACATGCTTATGCTCCTCCTTTCTCTTCCGCTAAAGATCCTGTGGCCGTATCTGGGTATGTGGCCGGCAATATTCTTTGCGGAAAAATGACTCCTTTATATTGGCGGGAACTCCGTGACGCAGATCTGACGAAAGTCACTCTTGTCGATGTGCGGACTGCCGATGAGTATGCTTTGGGGCACATCGACGGGGCATTGAACATTCCTTTGGATGATTTGCGCGAACGGATTGGAGAGATTCCTTCCGACAGGCCTGTATATGTGTATTGCGGTGTAGGCTTGCGCGGCTATCTGGCTTCCAATATTTTAAAGGAGAACGGCTATGGAGATGTGCGGAATCTGATTGGCGGCATCAAAACTTATAAGGCTGCAACGGCAGAAGTGAAGCTTCCGGGCACGGGTGAGAGTGAGGAGGACAAGGCGCGGTGTGCTTGCAATGCTCCGGCAACCGATGGGTCAGAGCACTCGAAAACGATATGTGTGGATGCCTGCGGCATGCAATGTCCGGGACCTGTATTGAAGTTGAAGAAAGAGATGGAAAAACTGCTCCTGGGGCAGCGTCTGGAAATAACCGCGACAGATGCGGGATTTTCTCGGGATGCTGAATCATGGTGCCGTATGACAGGAAACCGGATTGTGGAAGTTTCATCCCATGCAGGCAAATACAAAGTGGTGGTCGAGAAGGCTACTTCGTGTGCGGCGGAAGCTGTTCGCCAGGAACCGGAGGGGAAAGGCAAAACTTTTATCTTGTTCAGCGATGACCTTGACAAAACTTTAGCTACTTTTGTGCTGGCAAACGGCGCGGCAGCTACGGGACAGAAAGTGACTGTCTTTTTCACATTCTGGGGCTTGAATGCCATAAAGAAAGTTGCAAAGCCTTCGGTAAAGAAAGATGCATTCGGCAAAATGTTCGGCTGGATGATGCCCTCGGACTCCAGCAAACTGGGACTTTCAAAAATGAATATGGGCGGAATCGGGGCTAAAATGATGCGTCATGTAATGAAGCGGAGAGGTGTTGACTCACTTGAATCGCTCCGCCAGCAGGCCATTGATAACGGGGTGGAATTTATTGCTTGCCAAATGTCGATGGATGTGATGGGGGTGAAGAAGGAGGAGCTTCTTGACAATGTAACTGTTGGGGGCGTGGCGACCTATATGGATCGTGCCGAAACGTCTAATCTGAATATGTTTATTTGAATAATGGAAAAGATAAAATGTATTTGTGTGATGAGAGAGCTTTTCAGGGCTCTCTCTGAACTTGAAAACAGTCTGGTGGATGTGCACGGCATTTCGCTGAACGAGGCTATGGTGCTGTGCAGTATCGGTGACGAAACGATTGCGGCCAGTGCCATCGTGAAGCGTACGGGCATGAAAGCTTCGCATACGTCGAAAGTGATCCGTCTGGTTGAAGACAAGGGATTTATCAGGCGTGAACTTGGAACGGAAGACAAGCGGCAGATGTATTTTTCGCTGACAGATAAGGCTAAAGCTTGTCTTGCCGGCATCAAGGAAAAAGGGATTGAGGTTCCCGATCTGCTTTTGCCTTTATTCGGAAGCTATGTTGTGACGGATGACTGCCAGGCTTTTTGATTCGATTGCCATGAAAAAGAAGAAAGAATGGGAAATTCCCGAAGGAGTGGACAAGGTGCTGTTGCACACCTGCTGTGCGCCTTGTTCATCGGCTATCATCGAATGGCTGGTGGCGCATGGCGTGCGCCCTACCGTCTATTATTGCAATCCGAACATTTATCCGGAAGAGGAATACCGCATCCGTAAGGATGAGTGCTCACGTTATGCGCGTTCGCTTGGACTTGACATCGTGGATGCCGACTATGACCATGAGGCATGGCGTTCATGTGTGGCTGGCCTGGAGGAGGAGCCTGAGCGGGGAGGACGCTGTTTGCAATGCTTCAAGATGCGTCTGCTGGATACGGCACGCTATGCTCACGAGCACGGTTTTCGTGTGATTACCACAACGCTTGCTTCTTCGCGCTGGAAGAGCCTTGACCAGATTAATGAAGCGGGACGTTTTGCCGTAGCTGCTTATCCTGATGTGATTTGGTGGGATCAGAATTGGCGTAAAGGCGGCTTGAACGAGCGCCGTGCGGCAATTATCAGGGAATATGGCTTTTATAACCAGCAGTATTGCGGCTGTGAATTCAGTATGCGGAAAGACTGATGCACAGTTCCGGCGTTTGGCTGTTCTTGACGCAGCCAAACCGCTTTTGTCGTAAGCCGGTCATGTCTGGGCGGTGCTCTACACAGTTACATTGTCGTGCCGTGCCGCCGGCGAACTGAGTCCTTCTTTGTCGGGGGTAGCTTGTGCTGCTACGGTATCTGACTGCAGCGGTATGGTGTTTTCTTTGTAGGCGGCAAATCCTTTCACTTTAACCCTTTCCTTTTTTTCCTCTTCGTTGATTTCTCCGGTTCCTATCTGGTTCATGTTGTCTTTGATGAAATTGTGGATATCGAAGAAAAAGTCGAGAAGCATCTTCAGGTGTTCCTCCAGTTCGCCTTCATTCGGCGAAAAATAGGTATGGCAGTGTGAGTGCAGTCCGACGGTTTTCCCGTCTTCGTCCATCATATATACTGTCGTCACAATTGATTTCACATTGGCCAGATTGATGATTTCTTTCAGGACAGGAAATGCTTCGTTGTCGGCATTGATGCATCCCCACCACGGATTCCAGATCATAATGAAACGGTTTTCCTCTTCTGCCGCTATGTAGAAGTCTTCGCCCTGGTATTTGAAGCAGATTTGCTGTTCTTCGTTCATCTCGGGCTGGCATCCGATTTTTTTGAGCGTGCTGATTACCAGGTCGTTCGTGCTCACTTCGTCAAGTTCGTCCTTGGTCAGGCGTTCGATATGCTCCAGCCGTTTGCGGCGTATGTTCAGATAGCGTAATGCGAAAAGTATGACCGGCCACAGCGCCAGGGCGATAACAGCTATTAACAGAGTGATTTCACTGATGTTTGTCATGGTTTTCTGATGGTTTAAAGGGTTAGACGGGAGGTTGTTTGACTGTTGTCACTTTAAAGATAAGAAAAAAAAATGATAAGTCGTTCTTTCGGCGGACTCTTTTTTATTTTATTGGACATTGTGATGCGGAGCCGGCAACTTTTGAATTCTGCGGATTTGCGCATGTTTTTTGTCCGTTTTGATTCCTTTCGTTTTGACGCACGGTTTTGCGATATTATAATCTCTTAGTTTTTTTTAATCTGTTCCGGTGCAGCAAAAGAGAAAAATCTTTGTTTTACTTGTGAATAGGTAAACATAAAGCAATGAAAAAGATTTTACTATTGATGTTTGTCCTGTCTGCAATGGCAGGAAACATCCAGGCTCAGGAAACAAAGGAGCCGACCAAGGAAGAAAAGAAAGCATTGCAGGAACGATTAGACAGCCTGCAGTATGAAGAGGCTCTGAAAGCAGTCAATGCGAAAGAGTTTACTTTGGAGGCCGATCAGGTAGTTTTTAAATACGGACAAACGGCTTATGTATCTTCGAATACCAACTTTGTATCCGTAATGGGTGAAGATGCGGTAGTGCAGGTGGCTTTCAATATTCCGTTTTCCGGACCTAACGGACTGGGGGGTGTGACCGTTGACGGCACCGTTTCAGGCTATGATCCGAAAGTGGACAAGAAAGGCAACCTGTCGCTCTCGATGAACGTGATGGGAGCAGGAATTTCGGCCCGTATCGACATTTATCTGCCGAAAGGATCGAACCGGGCTTCGATAACCATTTCACCGAACTTCAACTCCAACCGTTTGACACTGAACGGAGTGATTCTTCCGGCATCGCGCAGCAACGTTTTCAAAGGGCGTTCCATTTGAATAATTTAAAACAACCGATAACAATTAAGAGGAGGAGATTCACTATGAAAAAACTGTTTTTTCTGGCATGTGCGGCATTGGTGATGTCGGCATGCGAAAAAGATCCCGATATGGGGGAAATGGATGCAAATCTGGCCGTATATACTGATTATGACAGCGATACGGATTTCAGTGCATTCAAAACCTATTTTTTGCCTGACAGCATCCTTGAACCGGGAAGCCACCATGCTTCTTATTGGAAAGACGAAAATGCACAGGCTATAATCAGCGAGGTGGAGGCACAGATGAACAGTAGGGGATATACCCGTATCACTGATCCGGAACAGAAAGATGATGCAGACGTCGGCGTGCAGTTGTCGTATATTGCGCAAACCACTCACATTGTGACCGGAGGCTATTTCGGTGGCTGGTGGGACTATGGCTTCTGGGGACCGTGGAGCGGATGGTATTATCCGTATCCTATAACTTATTCGTATGATACGAATACATTGGTTATGGAAATGGTTGATTTGACCGCATCCGGAGAAAGCGAAAACAGCAGGTTGCCGGTGGTTTGGTATGCCAATGCTTCCGGCTTTGACTTTGGCGGACGTTACAGCCTGAAATTGCTCGAAGATGCGGTTGTCCAGTCGTTCGTACAGTCACCTTATGTTCAATCTGCTAACTAATAATCGAGGAGGATGTCAAATGAAAACAATGGATAAATTGCTGAAAAAAGCGCTGTTTTTGTGTGTTGTCTTGCTGGGACTGTCTGCCCGGAGCTTTGCACAATGTGATATGTCTAAGATGAGTCTGAAGGTAGACTGGCAAATGAACGCTCCGTTGTCTACTGATTTTGCTGACAAGTTGAGCGGGTGGGGAATGAACTATGAACTGACTTACAGTTTCACGCCTCGTTGGGAAGCGGGTCTGTTTGCTTCGTTTCACACCAACCATAAGTATATCGGACGCCAGACGTTGGCCCTTTCGCCTACAGAATCTCTGACCACCGACCAGCAGCGTTCGGCTTTTCAGGTTCCTTTCGGACTGACTGCGGCGTTCAATTTGTCTACAAACAGGTACTGCAAGCCTTATATCGGTGTGAAAGTCGGCGCGATGTTTGCGCGTAACACCACTTATTACGCTGCAACCGGGCTGTATGACGATGGATGGGGATTTTATGTATCTCCTGAAATTGGCTTGAAGATTTATCCGACCGGAAAGCACTGGGGATTTCATATTGCCGGATACTACAGCTATGCAACCAATCAGACGCAAACGCTGACTGTTCCTATAGACGGACAGAGTAACGTCGGTTTTCGTCTGGGTGTGATATTTTAACTCTATCCCTTTCCGCACCTCCCCTTGACGGGGAGGTTTTTTTATCTTTATCGTATTATAGGTCCCTCTTTCTGGAGGGTGTGAAAGGCTTATCCGTTGTTTCTGTATTCCAGCGGACTCATTCCCACATAGCGTTTGAAATATTTTCCGAAGAACGACATGTTGGCAAAGTTCAGCGAGTCGGATATGTCCTGGATGGACAGGTTGGTTGATTTGAGCTGCGACTTTGCGTCCATAATTACGATGGACGAGATGATGTCGACGCAGGTTTTTCCCGACACTTGCTTTACCGTGGTGCACAGATGCGCATGTGTGATTCCAAGCTGTTCGGCATACCATGCAACATTCCGGTTATGCGTGTAATGCTGCATGACCAGTTGCGTAAAGCTTCTGAATATCTGTTCGCTTTTTGATATGGGCACGGTTTCTTCCGTTGAGTTGCTTTTGTAGATTATGGAAATTCCCTTGTGCACGTCTGCGTAGAGGTTAGGCGTGATTTCATGCTTGATTTTGTCAGGGAACCGTTCGTAGATGTTTATGAGGAATTGCAGGTATTGTTCCATTAGCAGCACGCCCTCCTTTCGCAATTGGAATGTCGGTCTTCCTAGGGTGAAGTAGATTGCATCGAGCATGGAGCGCGACTGGTTGGTCTGTTCGACAAATTTGGACGAGAATCCGAGGAAGTAGATGTTCAGGTTTCCTTCGATGCTGTTGATCTGGAAAATGCTTCCCGGCATGAGTGTGACGAAATCGTTTGCCTTGACGGTAATATGGTTCAGGTTTACCGAGGCTTCCACAGTGCCTTCCACGCAAAGCACGAACATCTCACATTTCAGTCTTACAGGATAATTCGTGTACAGTCCCAGCAAATCTTTGTTGATGTCTGTGCCGACAACCCAGTCCTCAGGCAAGTCTATTTTTGGCAGTTCTTTTTCCATTGTGTCTTCTTCTTCGTTCGTTCATGCAAATATACAAGTTTTTGCGTTATAAAATCACATTTATTTCTGTAAGTAACAGAACATAATCGGGTAAATATTGGTTAAGAACTTGGAGGAGCTCAGATGATATTGCTCTGCTTTCAGGTTTCGGCGCATCCGTTCGTTTTTCTGTTGGGAGCATTTTATCTGCATGATCCGTTCGATTCTACGTTCCAGCTTCTTGGAGCGTAATCTTTGCCGTTTTGTTTGAGAAAAGATTCCGCAGTGAAAAAACGAACAGATACAGCAGTGTAGGAAAGTGTTTCGCATACATGGATTTTCTTATGCTGTGTAATATGAAATTTTAAATTTAGACTATAAACGTTTTGAATTTCCTTGCGTAAAATCTGTAAAACGGCATTTTTTAATGATGAAATGTCTTTGTGATGAAAAATAGAGCAGAAATAAAAAGAATTGACCTTGTAGGGTTTTGGCAAGAGTTGTTATTTTGCACCCTCCAAATAACGTTGTATAACAGATTTAAACCGTTTTAAACCGTATTTTATTTAAGAATGAGGACAAGTGGTGATTTTTTCATTTTGTTTGGACTTTTGCTTGCCGGTTTGTCTTCCTGTTCGCAGGAGGATTACTCAAGTTTGGGTGAAACCGGGTCTTTCAGCATGAATGTTCAGGCAAGCAATGAAGTGATTGTAGGGGTTGATGCCAGCCGTGCTGAAGCAGGCGGGAAATCAGGTGAGGGAGCTGCGGCCGAATCGTTGCCCGATGTAAATGACTTTTCCGTATCTGTATCCAGTCACGGCGAGAAGGTGCTTTCGTGGGATACTTATCGTACGATGAGCGAAGAGGAGAATTTTGAATTGCGTCCGGGTGCCTATGTAGCGAAGGCATGGTACGGTGATTTGTCTGATGAAGGCTTTGACAAGCCTTATTTCGAGGGTTCGCAGGATTTTACGGTGAAGCGGGGCGAAACGACTCCGGTCAATGTTTCCTGCTATCTGGCCAATGCCAGGCTGGCCGTCGTGTATACGGATGATTTCAAGTCGTATTTTTCTGCGGCCTATTCCGCAGAAGTGACCGGTGCGTCGGGGAATAAAGTCGCTTATGTTCAGGACGAGCAGCGTTCTGCTTATTTTGCTCCGGGAACGGTTTCCGTGCGTGTGAAGGTCCGGAAGGCCGGCCAGGCGCAAGAAGCTGAATACGAAGTGAAGTCGTTTCAGGCTGAGGCCCGTCATGCTTATACGTTGACGCTGGATGTGGATGTTTCGTCGGCTACCATGACTGTGGAATTTTCAGAAGAGGTTTCTGACGAAAATGTTTCATTTGATGTGTCAAACGAGGCGTTGAATGCTCCGGCTCCTTATCTGAAAGCTTCAGGGTTTGTTCCGGAGAACATTCTGGAGCCGGTTGAAGGAGCAAATGCGAAAGAGCAGTTGTCGGTGTATGTGAATGCGGCAGCGGGGCTGGCTTCCTGCAAGATGACGGTCGCCTCGTCTTATCTGGAAGAGAAAGGGGTGTCCGGCGAGATTGATCTGACGGCTGCTGATGCCAAACTCGAAACGCTGAAAGGACTGGGTTTCCAGACAAAAGGGCTTTCGGGCAATGTTTCCCAAATGGCTTTGGTTGACTATACCGGTCTGGTAGGCAATCTCCCGGCAGGAAGAGGAGAAAGTGCTTTTGAATTGCGTGCGATAGACAAATATGGAAAGGTTTCCGATCCTTTGACGTTGAGAGTCGCTCCTCAGCTTTGCAATTTCGCTGTTTCGCCGACCGACGTTGAGGTTCCTTTCTTAGGAAACACCTGCCAGGTTTCCATTTCTTTTGTGGACGGTGATCCGTCAAAGGCTTCCTTTGTTTTGGCGGACGGAAGCCAGCCTCTGACCGTTACAGGGATTAGCGAAGGCATGGCTACGGAAAACGGCAAGCAGTATATTGTCAGTCTGCAGGCCCCCGACGGTGTGCAGTTCAAGGACCCGTTCAAGGTTTCGGCCTCTTACCTGGCATATAGTCTGGAGTCTGCCGAATTGCCTGTAAGTTATGGAATATTGGTTGACAGTGAGGCGGATGTTTGGGCTAAAAGGGCTGTGGTTCATGTTTATAATGAAGAAAATCTGTCCGCACTCCAGTTCCAGCAATATAAGGCGGGCAAATGGGAGAATGTATCGGTTAAGGAGATTGATGGAAATTATGTTACGGTGAATGGATTGTCTTCCAATTCGGCATTGAAACTGCGTGCCCGGAAGACGGATGCAGAGCCGACCAATGAAGTGGAAATTCAGACAGAAGAAGAATTGCAGGTTCCAAATGCAGGTATGGAATCGTGGAGTTATGAACGTGGCGGTGACTATTGGGGAATCTGGTATCCCTGGAATGAGCCGGAAACAGATGGATGGAATACGCTGAATTTAAAAACCACTTCTGACGGCAGTGACAATTTTCCTTGTGATTATGCGTATGTCGCTAATTCCGGAACAAAAGAAACGGCAGACTGCCATAAGGGAGAAAAGGCTGCCCTGATTCGTACGGTAGGCTGGGGAGCAGGAACGACGGCTCCAGGACCTTTCTGGGATGGTTCTATGACACATACAGATCCGGGATATTTGTATTTGGGAAAAAATTCGGAATCTCCCGAAACGGATTATTCCCCTTATCTGTTTGCATCTCGTCCTGATGCGTTGTCTTTTTATTACAAGTATACGCCTTCAAGCGGACGATCTGCGAGCAATGATAATTTTGAAGTCTGGGTGAAAGTGGAGAACAGAGATGGAAGTCCGACTGTTTTAGGGCAGGGTTATCTGAAAAGTGGAGGAAAGGTAACGAACTATACGCAGGGAAGCATATCGATAAAATACACTGCTGATTATCGGGACCGTAAAGCGACTCATATTTATATTATTTTTAAGTCGGGTACGGAAACGCGTTATAACTATATGAGCGTTCCTCCAAGAATGAATCTGAGCGATGGCGAATACATAGGCAGCCAGCTTTATATCGACGATATATCATTAATTTACGAATAAAAACAAAGCAATAAAATGAAACGAAACTTGATATTTGCATTCGTTTTGTTGGCAAGTCTGATGTTTGCAGCATGCCACAGTGAGAAGATGGATTTCGACTTGAGTCAGACCGGACAGGTCAATCTGGCTCCCTTGAAAGACAGCGAGCGTCCGAAGCTTACTTTCAATACGGAACCGCTGGTCAGCATATCGCGTGCCGCTTCGGATTTGGAAGATTACGTGATTGGCATTTATACGGCAGACGATGCGCTGGTGCAGGAATGGACCTACAGCGAAATGCCGGAAGTATATACATTGAATGTGGGCACATATAAGATAAAGGCGCACAGCCCGGCAACGGAAGGCGCGGCTTTTGATACTCCGTACTGTGAAGGCGAGTCCGGGACATTTGCAATCACGCAAGACAATATCGTAGATGCCGGCCAGGTGAACTGTACGTTGAAGAATGTCAAGGTGACAATCAAGTATGATGAGAAGCTTGCCGCTTTGTTGGGCGATGATGTCAAGGTGAGTGTCAAGGTGGGCAGCGAATCGCTGGAGTTTGCCAAAGATGAAACCCGTTCGGGATTTTTTCATGGTCAGGCAACAAACAATGCGGTGGATGTGGTGCTGACAGGCGAAGTGGAAGGAGAAAATGTTTCGATTACCCGTTCGTATCCCGATATTGTCATCGGTACGGAACTGATTGTCACTTATACGTTGGTGGAGGCTTCTACATCGGTCGATCCCGGAACAGGCGGAAGTGTGTCTGTCGGCAGGCTGTTCTTGGATGCAGCGTGTGAAAAAGTTTCCATCGGAGGGATGGTTGTTCCCGAAGAGGAAGAAATTCTGGATTTCGGAAATCCGTCGGTCGTTGGGCAAGGATTCGATCTTGATGAGCCGGTCACGGATCTGGATCAGCCGGTTGTGGTTCTGCTGAATGCCCCCGACGGACTGGCTCATGTGTATGTGCAGATTGAAACGACAAGCGAAAGCTTTGCTTCGGCAGTAGAAGAAATCTTAAGTCTTTCTTTTGATTTGGCTTATCCGGGGGATTTGGCTAAAAACCTTGAAGGCTTGGGATTGCCTGTTGGAGAAGCAGTAATCGGCCAGCAGCAAGTGGTGTTCGATGTGACTCAGTTTGTAGGTTTGCTGGCTAATGAAGCTTTTGCCGGAGTACATACCTTTAATATCAGTGTGGTCGATGTCAATGATGTTGAAGCGAAAGCCGCTTTGACCATCGACAGCCGTAATGCCGAATGAAAAGAAGCAGGTGTATGAAGAGGATTTTGTTTATACTTTGTTCGCTTGTCTTGTTGGGTGCGTGCCGCCAGGAAGACCGATGGTCGGACGCAGGTGAGGGCACGCTGCTGCTCGACATGAGGCAGGGTGAGGAAGTGAAGGTTGTGTCGCGCGCGGAAGGAGATGAAACGGAGGATGGTGTTTCTGATCCGGCTGAGGCATTGAAGGAAACGGCCCGCGTGCGTGTGTTTCAGGGAAACAAGCTGATTCGCAAATACAAAGGCTGGGATGGAGAAGTAACATCCGGAATCACATTGGCTTCGGGTGACGATTACAAGGTGCGTGTTACTGCCGGAGATTCTGTAGCCGCCTCGTTTGATCGCAAGTTTTATGCGGGTGAGGAACCGTTTGTAATTGCCAAAGGGCAACAGACCACGGTGAATGTCACATGCAATATCGCGAACGCCCTGGTGAAAGTGAACTTCGACAAGGAATTTGACACTTATCTGAAAAGTGCGGAAGTGAATGTCGCCGTAGATGCGGAAAATGGAGGCTTGAATTATCAATGGACAAGCAGTGAGGAAGCGGCGGAATCTCCGGTCGGTTATTACACGTTCCCGCAGGGAAAGAAATACTTTATCTGTACACTGACCGGTGTAACCAAGTCGGGCGAGAAGTTTACGCAGACGGACCGTATAGAAAATGCGGAGGAAGCTACCTTATACAGGCTTACTTATAATTATGGACAAGGAGGCGAAGAGCCGGAAATTCCGGAGCAGGGCGGAAGTTTCTTTGAACTGCAGGTGGATGAAACGCCTCTGACTAAAAGGGAAGAGTCTGTCGGGATTTATCAGCGGCCTGTCATCCGGTGGACAAATGACAATGTGGTTCTTCCGGACGGTGAGGACTGGACGTTGGAGCCGGGGACGGAAGTAAGTCCGGTAACGGTGGTTTCTGCTTCTTCTGTTCTATCTCAGGTTACAGTGGAAGGTTCGCTGCTTGCTGCTTTGGACATTGCATCGGGTGATTTGCTGGATGAGGCTTTTCGCTTGGAATTGCAGAATAAGGGCATCGATGTGGCGCTTGATTCGGAATCACGTCTGACTGTTAACTGGAATGCTGCCTTGAATGCGCTTTTTGAGAATGAGGGCGTTTATGAACTGACGGTTGCTGCGGCAGACGCGAACAATAAATCCAGAACGGCGGCTTTAAGCATTGTGGTGTCTGATTCGAATGTCCGTGCCATAGCTATACCTTATATATATGAAATCTGGGCAGACAGAGCAACCTTGTATGCGGAAGTGATTGAAGGTAAGAACCCGACCGGCACGTTGACTTTCCGCTATCGTCAGAAAGGAACAGGTTCCTGGACAGAAGGCATTGCGGCCAGCCGTGAGGGAAATCAGATCAAGTCTGTGCTGTTGACCGGACTTGTTCCCGGGACAACTTATGAGTATCAGGTGTTGGAAGATACGAAAGTTTCAAATGTGATTCAGGAATTCACAACGGAAACAGCCGTTCAGTTGCCGAATGCCGGATTTGAAAAATGGTCGGGAAGCACGCCCATGCTGATTTATGGAAGCGGCGAAGAAATGTTCTGGGATTCCGGAAATCACGGATCAGCCACGTTGAATATAGATGTGACAACATCAGACTCTTCCATAAAGCATGGCGGTTCCTATTCCGCCAAACTGAAATCTGCTTATCCAAGTCTTTTGGGTATTGGAAAGTTTGCGGCAGGCAATCTTTTTATCGGCAAGTATCTTGCAACATCCGGGACGAACGGCGTGCTTGGCTGGGGTCGTCCGTTTACTACTCGTCCTTTGGCTTTGCGCGGACATATCCGTTACGTAAGCGGAACGGTGGATAGAGGTGGAAACCATATAGCCAATGACCAGCCTGACCAAGGCATCGTTTATATAGCCTTGACAGACGGAGAGCCGGAAACATACGACGACGGTTCCCAGTGGGCCTTTATCGTGAAGACGGCAGATCCGAAACTGTTTGATCCGAATGCGGAAAATGTGCTTGCTTACGGTGAGCAGGTCTGGACTTCAAGTACGGACGGCAGCGGTATGGTAGAATTTACCATTCCACTGGATTACCGTGCGACAGACCGTATTCCTGCCCGTATTATACTGGTTGCATCCGCAAGCCGGTACGGTGACTACTTTGAAGGTTCTACGGGCAGCACCATGTGGCTGGACGATCTGGAGTTAATTTATGAAGAAAGCGAACTCGAAAAATGAACGTTTTGTGAAGAAGATTTTATACCTTTTCGCTTTGCTGTGTCTGGCTGTGACTGGCCGGGCACAGGAAGGCAAGATCAAGATTCCCGACAATGTATTTGTTCCTAAGGGACAGTGGGTGGTTGGAAGTTCCGTTTCCTATTCGGAGCATACGGAAGAGAATTATCAGTTTCTGATTATAGACAAATTTAATTCCGACGGCTATACATTTAATGTCAGTCCGTTGGTTACCTACGCGGTGAAAGACAATCTGACAATGGGAGGACGCTTCTCTTACGGAAGAACGCTGACCAAATTCAACGGCCTGTCTGTTGATCTGGGAGAAGACCTGAACTTTGATTTGAACGACACGTACCAGTTGAAGCATTCGTACTCGGTGATGGCGGTGATGCGCAACTATATCAATCTGGGTACGAGCAAGCGGTTTGCCCTGTATGCCGAAACGCAGTTGCAGTTCGGCGGTTCGCAGGCGAAGCTTGTGACAAAAGAAGGCAATGAACTGACCGGAACCTATACGACATCAACGGATGTGGGTATCGGTGTGTGTCCCGGCATTGTGGCGTTTGTAAACAATTATACTGCTGTTGAGGTGAGTGTCGGAGTGCTTGGCGTCAATTTCAGCAAGGTGAAACAGAAGACAGACCAGATCTATACGGGCGACCAGTCGTCGAGTTCTGCCAATTTTAGAATCAATTTGTTTTCAATCGGCTTGGGTATAGCCTTTTATCTGTAGGAGAGTTGTATGAAATATATTATACTGTTTGTTGTGCTGTTTCTGGGCTTTGGTGCGTTTGATGTGTCGGCCCAGCATCGTGATACGATTGTAATTCATGATACGGTGTATGTGGAGCGGACTAAGGAACCGATGCAGCCGAAGAAGAATGTGATTGTCGAGTCAAACAGCCTGATACGCATCAAGCCTATCGGACGCTATGACCGTGGAATCCGTAACTACCGTTTTGTTGAAAAGGGAAAGTGGCTGGGAGGCCTGACTTTTTCGTTTGTAAACTATGACAGTGACGAAAGCACCATGCTTTATTCCATAGTCGGCGATTTGAACGCCAATTTCTCCGTAAAGTCTGTGAATCCGTTCGTGGGATATGCATTGAAAGACAACCTGGTGCTGGGGATGAAGCTGGGCTATCATCACCTTGACGCAGGGCTTGGCAACGTAGAACTGAATCTTGGTACGGACTACCACTTTTCGTTCGGAAACCTGAAATACAGTGAAGACTTGTATTCGGCAGGCGCATTCATGCGTTCTTATATAGGTCTTGACGAAAACGGAATATTCGGACTGTTTAACGAAACGGAACTTACTTACAGGCACGGGACATCTGTCTATTCGGATGGGGCTGATGCTGATATGAAACGCACCGAAACTACTATCAATGAAATCCGCCTGGGCATTAATCCGGGTGTGGCTGTGTTCATTACCAAGAACCTGTGCGCTGAGATGTCTTTCGGTGTGGCTGGATTGAAATTCCGTTCTGAAAAGCAGCGTGATCAGGCTGGAGTGGAAGGGAAGCGTCATACCAGCGGCGCTGATTTTAAAATTAATATCCTTAATATCAATATTGGCTTGACTTTATGTTTGTAATCGGATATATGAAGAAACGGTCTTTAGTGAAATGTGTCTGCGGACTGGCGGCTGCCGTCTTGTTTTCCGGATGCATAAAGAATGATATACCCTATGCCAAAGTTCCGCTTTCAATCGTGTCTATGCAGGTTGAGGGACAGATCGGGAACGCTGTCATTTCTGAGGATGACAGGACGGTGACGCTGACTTTGGGCGAAACGGTGAATCCTTCCAGTCTGAAGGTGACCGAATTCACCTGTACGGATAAAGCTTCTTCCACGTTGTCTGTGGGGCAGGAAATCAATCTGTCTTCTCCTTACAAAGTGACGTTGTCTTTGTATCAGGATTATGAGTGGACTGTTGTCCGCAGCCAGCCGGTTGAGCGGACTTTTCAGGTGGAGAATCAGGTCGGAAACGCTACTTTTGATGAAGTGAACCTGGTGGCAAGGGCATTGATAAGGAAAGACGCTGACCTTTCTGAATTCAGCTTGCTTGCGTTGAAGCTTGGGCCGGAAGGTTCGGCTATGAACGGTGAAGTGACTTCGGTCCCGACATTGAAGTGGACGCTTTATGCGAACTATGCGGAAGCGTCGGTCCGGGTGACTTACGGAGGATTTGTGGACCAGACCTGGAGGGTCAGGGTGTATAACAGCCCTACAAACGTGATAACTGAATCGGCTGACGGATGGGTGAATGTGGGCTGGATGTACGGAACGGGAGTTGCCGGTGCCGACTGCGGTTTTGAATACCGGGAAGTGGGTGCGGCGGAATGGATCCGTGTGCCGCAGAAGTATCTGACAGTCGATGGCGGCGAGTTCCGTGCCCGTGTTCCTCATCTGGATGCGAATGCCACCTATGAGTGCAGGGCCTATTCCGGTGAAGAGTATGCCGATGCGGTTGAGTTCTCTACCGTTGACGTTGAAACAGTTCCTAACATGGACTTTGAGGATTGGGTCTATAATGCCGGACGTAACGGAAAGTCGATTTGTCCGTGGGCAGAGGGCGGATCTCCTTTCTGGGATACGGGCAACCATGGAAGCACTACGCTGAGCGACAAGGATAATGTAACCACTCCCGTAAGCGATCCGCGTCCGGGAAGCCGGGGGACGACTGCCGCCCAACTGAAGTCGGCAACTGTAGTCGGTGTGCTTGCTGCCGGAAACTTGTTTATCGGCGAGTATAAAGAAACGGTGGGCATGAACGGTCGTTTGGGATTCGGACGTGGCTTTACTTCCTATCCGACGCGGCTCAAAGGATATTTCAAGTATCAGACGGCACCGATTACCAAAGTCAATGCCGGATTTGAGTATCTTGAGTCAAGGCCCGACAGCTGTATCGTATGGGTGGCTTTAGGCGACTGGGAGCTTTCGTCAGCCAATTCAGAAACGGGACAGTTTACGGCAGTTGAGATTCTGACGGACAACGCTAACAATAACGGCACATATTTCGACAAGAATGATTCGCATATCATCGCTTACGGTGAGATGGTGTGCGGTGAGAATGTTTCGGATTACAGAGAATTCAGTGTGGAGCTTGACTACCGTGCTACCAACCGCCGTCCGACTGCTTTGCTTATTGTCTGCTCGGCAAGCAAGTATGGTGACTATTTCACCGGAGGTCCGGGAGCGACGTTGTGGCTGGATGATTTCAGTCTGGAGTATGATTATGATTAAATAAAGTATTCCCGCCATGGCCGAGCGGTTATGGCGGGGATATTTGTCGCTCATGGAATTGCATATGAAAAACAGAACGTATTTCTTAAAGATTGAACATCGTTTCATTTGATTACTAGCATGCTTTTTAGCAAAAAATGAAAAACAGACAAATAATAAAAGAAATAGACCTTGTGTTATTTGTTTCTTTGTCCTTATTTTGCAGCCGATTAATCAATTAATAAAGAACAGATGAAAAAGAATGTATTTTATTATTTTTTTGCGGCTCTGTTTGCCGTAACGATGTTTGCTTCTTGCAGCGACGATGATGGCTTGAATGAAGACCCAAATCCGGGGGGAGGTACAGGAACAGGGGAAGATTCTGTATCTGTAGCTGATAATTTTGTTGGGGAATATAAAGGAACTTTGGATGTAAGTGTTGGAGGGGCTTCTACTCCGCTTATGTATCAGAATATTACAATTTCGAAGGCCGGAAATGATTCTATAGATTTGGTTATAAGTAATTTTACTTTTGCTGGGGCTATTGAATTAGGTGACGTGACATTGGCTGATTGCCAGTTGTCGTCTGAAGATAATACGACCTATACTTTCCATCGTGAAGAGGAAATGACATTTTCTAATCCGTTGGTAGGAACTTGCCCTGTTACTTCTGATGTTACCCTTTTCGGAGACAGTGTGGTTGTAGAATTGGCTATTGTATGGAACGGTAGCATTGATGTAAATGTTGTTTATAAAGGTGTTAAACTGAAAGGAACTGAAAACACAGAGGCCAAGATAACTTCTTTTACATTTGACAGTTCTGTAGATGCTAATTCTGTCGTAATTTCTCAGCCTGTTATCAATGAGGATAATACTATTACTTTCGGGGTTTCTGAAGGTGCTAATGTGACTGCGCTTGTTCCGACTATAACAGTTTCAGACGGTGCTACTCTTTCTCCTGCAGGTGGTGTGGCTACTGACTTTTCTGATGACATAACTTACACCGTTGTTTCTGAGGATGGAAAAACAGTTGCTGAGTATACAGTAAATGTTCCTTCTAAACTTTCTTCTTGAAAATATTCGTTTGATGAATGGGGCACGAAGAACGGAACTTCTACGGGACTTGTTGATACCCAAAGTGCTTCTTGGGATTCTCCATTGCCCTTGGACGAACTGGCAAGTGCAAATGAAGGTGTTGCAGCTTTGAAGACTCCTTTTGGAGGAAGATATGAAGGCGATTATGCTATGACAAAGGAAGAGAACGGTTATAGTGGAAGTGCTGTAAAACTTCAGACGTTGTATACGAATGATTTGTTAGAGTTCATTCCCGGTAGTATTCCTGCTATAACTCCTGCTTCTTTATATACAGGTACTTTTGAGTTTTCTATGCAAACAGAGGCTGCTAAACAGTTGACGATGACAAAGTTTGGAATCTCTTATGATAAGAAACCTTTGACCTTTAAAGGTGTTTATAAGTATGCTAAGGGCGATAATTATATTGACGGATCTCAGGAGCCTGCGCTTGAAAACCAGGAAGGAGAAGATAAAGGTCTGATATTAGCTGTATTATACGAAGCTTCTGCTGATGAAACGCTTGATGGTACTAACTTGAAAACAGCTTCAAATCGTGTGTTGTTGGCTCAAGTTGGGGGTGACGCAGGTGTTGCTGATACCAATGGTGAGTGGGTTAATTTTGAAATTTCTTTTGAACCAGTAGGTGATGCTGAATATTCCTCAGATAAGCAATATAAGTTGGCAATTGTTTGTCAGTCAAGTGTAAATGGTAGTGAATTCAAGGGTGCAGCAAACAGTACTCTTTGGGTAGACGAACTCGAAGTAATTGGTGAATAATAATAAAACCAATCATTCTATATTATAATTGAAAAGCTGTTTCTGACATATAATCAGGAGCAGCTTTTTATTTTCCCAATTCGAATTATCCGGCAAATCTATGCGAAAGAATAATGCCGGAGATTGCGTATAAAAGTTTGTCTTCAGTTTGGAGATACGTATCTTCAAGCTGGAGATATATGTCTTTAGGCTGGAGATGTGTATCTCTAGGCTAGAGATGTAGTTCTTTCTGCGAGTGGAAAGAAAGAAAAGGCTGAGTCCTTCTTTTGGGGCGAAAGAGTCCGCAAGGCAAGGCTGTTGCAGCATCTCACTCAGAAGCAGCCAAGGATTGGTGTGCAGCCCGCGCAGATTTCTCTTCTGGGAAACGAGAGGGCTTTAGCTATATCACGGCGTTGAACCGTGTGCTCACGGCCTTGGGCATAACTTCCGCCACGCTTGACCGGAGCGAATTCGGGAAGATTGTGGCATGGTAACTGCGTATCAGATAAAAATGCGGAGCCGCAGAAAATTGATGTCATTCTGCGGCTCCGCACTTTTCTGTAGTCAGCTCTTGTTTAAAATTCGTATCCGAAGCCGAAATTCAGATAAATGGGATACATGGCAAACGAGATGGTCTTGAAATCTTTTTGGAAGATGTCGTTCAGTCCCCATGTCAGGTCTGCATGGACATTCAGATGCTTGTAGGCCTTCCATGTTCCCCCCGCCTGAAGTCCCCATTGGAATCGGCGGAGCTCGTTTGAGAAGTCATAAGTTGCAATGTTCTCTCCGGAGAAGTTGACACGGCTTCCCGTTGCGTCCGGTGTGCGCAGATGTCCTTCGTATACGTTTCCTGAGAAATCCCCCTCCATCATGTAAGAGAGATAAGGTCCGGCAGAAACTTTCCATCTGTTTCCGATTTTGAGATTTGCCAGAATCGGAACCGTAAGATAGGAAGTTCTGACTTTGGTACGTACCCCTCCGGTCCATATTCCCTGTATTTTTCCTCCTACTTCATTAAAGATTTCCATTCCGTAGTTTTTTACAGAAGCTTCGGTTGTCATTGTTTTTCCTTCGAGCCGGAGGCCTACGCTGACTCCCCATTTCTGTTCTTTACCCAGCCATTTGGTGGCGTTTCCTTCGAGAGCGATACCCAGTCCGGGTTTGTAGCTTTCGATGCTTCTGATTTCTTGGGGCAGAGGAAGCGGCGAAGTTCCTCCGATGTTGACCCCTGCCTTGAATTCGTAGTCCAATCCGTGGAGTGCAGACCAGATCAATCCTTTGTGTTCTCTGTTGGCTTTATAGTCTGATGATTGTGCGTACAGGCTTTCTGCATTCAGGACGAAAGCAGCTATAAGGGCAATCAGTATGTTTCTGCTATTCATGTTTTTCTGTTTTAATTATTCGCATACAATTTCTACTTCGTCAACGTACAGTTCGCTTCCTACGGCTCCGCGGAAATAAGCTCCTTCGATGCTTGAAGTGAATACGATGGCCAGCTTGTATTCCCCGTTTCTCAGTCTTTCCTCATCAATAGTCTTGCCATTCTGCGGCTCGAAACTGAGTTCGAAGCGTGTCCATTGGTCTGTTTCGGCCATCGTCGGGTTTCCGTCTTGTCCGATTCTGGCCAGTGATACGATGTGTTCGTCTATAGGTCCGTCCTGAGGGAACAGGTCGCCGTTCAAGGAGTAGTCGCCTGTAAAGGATTCATATAATGCTGCATAGATGTCGCCCATATCAGATTTCGACACTTCTTCTTTTTTGTTTTCATCCGTGAATGTTTCTCCGGCTTTATACTTGTAGTATCCTGTCATCCGGACCGGTTTTTTTGTGAATGGGAAGCCGAAGAGAGTGGCTTGCAGCGGATGCTGTATAGCGTTTTGCACATCGAAAGATCCAATGAACAGATTTCCTGCCGCGATAGGCATTCCAATGGGTTTCCCGAAGTTTCCTGTATCTCTTGTGGTCAGTTTTACGCATTTGCCGCTATATCCGTCCGAACTCTGTGCCGTAGGATAATCTTCTGCATCTTGAGCCATTCCGCTTATTTCAAATCCGGGATTTCCGCTGGCCCATTGCATGATTCCCGATTCGGTAGTCAGGTACAGAACGTGGTAGGGTGTCGTTTCTTTCAGTTCCTCGAATGAGTATTTTGTATAGTCCGACAATTCGATTGTGTTGATGCTCAGCGTATAAGTTGCCTGGTTGCTTCCGCTTTCCGACTTTACCGTGAAGTGTCGCTGTTTATTTTGCGAGAAGTCGCATTGGCAGGTCCATGTGGTGTCTTTCTGAAGCGCAGGCTGTGTGTCGTTCGTTTCCGGATCGTCCAACTGTATGGTAGCCTTGTCTGCCAGCGTAAAGACCAGCGTTTGCTTTGACATGTCCATATCTGCCATATAGACTTCGATTTCTTTTGTGTTGTGCGAAATGTTGGTCAGCAGGATGTTTTCACCTTCACATCCGTCGATGGCCGCTTCCACATTAGGTGCTTCGTCCTGTATGCAGGAAGTAATGGCACAGCTTGCAAACAGCCCTAATAATAGATTTTTTACTTTCATGTTTATTATCGCTTGGTAATTAATAAATTAGTAGGGCAAAATTACGGAAAATATTTGTAAATGGGAGCTTTTGGCCTGATATTTTTGTTTTTTGCTGTTGCTGAAATACGGTGCTGTTGCTGAAAGTTTTGTATGGAAGGCTGGCCGTGTGTTCACTGGAGATATCACGCTTGCCTGTAGAGGTGTCAGAGCTGATAATGGCCGGTGCCCTGCATCGGCTGTGTCAGCCAGATGTAGGGCATTTCTGTTTCATAGCGCAGCTATTTCATCGGCTGTAAGTCCTGTAGCCTGTATGATGAGTGTTGTTTCCATACCCATCGCCTTGAGCTTTTTCGCTATTTGTACTTCTTTATTTCGTTCGCCTTGTTTCATACCTTGTTTCATACCTTGTTTCATGCCTTCCTGTATGCCTTGTTTCATGCCTTGTTTCATACCTTCCTGTATGCCCTCTTGCTTTCCTTTTTGCAAGGCATCACTGACCAGCGTTTGTTCTACGCGTACCGCATCCCAAAAATCATCGTATCCGAGTAGTTGGGCATCGCTGAAGGCCGATTCTTCAAGGAGAGTCACAGCTTTCTTGATTTCCGGATTGTCCAGTAATTCTTGCGGTATTTCTCGTGTTTTTCCGTTGATCTCTGTTAGATAGCGCAGCCACAAGACATACATTTTCTTTTCACTGTATGTATGGGGAGTGAATTTGGGCAGTTCGACGAATATAAAGCGCAGGCCTTCGATGATTCTGTCCGTATGCTGTATTTGTACGATGCGATAATCGTGGTAGAAATCTTCTATGTCGGGAGCAAATACCTCGTTTACCAGGCTGAGCGAATATACCGGTTGGAGGAGTTCGTATTTTTCTTTGCCGTCAAGCTGCCGTACATAAGCCTTGGATGCGTTGAACAGTACCCTTTGCATGAAAGCTGACGACCATAACATCTGCATTTCAACGATAAACTGGCGTCCGCGTTTGTCCCGGCATCTCACATCGACAATGCTGTTTTTCTTTAAAGGCGTTTCTGGAGCCAGCTCTGGTGTAAGATATTCTATCTCGTTGATTTCTTCTTCAGGGGTTTCAAAGGGAAGAAGGGCATTCAACAAGCTTTTGATAAGGTCGGGGTGTTCGCCGAACACTTTTTTGAAGGTCAGGTCTGCTTTGGGGTCAAGGTATCTCATGATTATTTCATATTAAGGTTTGTGCAAAAATAGTGTAAATGGATGAGATATGGAAATGTATATACAAAAAATCCCGGTTCTGCCTGCAAACAGAACCGGGAGTGATTTAGATTACGGAACAATAATCTGGGCTTATACGATACCTTGAGCCATCATTGCGTTGGCAACTTTCATAAAGCCGGCAACGTTGGCGCCCTTCACGTAGTTGATGTATCCGTCGGGTTCGGTTCCGTACTTCACGCAGGCTTCGTGGATATTCTTCATGATGCTTTTCAGTTTTTCATCCACTTCTTCCTGGCTCCAACTCAGTTTGATTGAGTTCTGGGTCATTTCCAGACCTGATACTGACACGCCGCCGGCGTTTGCTGCTTTTCCCGGAGCATAAAGAATCTTTGCATCCTGGAATACACGGATGGCTTCCGGAGTAGAAGGCATGTTGGCTCCTTCTGAAACGGCGAAGACACCGTTGGCTACCAGTGCTTTTGCATCATCTCCGTTTATTTCGTTCTGAGTTGCAGACGGAAGCGCGATGTCAGCCTTTTCATTCCAGGGACGTGCGCCCGGTACATACTTGCAGCCGTATTTTTCTGCATATTCACGGATGCGTCCGCGGTACAGGTTCTTCAGTTCCATGATGTAGTCCAGCTTTTCGCGGTCGATGCCGTCCGGATCATAGATATAACCGTCGGAATCAGACATGGTAACAACTTTTGCTCCCAGTTCGATCAGCTTTTCAGCAGTGTACTGAGCCACATTGCCCGAGCCGGATACCAGGCAGGTTTTGCCTTTGATGTCTATATTGCGCGTTTTCAGCATTTCAAGCAGGAAGTAGATGTTTCCGTATCCGGTTGCTTCCGGGCGTATCAGAGAGCCTCCGAATTCGCGTCCTTTTCCGGTCAGTACACCGCTGAATTCGCGGGTCAGCTTCTTGTACATGCCAAACATATAGCCGACTTCACGTCCGCCTACGCCTATATCACCGGCGGGTACATCAGTTTCGGGACCGATATGACGCCACAATTCCAGCATGAAAGCCTGGCAGAAACGCATTACTTCTGCATTTGATTTGCCTCTCGGAGAGAAGTCGGAACCGCCTTTTCCTCCTCCCATCGGAAGGGTGGTCAGCGAGTTCTTGAAAGTCTGTTCGAAAGCAAGGAATTTCAGAATACCCAGATTTACAGAGCTGTGGAAACGGATACCGCCTTTGTACGGGCCGATTGCGTTGTTATGCTGTACACGGTAACCCATGTTGGTCTGAATATTGCCTTTGTCATCCATCCATGTTACACGGAACTGGTATACACGGTCAGGAATGCACAGACGCTCGATAAGGTTTACTTTGTCGAATTCAGGGTGCTTGTTGTATTCTTCTTCTATTGTTCCCAACACTTCTTCTACCGCCTGATGGTATTCAGGTTCGTTCGGAAATCTTCTTTTCAGATCTTCCAATACTTTAGCTGCATTCATAAGTCAAAAAGATTATCGTTATTTATTATTGGTTAGTTTTCTTTTCTAATCAGTCGCTGTTTGTTATTTGATGTGCCAAAAGTATATCTTTTTTTTGATTTATGCAACAATTGATAAATAAAAATGATGGAAAAATATCAATTTAACTTGTTTGCTGTGTTTATTGTGCCTAAGTGATTATTTGTTCCTGCTTTTTATGGACTTTATGATAGGGATAAACACAAGTGCTCCGGATATGATGAGCATAACTGTCAGCGGTCCGTCAATTTTCGGTGCAGAGGTGAGTACGATGAAGCAGAGGGCTGCCCAAAGGAGGGTCAGCGTGATGCATTGTGCATTGTTGAGAGGTTTTCGCATAGTTTTTAAAAGGTGAAGTGTAATAAAAAACGAACACAGAGGCGCATTGTCACAGATGTTTGCGGTCAAGATTCTGTGGCTCTGCGGCTCTGTGTCCTGATTCAATCAGCCTGATTGGCGTTTATTCGTTTTCTTTCAGTTTTTTTGCTACGATGGCATCAATACATGCAATGGCTGTGATGTTGACGATATCGCGCACAGAACTTTCGATGTCGGTGAAGTGGATCGGTTTGTTCAGTCCCATCTGGATCGGTCCGATTACTTCTGTTTCGCTCATTCCCTGAATCAGCTGGTAAGTTGCGTTTGCTGAGGTCAGGTTCGGGAATACCAGCGTATTGACATCTTTTCCTTTCAGACGTGTGAACGGATATTTTTCGTCACGCAGCGCATTGTTAAGGGCGAATTTCACTTGCATTTCGCCATCAATTGCCAATTCCGGATATTCTTTCTGCATGTAGGCAACGGCTTCGTGTACTTTAGCGGGGCTTCCTTCCTGATCAGAACCGAAGTTGGAGTATGACAGCATGGCCATAATCGGCTCCTGGTTGAAGAAGCGTACGGCCTTGGCCGACAGTTTTGCAATGTCGATCAGCGCATCAGTATCCGGATGGCGGTTGATCAAGGTATCAGCGATAAAGTAAGTGCCTTGTTTGGAATTGAGGATATGCATGGTTCCGAAGTGCTTGTAGCCCGGCTGAATGCCAATCACTTCTTTGGCCACCTTGATTGTATTGGTATATTTGGTATACAGTCCGGTTACGAAGGCGTCAGCTTCGCCTGTTTCTACCATCATCATGCCGAAATAGTTGCGCTCGAACATCTTGTCGTTGGCTTCCTGGTAGTTTGCTCCTTCGCGGGCGCGTTTTTCGCTGAGGATGCGTGCATATCGTTCGCGGCGTTCTGCCTCGCGGTCATGGCGGAGATTGACGATTTCGATTCCTTCCAGACTCAGCTCTAGTTCTTTAGCGAGCTTTTCGATACGTTCTTCATTTCCTAGAAGAATCGGATGGCAGAGTCCTTCTGATTTGGCTAATACGGCGGCTCTCAGCATATTCGGGTGAATGCCTTCGGCAAATACCACACGTTGCGGGTCGCGCCGTGCCGTTTCATATAACTGGCGGGTCAGTTTGTTTTCTTGTCCCATCAGTTCCTTCAAGTGGTTTCTGTATTCATCCCAGTCGGTGATTTGCTTGCGGGCCACTCCAGATTCCATTGCAGCTCTGGCTACAGCCATGGACACTTCTGTAATCAGGCGCGGGTCGACCGGTTTCGGTATGAAATAGTCGCGTCCGAAAGTCAGGTTGTTTACATGGTAGGCCGCATTGACTACGTCAGGAACTGGTTGCTTGGCAAGTCCTGCGATAGCACGTACAGCAGCCAGTTTCATCGCTTCATTGATGGCGGTTGCACGGGTGTCCAGTGCGCCCCTGAAGATGTATGGGAATCCGATCACGTTGTTGATCTGGTTGGGATAATCCGAACGTCCGGTAGCCATCAGTACATCCGGACGGGAAGCCATGGCATCTTCATAGGAGATTTCCGGTGTCGGGTTTGCCAGGGCAAACACGATCGGATTTTCGGCCATGCTGCGCACCATATCCTGTGACAGTACGTTTCCTTTTGAAAGGCCGAGGAATACGTCTGCACCCTTGATAGCTTCGGCTAATGTATGGATGTCTGTACGGTCGGTTGCGAAGTATTTCTTTTGTTCGTTCAGGTCGGTGCGCTGTTTTGAAATGACTCCTTTGCTGTCGAGCATTACGATGTTTTCCAGGCGGGCACCAAGTGAAATGTAAAGTTTCGTGCAGGAAACAGCCGAGGCTCCTGCGCCGTTTACGACAATCTTCACATCTTCAATCTTTTTCCCTGCCACTTCGAGCGCATTCAGAAGACCTGCGCTTGAAATGATTGCGGTTCCGTGCTGGTCATCGTGCATTACCGGGATGTCCAGTTCTTCTTTCAAACGTTCTTCGATCTTGAAGCATTCGGGGGCCTTGATATCTTCGAGGTTGATTCCGCCGAAGGTTGGAGCGATGGCTTTGACCGCCTCAATGAATTTGTCCGGGTCTTTTTCGTTTACTTCAATGTCGAACACGTCAATGCCGGCATATATTTTGAAAAGCAGCCCTTTACCTTCCATTACCGGCTTGCCGCTCAGTGCGCCGATATCGCCCAGCCCAAGCACGGCTGTACCGTTTGAAATTACGGCAACCAGATTCCCTTTGTCTGTATAGTCGTATGCAGTTTCTTGATTTTTCTGGATCTCCAGGCAAGGTTCAGCTACTCCGGGGGAGTAGGCCAATGATAAATCGGTTTGTGTTCGGTAAGGCTTGGTCGGGACGACTTCGACCTTTCCCGGTTTGCCCTGCGAGTGATAGAGCAGGGCGGCTTCTCTAGTAATTTTTGTCATACTTATAATGAATTTGGTAAGTTTCAAAAATGAAATGCACGCAAATGTAGAAATAAAATGACAAATAGAAGATTTTTTATATTTAATTTCTGCAAATTGATTGTGTTTGTTAATTTGTTGGTCGGTTAAATTTGCCAGTTGGTCAGATAAAATCGCACAAACTTCGTTTTATGGTTATTCTTAGTTAATTAAGATTTCCCCACACCGATTTTTTCCTATATTTGCAGACTGAAAAAGATGTGTATATATGAAAAACTTCTAATTTATTTAAGGTAAAACATTAATTTTTATAAGATGGATAATATGGAAATGAAAAGAAACAAGAGTTTTTCTTTTAGCCGGATAGCCCTGTTCGCAGTGGGGATATCAATGTTAACCGCTTGCGGAAGTCAAGGCGGAACGATGGGTGACGACCAGTTTGCAGTGCAGGAAGTACAGTCTACTTCCAGTGAGCAGGCCAAACGGTACCCGGCTACTATCAGAGGTTTACAGGACATTGAGATCCGTCCTCAGGTGAGTGGCTTTATTGTGAAGTTGTGTGTTGACGAAGGTGCGACTGTACATAAGGGACAGGCTTTGTTCCAGATTGATCCGACTCAATACAAGGCAGCTTTCGATCAGGCTGCGGCTGGAGTTGAATCTGCCAAAGCTAATTTGAAAACTTTAACAGAAACAGAAGCTAACAAGCGGATGCTTCACGAGCAGAAAATCATCAGTGATTTTGAGTATCAGACTGCTGTCAATAATTTGCTGACAGCTAAGGCCAGCCTTGCACAGGCTGAAGCCTCTTATACGGCTGCCAAGCAGAATCTGGGCTTCTGTACAGTGACGAGTCCTTCAGACGGCGTAATCGGTACTTTCCCTTATCGTATCGGAGCTTTGGTCAGCCCCTCTGTTGCGGAGCCGTTGACTACGGTTTCTCAGATCGGTGATATGTATGTTTATTTTTCGCTGACAGAGAAAGAGCTTCTGGCACTGACGAAAGCCGGCGGTACACTGAAAGAGCAGTTGGAAAAAATGCCGGCGGTGCAGTTGGAACTGGCGGACGGAAGCATGTATAGTGAAAAAGGAAAAGTTGATGCTGTGAGCGGTGTCATTGATCAGACTACTGGTTCTGTGAGCATGCGCGCTATCTTCCCCAACAAGAGCAATGTGCTCCGAAGCGGCGGTATGGCGAATGTTGTGTTCCCTTACACAATGGAAAATGTGCTTTTGGTTCCTCAGTCGGCAACGGTTGAAATCCAAGACAAGAAATTTGTTTATGTTCTTCAGCCGGACAGTACGGTCAAGTATACCGAAATTCAGATTTCTAATTTGAATGACGGCAAAAGCTATATCGTTCTTGGCGGTCTGAAGTCGGGCGACAAGATTGCCGTGGAAGGTGTAACTCGTCTGAACGACGGCATGAAGATTACTCCGATTACTCCCGCTCAGAAGGAAGCCAAATACCGTCAGGCTTTGAAGGACCAGAAGGAAGGCAATCTGGCTACGGCGTTTAATTGATCAGATATGAAATATCTTTATATAATATAATAGGTATAGAACAGAATGAAACTAGATAGATTTATTAACCGTCCGGTATTATCAACCGTTATTTCAATCTTGTTGGTAATCTTGGGCTTTATCGGTCTGGCAACGCTGCCGATTACCCAGTATCCGGACATTGCGCCGCCTACCGTTTCGGTAAGTGCGACTTATACAGGTGCCAATGCGCAGGCTGTGCTGAATTCAGTTATCTCTCCGCTGGAAGACCAGATAAACGGTGTGGAAAACATGATGTATATGCAGTCTACGGCAACAAACAACGGTTCGGCACGTATCACTGTATATTTTAATCAGGGAACTGACCCGGATATGGCACAGGTCAACGTACAGAACCGTGTAACCCAGGCGCAGGGTTTGCTGCCTGCCGAAGTTACTCAGGTCGGGGTGACAACCCAGAAGCGTCAGACTTCGATGCTGATGGTATTCTCGGTGTATGACAAGGAAGACAAATACAATATCGAGTTCCTCGAAAACTACGCAAGTATCAACCTGATTCCGGAAATCAAACGTGTAAGCGGTGTAGGTGATGCCAATGTGATGGGTACCGACTACTCTATGCGTATTTGGTTGAAGCCGGATGTGATGGCGCAATACAAGTTGGTGCCAAGCGATATCACAGGTGTTTTGGCAGAGCAGAACGTTGAAGCTGCACCGGGACAGTTCGGTGAACGCGGCAATCAGTCTTTCCAATACACAATCCGTTATAAGGGACGTTTGTCGAGCACAACAGAATTTGGTGATATTGTCATCAAGTCGCTTTCTAATGGTGAAGTGTTGCGTTTGAAGGACGTGGCTGAAATGGAGCTGGGACGTCTGACCTACAACTTCAACAATACGGTTAACGGTCATAAAGCTGTGTCTTGTATCGTTTACCAGATGGCGGGAACCAATGCTACCGAAACCATTCAGAATCTGGAGAAGGTGCTTGCCGAATACGAGAAGAATCTGCCGGAAGGTTTGGGTATCAATATTGCGCAGAGTGCCAATGACTTCTTGTTCGCTTCTATCCACGAAGTGGTGAAAACGCTGATCGAGGCGTTTATCCTTGTGTTTATCGTGGTATATATCTTCTTGCAGGATATGCGGTCTACGCTGATTCCGGCGATTGCTATTCCGGTTGCATTGATCGCAACTTTCTTTGCCTTGACACTTATCGGATTTAGTATCAACTTGCTGACTCTGTCAGCGATGGTGCTTGCCATTGCCATAGTCGTCGATGATGCCATAGTCGTCGTCGAGGGGGTTCATGCCAAGTTGGACCAAGGTTACAAGTCGGCTCGTGAAGCTTCTATTGACGCTATGAGTGAATTGGGCAGTGCCATTGTCTCCATTACGCTGGTGATGATGTCCGTATTCATTCCGGTAAGTTTCATGAGTGGTACGGCGGGTACTTTCTATCGCCAGTTCGGTTTGACTATGGCGATTGCCATCGGTTTCTCGGCATTGAACGCTTTGACACTTTCTCCGGCTTTGTGTGCTTTGTTCTTGAAACCGCATAACTCCGAAGCTACGCTGAAGGAACGTATGGGTACGGCTTACAAGGAATCGCGTAAGATACTTGTAGCCCGATATGCAGATGCTCTTGGCCGGTGGATGAATCCGAAGATTGTCATCCTCTTTACGATTATTGCTATTTTGGGTATGATTTTCGGGCTCTTCAGCTTTAGCGAACATCCGGTACTCTGCATTGTGATGATTGTAATCAGTGTTCTGGCTTTTGCGGGAATGACTACTGACAAGTTCAAGGATTCGTTCAACAAGTCGTATAACTCGTTGCTGGCAAAATACAAGAAACGTGTCGTTGCATTTATCCATAAGCGTTGGCTGTCAATGGGTCTGGTTGCCGGGGCGATTGCGCTTTTGGTTGTATTCATGAGCATTACGCCTACCGGTATGGTTCCGAATGAAGATACGGGTACGATTATGGGTTCTGTAACTTTGCCCCCGGGCACTTCGCAGGAACGTGCTCAGGAAGTGCTGACTAAAGTTGACAGCTTGATTGCAGCGGACCCGGCTGTTCAGTCGCGCACGGTGATTTCCGGATTCAGTTTCATCGGTAGCGGACAAGGTCCTTCTTACGGATCTATCATTATCAAGTTGAAAGACTGGGAAGAGCGTACAACACAGCAAAGTTCTGACATCGTGGTTGCATCATTGTTTATGCGTTCGCAGAAGTTGTTCAAGGATGCACAGGTATTGTTCTTTGCGCCTCCTATGATTCCGGGTTACTCTATTTCGACCGATATCGAGTTGAATATGCAGGACAAGACCGGAGGTAGCCTGGATCATTTCTTCCAGGTTGTAAACGACTACATTGCCGCATTGCAGAAGCGTCCGGAAATCAATTCTGCATCAACGAACTTCAACCCGAGTTTCCCGCAGTATCAGATGGATATCGACGCTGCCGCTTGTAAAAAAGCAGGTATCAGTCCGAGCGACATTTTGACGACGATGCAGGGCTACTTCGGAGGTATCTACGCTTCCAACTTCAACAGCTTCGGTAAGATGTACCGTGTTATGATTCAGGCAGAACCGGATGCAACGAAGAATCTTGAGTCGTTGAACAGCATTAAGGTGCGCGGAAGTGACGGTGAGATGGCTCCAATTTCACAGTTCGTTTCGATGAAGAAAATCTACGGTCCGGATGTGATCAGCCGTTTCAACCTGTATACTTCTATTCAGGTGATGGTATCCCCGGCAGCCGGATATTCTTCAGGACAGGCTCTTCAGGCTATAGCTGAGGTTGCAGATCAGGATTTGCCTGCCGGCTTCGGTTACGAATTGGGAGGTATGGCGCGTGAGGAAGCGCAGACAACAAATACAACGGGAATTATCTTTGTATTGTGTCTTGTGTTCGTTTACTTGCTGTTGAGTGCTCAGTACGAAAGCTACCTGCTGCCGTTGGCCGTATTGCTTTCAATACCTTGCGGTCTGTTGGGAAGCTTCCTGTTTGTGAACGGCTTCTCTGCTTTGGGAAGCATTCCGGCATTGAAGATGATATTGGGAACCATGTCGAACGATATTTATATGCAGATTGCATTGATCATGTTGATGGGTCTGTTGGCTAAGAATGCGATTCTGATCGTAGAGTTTGCCCTTGATCGCCGCAAGCAAGGCATGAGCATTTCGTGGGCCGCCGTCCTCGGAGCTTCAGCCCGTTTGCGTCCGATTCTGATGACATCATTGGCGATGATTATCGGTTTGCTTCCGTTGATGTTTGCCTTTGGCGTAGGTGCTCATGGTAACCGTACGCTGGGTGCATCCGCTATCGGTGGTATGTTGATCGGTATGATATTCCAGATTTTCATTGTGCCTGTGCTGTTCGTGATATTCCAGTGGCTGCAGGAAAAGGTTAAACCGATGGAATGGGATAGCTTGGACGAAAGTGAAGTGGAAGCAGAAATAGAACAGTATACTCCTAATAAACGCTAAATGACAAGACAATAATGAAGAAACAGATAATAGGAATGATGTGTGTAGCTGCTATGATGAGCAGCTGCCACATCTACAGAGCTTATGATCGTCCGGAAACGATAGATGCTTCAGGCATCTATCGTGACCCGGTATCAGAAACGGACACGCTGGCTGTTACCGATACGGCGAATATGGGTAATCTTCCGTGGAAGGAAGTGTTCCGTGATCCGAAACTGCAGGCTTTGATAGAGGAAGGACTTGCCAGCAATGTGGATTTGCAGGCCGCCATTCTCCGTGTGGAAGAGGCGAAAGCGATGCTTACCGCAGCCAAACTGTCTTATTTGCCTTCCATAAACTTTGCTCCGCAGGGAACGTTGAGCAGTTTTGACAAGATGAAGCCAAGCCAGACGTATCAGATTCCGGTTGCCGCAAGCTGGGAAATTGATCTGTTCGGAAAGTTGCTGAATGCGAAACGCGGACAGCGTGCGGCTTATTTGCAGAGCCAGTATACTCAGCAGTCTGTCCGTTCGCAGATTATTTGCGGCATTGCCAATACATACTACTCGCTGCTGATGCTTGACCGTCAAGTGCAGATCACTTCTGAAACGGTAGCTATATACAAGGAGAATGTACGTACGATGGAAGCGATGAAGATTGCCGGCATGACTACCGAAGCAGGAGTAGCACAGATTCGCGCTGCTTATCATCAGGTGCAGGCTTCTTTGCTGGACTTGCAGCGTCAGGTGCGCGAAACTGAAAATTCGCTTTGCATCTTGCTGGCAAAGACTCCCCAGCAGATTGACCGAAGCACACTGGAGGAACAGGTAATGCCGGATGAACTCATGGTAGGAGTTCCCTTGCAGTTGCTGGAAAACCGTCCGGATGTGAAAGTTGCCGAAATGACTCTGGCAAGCGCTTATTATACTACAAATCAGGCACGTTCTGCTTTTTATCCGAGCATTACAATCAGCGGTACGGCCGGATGGACCAACAGTGCCGGAAGTTCGATTGTCAATCCCGGAAAGGCTATATTAAGTGCTGTGGCTTCGCTGGCGCAGCCTATCTTCAATCGCGGACAGCTTATTGCTAATTTGAAGGTGTCGAAGGCTGAAGAGAAGATTGCGCAGATGAACTACCAGCAGACAATTCTGGAAGCTGGACAGGAAGTGAGCAACGCTTTGCGTCTGTATGATACGCAAGACAAGAAGCTGGAGCAGGATCGCCAGCAGGTAGATCAGCTGGATAAGGCAGTGACTTATACGAAGGCTTTGTTCCAGAGCGGTGATGCTACTTACCTGGAGATTCTGACAGCACAGCAAAGTCTGCTGAATGCCCAGTTGACTGAAGTTTCAGACAATATGCAGCGTATACAGGCCGTGGTTTCCTTGTACAGTGCATTGGGCGGCGGTAGAAATTAATTTAACCTTAAAATAATTGTGTATGACTATGATTAGCCCTTTAGCTTATGTTGATCCGTCTGCAAAGATCGGAAAAAACGTCACCGTTCATCCGTTTGCCTATATCGACAAGAATGTTGAGATAGGCGACGACAATGTGATCATGCCTTATGCCAGCCTGATGAGCGGAGCGCGTATGGGAAACGGAAATACCGTTTACCAGGGTGCGGTGGTAGCTGCCGTTCCGCAAGATTTCACTTATACGGGTGAGGACACTTGCGCGTATGTAGGAAACAACAATGTGATTCGAGAGAACGCAGTGATAATCCGTGGTACGCATAAAGGGCATGATACGGTGGTCGGTAACGGAAACTTTATCATGACCGGAGCGCGCTTGTCGCATGACGTGCAAGTAGGTAATAGCTGCATCATCGGAAACGGATCGCAAGTTTCCGGCAATTGCATCATTGAAGACTATTCGATTCTTACGTCGAATGTGCTGATGCAGGGAAACACCCGCCTGGGCACTTATTCAGTGGTTCAGGGCGGCTGCCGTTTCGTGAGGGATATTCCTCCTTACATTGTAGCTGCGCACGAGCCGATTGAATTTTACAGCATCAATACGATTGTGCTGGAGCGTGCCGGTTTCTCGGAAACTTTGATCAAGCATATCGCGCAGGCTTACCGCATTCTTTACAAGGCGAATACGTCGCAGCACGATGCGCTGATCCGTATCCGTGAGCAAGTGCCCAACAGCAAGGAAATCAACCATATCATTGAATTTGTAGAAAGTTCGAAATTAGGGATTATCCGTTGACAGGTTGTCGGCACTGAATTGATATTGAAGGTTGCTTTCGGAGAGCTTTTCCGGAAGCAACCTTTCTTTTTGCGAAAAAACGGTTTGCTTCATGCTTTCTTTCCAAATTTACTCTATCTTTGCAGCGCTTTTATAGAATGGATTTGTCATGAAAAATAAGTTGCTTGCCACATTTTTGCTGGCATTGCTGGTTGTGTCGGGATTGTTTGTCCTTCATTTTCTTCCTCCCATGTCGGTGGGAGGGAAGCCTTTGCGTAAGGTAGACTTGCTTTCTGACATTCGCGTCGACAAGGTATTGCCCGCTGATTCGGATACCTTGCCGCTTCCTCCTCCGGTCAAGCCGGCTTTTGTGGATACCTGCAAGGATGGCATGGTGTGCATAGAAGACTATGCAGACTCAACGGGGCATGGTATGGCTCATTTTTATGAAGCGCTTGCCGGCAGGCAGACTTTGGGCAGGCCTGTCCGTATTGCTTATTTCGGCGATTCTTTTATCGAAGCGGATATTCTGACCGGTGACCTGAGGAAAATGCTTCAAAAACGTTTCGGAGGAAGCGGAGTTGGCTATGTCCCTGTAACAACCCGAATTGCCGGGTTCCGCCGAAGCGTCCGCCAGTCTTTTGGCGGTTGGGGCAGCCATTCGATCACAGATTCTGTCCGGTTCGACCGTTCGTTGCAGGATCTGTCAAACCATTATTTTATACCTTCTCCCGGAGCTTTTGTTGAATTGAAAGGAGATACTTCATCCGTTTCGTCCTGCTATTTTGTCGCTTCCGATTCCATTTGCATTGCCGCCTCGGTAAACGGGACGGAACCCCAGCGTTTCCGTGTCGCTGGCCAAGAAGGATTGCGCAAGCTGTCGGTAAACGGGCGCATCGGTACTGTGCGCTGGACAGTGGAGCGTTTTGATTCGATACCTGTTTTCTATGCGGTTACGATGGATCCTTCAGAAGGCATCATTCTCGACAACTTCAGCACGCGGGGGAGCAGCGGCCAGCAATTGGGAGGCGTTCCTGCTCCGTTGTTGAGGCAATATGCCTCCTTGAGGACATACGACCTGATCGTTCTCCAATACGGTTTGAACGTGGCTTCCGGAGGACTGACGAATTATGCTTATTATAAGGATGCCATGACACGGGTGGTCAACTACCTGAAGCAGGCGTTTCCACAAGCTTCTGTTTTGATTGTGGGAGTAGGAGATCGGGAATCGAAGGATGAAAACGGCAATTTGCGTACAATGCCTGAGGTGAAAAGCCTTATCCGCTACCAGCAATTGCTGGCGGCAGAAACCAAAGTGGCGTTCTGGAATATGTATGATGCGATGGGGGGCGAAGGAAGCATGGTCAGAATGGTTGAAAGCAAGCCCGCAATGGCGAATTATGATTATACCCACATCAATTTCCATGGAGGCAAACACCTGGCAGGCATCTTGTTCGAAGCGTTGATGTATGGAATGGAGCAATATGAAAAGCGTAAGGCCTATGAAGCGGAATAGGAGGATATGCATTGCTTGTCTGCTGGCGTGCCTGATGTGCGTATGCCCTTCGTTGCAGGCGCAAGACTCGTTGCCTCAGCTTCCTCCGCGTGACCGCAATTCGGGTCCGGTATACGGAAGTTTTGCGATGCAGCGGCTGATGAAATATATTCCGGTTGCCGGCTCGATGCCTTCTGCATTCAGGAAAACGCTTGAAAACCGGATTTCTGATCCGAAGAAAGAACTGTTTCCGTTGTGGAAGAAGATTTCGCAAATGAATGCCCCGGTACGCATTGTGCATATCGGCGATTCCCATGTGCGCGGTCACATTTATCCCTATGCCGTACGCAAGCTTCTGGAGGAAGATTTCGGAGGAGATGCTGTGCTTGACATGAAAGTGACTTACGGTTCTTCGGGTCTGGCGCATGAAACCGGGGCTCCCGGCATAGTCTATCATATTCTGGGAGTGAACGGCAGCACCTGTTCTACCTTCTCCACTCCCGGAAACATCCGTGAAGTTGCAGGCCTTCATCCGGATCTGGTCATCCTCTCTTTCGGAACGAACGAAGCTCATGGGCGGCGTTATTCTCCGTCTGAGCACCGGGCAAGCATGGATTCATTGCTGTCGCAGATTCGTCGGGAATGTCCGGATGCGGCGTTTTTGCTTACCACTCCTCCGGGAGCTTATGTCAGGAACGGTCGCCGCGGGCCGCGGGTGGTCAATCCCCGCACTTCTCTGGTTGTGCAGACGCAGAAGGAGTACGCTGCTTCTCACGGACTTGCCATCTGGAACCTTTATGACATTGTTGGCGGAAAAAGCTTCGCCTGCCGGAATTGGAATGCCGGCCATTATTACCAGCGGGATAAAATTCATTTTACGGCCGACGGCTATAGGCTGCAGGGATTATTATTACATGAAGCAATTATAAAAGCGTATAACGATTATGTGGAAACTCAATTGGGAGGAGATGGGCATTGACTGGAGCAAGGTGGCCGGCGTGCTTACGTATGATCCGTACCAGCCGATGATATTTAACAGCGGACTTTTCCTTTTCCTTTTTTTAGGATTCAGCCTGGTTTATGTGTTGTTGCGTCATAAAACGACGGCACGCCTGCTGTTTGTGACGTTGTTTTCTTATTATTTCTATTATAAGAGCAGCGGAGTTTATTTTTATCTGCTGGGCATCGTTACGGTGTCTGACTTTCTGCTTGCGCACCGTATGGAGCGTACGGAAACTCCCTGGAAGCGCAAGCTGCTTGTCGTCACCAGCCTGTGCATCAATCTCGGGCTGCTCTGCTATTTCAAGTATACGAACTTTTTCTATGAGATGCTGGCTCCTCTCTGGAACGGAACTTTCACCCCTCTTGACATTTTCCTGCCTGTGGGGATTTCGTTCTTCACTTTTCAGTCGTTGAGTTATACGCTTGATGTATACCGCAGGGAGCTGAAGCCTCTCTCCAGTCTGCTGGACTATGCGTTCTATGTGTCATTTTTCCCGCAGCTGGTGGCAGGGCCGATTGTCCGTGCCCGTGATTTTGTTCCTCAGATTCGCCGTCCGCTGTTTGTTTCTTCTGAGATGTTCGGGCAGGGAATCTTTTTCATTGTGAGCGGATTGTTCAAGAAGGCTGTTATTTCTGACTACATCAGCATCAATTTTGTGGAACGCATTTTTGACAATCCGGGACTTTATTCGGGTCTGGAGAACCTTTTCGGCGTTTATGGCTATGCCCTTCAGATTTATTGCGACTTTTCCGGCTACAGTGATATGGCTATCGGTCTGGCGTTGCTGTTGGGCTTTCATTTTCCTCTGAACTTCAACTCCCCCTACAAGGCTGAAAGCGTGACCGATTTCTGGCACCGCTGGCATATATCACTTTCTACCTGGCTGAGGGACTACCTGTATATTTCATTGGGAGGGAACCGGAAAGGAAAAATCCGCACTTATGTCAATTTGATGCTGACCATGCTGCTGGGCGGTCTGTGGCACGGCGCGTCGTGGAATTTCATTGTATGGGGAGGCCTTCATGGGGCTGCTTTGGCTGTACACAAATATTTCCGCAGTGTATTGGGACGTCCGAAAAACTACCGCAGTTCGGGGCTCCGGCGTTTTTTTGCCGTAGTTATTACGTTTCATTTCGTGTGTTTCTGCTGGATTTTTTTCCGCAATTCCACATTTGAGGCATCTACCGTGATGATACGTCAGATTTTTACGGCGTTCCATCCTGAGCTCTTCATGCAGCTTGTCGCCGGATATTGGCAGGTTTTTGTGCTGATGGGAGTGGGCTTTGCGCTGCACTGGTGTCCTGACAGTTGGCAGAATGCGTGCGGACGTGGAATGACCCGCCTGCCTCTTTTGGCACAGGCTTTGGTGCTGGTTGCCTTGATTTATCTTGTTATTCAGGTGAAAAGCAGTGACATTCAGCCTTTCATTTATTTCCAGTTCTGACGAAGGAAAAAATATTTTTGTGAAAAAATTAGGAGATAAGCGCGAATAATTGTACTTTTGTTCCGCATTTGAAAAAGATGTCTTTTGCGCCCGTAGTTCAATGGATAGAATAAAGGATTCCGGTTCCTTCGATTGGGGTTCGACTCCCCACGGGCGTACAAAAAGCGAGGTCTATAGCCTCGCTTTTTGTATTTGTAAAGGACAAAGGGGAATGGGGGCAAAGGTTATGGCCTGCCATTGAAATATGAAAAGTGTGAATCCTGAGAAAGCGGCAGAAAGCTCCGGGAAATGGCGGTTTTCCGCAAAAAAAACTGTATCTCCAGCCAGAAGATACAAATCTCTAGACTAAAGATGCATATCTCTAACTTGGAGATGCATGTCTTCAGGCTGGAGATAGCTTCTTCAGCACATGTTTTTTGTCTAGCTTCTGCGGAGAATTTGTTTTCTGGCAGGCATCGCTTCGTTTCTGCCTGTTGGAAGCGGTGATAAAAGATTGAGGTTTGACATTATGGTCTTGCTAAAAGTTGTATCTTTGCGTCTGAAAAATCAGTTGGAAATAAAAATAGAAAATAATTATGGGAAGAAGGTTATTTGTTGGCTGTTTTCTGGCGGTCATTTGCTGTCTGCAGATGGTGGCCCAGATTCAGGAGCCTGTAAAGTTCAAGACAGAATGGAAGGCGCTTTCGGAGAATGAGGCAGAAATAGTCTTTACCGGGACGATAGAAGCCGGATGGCATGTCTACTCGACCGATTTGCCGGAAGGAGGACCTATCTCTGCCACTTTCAATCTTGACCAGATTTCGGGCGCCGAACTTGCTGGGAAACTTGAGCCGAGAGGGAAAGTGGTTGAAAAGATGGATCCTATTTTCGGAATGCAGGTGAAGTATTTTGAAGGAAGCAAGGCTGTCTTTGCGCAGAAGCTCAAGTTGAAAGGCGGAGCTTACGATGTGAAGGGGTTTCTGCAATTCGGTGCCTGCAACGATGAAAACTGCCTGCCTCCTACCAATGTGGACTTTTCGTTTGCCGGGAAGGCGGAGGGCAGGAGTGTGCCTGCTGCTTCTGAGGAAGAGCAGAAAGATACGGCGGTTACCGCTCAGATTCCCCTGATACCGCTGACTCCCGCTGTCCGGCCGGATGCTGGGAACGATTACTGGAAACCGGTCATCAATGAACTGCGCGGTTACGGCGAGCAGGTGAGTCAGGAATCTTATTCGTGGCTTTATATTTTCTTTGCCGGGTTTGTAGGCGGTCTTCTGGCTCTGTTTACTCCCTGCGTGTGGCCTATCATACCGATGACGGTGAGCTTCTTTTTGAAACGCACGAAGGACAAGAAGAAAGGCATTCGCGATGCCATCACATACGGTGCTTCCATTGTAGTCATTTATGTGGCCTTGGGACTTGCCATTACACTGATCTTCGGGGCCAGCGCGTTGAATGATTTGTCGACAAGTGCGGTTTTCAATATCTTTTTCTTCCTGATGCTGGTTGTGTTTGCCGCATCGTTTTTCGGGGCGTTCGAAATCACCCTGCCTTCGAAATGGAGCAATGCCGTCGACAGCAAGGCGGAACAGACTACCGGCCTGTTGAGCATATTCCTTATGGCATTTACCTTGTCGCTGGTTTCATTCTCCTGTACAGGACCGATCATCGGTTTCCTTCTGGTTGAAGTGTCAACAACGAACAGCGTGATAGCCCCTGCTCTTGGAATGCTTGGATTTGCCATTGCGCTTGCCCTGCCGTTTACTTTGTTTGCACTCTTCCCGTCGTGGCTGAAGTCAATGCCGAAATCGGGAGGCTGGATGAATGTCATCAAAGTCGTGCTCGGCTTCCTTGAACTGGCCTTTGCGCTGAAGTTCTTGTCTGTTGCCGACTTGGCTTACGGCTGGAGGATTCTCGACCGCGAAACATTCCTTGCTTTGTGGATTGTCATTTTCGCTTTGCTGGGACTGTATCTGCTGGGAAAAATCAAGTTCCCGCACGATGATGACGAAACAAAGGTCAGCGTGCCCCGCTTCTTCCTCGCATTGATTTCGCTGGCGTTTGCCGTTTATATGGTGCCCGGGCTTTGGGGCGCTCCGCTAAAGGCCGTGAGTGCTTTTGCTCCTCCCATGCAGACGCAGGATTTCAATTTGTATAAGAATGAAGTGCATGCTAAGTTTTACGACTATGAGGCGGGAATGGAGTATGCGCGCCAGCAGGGAAAGCCGGTGATGATTGACTTTACAGGGTATGGCTGCGTGAACTGCCGCAAAATGGAACTTGCTGTGTGGACGGATCCGAAGGTGAGCAAGTTGCTCAATGAAGATTATGTGCTGATCACTTTGTATGTGGACGAAAAGGACAAGTTACCCGAGCCGATCAAGGTTACAGAAAACGGGACGGAACGCACGCTTCGCACCGTGGGCGATAAATGGAGCTATTTGCAGCGTTCCAAATTCGGAGCGAATGCCCAGCCGTTTTATGTTTTGCTCGACAATGAAGGGATGCCGCTGAACAAGTCTTATTCGTATGATGAAGACATTGACAGGTATGTGGACTTCCTGGAAACCGGATTGAAGAACTATAAGAAGTAAGGTGATGATTCCAAAAAGCGAAAGAGAACAAATCATAGCGCTGATACACAGAGAGGTTGTTCCCGCAATCGGCTGTACGGAGCCTGTTGCGGTGGCTCTCTGCACAGCTAAGGCAACCGAAACGCTGGGAACGTGTCCGACAGAGATTGATGCCTGTTTGAGTGCCAATATCCTGAAGAATGCGATGGGTGTGGGAATCCCGGGTACGGATATGATTGGCCTGCCCATAGCCATAGCCTTGGGTGCCATTGCCGGCAAGTCTGCATACGGGCTGGAAGTGCTGAAAGATTCCGGTCCGGAAGACGTGGAAAAAGGCAAGGAATTGATTGCTTCGAATGCCGTCCATATCTCTTTGAAGGAGAATATTGAGGAAAAGCTTTATATTGAGGTGGTCTGTAAAGGTGAAAACGGGTCAGTGACTGCCGTCATCAGCGGAGGGCACACGAATTTTGTTTACCTGGAAAAGAATGGAGAAGTTCTGCTCGACACGAGGCCGGCTTGCAAGCGTGAAGCGGAAGTGGGCGAAGTGGATCTGAACATGCGCAAGGTCTTTGACTTTGCAACGACTGCTCCGCTTGAGGAAATTCGTTTTATACTCGAAGCCAGGAATCTCAACAAGGCTGCTGCCGAACGTTCTTTCAACGGAAGTTATGGGCATGAATTGGGAAAAACGCTGCGCTATAGTCCCAGCGAACAGAATGTTCTGGGAAATAATACCTTCACTCATATCCTTTCGTATACGTCAGCCGCCTGTGATGCACGTATGGCCGGTGCCATGATTCCGGTGATGAGCAATTCCGGCAGCGGCAATCAGGGCATCGCTGCAACGCTTCCGGTGGTGGTTTATGCGGAAGATAACTGCAAGTCGGAAGAGGAATTGATTCGGGCGCTTACGCTTAGCCACCTGACCGCTATCTATATCAAACAGAATCTGGGAAAACTTTCCGCCTTGTGCGGATGTGTGGTTGCTGCGACAGGAAGCAGTTGCGGCATCACCTATCTCATGGGTGGAGGCTACGATCAGGTGGCAGATGCTGTTCAGAACATGATAGCCAATCTGACCGGAATGATTTGCGACGGGGCCAAGCCGAGCTGTGCGCTGAAGGTGACCAGCGGAGTGGCTACGGCTGTATTCTCGGCGATACTCGCAATGGAAGGAAAGTGTGTAAGTTCCGTAGAAGAAATTATTGAAAATGACGTTGATTTGAGTATCCGCAATTTGACCCAGATTGGCTCGAAAGGCATGAATGAAACAGACAAGATGGTGCTGGATATCATGACGCATAAACATTGTGACTGATTCTCCTTTATGAAACCGATGACAGATGCTGATTATATTCGGAAGCTGGTTGCTGAGGGAGAACATATACATCAGGATTTTAAATTTGCCATTTCGGACATAAGGAAGATTGCAAAAAGTCTGTCTGCCTTTGCCAACACGGAAGGCGGCCGCCTGCTTGTTGGGGTGAAAGACAACGGAAAGATTGCCGGTGTGCGCTCTGAAGAAGAAATCTATATGGTTGAGGCTGCGGCTTCGGTTTATTGCAGGCCGCCGCTGATGCTTGAGAATCATGTGTACAACGTGGACGGAAAGGATGTGCTGGAAGTTGTCATCTCTGAAAGCGGCGCCAAACCGGTATATGCTCTTGACGAAAACAACAGGCCGTGGGCTTATGTCCGGATTGCCGACGAGAATATTCTGGCTTCTCCTGTCCATCTGTCGGTTTGGAAGGAGGGCGTGAAAGAACGGTCGGTTATGGCCTATACTGACCGTGAGCGGTGTCTGCTGGATCTGTTGGGGAAGAAGGGAGAACTGACGCTGAACCAATGTGCCCGCCTTTCGGGAATGCCGAGGAAACAGGTTTGCGGACTTCTGGCCGATTTTATCCGTTTTGAGCTCGTGGAGCAAACTTTTAAAAATCATGTGTTCTATTACAGCTTGCTTTGAAAAGGTGATTTTTTTCCGTTTATTCCGGTGATATTTTTTATCTTTGCAAGCGGTTAGTATACAGAAACAATAAATAACTACGTATATGTCTATATTTTCAAAACTTTTCGGAAAAAAGCAAACAGATACAGAAGGTGCGCGCGTGGGTGGAATGGAAGACTTCATGACGCTGATCCGTGTGTATTATCAGGCTGTGATTGCTTCTCAGCTGGGAATCAGCAATATAAATCTTTTGCCTGATATGGCGGTATTTAAGCGGACATTGAAAGTCCCTACGCAGAACAACAAGCTTGGCGTCGCTGAAAAGGCGCGTTGCCGCAAGATGCTGATGGAAATCTACGGCCTCAGCGAGTCTTTCTTTAAGGAAATAGACAATTCCGTGAAGAAGAACTGCAAGACGATGAATGACATCAAGACTTACTTGTTCATGTTTCAGGGCTTCAGCCAGGATTTGATGATGGTTGTCGGCAACCTGATGCAATGGAAGTTCCGTATCCCGGGCTTCTTTAAGAAGACCATGTGGAGCATGACGGAAAAGACTGTGCATGATATATTTACCAAAACAAACTGGAAGGATGACGGTGTGCGCAAGACTTGCGGAAATATCCGTCAGTACCAGCACGCTCTGCATTATTCTGAGAGTTGGATTACAGAATATGTCTACAACATTGTGATGCTGGCTAAAAAAGAACCCAAACCCAAGTCATGACTCAGGAAACATCCGGTTTGTTCCCGCCGACAGGGACAGAAGCGCACCCGCTGGAGCCTTTTTTGCCTGCAGGTGCGCTTCTCTTGATGCTTGGCAGCTTTCCTCCGCAGAAAAAGCGTTGGAGCATGGACTTCTTCTATCCGAATCTTCAGAATGACATGTGGCGCATATACGGACTGATTTTCTTTGGCGACAAAGACCATTTTCTTCTTCCCGGGAAGAAGGCTTTTGACCGCGAGCGTATCAGTTCGTTTCTTCAAGAAAAAGGAGTGGCTCTTTATGATACGGCTTCAGTGGTCCGCCGCCTTCAAGATAACGCTTCCGACAAGTTTCTGGAAGTGGTGGAGCCTACAGATATCGGTGCGCTGTTGCGTTCCATTCCGTGTTGCAAGGCGGTGGTGACTACCGGCCAGAAAGCTACGGATGTGTTTTGCCAGCAGACGGGCGCACCCGAACCTCCGGTGGGAGAGAAGAGCGAGTTTGATTTTGCAGGGAAGAGAATGACTCTTTACCGGATGCCTTCTTCAAGCCGCGCTTATCCTTTGAAGCTGGAGAAAAAGGCTGAGGTTTACCGGGTTATGTTTCATGAACTGGGGATGATTTGATTTTTGTGTAAAATAATGCGGCAGAAGGTTTGCAGTTATCAAAAAATATGCTACTTTTGCACTCGCAAACACGGGAATAGCTCAGTTGGTAGAGCATCGGTCTCCAAAACCGAGTGTCGGGAGTTCGAGCCTCTCTTCCCGTGCATGATGAGGGTTGCAGCATTGCAGTGCTGCGGCCCTTGTTTTTTTATTGTGTCTGTCGTTTTCCGCCGGGCGGTATAGAAAACAAAAAAAAGGACACTCAACAATGAGCGCCCTGCTTGCGTAGCCCATGGGAGAATCGAACTCCCCTTTCAAGAATGAAAATCTTGCGTCCTAACCGATAGACGAATGGGCCAATCCTATGTTTGTGATGAAGCGTTTTTCAATCACGGGTGCAAAGGTACGGATTATTTTTGATTCTGCAAGCTTTTTGGGAAGAAAAAGTTCAAAAAAAGCATCCTTATCCTCCTTTTTGGGGCTGAAAGGATAAGGATGCTATGATTTTATGGAAAAAGTTTTAAACTTGTGGAACGTCTTTCAGGCTCTTTTCGATTTCCTCTTCAGGGAGTGTGTAGTTTGTTAAGTTCCCCGACAGGTATTGGTCGTATGCGCTCATGTCGATGAGTCCGTGGCCGGAAAGATTGAAAAGGATAACCTTTTCTTCGCCCGTTTCCTTGCATTTGTTTGCTTCCTGTATGGCCGCTGTGATGGCGTGGCACGATTCGGGTGCCGGAATGATTCCTTCCGTGCGTGCAAACAGGCATCCGCTCTCAAAGCTTTCAAGTTGCTGGATGTCGACGGCTTCCATCAGTCCGTCTTTCAGCAGTTGCGATACGATGACTCCTGCACCGTGGTAACGCAGGCCGCCGGCATGGATATTGGCCGGAGTGAAGTTGTGTCCCAAGGTATACATTGGGAGAAGAGGAGTGTAGCCTGCTTCATCGCCGTAGTCGTATTCAAATTTTCCTCTGGTCAGTTTCGGGCAAGAGGCAGGCTCTGCTGCCACATACCGTGTCTTTTTGCCTTCCAGAATGGTGTGGCGCATGAACGGGAAGGCGATGCCTCCGAAGTTGGATCCTCCGCCGAAGCAGCCGATGATCACGTCGGGATATTCGCCGGCCATTTCCATCTGCTTTTCAGCTTCCAGTCCGATGATGGTCTGGTGCAGGGCAACATGGCTGAGCACAGAGCCGAGTGTATATTTGCAGTTCGGTGTGGTACGTGCCAGTTCGATGGCTTCAGAAATGGCAGTTCCCAGCGATCCCTGGTGATTCGGGTACTTGGTCAGGATGTCTTTTCCGGCACGCGTAGACATGGACGGAGAAGGAGTTACCTGTGCGCCGAACGTTTGCATGATGCTCCGGCGGTAAGGCTTCTGTTCGTAGCTGATTTTCACCTGGTAAACGGCGGCTTCGAGTCCGAACACTCTGGCTGCATATGACAGTGCCGCGCCCCATTGTCCTGCGCCGGTTTCGGTGGTGATGTTGGTTATTCCCTCCTGTTTGCAGTAATAGGCCTGTGCCAGCGCCGAGTTCAGCTTGTGCGAACCGATCGGGCTTACGCTTTCGTTCTTGAAATAAATGTGCGCGGGTGTACCGAGCGCCTTTTCCAGTCCGTAGGCCCGTACCAGTGGGGTACTGCGGTAGTATTTGTACATATCGCGTACGGTTTCCGGTATTTCAATCCACGGATCAGTCTGGTTCAGTTCCTGGTGGCAAAGCTCTTTTGCGAAGATGGGATAGAGATCTTCCGGTTTGAGAGCCTGCTTGGTGGCAGGGTTCAGCGGCGGCATGGGCTTGTTTTTCATGTCGGCCTGGATGTTGTACCAGTATCTGGGTATCTCATCTTCCTGAAGGATGAATCTTTTCTGTTTTTTATCCATATTTGCTTTCAAATTTATAGTTTCCGTCAAAAATATGGAAATAAATGATAACAAGCAACTGATTCTTCTTTTTTCTTTGTTTTCCGTGCCAAAAAATGCCCGATACATGTGCCTGTCAGAGTTGGCGGGAGAAGTTCCGGGAGTTGTCCGCCCGCCTTTCTTGAACTGGCCGCTCAAGTTTCCGGTCTTTCCTTGTACTTTTAGGGGCAGAAATTCGGAAGAAAAAGAAGTGTGTATTGTTAAAAAACTATAAGAAGGGCAGGAATGGTCATCGGTAAACATGTTTTTCAGCAGTTATGCGTATTTTTGCCTGTCAACATTATGTTATTGTATGGACTATTGGGAACGATTGTTTTTATACCGCAAAAAGTTGCTTCTGCCCCGCATCAACCAGCTTGTGAACTGGATGCTTGGGATTACTTATGTATGTGCGGTAGCGTTTCTGGCTGCGCTCGTTTATGAGTACGGCTTCAGGATATCCGAAGGCGAGCGTGCCATCATTCATTGGGTTTACCGGAGTGTGTGGGTTGTCTTTCTGCTGAGCATGACTTTGCAGATTGTTTTCCGTCAGGACGACTCGCCCTATAAATTTACCCCATGGACGTGGGTGCTGAGCGTCTTGCTCTATCTCACTCTTCTTCCCGTTGTCTTTCATCAGCCCGAATCCGGCACGGAGGTCTATTGGATATGGGCCTTTTTCCGGAGTCCTTATTACCGGGGGGCCATTCTGCTTCTCTATTCGTTCTATCAGCTTTCGGGCAGTCTGGTCCGGCTGATGGGCAAGCGGACAAATCCTCCGCTTATTCTTGCCGGGAGCTTTCTTGTCATCATTCTTCTGGGAACGGGCATGCTCTTGCTTCCGAGAGCTACGTATGACGGCATTCACTGGATAGATGCTCTCTTTACGGCCACCAGCGCGACTTGCGTCACCGGTCTGGTTTCAGTGGATGTGCCTTCCACCTTCACGCTCGAGGGGCAGATCATCATCATCCTGCTCATCCAGATAGGAGGCTTGGGCTTGATGACGCTGACCAGTTTTTTCGCGATGTTTTTCATGGGCAACACATCCATTTACAATCAGCTGGTTGTGGGGGACATGATCAGCTCCAATTCGCTCAACTCGTTGCTTTCTACCTTATTATATATATTGGGATTTACCTTGACCATTGAGGGCATCGGCATGCTGGTAATCTGGTACAGCATTCACGGGACATTAGGCATGACGCTGGACGAAGAGCTGTTTTTTTCTGCTTTCCATTCGATATCGGCATTCTGCAATGCCGGCTTCTCCATTCTGCCCGGCGGGATGAGCAATCCTCTGGTCATGCAGAATCATAACCTGCTTTATATAACGCTGGGACTGCTGATTGCTTTGGGCGGCATCGGTTTTCCGATTCTGGTGAATCTGTATGAAACGGTTTCCTACTATCTGGGCTATTGGAAGTGGAAAGTGTTCGGACGTTCGCGCCGGTTTGACAAGCGTGTGCATCTGTATAACCTGAACACAAAGATCGTGCTTGTCTGTACGGCCGTACTCCTTGTGGTGGGAACGCTTGTCATTGCGGTCATCGAGTGGAACCAGGCTTTGGCAGGCATGCCGGTGGCAGACAAGCTGGTGCACTCCTTCTTCAACTCATCGTGTCCGCGTACAGCCGGTTTTGTCAGCGTGCCTCTGCTTTCTTTTTCGGTGCAGACCCTGCTGTTCATGCTGATACTGATGGTAATCGGAGGCGGCACGCAGTCAACTGCCGGAGGTGTGAAAATCAACGTGTTTGCCGTGGCTATGCTGAATTTGTGGGCGGTTATCCGCGGCTCGGAGCATGTTACGATACTGAGGCGCGAACTTTCGCATGATTCCATCCGGCGTTCGAACGCCGTAATCATGCTTTACCTGATGATCGCTTTTGCGGGAATGTTCATATTGAGCATGCTTGAGCCTGACGCTCCTTTGCTGGCCATTGTGTTCGAATGCATTTCGGCGTTGAGTACGGTCGGTTCCAGCCTTGACCTGACACCGAAGCTGGGCGGCTGGGGCAAGATTCTGATTGTTCTGATGATGTTTGTGGGGCGCGTCGGAGCCTTTACGCTGGCCACGGGACTGATCAGGCAGGAAAAGAAGCGGAACTATAAATATCCGAGTGACAATATAATTATCAACTGATTATGAAATATCTGATTATTGGTTTGGGACATTATGGAGGCCTCCTGGCTGAAGAGCTGACTGCATTGGGGCATGAGGTGGTAGGAGTGGATAAGGACGAGCTGCATGTTGACCGGGTGAAGGACAAGATGGCGACTTCGTTTGTGCTTGACGCGACGGATGATCTGGCACTTTCTGTGCTTCCTGTAAAAAACGTAGACCTCGTGATTGTAGCCATCGGAGATAACTTCGGAGCTTCCGTGCGCATTGTTTCTTTGCTGAAGAAGAACAAGGCGAAGCATATTTTTGCCCGCGCCGTAGACGATGTGCACCGTGCCGTGCTCGAAGCCTTTTCTATCGACCGGATTCTGACCCCGGAACAGGATGCCGCCCGCGAGCTGGCACAGTCGCTCGACTTGAGTTCTGAGGTAGAATCGTTTCAAGTGGACGAAAGCAATTATGTGTTCAAGTTCCGCCTTCCGAAGAAGCTTGAAGGCTATCATGCCAACGACCTGAATCTTGAAACGGAGTTCGGGCTGAAAATCATTTCACTGGTCCGGGGCAACGTGGCTTTGAATTGCCTCGGCATTTCTGTCGTGGAGCGGAATGTTGCCAACGAGTTCCCGGAAGACTATGAGTTGTCTTTGAACGATATGCTGGTATGTTACGGGCCTTATTCCCGCTTCACCCAGTTCTGGAAATCCGTCCGGTAAGCGGAAGCTGCCTACCGGATGTTCCTTCTGTTCAGTGCCTGCTGGTATCGGCGGGCATTGGCCTGATGCTGTGCGAGCGTATGCGCAAAATTGTGTGTGCCGGAGAAATCCTCCTTTGCGCACATATACAGGTAATCGTGATGCGCATAGTTCAGCACGCTTTCGATGGCATGGATAGATGCTATGCGGATTGGTCCGGGCGGAAGCCCTTGTATTTTATAGGTATTGTACGGGCTGTCCGTTTCCAGATGCTTGTGCAGGATGCGTCGAAGCCCGAAGTCTTGCAAAGCGAACTTTACGGTAGGGTCGGCCTGGAGAGGCATTCCGATGCGCAGCCGGTTCAGATAGAGTCCTGCCACCACGGGCATTTCGCTTTTGTTTGCCGTTTCTTCTTCAACGATTGATGCCAGCGTGCACACTTCAACGGGCGTAAGTCCGGCTGCCTCGGCCTTGTCTTTCCGCTGCCTGTTCCAAAAGCGGGCGTATTCTTTTTTCATGCGTTTCACAAAGTCTTCCGCCGTCATGTCCCAGTACACTTCGTAAGTGTTGGGCAGGAAAAATGCCGGAAGCGTTTCTTTGCTGTATCCGAGCGATGCGCAATAGGCGCTGTCATTTAGCAGCGATGCGATCCGGGCGGAATCGGCCATGATTTGCCTGCCTACTGTTGCCGCCATTCTTCCGATGGTCCGCACGCCTGGAACCACCAGCCTGACGGGGGTCTGGTGTCCGTTGTTCAGCTTGCGGAAAAGCTGGAGTGTGGTTTCTTCGGCTGAAAGCCTGTATGCTCCCGTGTGTATGTGGCTTTTATAGTCCTTGACGGAGGCCAGCAGCTTGAATCCGGTGAGCCTCCTTGCGCTGAACTGTTCTTCCAGCTTTGTGCAAACGGAGTCTTCCGTGTCGTCTTCGTCAATGTACAGCAGAGATCCGGAGCCTCTTTGGATGGGATGATTCATCAGCATACTGAGCGGAACGGCTGCGCACAGAGCTACCAGCAGTGCAGCTGCGCTTATAGCGAATGCGGCTTTTTTTCGGTTCATGTTCATGTTTTGTTTTTGTCCGGACAAAGGTAACAAAAAAAGTGGAATCATGACAGAAAGTTGCAGGTGCCTTGAAGCATTCTCTGTCTTCAGGCTAGGGATGCATATCCCCAGCCTGGAGATGCATATCTTTAGTCTGGAGATGTATATCTCGAGGCTGGAGATACAGAACTTTTTGGGATGAGGCGGAATGTTTTTCCGGGCAGAAAACGTTTGGATTGCCTGTTTCTTGCAAAACGTGTGTTTTTTACAATTAAAATCGGAGGGAGCTTTGTTTTATAAATAAACTTTTTTATTTTTGTGGTGAGATAACGCTTTAATTCATCATCACTTAAAATTTCAAATTATGAAAAATGCACTTCTGGGCATGGCCCTGTGTTTTTCGGCGGCTCTTTCCGCACAGCCGGAAACTACCGTGACCGTTCATACCGAACAGGGAAAACAGATTATACCGAAAGAAATCTACGGGCAGTTTGCCGAACATCTTGGCACCTGCATCTATGGCGGATTGTGGGTGGGGGAGGATTCTCCGATTCCTAACGTCAACGGTTACCGCAAGGATGTGTTCGATGCGATAAAGGAACTGAAAGTGCCCGTGCTGCGCTGGCCGGGAGGCTGCTTTGCCGATGAATATCACTGGATGGACGGAATCGGTCCGCGCGAGAGCCGTCCGCACATGGTGAACAACAACTGGGGAGGAACTGTGGAGGATAACAGTTTCGGAACGCACGAGTTTCTCAATCTCTGTGAAATGCTGGGCTGCGAGCCTTATATCAGCGGCAATGTGGGGAGCGGCACCGTTGAGGAAATGGCGAAATGGGTGGAATATATGACTTCTGAATCGGGAAGCCCGATGGCTGACCTGCGGCGGAAAAACGGGCGCGAAAAGCCGTGGAAGGTGAAGTATTTCGGCGTTGGCAACGAAAGCTGGGGGTGCGGGGGAAGCATGCGTCCCGAATATTATGCCGACCTTTACCGCCGCTATTCCACTTATTGCCGCAACTACAACGGAAACGTGCTGTTTAAAATAGCCAGCGGTGCCAGCGATTACGACTATAACTGGACGGAGGTGCTGATGAAGAATATCGGCCACCGCATGGACGGGGTTTCCTTACATTATTATACGGTGGCGGGATGGACCGGAAGCAAAGGTTCTGCAACCCGCTTTACGGACGACGATTATTATTGGACGCTGGGGAAATGCCGCGAGATTGAAGATGTGCTGAAACGCCACATGGCAATCATGGACAGATATGATCCGAAAAAACAGATCGCGCTGATGGTAGACGAGTGGGGGACATGGTGGGACGAAGAGCCGGGTACGGTGCCGGGCCATCTGTTTCAGCAGAATACGATGCGCGATGCTTTCGTGGCTTCGCTGACGCTCGATATTTTTCATAAATATACCGACCGCGTGAAGATGACCAATATCGCCCAGATTGCAAATGTGCTGCATTCCATGATTCTGACTAAGGGCGACAAGATGGTGCTGACTCCCACCTATTATGTCTTTAAGATGTACAACGTGCATCAGGATGCCGTTTATCTGCCTCTTGACTTGCAGTGCGAGCGCAGAATTGTGCGTGACAACCGCATTCTTCCGATGATCAGTGCCACAGCGTCACGCGACAAGGCTGGAAAGATTCATGTGTCTTTGTCGAATGTGGATCTGGAAAACGGACAGGAAGTGACCGTAAAGCTTGACGGCATCAGCGGAAAGTCGGTGAGCGGATGCATTCTCACCTCCGGGCATATCGGCGATTGCAACACGTTCGACAAGCCGGATGCCGTTGCGCTGAAAAGCTTCAATGGAGCAAGGATAACGAAAGAAGGCATTGTGGTGAAGCTCCCGGCCAAATCGATTGTCACTTTAGAAATCAACTGATATGTATGCAGGCCGGACTGGCTTTTTCCGGTTCTGAACGCTGCCCCTTTATCCTGACATGGCGGATTTCTGCCACGCAGGATAAGGGGCATTTGCGTCTGGAGGGCTTTCTGATGGCTTTGTAACAGAAATGTAATACAATGTTACGCTATCTTTAAAAGGTTGAAACATGTTTGTAACATCTATTCCCGACCTTTGCGGCATAAAAATTAAGGTCAGAGAATTAATTGTTTTTCTTATGAATGTAATGAAATTGATAATAATGGGGATGGTCGGATGCCTGCTGTCGGTTCCTGCGCTGGCTGAAAACAATGAGGTGCAGTCCAAGGATGACCAGAAGAAAGGTTCGGCTATAATTACTATCTTTTCGGACTTTCACACGGGTTTCGGAAATGTGAACGATGACAGAGGCTTTGATCTGGACCGTGCCTATATCGGCTATCAGTATAGTCTGCCTCACGGATTGCAGCTGAAGGCGGTGATGGACTTTGGGCAGTCGGATGATGTGGGGGACTATCAGCGCATAGGCTATGTCAAGAATGCAATGATCAGCTGGAAAAGCGGGAAATGGACATTGAATGCCGGCTTGATCAGTACGACTCAGTTCAAGCTTCAGGAAGACTTTTGGGGGAAACGCTATGTGATGAAGTCGTTTCAGGATGAATACAAGTTCGGCAGCAGTGCCGATCTGGCGGTTTCGGCAGCTTATAAGTTTAATGATGTCGTGTCGGCCGATGTGATTCTGACCAACGGGGAAGGCTATAAGAAAGTGCAGGTGAAAGACGGTCTGCAATACGGTGCAGGCGTAACCGTAACACCGGTCAAGGGCTTTGTGATCCGTGCCTACGGTTCGTTCAACGAGGCTCCCGAAGATAACTTGGAGGGCATAACCAACGTGGCCGCATTTATGGGATACAAGAATTCCAGATTTTCCGTGGCTGCCGAATACAACTGGCAGTCGAATGCAAAGAATGTGAAGGACCAGGACCAGAGCGGTGTGTCCGCCTACGCTTCGGTGCAGTTCAACAAAAATATCGGAATGTTCGGACGTTGGGACTATCTCGATTCGAAGCACGACTGGAACAATGCTTCCGACGGTATGGCCGGCATTCTGGGCGCAGAGTTCAAGCTCGGGAAATACATCAAGCTCGCTCCCAATTTCCGCATATGGTCGCCCAAGGCCGACGGAGTGGACAAGTCGGGCTATTTTTATCTGAATGCGTCATTCGCACTTTGATGCATGAAGTGAGATACATGATTGATGACTAACAGTTTCTAATTTTATAAACAAATGAAAAAGTTTTATTTACCTTTAATTGCGGGCGCAATGGCATTGTCATTCGCTGCATGTGGCGGACAGAAAGCCGGTGAATCAGTAGAGTTAAGCGGAGCAGGAGCAACTTTCCCTCTTCCTTTTTACAACATGTCATTCGAAGGCTACGATGTTGCAACCGGAAACAAAGTTTCTTACGGAGGCATCGGCAGCGGCGGTGGCGTGCGTAATCTGAAAGATGAAATCGTTGATTTCGCCGGAAGCGATGCGTTCCTGACAGATGAGGAAATGAAAGATATGAAGCCGGTTGTGCATATCCCGACTTGTATGGGAGCTGTTGTGCTGGCTTACAATTTGCCTGATGTGGTGAAACTGAACCTCTCGGGTGACGTTATTGCTGATATTTATGCAGGCAAGATCACAAAATGGAACGATGCCCGTCTGGTTGAACTGAATCCGGAGGTGAAGCTTCCTGCCAAAGACATTATCGTAGCTTACCGTTCGGACGGCAGCGGCACTACTTTCATCTTTACTGACTATCTGTCGAAGGTGAGTGAAAACTGGAAGAACACTTACGGGGCAGGCAAGACCGTTGACTTTCCTGTAGGCCAGGCAGCCAAAGGCAACCCGGGCGTTGCGGGAATCATCGCTCAGACTCCGTATTCGTTCGGCTACATCGGTTCTGAATATGCTTTTGCTCAGAAGATTCCTTATGCAAGCGTGATGAACAAACGCGGCGAGCTGATCACTCCGTCCACTGAAAGCATTTCTGCCGCTGCCGGCGACATCCCTCAGGATACTCGCTGCTCGATTACTGATGCAGATGCGGAAGGCGCATATCCTATCAGTTGCTTCACCTGGCTGCTGGTATATCAGGAACAGCATTATGGCGACCGCAGCATGAATCAGGCAAAGGCTACTGTAGAGCTGATGCAGTATATGCTGTCTGACAGCGTTCAGCAGAAAACGGCTACGGTACACTATGCTCCGCTGCCTAAGAAAGCAGTAGAACTGAGTCTGCAAAATCTGAAGACCGTTACTTACGACGGACAGCCGATTTTAAAATAAAAAACGTCGTTTATGCAGGATAAAATATTTAAAGTTTTACTGATTTTATCTGCTGTGCTTATACCAATCATCGGTGGGGGAATCATTCTCTCCCTCACCGTTGATGCTTCCGGTGCGTTTGAAGAGTTCGGATTCTGGAAGTTCGTGTTTTCTGATGATTGGGTGACTACGGCAGGTAAAGAAAGCTACGGAGCGCTTCCGTTCATTACGGGTACTTTGCTGACCACTGCCTTGGCATTGATCATGTGTATTCCTTTTTCGCTGCCGGTTGCTTTGTTTACGGGTGAATATTTCAAGGGGCGTAAGATTGCCGCCATTCTGGGAACGGTAATCGACTTGCTGGCCGGCATTCCTTCCATCATTTATGGCTTGTGGGGATTTTATGTGCTTCGCGGGGCATTCATGTATTTGGATCTTTCTCCTCAGGGTTCCGGCATCTTGACAGCATCTTTCGTTCTGGCGATTATGATCGTTCCTTATGCAGCTTCCTTGAGCGCCGAGTTTATCAAGATGGTTCCTGCCGAATTGAAGGAAGGAGCTTATGCAATGGGAGCTACGCGTGCTGAAGTGATCCGCCGGGTGATATTCCCTATGGCCGGTTCCGGTATTTTCTCAGCCTTCATTCTTGCTATTGGCCGCGCATTGGGTGAAACGATGACCGTGACGATGCTTATCGGAAACACCAATCAGATGCCTGATACGCTGCGCACCACAGGTAATACGATGGCCAGTATCATCGCCAATCAGTTTGGTGAAGCTGACGGCTTGAAGCTTTCTTCATTGATTGCCATCGGTCTGCTTTTGTTCTTGATTACGGCTGTTATCAACATTATCGGAAAGATTCTGATTCGCCGTGCCCGCCATGTCTAACTTGTAAATAGAGTGCTATATGGATAAAGTAAAGTTTCGTATATTCAAGAGCCGGCTTCTTTTCATACTGGTTTGTGTGCTGTCGGGGGTGACAGCCATTCCGTTGCTGGCCATTTTAGGTGAAGTGCTCATCAAAGGTTGGAATCAGTTGGGATGGTCGTTCCTCACGGAAGCTACACCAAACGCATACAAGGCCATGCTTGCCGCTCAGGCTGGCGAGGAAATGCCGGGCGGAATAGCCAACGGCATTATCGGTACTTTTCTGATGCTGCTTTTGGCGGCTGTGGTGGCAATTCCGGTGGGTATCCTTTGCGGTATCTGTCTGTCTGAATACCGGAAAAGCTGGTTTGCGACATTTGTCAGCTATCTGACCGACTTGTTGCAGGGTACTCCCTCTATTATCATAGGTATTATTACATATATTTGGGTTGTTGTGCCGATGAAGGGCTATTCGGCCATTGCGGGTAGCGTGGCACTGTTTATCATGATGCTTCCTTTGATTATCCGTTCTACGGAAGAAACGATGAAAGTGTTGCCCGAAACATTGAAGGAGGCCGGTCTGGCATTGGGAGGAAGCTACTGGCGGGTGATGCTGAAAGTGATGGTTCCTACTGCTCTTGGAAGTATCTTTACCGGTATCTTGCTGGCTATTTCGCGCGTCGTTGGCGAAACGGCCCCGCTGATGTTTACCGCATTGGGCGGTGCGGCCATCAGTTGGAACATGACCAAGCCCATGTCGGCGGTTCCCTTGCTTATCTGGGAATTCTTCAACGACCCGAACCTGCAGAACTTGATTTGGGGAGCATCCCTGTTCCTGCTGGCATTTGTATTATGTTTGAATTTATTAGCTAAACGAATTGCAAAGAAATGGAAAGTATAAAAGACCCGATTCTTCAGATAAAAGATGTATGTATCTCATATACCAGCAGCGTGATGGCTGTAAAGCATGTCAGCGCTGATATCGAGAAAAACTCTATTACAGCCATCATGGGACCGTCCGGATGCGGTAAGAGTACCCTGCTGCGTGCCGTAAACCGTATGCACGAGCTGTATAAGAACATCCGCGTGACAGGCGAAATCCTTCTTAACGGGGAGAATGTGCTCGAGATGGAGCCGATGGTTGAACGTCGCCGTATCGGTATGGTGTTCCAGCGTCCGAATCCGTTCCCGACAATGAACATTTTCGACAATGTGCTTGCCGGATATATCCTGAACGGAATCCGTCTGTCAAAATCCCAGAAAGAAGAAATCGTTGAGCGCAACTTGCGCAACGTGTCCTTGTGGGATGAAGTGAAGGATTCGTTGACAAAGAGAGGAACATTCCTCTCTGGCGGACAGCAGCAGCGCTTGTGCATCGCGCGCTCTTTGGCCTTGCAGCCGGATGTGCTGCTGATGGACGAACCGACTTCGGCTCTCGACCCGATCGCAACCAAGCACATTGAGGACTTGATGGACCAGCTGAAGAAAGAAGTGACAATCCTGATCGTGACTCACAACATGTCGCAGGCCATGCGTATTTCCGACCGTTCCATGTTCATGTTCCTGGGTGAGCTGATCGAGTATGATGATACGAAGAAGATGTTTGAAAATCCGTCGGACGAACGTACACGTTCTTATCTGACCGGAAAGATGGGATAACCAGTCTGCACAGCAATATATAAGGGTGTTCTCGGTATGGAAGCCGGAAACACCCTTGTTTGTGTTGGATCCGGGTCGGTGCCCGTTTAAACCGTTTTCGCTTTCAGCTTGCTTGTGCGCAGGATATTCCAGATATCTTCTTCCGAGCCGGAGAACGGGCCGCTTTTTTCCAGCTTGATGGTAGACATGGCGGCGGCAAAACACCCGGCTTCTTCGCATGAGAAGCCTTTGTTGCGCATGTACAGGTATCCCAGCACGTATGTATCTCCGCATCCGGTAGCGTCTACCACCTCTTTGGGAGGATAAGCCGGAATCTTGTAGAACTTGCCGTTCGCGTAGATGAGCGATCCAAGGCTTCCGAGGGTGAGCAGTATTTCCTTGACTCCCCATTCGGCAAGCTGTCTGGCCGCCTTCTTCGGGTCTTTGTGTCCGGTCAGCACTTCCGCCTCCTGTTCGTTGACTTTCAGGATATCGATGTATTTCAGCGCCTCCCTTTTTTCTTTCCAGTCGGTCGGATACACATGCTCGCCCTTCACTTCGCGCAGATAACCTTGCGCATCCACGGCGAGAATGCCTTTTTGCGCGAGCAGCTTCACCACTTCCAGCGGAAAGTCATCTGCCAGCAGGCTTCCGAGATGGAAGAATCGGGCCTCCTCGTGTTTCAGTTCGTCGGCGGTGAACGGATCGGCTTTTGCAAGCACACGCTGCGTCCGTTCGTCCTGATTTTCTCCGTAGGTATTCTCGAAAAAGACCGTATGTTTGCTTGGCAGCACTTCCACCTGTATGCCCTTCTTTCTCATCTCCTCCACGGTGTTGTATTCGCTGGGAGCCAGTGCCGTTACGAGCTTGTAGTTTTTAGAGTCTTTAAGATGCTGTATGCCGTATGAAAAATAATAGGACGTGCCTCCCGGCATGTAAGTCGTTTTTCGTGGCGTGACAATTTTGTCTAATGTCAGATGCCCGATGCAGCAGATGTCGTTCATGAGCTATTAATTCTGTTTTTGCCCGCAAAGGTACGTATATTTTTAGTGTTTTGTAAGTCCGTAAATGGCATTTTCTTCTGTTTTTATAGCTAATTTTTACTTATTAACCTATAAAATAACGGCAGAAATGGCTTTTTAAAGAAACAAATCTGTAACTTTGGGCGGTTTGTTCCGAAAGTTTCGGGGCGGACTGCCTGAATTTTTGTCAGAAATTTGGGAAAACATAGGTAACAGAAGTGTTTTATTTAAAAATAAAAAAGGAATGGAAAAAATGAATGTAAAACCGGCTGAAGGCAAACTGGGAGTTTTGTGTGTGGGGCTTGGAGCTGTGGCTACCACGTTTATGACCGGTGTGCTGATGGTCCGTAAAGGGCTTGCCAAACCTGTAGGATCCATGACTCAGTACGACAAGATTCGTGTGGGGCGTGGTGCTGAAAAGAAGTATCTTCATTACAATGAGATTGTTCCGATGGCTGAATTGAGCGACATCGTATTCGGAGCGTGGGATGTATATCCTGCCAACGCTTATGAGTCTGCAATCAATTGCGAGGTACTGAAGGAGAAAGATATTAATCCGGTCAAGGATGAGCTGGAAAAGATTGTTCCCATGAAGGCCGCTTTCGACCATAACTATGCGAAGCGTCTGGACGGAAACAATGTGAAAGACTGTGCTACGCGCTGGGACATGGTGGAACAGCTGCGTGAAGATATCCGCCGTTTCAAGGCTGAAAACGGGTGCAGCCGTATCGTGGTGCTGTGGGCTGCGTCGACTGAAATCTATGTGCCGGTATGCGAAGAAGTGCACGGAACATTGGAAGCCTTGGAAAAGGCGATGAAGGCAGACGACCGCGAGCATATCGCTCCTTCCATGTGCTATGCGTATGCGGCCTTGTCGGAAGGCGCGCCTTTCATCATGGGTGCTCCGAACACCACCGTAGACATTCCTGCGATGTGGGAAATGGCCGAAAAGACCAAGATGCCTATTGCAGGAAAAGACTTCAAGACGGGACAGACGTTGGTGAAGTCTGGTTTTGCTCCGATTATCGGCACACGTTGCCTGGGACTTTCCGGATGGTTCTCTACCAACATCCTCGGCAACCGCGACGGACTGGTGCTCGACGAACCGGCAAACTTCCATACAAAGGAGGTGAGCAAGCTTTCGACGCTGGAGTCGATTCTTGTTCCGGAAAACCAGCCCGATCTGTATACCGACTATTATCATAAGGTAAGAATCAACTATTATCCTCCCCGCAACGACAACAAGGAGGGGTGGGACAACATTGATATTTTCGGCTGGATGGGCTATCCGATGCAGATAAAAATCAATTTCCTGTGCCGCGACTCCATCCTTGCCGCTCCGCTGTGTCTTGACCTGGTGCTGCTGAGCGACTTGGCTGCACGTGCCGGACGCTACGGTATCCAGCGTTTCCTGAGCTTCTTCCTGAAGAGTCCGATGCACGACTATACACAGAACGAAGTGCCTGTGAATCATCTCTTCCAGCAGTATGTGATGCTGAAGAACGCTTTGCGTGAGATGGGCGGCTATGAAGCTGATGAAGAAATAGACTGATCGGTTGCGGACCGCAAGATATAGGCTCTCCCCGCCGGGTTTCATTTCCCGGCGGGGGGAGCCTTGTTTTGGCGGCATTCAATTATTATTGCTGGAGGCGGGAAGTTTTTTTCGGATAAATCGTATCTTTGTCTTCTGAAGACACAAATTAAAAACTTATCGTTATGAAGACCTTATCCAATTCTCATCTCACAATCCGGGTTTCTCCGCACGGCGCTGAACTTTGCAGTATCATGCGAGGCGGAAAAGAATATTTGTGGCAGGCCGATCCAGCTTTCTGGAAACGGCATTCGCCTGTGCTGTTCCCCATTGTGGGCAGCGTGTGGAACAATACTTATTATGTCAATGACAAGCCTTTCGGACTTTCCCAGCACGGGTTTGCCCGCGACATGGATTTCGAGCCGGTGCTTGAAACGGCGGATGAAGTCAGGTTTCGTCTTGCCAGCAACGGGGAAACGCTGGCAAAGTATCCTTTCCCGTTTGTCCTTGAAATAGGATACAGGCTCGAAGGCAATGCGGTGAGAGTGATGTGGCAGGTCACCAATCCGTCTGACGAAGAAATCCATTTCCAGATAGGAGCCCATCCGGCGTTTTATTATCCCGCTTTCAATCCGGCAGAAAGCCGGAGGGGTTTCTTCGGATTCGGCGGCAAGCGCAGGCTCGAATACCTGCTTATAGCCGAAAAAGGATGCGTGGACATCGAGAAGAGGAATCATCTGGAGCTTGGCGGAGAGGGACTTCTTCCGATTGACACTCATACGTTTGATCATGACGCACTGATCATTGAAGACGATCAGGTAAAGGAGGTTACGCTTTACGACCTTGACAAGCGCCCTTACATCACTTTGCGCTTCGATGCCCCCGTGGTGGGGCTGTGGTCGCCTCCCGGAAAAAACGCGCCCTTTGTCTGCATCGAACCCTGGTACGGCCGTTGCGACCGCATGTGTTATGTCAGTGAGTTTAAGGATAAAGACTGGATGCAGCATCTCCAGGCTCACGGCGTATTCCGCGCGGAGTATCTGATTGAAGTGAGGTAAAAACCGGAATATATCCTGTTGTCTTTATCTCTTCACTGGAGTGATACGATCTCCTCACTGCAACGATACGATGTCTTCACTCCAGTGATACGATCTCCTCACTCTAGTGAAGAGATCGGGATGATGCGCTGTCCCAGGGCTGACGCATTACTAAAGTCATTGATATTCAGAATATCTGATATTTAGAGATATACTAAAGCCAGATAAAAAGGCTGTTTTTTACCTATAAAATCAGTATATGCTGAATAATAAGTACTTAATAATCAATATTCTTTTTAATGCGTCAGCCCGTCACTCCAGTGATACGTTCTCTTCACTCCAGCGATTCGATCGTATCACTGGAGTGAAGAGGTAAAGATGCGGCATGAAATCCGGACGGGTGCAGGGCTTTGTGCCGGATGTGAAAGATTTGCCCGCAATGTGCATCCTGGCAGGCCGTGCGTCTTATTTCAAGTCGACCACTGTGATTCCGGCCCCTCCGAACTGCACATGCTCGTCCTGGAAATGGGCGACTCCCGGCACCGTGGCAAGGTATTGCCGGATGAGTGTGCGCAGGATGCCGGTTCCCGTTCCGTGAAGGATGCGGACGCGGCTGATGCCCACCTGAACGGCGTCGTCGATGAAGTAAGTGACCGCCTGGATGGCTTCATCCCCCCTCATGCCCCTCACGTCAATGTCCTGCTTGAAATTCAGTTTCTTCTTGTGCATCAGTTCCTGCGTTTCGCTGCTCACGAAGGTCGACTTTACCGGGGCGGCCGGTTTGGGGGCTTCGGCGCGCTCCAGACGCTCTGTCTTGACATTCGTCTTCATCAGTCCGAACATGACTACCGTATTTCTCGGATTTGTTTCGAGCACCTGTCCTACGCTGGTCTGTCCCTTGATCCGCACGTAATCGTCTGCCATTATAGGCCTTGCTTTAGGCGTTTCCCGGGCTGCATCTTCGGCCTTCTGCTGTTCTTTCCGGTTTTTTTTCCGCTCCTGCTTCTGGCGCAACTGCTCCATCTTGCGTGCGATTTTTTCTTCTGCGGCTGCTTTTTCCGCCTCTTCCACCTGGCGCTTGAAGTCTTCCAGTTCCTGGCGTGCCTGCCGGGTTTTCTCTTTTTCCGCCTGCGATTCCTTGATGGTCCGGATTGTGTTCTCGATTTTTGCGTTTGACTCTTTCAGCAAGTGTTCGGCATCTTCTTTCGCCTTTTTCAGAATCTCTTTCCGGCTCCGCTCCAGTTCTTCGATTTCGCGCTGGTATTTTTCGATGACTGCGTCCATCTGCTTTTCCCTCTGGTGGATTTTCTGGCGTTTGGTTTCCCAGTACCGTTTGTCGCGCACGATGTCCTGCAGGTATTTGTCGCTCTGTATGTATTCGCTTCCTACGATTTCTGAGGCGTCGGCTATCACCTCTTCGGGCAAGCCGATCTTCCGTGCAATCTCTACGGCAAACGAACTTCCCGGGTTTCCTATCTGCAGCTGGAACAGCGGGCGCATTTCGTGCCGGTCATAAAGCATCGCTCCGTTTACCACCCCTTCGTGGTCTTCCGCAAAGTGCTTCAGGTTCTGATAGTGCGTGGTGATGACCCCGAAGGTACCTTTGTTGTTCAGCCGTTTCAAGACGGCTTCGGCGATGGCGCCTCCGATTTGCGGTTCCGTTCCTCCGCCAAACTCGTCGATCAGGATAAGGCTCCGGTGGTTGCAGTATTTCAGCATCATCTTCATGTTGGTCAGATGCGAAGAGTAGGTGCTCAAGTCGTCTTCAATGCTCTGTTCGTCGCCGATATCGATGAAGATATGGCTGAATATGCCGGCATGGCTGCTTTCGCTCATCGACACAAGCATTCCGCACTGCAGCATATACTGAAGCAGTCCGACGGTTTTAAGGCAGACGGACTTTCCGCCGGCATTCGGTCCGGATATGAGCAGGATGCGGCGTGCTGCATCCAGTTCGATGTCTAGCGGCACTACCTTTTTCCCGTGTTTCTCAAGCGACATTCTCAATAATGGGTGAACGGCTTCGCTCCAGTCAATGACCTGTGCGTCCTCAAACGCTGGCTTTATCCCTTTCATTTCGATGCCGGACAAAGCTTTGGCGCGGATGAAGTCTATTTCAGCCAGAAAGTCGTAAGATTGCAGGATTGCCGGTATCTGGGGGCGGATTGCTGCGGAGAACTCGGTGAGTATGCGGATGATTTCCCGTCTTTCCTCTCCCTCCAGTTCGCGGATGCGGTTGTTTGCCTCCACCACTTCCGCCGGTTCTATGAATACGGTCTTTCCGGTGGCCGATTCATCGTGGACTATACCCCTTATTTTCCGTTTCATGCCCGGAGCGACGGGGATGACAAGCCGCCCGTCGCGTACGGTCGGAGTGATATCCTTGTCGACATATCCTTCAGACTGAGCGTTCCGGAGGATTGAATTCAAGCTCCGTGATATGCTGCTTGCCGTGGCAGACAGCTCTCTCCGGATGCGCAGCAGTTCTGCCGAGGCATTGTCCTTGATTTTTCCGAATTTGTCGAGAATGCCGTTGATGCGTGCTATGATCTGTGGAAACACGATGATGTCGCCTGCCAGCTCACGCAGTGCGGGATAGGGGGATTTGGTGTTTTCCGTTCCGTTGCCGTCCGGATCCTCGTCTTCTTCGGTTTGCTGGAGAAAGCGCACGATGTCGCGTATCGTTTCAAGCGAGCGCTTCAAGTCGAACACCTCCTGTTCGTCCAGGTACAGTCCTTCCACACGTATGCGTTTGAGCGGCGTGCGCACGTCAAAGAAATACTGGTCGGGAAAACTGTTTTCCTCCTGGATGATCCGTACAAACTCCGTTGTCTGCGCCAGTCGGGTGCTGATTTCCTCAAAATTGTCAGAGAAAGCCATTTCATCCACTCGTTCTTCGCCCAATGTGCTAAGACATTTTGCTTTCAGCAGGTCGCGGATCTGGTTGAATCCTATTTTCTGTTCAAAGTTCTGCGGGTATATCATGAATAAACATTTGTTCTTTTGATTTCTGCTGCAAAGTTACGACAATGAGAAAAAAGAATCAAAAAAAGCGGTCAGATATTTGCATATTCAAAAAATATGCGTACCTTTGCATCGCTTTTGAAAGGAAGCACTCCTGAAAAGAGTTTTGGAGAGGTGGCAGAGTGGTCGATTGCGGCGGTCTTGAAAACCGTTGTACCGCGAGGTACCCGGGGTTCGAATCCCTGT
>JABLTQ010109698.1_pt1 | contig 72518 bp, 49 predicted proteins | sample 7160101 | NCBI WGS metagenome assembly JABLTQ01 (sample SAMN14651228, study PRJNA627086) | human gut metagenome | isolation source: feces | host: Homo sapiens | reverse complement strand
CCGGAGATGAAGCTCTAAAAAGCGGTTTAAAAATCATAAAAAATTGTTTACCTAATAATGCTTTAATATCTAGAGTTGGAGGAGATGAAATTGCAATACTCATTCCAAATTCTAGTAAAGAAGAGGCTTTAGAATATAAAAAGAAAATCGAAAACACATTCAAAGAGTATAATAAATTTTCAACAGGTTTATCTATTACACTTGCTGTTGAAGATTCAACTAGCCATAATATACATGAATTAGAACATTTGACTGAAAATCAAGTATCTAGAAAAAAGAATTCTAGAAATCCCAAATCTTTCGCATCAAATCTTCCATCAAATGATTCTTTAGATTTGCAAATACCAGACAACATTAGTAATGAAGAAGCTAAAAAATGGAAAACATTAAATTCATATATAAACATGTCTATAGAAAATCATTTAACTGATATACGACCTTCTAAAAAATTTACATACAATATAGAAGATTTTAAAAATGAAATATTTTATCTAATTGATTGTTTAAAAGATTATATAGAAACTAGTATAAAAAGTGGTAAATCTAGTAAATCTTCTTTAGAAGATAGTGATTTAAACCAATCTTCAATACCAGCCTCTAATAAAACAATATCATTAGTTCACTCTTTACTAACTAATGGTAAATTGCCATATGAGAATTTATCACAAGACGACTTGAATGATATGCAAATTTTTATGGATTCTCTACTAAATGTTATTATAACAAACCAATCTAGCAATTCATTTAATAAAGTATATCTAAAAAATTATTTAGCAAATAAAATATGTGAATCACAAAATGATTACCAAGCTGTATTTATTAGTACTTCTGGAATAAAGCTTTCTAATACTGCATTTGGACATCATTTTACTGATATAAAACTTGACAAAACATTTTATTTAGTCCAAGAAACTTTAAATGATAATTACAGTTTCAATGAGGAAGCTTTTACATTTTCACCTAGTGATTCTCATTTTATAGATTATGGAGGCGGAAATTATCTTTTATTGCTTCCTAAAGATAATGCAATGTCACAAAATGAACTAGATTCTATTATCAGTTCTATAAATAGTAACTATGATTCACAATCTCCAGAATCATCATTTCAAGTTTCTGGAATGATTAATGACAATATAAATACACAAAACACTCAATCATTCTTAAAATCCTTACGAGCATTCAAAGAACTATCTGATGATACTAAAGATAGCTTAAAAAAAGAAGCATTTACAAGTATTACACAAAAAAAGGCCTTTGAAAACTCTATTTCAAAGACTATAGAATATTATTTAAGAAATATTCCAAATGCTAAAAGTGATATTTCTAAAAAGAAACTTCTTGTTTCTAACTTTTTTACAAGCTTAGTTAATCAAGAAGCCTCTTACAATATACAATCAGATTTTTATAGAAAAAATCATCAAGAATCTGATTTTCCAGATAAAAATGAACGTTAAAAAAGATTTCCTATATAAATAAGGAAATCTTTTTATATTATCAAAAATTTTATTAAGGAACAGTAAACTAATATTTTGAATTAAAAGCTTGAGTAGTGCTAGCCTACGGATAACCCGTGAAACCTCGAAAGTTTTAATGAAAAATATTAGTCTACTATTCCTTATAACATAGCTTAAATAAATTTTACTTTATTATTAGTTTTCTTCTTTAAATCCTAATCCTACAACTTCTCTAGAGTTAGTAACTATTATAAAACTATTTCTATCAACTTTTTTAGCTACCCATTTTATTTTTGCAATATCTCTTCTTGTTGCAGCACACATTAATATTAACTTATCTTCCTTTGTAAACATTCCTTTTCCATAAAGTCCAGTAACTCCCCTTTGTACTTTTTCTTCTATTTGTCGTGAAATTTCTTCACTCTTATCTGAAATAATTAATAACAATTTCGTAAAATGAATTCCTTCAAACAAAATATCTATTACCTTTCCCATTAAATAAATTGCAATAGTTGAATATAATCCTATTTCTATCTCTTTAAGAAATATCATATTTAATATAATAATAATTGTATCTATTATAAAAATAGTGTTTCCCATTTCTAAACTTGGCTTATATTCTTTGGTAATATAACTTATTAAATCACTTCCTCCAGTTGATGAATTAACCCTTAAAATCATAGCTGTTCCGTACACCTATTATAATCCCACCATATACACAAGCAAGGAACTTATCTTCTGTTAATGGTGGAATTTTATCTAAAATATCAATAAATAAAGATAAAGATATTGTCCCTACAATTGATTTTATTAAAAAATATTTTCCTAATTTATAAGTAGACATTAAAAATAAAGGTATATTAATTATTAATATTGTAGTCCCCATAGACATGTTAAAAAGATAATATATAATTGTGGCTATTCCAGCTACTCCTCCTGATGATAAATGGTTTGGCAATAAAAACAAAGATACTCCTATAGCCATAATAAAAGCTCCAACAATTGTAAACAAAATATCTATTATTATTTTTTTTATCCTTTTTTCTTCTTTTTTTCTCATATAAAAAACCACCTATATTACAATTATTTGTAATATAAGTGATTTTATACTATTTTAATTATTTTTTTCTTCTTCAAGGAAATCATTATATGTCTTTGTTATCTCTATTTTTGACTTCCCTTGTTTTATATTTTCATCTTGATTTAAGATCAAATCAACATCATATGTATCTTTTAATTTTAATACATTTTCTTTTTTATGTCCTATTACATTATTACCATCAATTGGGTTTACTGTTACTTTGACTTCTTTAACTTTAACATTTAATCTTTTTATTTTTCCTACAATTGCATCATACCACATACTTGATTCTACTAATTGCCTAAATGCTGGATGATATGGTCCTGCTACAACTTCACTGTTTTCATCTGATGGATCTGTGATTTCATCTGTATTTTGTAATCCTATTCTTATTACATCAATATTTTTGTCTGCAAACATTCTGACCAAGTCTTTGCAAATTTCTACTGCTTGAACTAATGGTAATGGCTCATAATTTCCATTTTTATATTCTTCTTCCAATTTTGTATTTTTAACAACTAATACAGGATAAATTCTAACCATTTTAGGTTTCAATTTAATTAATGCTTTTGCTGTATTAATTTCGTCAATTCTTGTACTTTCAGGCAATCCAACCATCATTTGATGGCCTAGTTTAAACCCATGCCATCTAATCATTTTAGAAGCTTTTCTTACATCTTCAAATGTATGACCTCTATTAGAATTTTTCAAAATATAGTTATTAGCTGATTGTACCCCTAATTCTATTGTTTTTACTTTATATTTTTTTAATCTTTTTAATATTGTTTTATCAATACAATCTGGTCTTGTTGAAACTCTTATACTTTCAACATCACCATTTTTTATATATTCATATGCTACTTGTAGCAATTCTTCTTGTCTTTCAGGTTCAATTGCTGTAAAACTGCCTCCAAAAAATGCTATTTCTACTTGTGCATCTTCATCTTTAATGCTATTTAAATGTTCATCTATAATTTTTTTAGCTTCTTCTTTTGTCATATTTTTTTTCTGACCACTAATTGATTTTTGATTACAAAAAACACAATCATTAGGACATCCTAAATGTGGTACAAATATAGGAATAATATATTGTTTCTTCATATTTTACCTCTCTTCTATTACAAATTTTCTAAAGCTTTTTTGGCAGCATGCATATGTGCTTCTTTTTTACTTTTGCCCTTTCCTTGTGCTAAAATTTTTCCATTACATTTAACTTGTGCTTCAAAATATTTATCATGGTCAGGTCCTGTTTCATTTATAATTTCGTATTCTATTTTTACCTCTCCATGTTCTTGTAGTTTTTCTTGTAATACAGTTTTATAATCTTTGTCTCCCACATGTTTTGTAGCTTTTTCTATTTCCTTATCTAAATTTTCTATTATAAATTTATCAGCCTCTTGTAAGCCTCCATCTAAATATATAGCAGCTATAACAGCTTCTACACTATCTGCTAAAATAGCTGGTCTATTTTTTCCACCTGTTTTCACTTCTGATCTACCAAGAAATAAAAATTCTCCAAATCCATGTGATTTTGCTATTTTATATAGACTCTCCTCACAAACCACAGTTGCTCTAACCTTAGTCATTTCTCCTTCCTGCAAGTTAGGATATTTGTTATAAATATATTTACTTGAAACAAACTCTAAGATGCTATCACCTAAAAATTCTAATTTTTCGTTACTTTCTTTATTATTTTCATGTGCATAAGATGTATGTGTTAAAGCATTTATTAATAAGTCTTTATTTTTAAATTTGTATCCTATACTTTCTTCAACTTTATTTATATCCATTATTTATCTACCTCTTTATGTTTTAGTATTTATAAACCATTTATATTATATACTATTTTGAGGATTTTGCAAGTAATTTGTTTTTTTATGATAAATTTTTATACTACATAATTATAAAAATTTACATTAATTTCTACATTTTTTTCTATAAAATTTATAGACAGTTTATATTTGTTATTGTATAATATACATGTAATCTTATATCAAAGAGAAAGGGTTAAAACCTATGTTAAACGACAATAATTTTTCAAATAATGATAATAGAAATTTATCTGAAGTTTTTAAGGAATTAAAAGAAATGCAATATAATGCAACTTATTCTACTCCACAAAAAAAGCAATTCAAACTTCCTTCTTTTAAGATGAATTTCAATAATTCAACAAAAAATAATAATACATATCAATCTACAGATTTAAAACTATCACACATTGTTACAGGTTGTTCAATTCTTATAGTTGCAATGGCTGTATTATTTCCCAAAAATGCTTCATTGAAAGAAAGTTATGCAAAAGTTGAAGAACCAACGGATGTATCTGAATATGAAATAAATAGACATAGTTTAAACATTCAAAACATTATATCTGAAAATTCAGACATGGATAAAGTAAAAGAACAAGTAGTTGAAGAAAGAGATGTTAAATTTGAAACAAACTACAATAATAATGCAACATTACCTAAAGGAGAAGAAATTGTAACTCAAGAAGGTGTTCTAGGAAAAGACAATGTAACAGTTGTAAAAACATATGAAAACGGAACTTTTGTTGAAGAAATAATATTAAGTAAAGAAAACCTTGTAAAACCTATTCCAAAATTAATAGATTTAGGTACTTCTGAATTCTTAGCAAAACATAAAGTTCACCTTGGAGATACTATGTATTTAGCAACAACTACTAAATTAAAGGAATCTGCAGATGATTCTTCAAAAGATGTTGCTGAAATAAAAGAAAGTTTAGATGTTAAACTTTTAGAATTACCTAGTGAAGAATGGTGTAAAGTATCTTTTGATAATGTTGAAGGATATTTAAAAACAAGTAACTTAACTTCATCATACACAACACCAAATATTATTGAAAAGAATAGAATACAAAGAATTCTTATAAAAGTTAATATAAATATGGAATTAAATAAACCAAGTGGTTTAACACTAAATGATTATAAAAAAATATTTACAGGTATCTCATCAGATACAAACAAAATATTCCAAAACAATTATGCAGTATTTTACAACATGGAAAAGAAATATAATATAAATGGTATTTTCTTAGCATCTATGGCCATTCATGAAAGTGGATGGGGAACATCTCAAATTGCTTCTGATAAAAAGAATCTATTTGGATATGGTTCTTATGATGAAACACCTTATGAATCATCTTATGATTTTTCAGATTATTCAGAAGGCATTGAAACAGTTGCAAAATCATTAGCAAAATACTATCTAAACCCAGCAGGAACTAAAATATCTGGAGGAGAAACAGCAGCAGCTTGGTACTACAACGGACCAACTCTAGAGGGAGTAAACACTAGATATGCTAGTGATAAAGAATGGCATAAAAAAGTATATTCATATATGGAATTACTATACAACAGACTTTAAAGTATCACAAAAGGAGTTATTATGAAAAAATTTGATTTTAAAATAAAAAATGTAAAATTAGCATTTGCCATATTAATAATTACGTTATTTATCATATTTTTATTATATTATCACTTTATATTACTGACATCATCTGCTAAAAACAGATTTGCAAATCAAATGGTAGAAATATCTGATGAAAACGAAAACTCTGTTTTTAACATACAAAAAATATTAGTTTATAGTAGTGCTACAGCTGTTGATAATTCTGAAGATCAATCACTTAAAAATGTTAGCATTTCTCAATTTTCAGATATATCAATATACATTGATAACACAAGCTATATTACAGATTTGACAAATGAAAATACAATAAAAGAATTATATATTGACAATATTGTTATTAACTCTAATTCTGATAAAGGAACAAAAATCTTAAATTATAAAAGTCCTTTATCTTTTGGAAAATATTCATCAGTTGATACTCCAGCTAATAATAGAATAGATTTTAATATTGTTAATACAAATTCTGAAAATGAAAATCGTGATTATAACACACCAACATTTTATACAGACTGCTCTAACCCTATTACTTTAGGGTATCTAAACAAAGATTTATTAACAAATTATGCTGTTAGTGATAGTGCAAATACTATTTCATTTAATGGAAAAGTTTTAAAAGAAGCTAATATTGATTTAAATGATGTAAATTATACTTTAAATTTTAATATACATATTGTTAATAATTTGAATCAAAAATTCTTATATAATATGTCTTTAAATGTTAACTTAAATGATGATAATGGCGGTATATATAACGGATATGTTTATAGAGGTAAAACTACATCTGGTAAAGAATATAGATTTTTTAAAGAAATGTAAAAAACAAAAAGATGCATATAACTTTTAGTATATATGCATCTTTTTTATATATTAATTTGATTTATCTATTACTATAAAATAAGAAAAACTTATTTATTAAAATCTTATGCACTTTTCAATTCTAATCTCAATTTATCAGCAATCATTGCAATAAATTCTGAATTAGTTGGCTTTCCTTTAGCTGCTGAAATTGTATATCCAAATATTTGCTCTACTGCTTCTTGCTGTCCTCTTCCCCATGCTACTTCTATTGCATGACGAATTGCACGTTCAACACGACTCGGGGTTGTATTGAATTTTAATGCGATCTTTGGATATAAACTTTTTGTTATTTGATTAATTACATCTATATCATTTACAACCATCATTATAGCTTCTCTTAAGTATTGATATCCCTTAATATGCGCAGGAACTCCTACTTCATGTATAATATTTGTTACTAAAGCTTCTAAATTCTCCTCATTTTTACTACTATTTGCTGATAATTCAATATATTGTTGTCTTTGATCTCTACTAGTTATTAAGTTATTATTGTTTTGTGTAGGCTTAAAGAATTTTATATCTCTAATTCTTTTTATTAATAACTCAATATCAAAAGGTTTTACAACATAATATTCTGCTCCTAGTTCTACAGCTTTTTGTGTAATTTTATCTTGTCCTACTGCTGACAACATTATGCATGTTGGCTTTTTTGCTGTTTTTATGATATTAATATTTTCTAAAACTCCTAATCCATCTAAATGTGGCATTATTAGATCCAATAAAACTACATCTGGCGTTGTGTTTGCTATTATATCAATCGCTTCATTTCCATCCTTTGCCATACCTATAACTTCCATATCATTTTGTGCATTAATATAGTTAGATAATGTACAACTAAAATCTTGATTATCGTCTGCTATTAAAACAGAAATCTTTTCATTCATAATTTTCCTCCTAAATATTACTGTAAATTTTTTACAATTGATATTATAATATTTAATTCGAGGTTTTGCAATTTTATTTGGAAATTTTTTCCAAATATTTTATAAAACGATTATTTTTATTCACTTTTTACCACATATTTTTTAGATATAGTTTTTATTTCTTTTAAAATAATATTTTTTGTATTAAAATCATTTAACAATTTATCTTTTACGTCTTCTTCTATCTCAATTCTACATACAATACTTTCTGTATAATCAGCATTTATTATATTAATTTTATTATTTTTACAATAATATTTAAAATTCTCAAAAGCATTGTAGTCTAATGTCACTTCTAATTCTTCGCCTAAACACTTTTTTATAATATTTGCTTGATCAATAGCCTTTAATAAACTATCTGAGTATGCTCTAACTAATCCCCCTGTTCCTAAAAGTATTCCTCCAAAGTATCTTGTTACAATTATTAAAACATTTGCTAAATTATTTTTTTGTAAAATATTTAACATAGGAGCACCTGCAGTTCCAGATGGTTCCCCATCATCACTAGACTTCTCAATTATTTGATCATTTTCTATTATTCTATATGCAATACAATTATGTCTTGCATCAAAATATTTTTTTCTTGTTTCTTTTATTAATTGTTCTGCCTTTATAACATCATTTACATATATAAAATTTGCTATAAATTTAGACTTTTTATCAACTACTTCTGCTGTTACATTTTTTTCGATTGTTGAAAATTCCATTATTAATAAATCCTTTCTATATATTTACATTAACAATCCTGCTGTATATCCTGTAGAATATGCTATTTGTAAATTAAATCCTCCTGTATAACTGTCTACATCTATAATTTCACCTGCAAAATATAATCCATTTACAATTTTAGATTCCATTGTTTTAGGATTAATCTCCTTAATTGATACTCCTCCACTTGTTACTATTGCTTCATCAATAGGTCTAAATTTTTTTATTTCTATATTTAATCCTTTTAATATTTTTATTAATTCTATTCTCTCTTGTTTTGTTACTTCATTTACTTTCTTTTCTGGATTTATTTTGCTTTTCTCAATTACAATGTTTATTAATTTTTGTGGCAATAGTTTTTCTAGACTATTTTTAAATTGTTTATTTTTAAATTCATTAAAATCTCTTAATATTCTATCATTTAGTTTTTCTTCTGAAAGAGCAGGTTTCAAATCTATTTTTAGCACTATACTGTGGTTCTTCAATTTTTCTTCAATATTTTTATATCTAACTAAATGAGCTGATGAACTCAAAATTATTGGGCCAGATACTCCAAAATGTGTAAATAGCATCTCTCCAAAGTCTTTATAAATTACTTTGTTTTTTTCTTTATCAATTAATTCTATTTCCACATTTCTTAAACTTAATCCTTGTAATTTATCACATATATTTTTATCATATATTTCCAAAGGAACTAAAGATGGTTTTATATTTGTAATTGTATGTCCTAAATCTTTTGCAATTTTATATCCATCTCCTGTTGAACCTGTTAATGGATAACTTTTTCCACCTGTAGCCAAAATTACTTTATCAGCCTCTATAAATTTACCATTTACATTTATACCTATAACTTTTTTTGTTGAATCTTGCTTATTTTCTTCTATTACAATTTTTTCTACTTTAGAATTATATTCAATTTTGACATTTAGTGCCTTTAGTTTTTGAGTAAAACATTTTAAAACATCTTGCGATTTATCTGTTACAGGAAACATTCTATTTCCTCTTTCTTCTTTTACTTTTAATCCTTGTTGCTCTAAAAACTGGATTATATCTTGATTTGTGTAATTTCTATAACAACTATACAAAAACATTCCATTTCCAGGTGTATTTTTTATAAAATCATCCATTTCTAAAGAAGATGTAATATTACATCTTCCTTTTCCTGTAATTAATAATTTTCTTCCTAATGATTGCATTTTCTCAATCAAAGTTACTTTATTTCCATTTTCTGCAGCACTTATTGCTGCCATCATTCCAGCAGGTCCTCCACCTATTACTACTACTTTCATTTAATTCCTTTCTATTTATATATAACTTTATTTATTCATTTCTTCTATTGCCTTTAATATTCCTAATTTGCCATATTCATAAGTAAGTCCACCTTGCATATATGCAATAAATGGCGGTCTAATTGGTCCATCACAACTAAGTTCTATTGTTGAGCCTTGTGTGAAAGTTCCTGCAGCCATAATAACTTTATCATCATAACCACCCATATCACTTGGAAATGGTATAACATTAGAATCAATTGGTGAACCTTTTTGAATTCCTTGACAAAATTTTACTAACTGTTCTTCTGAATCTAAAGTTATTGTTTGAACAATATCTGCTCTTTTCTCATTATATTTTGGTTCTACATTATATCCTAATTTTTCTAATATTCTACTTGCAAATATAGCTGTTTTTACACTACTTGCTACTACACTAGGAGCAAAAAATAACCCTTTAAGTAATAATGGATTTTGATTTAAAGATGGACCTATTTCTTTTCCTATTCCTGGTGATGTTAATCTTTCTGCACATAATTCAATTAAATCTTTTCTTCCAACAATATATGCCCCAGAAGTAGCAATACCAGCGCCCAAATTTTTCATTAATGAACCTACTGCTATATCTGCTCCTACCTCGATAGGTTCTCTATCCTGTACAAATTCTCCATAACAATTATCTACCATTATAATAACTTCATTATTAACTTCTCTAATAGCTTTAATCACTTTTTCTATTTTCTCAATTGTCAAACTTTTTCTTGTAGAATATCCTCTAGACCTTTGAATTTCAACCAATTTAATATCTTTTTTAGAAAGTCTTTCTTGTATTTTTTTAACATTAAAATCATTATCTACTAAATCTATCTGTTCATATTTTATATTATAAGATTTAAGCGAGCTTTTACTTTCTTCCTTTCCTATTCCAATAACAGTCTTAAGAGTATCATACGGTTCTCCCGTGATACTTAACATAGTATCATTTGGTCTTAACAAAGCAGACAAAGTAACCGCTAACGCATGAGTCCCTGATATCAATTGAGTTCTAACCAAACTATCTTCTGACTTAAAAACTTCACTATATATCTCTTCAATTTTATTTCTTCCTGGCTCATCAATACCATACCCTGTTGATGAAGTTAGATGTGCTTCTTGCAAATTACATTTTTGAAAAGCATTTAACACTTTACTACTATTAATTTGACATGTACTCTCAACTTCATCAAATATAGGTTTAATATCTTGTTCAACTTCTTTTACTAAATTTAATAAATCTTGTTTCATTCTTCTCTCTCCTTAAAATTCCCATCAGTTGCAAGTTTGCCGTTGGTTCCGGGTTTAAATTGCAATTTTAAGACAATTTTCTTTACTATTTTACTACATTTACGAACATTTTGCAATTTAAACCAAAAACAACTACTACTCACATTTATCTACAAGAATAGTAAATTAATATGAAGAAATTATATATTCTGAATTCATATACTGTTAATTAGTAAAAGAGTGAGTAACATTACTCACCCTAATTTTAATATTTTCCTATAAAATAAATCTATTATCATTTTCAATAATAGCAACTGTTTCATCAACTGTAAAATTTGAGGTATCCAATATATTTTGTTCGTTATATCCATTATTCTTAAAGTTGTTTAATAAAGTAATGCAACGTTCTTTCATTTGACAATCTTCAGGTCGTTCTTTATCTCTTAAAAGCAACGTTTTTTCATCTACTAATAATACAATAAATTTTATATAATAGTCCTTAAACTCTTCATACATTTGCTTTAAAGGTGTAGATGTTACAATATAATTAAATATAACATCATATCCGTTTTCTAAATAAGTTCTAATTGTGTTTGTGCATACTTTCCAAAACACATCCAAATGATTTTCTTCTTTCCAAGCCTGAACATATCCACCAATTACTTGATGATAAATGTCATCTCCATCTATCAAGACAGATTTTTTCTTTGATTCTGCAATTTTCTTTGAAATTGTACTTTTCCCAACTCCTGCTGGTCCAGTAATTATATATAAATTAGACATTTTATTTTACTCCTTTTATACATGATTAATATACTTATTAAATTCTTTAAAACAAACTCCAACTGGTATTTTATAGAATCTCCATAAATACTGAAAATGGCGACTCCAATAATTGTCCTTATTAGATGTCGCCATTTAGGTGATTTTTTTATAAATTATAATACATATTTTTTAATTAAAATTGTTCCTCCTGCTATTGTAACTAGTATAATAAGTCCTACTGTAAAATATATTCTTATTTGTCCTGTAGATACTGATAACATTACTGGTGCATCATCTATATCGTCTTCCCCTTGTTTTTTATTATCAGGTGTTGAATCTATATCTGGTAAATGATATTCATTATAATCTTTTGATATTTCTGCTGTGTTTACTTTTAATCCCATATTGTTCTCATCATTTATCCATGTAAGTAATACTTCTACATCTGCATACTCTTCTGGTTTTAATAATGTGTTTTCTAACAATGTCGTAGATATTATATTATTTCCTTCATCTTTCCATCCTGGATTGTCTTCTGCAACAAATTTCAACCCTGCTGGAATATAATCTGTTATTTCTTTTACATATCCTTCTACATTTCCTTGATTATATACACGTATTGAATATTTAAATTTAACTGTTACTTGGTTTAATTTTTTTCTATGTAAATCTACTTTTACAATTTCTTCTGGGTCATCCCATGCATCATGTCCTGTATTTGTTATTGATTGTTGCCCATTTTCTATTACTATTGCTTGTGTTACCCATTTTCTTAATGCTAAGTCAAAAGTTTTTAATATTATTATTTTTTCAAAGTCATCATCATCTTCTTGTCCACTATAATAATATCCTGAATCTGAAAGTTCATCTTTATTTTCATTTACACCTTTGTATGATTGGAAGAACTGGTCAATATATTCTTTATATTTTTCCAAAAGTTCCTCGTTTGAATCATCCCCTATTGTTTGATATGCTAATTGTAATGCTTCATCTGGAATTTTTTCTCCTTTGCTTTCTACATATTGTTTAGCACCAGCTACAAATTGTTGTGATGTCATATTTTGTGTTTTTAAATATGCTGATAAACCATAATCTCTTAAATTATAATTTGGTATATAATCTTTAAATACCATTGTTACATATTCACAAGTATAATCTACAGCTTTTTCTGTCATTTTTCCTTGAGATACATATTCTTCTGTTAACACTTGTTTTAGCAAAGGAATACCATATTCTAAGATTCCAATATTCCATTGTTCTCCTGAATCTCTGTCTTTTACTGATCTATGTGCTGCATCTTCATAAACACTTATTTCTGTTGTGTTTGTCATTACAGTATCTAAACCAACATCACTTTTTACAATAAAGTTTACCTGCATATCTGTATAATCTAATTTGTCTCCTCCATCATATGCTTTTAATAATTTATCATTTAGATATGTTGTCTTTAACATTCCTACTCCGTTTGATCCTGAATCATTATTTAATTTCCATCCATATTTTTGATTTAATTCATCTTTTTCATCAAATGCTAAATATGTTGGAAAATATTCTGTAAGTTCTGCAGCATAGCCATCTATACCACCTTCATTATACACTCTTATGTTATATGTTACTACATCTCCTATTTTTACTTCTACTGGATCTTTTTTATGTTTATATATAGCTGATGTAGATGTTCCTTCTTTTAATGGTGTCACATCCACTACTGGTTCTCTTGAAACAGCTACTCCTACACCATTTACACTAGTTATATATTTTCTTAATGATAAATCGAAAAATTGTAAAGTAATATTATCATAATCTTCATCATCCTCATTATAAATTGGCCATTTTTTGTTATCATCATAATATTTTCCACTATCTTCTTTTTTCCAATCTTCTGGTACAGAATCTCTATCTGTTACCTCATTTCCATCTTTATCTGTATCTTTTGATATACAAGCTTCATTTCTAATTATATCTTCATTATTATTTTCTGCTACAACTTTTAACTTTACTGCTACTTCCTTATAAGAAATGTCTTTTTCTGTTTTTGTGCCATCTTCATTTTCACCAAAAGCTTTTATTAAATTTTCTGTATTTGCTTTTTGTGATAAATAATCTGTTGTTATCTTAACAATATTTTCTCCTTTATCATCATATCCTGCAAGCCATAAACGATCTTGATTAAATTCAACAGCTTCTTTTTCTTCATCTGTTAATGTTGTATCAGCTTTTAATTCATCTCCTGTTTTATCAGACCAAATAAATTCTAATCCTTTTGGTATATTTTCTGTAATTTCTGAAGCATATCCATCTGCTGTTCCCTCATTGTATATTCTAAATGTATATGTAACTATATCTCCTTTTTTCACACTAACTGGATTTTTATCTAATTTATACTCTCCTGTTGTGATTTTTTTGCCATCTGCTCCAGTTGTATTTAGTTTGCTTACATCTACACTCTTTATTCTTTCTGCAACTTCTTTACCATTAACTGCTGTAATACGTTTAATTAATTTTAAATCAAATTCTGGTTCTATTTGTTTTGTGTGTAAAGTTTGTTCATCTTCTCCACTTGTTCTTTCTGGAATTACTACTGGTTGTGTACTTACTTTATCAGTAGAGTTTGTCCATAATTTTAAAATTGTATTACTATAGCTATTTTTAAATTTAACTTCTAACTTAGAAATATCTCCAACTTCTGTTTTAGGAATAGAAATATAAAAATCATTATTCAATTCACTCTTAATATCTGATGTTTCAGTTTTTCCATCACTTTTTAAAATTTTAATTTTTGAATTGTCTATTGATGTACTACTATCTTTCTTTAATGTAACAGTTATATTATCAAGTGTACTCTCGCTTGCTTGACTACTAATTTTAATTGGTCCTACAATATAATTTGATTTAGAATCATCTAACTTATAATCTAGTTCACTTGTTTCTATTTTTATTGGATTTTCTTCTTTAGCTGTTGCACTATTAGTACTTGATTTAGCATTCTCTTTAGCTGTTTTTATTAAATAATTATATAATAAATTTGCTTGTATATTTCTTTGAATTCCATTATCTCCGTCATTCTTTTTATAATTCATTAATACATCATATGATTCTCCATCCGTTGTATAGTTTAACCAATTATCTCTATCTGTTTGATCATATAAACCTTGTTTATTTTCTCCATAATTTGTAAAATACCATAATGCAGCTTGCTCTACAGCTTTTATATCTTCATTTGTAATTTGAGCATCTTCATTATATTCATCTTTATATATATTTGCATTTTTCAATAATGTTTCTCTATATTCATCTGATGAACCTTGAACATAAAATAAATCTAATACAGCTAATATCGCATCATATTGATTAACACCATCAATAGTTTTATTCCAATCATATATTTTAGCTTTTACATCTGTTTCATCTGTTTTCATATCAAAAGACTCATTATATTCTTTTATTACACCACTATCCGACTCTCCATCATTATTTAGGAAGCCTACTCCTTCTCTTAAACAAAATATATCTTTATCATTAGAATATGCACTATTAGGATTTGTACTTGTATATCTTAATATATTCCATATTTTAGCCGCCTTTCTATTTTGGAAATCATCAACATGATTATCTCCAAAATATCCATTAATTGCATAACCAAAATTAGTATTTTGTTGTGTCATGTATGGACTTAATCCTAAATACATTGATGTTGTTTCAGTTTTTGCATTTACTCCTGAAAATGACATAGTTATAGATAGTTCAAGAATAACTACAAGTATTAAACTTAAAATAATTTTTTTCACGTTCATAGGTTTTCTCCTTCTATTTATAAATATACTTATACTAATATTTTACCTTATTTTATAATTAAGTCAATAGCTAAATTTTACATATTTCAACATATTATTAAAAAGCCTTCTGTATCTCTTATATCCCCATGTATTTAAGATTTTATTGTATATTTATATATATATTAAAATTTTATTACAATTTCATTATAAATTTAACACTTCTTAATTTAATTGACTTTTTTCCCTTATCTCCGTAGTAATCTATTCGCCTTTAATATTTTTTATATTTTCACATATCATATTCTTATATTTAAATTAATATAATTTTATAGGTGATTTCATGAAATTTAATAAAAAAAATATCTACCCAAAATTCATAATAAGTTTAATATCTACAATTATTTTATTATCATCATTAACCAGTCTTGCTGACGATATAGACTTTTTTGAAGAAGCAAATAACAATAATTCAAGTATTCAAGAAAATAAAGTTATAGAAACATATAGCAATAATGAAAAACAACTAAATTTAAACTCCCGTTCTTGTATTGTTTTGGATAGAACTAGTAAACAAATATTATTTGGAAAAAATGAATATAACAAAGTAAAAATGGCTTCAACTACAAAAATAATGACAGCAATTATTGTTATTGAAAATGATGATTTAAATAAAACAGTAGAAGTGTCAAAAAAAGCTGCCAACACAGGTGGATCTAGGCTAGGCCTAAAAACAGGTGATAAAATAACAATTCACGATTTGCTTTATGGTTTAATGTTATGTTCTGGAAACGATGCTGCAGTGGCATTAGCTGAATGTACTGCTGGTAGTATACCTGATTTTTCTGAATTAATGAATAAAAAGGCATCAGAATTAGGATTACAAAATAGTCATTTTGAATCTCCTCATGGCTTAGATTCTGATGGACATTATACAACTGCTTATGAACTTGCTAAGTTAGCTGACTATGCATTAAATAACAAAACTTTTTCACAAATAGTAGGAACAAAAAATTATACAGCAACAATTAATGGAAATCCTAAAAATTTATCAAATACAAATGAACTATTAGGAAATTTAAATGGCGTTTATGGAATAAAAACTGGTTTTACAAATGGTGCAAATAGGTGTCTTGTAACTGCATGTAAAAGAGATGACATGGACATTATCTGTGTTGTATTAGGTGCAGATACAAAAAAATTTAGAACCAAAGATAGCATTTCATTAATCGAATACACCTTTAACACATTTGAACATATTAACATCGAAGAATTTATTAATAAAGAATTTGAAAAATGGAAAACTGAAAACCTAGATGATTTTACTATCAATAAATCTATAGATTCAAACTTAGAAATTAAAACAGCCAAGTTAGAACATCCTATTATTGCTATAAAAAAAGAAGACATTAATAATATAAGTTTCTCTATATCTGCAACTAAAATATTATCTGCTCCTGTTTTAGAAGGAACTTCTATAGGAAATATAACCCTCACATCTAATTCAAATTTAATTGCTAATACCAATATTATACTAAGCAATTCTGTAAAGAAAAAAAATATTCCAAGATATTTATATGATTTTATAAAAAATTATAGTAACATTATTTATAATATTTCTATATAAAAACTAAAAATATCAATTTGTATTATTAGTTAAAAATTAAATTTTTCTAGAATAAATTTATAAAAAACAAAGTGCCTATTTTAATATATAGGCACTTTATTTTTTATTTTACATTTTCTTTTATGTATTCAACTACATCTTCTACTGTTACAACTTTTTCTGCATCACTATCTGGAATTTCTATATCAAATTCTTCTTCTAGCGCCATTACTAATTCAACTATATCTAATGAATCAGCTCCTAAATCATCTATAAATGATGCTTCCATTGTAACTGCATTTTCTGCAACTCCTAATTGTTCTACTATAATTCCTTTTACCTTTTCTAAAACTTCTTCTGAACTCATTACCCGAGTTCACCTCCTCTCAAGTTTACAAAATGATTTATTCATTTATAATTCTTTTTCATATTTCATTTATATTATATGTTTTTATATTTGTCAAGTATATTCAAAAAATAAATTTCATTTATACTACATAGTCATTTATTTACAAAATACATTACTTTTTATTGTTTATTAGCTTCTTTTTGTTTTGTAAATTGTTCTATCATTTTATCTACTGCTTTATTTTGAACAAATTTTTCAGCTTGAATAATTGTATATTCAAATAATAATTCATCACTACTTCCATGTGCTTTTACTACTGGTTTCTTAACCCCTAAGAACAATGCTCCACCATATGATTTGTAATCCATTGTTTTACTAAATCTTTTTATAGCTGGTAAAGATGGTACTGCTAAAACTTTAGCTAATAAATTTTTAGTCATACTTTCTGTTAATGATCTTTTTACAAGTTTTCCTAGTCCTTCTGTCGTTTTCAAAAATACATTTCCAGTAAATCCATCAGCAACAATTGCATCTATCTTACCTGAAAAAGCATCTCTTCCTTCTACATTTCCAACAAAATTTATATTTAACTCTTCTGATTTTTCTTTTAATAATTTATAACTTTCTTTTACTAACTCATTACCTTTTGTTTCTTCTGTACCAATGTTTAATAAACCTATTTTAGGATTTTCAATTCCATATGTATTTTTTAAGTATATACTAGACATTTGTGCAAATTGTAACAAATTTATTGGCTTACAATTTGTATTTGATCCACAATCCATTAACAATAACTGGCTTTTATATGATGGTAATATTCCTGCTAATGCTGGTCTATCTATTCCTTTTATTCTACCAACTAAAAGAGTAGCTCCAGCAAGTAATGCTCCTGAATTTCCTGCAGAAATAAATACATCTCCTTCTTCCTTTTTTACCATATTAAATCCAACAACCATTGATGAATCTTTTTTGTGTTTTATCGCAAGAGTTGGTGTATCTTCCATTTCAATTGTTTCTGTAGCATTCTTTATTTTTAATCTATCAGAAATTTCTTCTAATTCTTTTCCATAAAATTCTTTTATTTTATTTCTTATTACATCTTCTTTTCCTATTAGTACAACTTCAGCCTTTACTTTATTTATTGCATTTACTGCTCCTTTTATATTTGCATCTGGGGCATTGTCTCCTCCCATTGCATCTAGAAGTATTTTCATTTTTGTCCTCTCCTTATTCGTTTATATTATTATATTTTAACTTTTCTTATTTTATTATTATTTTTATAAAAAAGCAATAGTTTAATAAGAACAAATCTTAAAAAATCTTTTATTTTTTGAATAAATTTGTGTGCAATCTTATATATATATTTATAAAATCATATAGTTTTTCCATTACAAAAAACAAATGGACAAATATAAAATTATATTGTCCATTCATTTTGGTCTGCTAGAGTTATATTAATGCAAAATTTATTAAAAGCTTTGTTTTAGCTTCTTCACGGTAATCTTCTGCTCTCTTTTGCTTTTCTAATACTTCTTGTGCTAATTGTCCACCTAATTTGTCTGATAGTAAATTTAAAAAATATCTTTCAAGCATATCATCCAAATCACAAATGAGAGTATCCAAAGATAACTCGTCAGAAATAAGTAGCAAATAGATATATGCTACAATAAACCTTTCTTGAATTTCTTCTCTCTTCAAGAAGCCTCCTTCTGTTGCAATTATAGCAGCAATACTGCGATACAAATCAACTTCAAATTCGTACTCCGAAGAAATTTCTTTAATTGTATCAGTGTATTCATCTATCGCATCTTCAAGACTTTTCTTCTTTTTTTTCATTTTTTCAAACAAAGTTGAATAACCAGGCATGTCTTTTGATGTACTTTGCAAAATTTCAGGAACTTCCTCGATTTTCTTAAGCGCTTGACAAACTTGATCTTTTTCTAGCATTTTTTCAGACAGTTCATCTTTAACGAACAAAATCTTCCGTTCTTTTCTCATTGTGTTAATTATCATTGGCAGAATCCGATTAAGCTCATTAACTTTAGCTTTTCTTAAATTATTTTCTTTCATATTGTCTTACCTCACTTTCTTAGTCTATTATTGAAAGAAACTAAACGCAAACCATTATACGTTTTATGTTAATAATTATAACAGTTTTCATGTTTTATGTCAATAATAGATATCTCCTAATTACATTTTTATTTTATCTCAAATCAATTCATGGAAAAAGATATATATTTAAGACTTAAGTATTTATTCTTGTTTCTATTTATAGTGTGTATCTTCAATTTGAATATTTGCATACCTTAAACGCCTTGGAGAACGAAACTTTTAAATATATATCTTTTTCCATGAATTAATATTTTTAAGAAAACACAAAACTAAAAAGAGTCATTATTAACTAAATGTTAATTATGACTCTTTTTTATTATATTAAACAATTTTATTATTCAATAATGTCTGCAACAACACCTGAACCAACTGTTCTACCACCTTCACGAATAGCGAATCTTAATCCTTTTTCGATAGCGATAGGTGTAATTAATTCTATTGTCATTGAAACGTTATCTCCTGGCATTACCATTTCTGTACCTGCAGGTAATTCGATAACACCTGTAACGTCTGTTGTTCTGAAGTAGAATTGTGGTCTGTATCCATTAAAGAATGGTGTATGTCTTCCACCTTCTTCTTTAGTTAATACATAAACTTCAGAAGTGAATTTTGTATGTGGGTGTATTGTTCCTGGTTTACATAGAACTTGACCTCTTTCGATATCTTTTCTATCAATACCTCTTAATAAAACACCAATATTATCTCCAGCTTCAGCTTGATCTAATAATTTTCTAAACATTTCTACACCTGTAACAACAGTTTTTGCTCTTTCTGTTGTAAGACCGATGATTTCAACTTCGTCTTGTAATTTAACTTCTCCTCTTTCTACTCTACCTGTTGCAACTGTTCCACGTCCTGTAATTGTGAATACGTCTTCAACTGGCATTAAGAATGGTTGGTCAACTGGTCTTTCTGGTGTTGGGATATAACTGTCGATTGCTGCCATTAATTCTTTCATAGGTTTATAAACTTCATCATCTGGATTTGTTGATGAACTTTCTAATACTTGTAATGAAGATCCTTTTATAACTGGAATTTCGTCTCCTGGGAAACCATATTCTGATAATAAATCTCTAACTTCCATTTCAACTAATTCTAATAATTCTGGATCATCAACCATATCGCATTTATTTAAGTAAACAACGATATATTTAACACCAACTTGTCTTGCAAGTAAGATATGTTCTCTAGTTTGTGGCATAGGACCATCAGCTGCTGAAACAACTAATACTGCACCATCCATTTGAGCTGCACCAGTGATCATGTTTTTAACATAGTCAGCATGTCCTGGACAGTCAACGTGAGCATAGTGTCTTGATTCTGTTTCATATTCAACGTGAGCTGTGTTAATTGTGATTCCTCTTGCTTTTTCTTCTGGAGCTCCATCGATTTGATCATATGCTTCATATTGAGCTTTACCTAATAATGATAAATATTTTGTAATAGCTGCTGTTGTTGTTGTTTTTCCGTGGTCTACGTGACCGATTGTACCAATGTTAACGTGTGGTTTTGTTCTTTCAAATTTTGCTTTTGCCATTTGAAATTCCTCCTCTTAATTTTTATTTTTTAAATTTAATAACTTTTTTGTACTTGCATTCTATAACATTTATTATAAAAAAGCAAGCTTTTTTTATATTTTCTTTTACGGGCACAGCACACTGTGCCCTATATATTTTATTTTTCATCCAATTCTTTTGCAATTTCTGTTACATGCATACTCAAATTCTTTGACATGTGTGAAATACTGTTCACTATGTTTTTAGCAATTTTTTGTTTTGCTTGTAAATTACTTGCATCTGAATTATAAAAATCACTAGTGTTATATTTTAAACCTTCAATAAATAAATTCCTTTGTTTTTTCACTATAAAATAAACACCTCTTTTTATTCAGCCTTTTTTCTTGAAGCAACAATTGTTTCAAGGACTGATTTTGGAACTTCTTCATAATGTGAAGGTTCCATAGAGTATGAACCTCTACCTTGAGTTTTAGAACGTAAGTCTGTTGCATAACCAAACATTTCTGATAATGGTATAAATGCATGTATTTCTTGCATTCCGTCTTCTGCATCCATTCCTTCCATTCTACCTCTTCTAGAGTTTACATCTCCAATAACATCTCCCATGTATTCTTCTGGAACTGTTATTTCAACTTTCATAATTGGCTCTAATATAACTGATTTAGCTTGTTTACATCCTTCTTTGAATGCCATAGAAGCAGCTATTTTGAAGGCCATTTCTGAAGAGTCAACTTCGTGGTATGAACCATCAACTAATGAAACTTTGAAATCTATAACTGGGTAACCAGCTAAGATACCACTTTCAGCAGCTTCTCTCATACCTTGTTCAATTGGTTTAATATATTCTTTTGGAACAGCTCCTCCGACAATTTTACTTTCGAATTCTATTCCTTTTCCTGGTTCTAATGGTTCCATTTCAAACCAAACATCACCATATTGTCCTTTACCACCAGATTGACGAATAAATTTACCTTGAACTTTTACTTTATTTCTAATTGTTTCTTTGTAAGCAACTTGTGGTTTACCTACATTACATTCAACTTTAAATTCTCTTTTTAATCTATCAACGATAATATCTAAGTGTAATTCACCCATACCAGCAATGATAGTTTGACCTGTTTCTTGATTTGTATATGCTTTAAATGTTGGATCTTCTTCTGCTAATTTAGTTAATGCGATTCCCATTTTTTCTTGAGCTGCTTTATCTTTAGGCTCAATAGCTATATCTATAACTGGTTCTGGGAATTCCATTGATTCTAGAATTATTGGATGGTTAGGATCACATAAAGTATTTCCTGTTGTAACCTCTTTTAATCCTACTGCAGCTGCGATATCACCTGCATATACTTTATCTATGTCTTCTCTATGGTTTGAATGCATTTGAAGAATTCTTCCGATTCTTTCTTTTTTATCTTTACTTGAGTTTAATACTGTTGAACCTGATTCTAAAGTTCCAGAATAAACTCTGAAGAAACATAATTTTCCAACAAATGGATCTGTAGCAATTTTAAATGCTAATGCTGCAAATGGTTCTGTATCAGAAGTTTTAGCTTCTGTTTCTTCTCCATCTGGTGTTTCTCCTTTAATATGAGCTATATCAAGTGGTGATGGCATATAATCAACTATTGCATCTAATAATTCTTGAACACCTCTGTTTTTGTATGAAGAACCACATGTTACTGGAACTATTTTATTAGCTATAGTACCAACTCTTAAACCTTTTTTGATTTCTTCTGGTGTTAATTCTTCACCTTCTAAATATTTCATCATTAATTCTTCATCTTGATCAGCAACTGCTTCTATCATTGCAGCTCTGTATTCTTCTGCTTGTGCTTTCATTTCTTCTGGTATATCTGTTTCTTCAATTTCTTGTCCTAAATCATCTTTATGAATAAATGCTTTCATTTTTATTAAATCAACTATACCTTGGAAATTATCTTCAGCACCTATTGGCAATTGAATTGGAACAGCATTTGCTTTTAATCTATTTTTTAATTGATCAACGCAAAGCATAAAGTTTGCTCCAACTATATCCATTTTATTTACATATACCATTCTTGGTACACTATATTTGTCTGCTTGTCTCCAAACTGTTTCTGTTTGTGGTTGAACTCCACCTTTTGCAGCTAAAACTGTAACTGCTCCGTCAAGTACTTTTAAAGATCTTTGAACTTCTACTGTAAAGTCAACGTGACCTGGAGTATCTATAATATTAATTCTATTATTGTTCCAGAAACATGTTGTACATGCAGAAGTAATTGTAATACCTCTTTCTTGTTCTTGAGCCATCCAGTCCATTGTAGCAGCACCTTCATGAACTTCCCCTATTTTATGTGTTTTTCCTGTATAAAATAGTATTCTTTCTGTTGTTGTTGTTTTTCCAGCATCTATATGTGCCATTATTCCTATATTTCTAGTTCTTTCTAATGGGTATGCTCTTCCTGCCATTTTATATTTCCCCCTTTCAAATACTTTAATTCTCTTTGAATTTATTTTTTATAACTTCATTTTTTATAATGTTAAATTTGGAATTTAGAATGGTAAGATATGAATTTTTCGATATCTTATTAAGCTGAAGGCGTACATCGGTACGTCGAAGTTTAACAAGATAGAGTAAAATTCATAGATTGCCATTATTAATTTCAAATTTTACCATTTGTAATGAGCAAAAGCTTTGTTAGCTTCAGCCATTCTATGTGTATCTTCTTTCTTCTTAAATGCTCCACCATTTCCGTTTACAGCATCAATTAATTCACCTGCTAATTTTTCAGCCATTGTTTTTTCATGTCGATTTCTAGCATATGATACTATCCATCTTAAACCTAAAGTTTGTCTTCTTTCTGGTCTAATTTCTAATGGAACTTGGTATGTAGCTCCACCTACTCTTCTTGCTTTAACTTCAAGTACTGGCATAACATTTTCTAAAGCTGCTTCAAAAACTTCTAAAGGATTTTTTCCTTCTTTTTCTTTAATAATGTCAAATGCATCATATACTATTTTTTGAGCAACTGATTTTTTACCATCCAACATGATATTGTTAACTAATTTTGTAACAACTTTACTATTGTATATTGGATCTGGTAATACTTCTCTTTTTGCTATATATCCTTTTCTTGGCACTATTCTTCCCTCCTTAAAATTTTTATTAATACTTTATAAAAAGTATTTAGGTACTCTCAAGAAATTAAATATTTCTTGCGTATAGCGCTTATATATCTATTCTAAATTTAAGTACCTTAAACTTTAGACAAAATAACAAGCACTACTTATTTTTATTTGCTAATTAACCTTTTCTTTAAATAGTTTTATTTATTTTTTAGGTTTTTTAGCTCCGTATTTAGAACGCGCTTGCATTCTATCTTTAACACCTGCTGTATCTAATGTTCCTCTGATGATGTGGTATCTAACACCTGGAAGGTCTTTTACCCTACCACCTCTGATTAATACAACACTATGTTCTTGTAAGTTATGTCCTATACCTGGGATATAAGATGTAACTTCATAACCATTAGAAAGTCTAACCCTAGCAACTTTTCTTAAAGCTGAGTTTGGCTTTTTAGGTGTAACTGTTTTTACAACTGTACATACTCCTCTTTTTTGTGGAGCTCTGTTATTTGTTAATTTTTTATTTTTTGAGTTCCATCCATGTTGAAGAGCTGGAGCTGTTGATTTTGTTACTCCTGTTTTTCTTCCTTTTCTTACTAATTGATTAATTGTTGGCACTTAAATTTCACCTCCTTAAATTATATAACCGCTAATACATTTTACCCTTACGGCAATTTGTATTAGCGGTTAATATTTTATCATATTTAATTAAATGTGTCAATGATTTTTGCTATATTTATCTACCTTCATCATCACTTTTTTCTGTGTTTTCTTTTATTTGTTGATTTCCAGGTTTTCTTTCTTCTTTAGCTTGATTAACAAAGTTTTTCATACTTAATCTTGTTCTAGCAGGTGCTAACCCTTTTTCGAATTTTTCTTTCGCCTCTTTTTCGCCATATTTATTTGCATAATTTACTATAGTAAGTTTAGCAGCATCACTAACTTCTAGTTCGTTTAATAAGTCTGCTAGAGGCATATTTTCATATTCATTTTGTGTTTTATTATCTTCATTATATTTTTCTGCAATTTCTGCATTTTTCCCATCCACTTTTTGTACAAAAGAAGCATTTTTCTTTTCTTCTTTTTCTTTTGCAATTATTTTTCTTACACTTGCAGCAATTTCATCTTTGCTTTCTTGTTCAAGTTCATTAACATTTTGTTTTCCTTCACTCAATGCTTTGTTTTTATTCCAAATCTTTCCAAGAATTTCTGCTCCGCATTTTTCTTCTGTTTTAGTATATTTTCTTAATTTAAATTTTTCTCTAATATTTAACCCAGATAAATCATGTTTTAATTCAAATGGAAATTCACTTTTATTATAAACACTTTCAATATATTTTTCTATTAAATCTCTATTTCCTGTTGAATCTAGAGCCCTTATAATTTCAGGATTAACTTTTCTTTTTAGCATTAACCCTAATCTTCTTTTTCCTGTTGTCTCCTTTATAATTTTTCTACATTTTTTGCTTATATCTAATCTTTTATACATATCATTTTTTTCATCTTCTATCTCTTCAATTGGTATATTTATAGTACCATTTTTATCTTTGCATTTTATAATTTTGTCATTTTCAGATATAAAAATAGATATATCATTTTCATTTCTATTACCTCCATTTTGCATAGTTTCAGGTGTAAAATGAAAGTTTTTATAATCTTTTCCTAATTCATTTATTATTTTGTCGCCTTGCGCTTTTATTTCTTCTTTACCTTTACTTGGATCTCTTAAAACATTTAAACCTTCTTGTTCATTTTTCATTTCATTATCATTTTGTTTTGTTTCTATCTCATTCTTTGATTCGTTTGGCTCTGTTTCCGTTCCTTTACCTTGTTGATTTTCTTCATCTTTACTTGATTCTGAATTTGAGTTTTCTATATTATTTTTTTGTTCTTCTTCGTTTTTTTTCTCTCCAAAATATTTACTTACAAATCCACTTTCCAAATCTTTATCTATATCTGTTACTCTTAATCCTTGTGTTCTTGTTTTTAAATATTCTAACTCTTTATATTGTTCTAAATTAGATTCTAATTCTATATAACCTTCTAATTTGCTTTCTATTTCAGTTGCTTTTTCTTTATTGGTTTTAAGCTCTTCTCTAGCATTATCTACTATAGTTTGATTAATTTGTTTTCCTTCATTAAAATCTCTTATAGCATTGTCAATTGTTTTTTGAGCATTTTCAGCAATTCTTTCATAAGCTTGCTTTTGACTTTTCAAATTGTCTATTTCGCTCTTTTTCTTATATTTTGACATTTCTTCATCTATACTTGATATTAAATCAGATTTTGAGTTTTCAAATTTTTCATTTAAATCATTTTGTTGACTTTCTTTTTCACTCTTCATTTCTTCAAATTCTTCACTAGCTTTTTCAACTTCTTCTTTTTTCATTTGTTTGTCAACAGTACCAATCATACTTAATGATAATTCTTTTCCTAATTGTTCTAATTCTTTTTCTTTCTCTTTGACACTATTGTCTAATTCGTCTATTTTTTGTTTGTTCTCAGCAACCTTAATCATTTCTTCTATTTTATTTTTTATCTCTTCCATATTTTCTCCCTTCAAACAAATCGTTTTTCATTTTAACGAACTCATTCTATTCTATTTTAACACATTTATCTGTTTTTTTCAACATTTTGCTTGCTTTTACACAATTTTAATCAATTTGTAATATTTTGGTAATAATAATGATTTAAAAAACTGTAATTATTTATAAAATAATCACAGTTTTCTTTAATTATACTATATTTTCTAAACTTCTTTTTGCCATTAATTCATATCTTTCTTTTTTGTCTTTTATTTTTTTACCTTCTAATTGTGGCAAAATGCCAAAATTAGCATTCATTGGTTGAAACTTTTTATTCTCAGTTGATATATATTTAGCCAAGGCTCCTATTACAGTATATTCTGAAAACGTAATTTCTTCTTTCATCTTTAATTTATTTACTGCATTTGTTCCAGCAACTAATCCCGATGATATTGATTCCACATATCCTTCAACCCCTGTTATTTGTCCTGCAAAATACACATTTTCATGTTTCTTTAAGTTATATGTTTCATCCAATAATTTTGGAGAATCTATATAAGTATTTCTGTGCATTACACCATATTTAATAAATTCCGCTTCTTTTAGTCCAGGAATCATACTAAAAACTCTTTTTTGTTCTCCAAATTTCAAATTAGTTTGAAAACCTACTAAATTATATAGTTCTGCTTGTTTATCATCTTGTCTTAATTGTACAAGTGCATATGGTCTTTTAGCTGTTCTCGGATCATCAAATCCAACAGGTTTTAAAGGTCCATATCTTAATGTATCAATACCTCTTTTAGCCATAACTTCTATTGGCATACACCCTTCAAAAATTTCTCTTTTTTCAAATTCATGTAAATTGACAACTTCTGCATTAATTAGATTATTATAAAATTCTTCGTATTCTTCTTTAGACATAGGTAAATTTATATAGCTTTGTTCTGTTTTATCTTTATTTAATCTTTCTTTCCATTGCCCTATAGTTTCTTCTTTTTTCTTTTCTTGGCTATATCTGTCTCCATAAAAAGCAATATTAAAATCAATGCTATTTTTTGTAACAATTGGTGCTGCTGCATCATAAAAATATAATTTATCTTGTCCTGTGATTTTTTGAATTTGTACTGATAAATCATCTGAAGTTAATGGTCCTGTAGCAATTATTACTATTCCATCTTCTATTATATTTTTTATATCAACAACTTCTTTGTTTATTATTTCTATTAATTCATTTTTTTGTATTTCTTCTGTAACTTTTTTAGAAAATTCTGTTCTATCAACTGCTAATGCTTGTCCTGCAGGAACACTAGTTTTATCTGCTATATTTATTAATAAAGAATCTAATCTTCTAAGTTCTTCTTTTAATAAACCACATGCATTTGTTAATAAATTAGATTTAAATGAATTGCTACAAACAATTTCTGCTAAATCTTTATTAGAATGAGCTGGTGAATATTTAATTGGTTTCATTTCATATAATTTTACTTTTATTCCTCTTTTAGCTATTTGATATGCCGCTTCACATCCAGCTAATCCTCCACCTATAATTGTTATATAATCTTTCATTATTTTTGTAAGGAGTGTCCTTTTTATTTTAAAAACACTCCTTTTTCCTCCTTCTACTCAAATAAACTCATAATATCTTCCTTAGAAAGTTTATTAATAAATGATGTTTTTGTGCTTAATACGTTATCAATAAGCATAGATTTTTTATTTTGTAATTCATATATTTTTTCTTCAATAGAATTTTTAGTTATTAATTTATATACTTGAACATTGTTTTTTTGTCCAATTCTATATACTCTGTCTGTTGCTTGATTTTCAGTAGATATATTCCACCAAGGATCATAATGTATTACCATATCCGCACCTGTTAAATTTAATCCTGTTCCTCCTGCTTTTAATGATATTAAAAATAATTGTATTTCAGGATTTTTGTTAAAATCTTCAACTAATTTAATTCTATCTTCAACTTTTGTTGAACCTGTCAATTTATAATATTTTATTCCAAGTTTTTTTAATTTCTTTTCTATAATATCAAACATTGATGTATATCCTGAAAATAATAATATTTTATGTCCTGAAGTTGTTGCTTCTTGAATAATTTCTATGCATTGCTCTAATTTACTACTTTCTTCTTTATAATCTTCGATAAACAAACTTGGATGACAACATATTTGCCTTAATCTAGTTAATGCCGCTAAAATTTGTATTTGACTATTTTCATATCCATTGTAATCTATTTGCTCAGATATTTCTTGCTTAGCTTGTGCTAAATAATTCATATATATTTTTCTTTGCTCTTCTCCCATTTCGTTATTCAATATAGTTACTGTTTTTTCAGGCAATTCTTTTAAAACTTCTTGTTTTGTTCTTCTTAATACAAATGGCTCAATAAGCATTTTCAACTTAGCTATAGCATTTTTATCTTCTTCTCTTGTAATTGGCATTTCGTAAAGATTTTTAAATTTTTTATAATTAAATAAATATCCAGGCATAATAAAATCAAAAATTGACCATAATTCTGATAAAGAATTTTCTATTGGAGTACCTGTTAAAGCATATCTTGTATCTGCTTTCATTTGTTTAATAGCTTTAGCATTTTGAGTATTACTATTTTTTAAATACTGTGCTTCATCAGCTATAATAAATCTAAATTTATAATCTTTCTTTTTATATAAATCAATATCTCTTTTTAATAAATCATATGAAGTTATTACTAAGTCATAATCTTCAATTTGATTTATTTTTTCTTTTCTTTCTTGTAAATTTCCTCTAATTACAAGTGTTTTTAATTCTTTAGTGAATTTTTCAGCTTCACTTTGCCAATTCAACGTAAGTGAACTAGGGCAAATTACTAAACTAGCTTTTTTACTATTATTTACTCGAATTTGTTCTTGCCCTTCAATAGTTTCCTCATTATAATCTGTATTTTGTACATAATCTACAATAATTGATAGCATTTGTATTGTTTTACCTAGTCCCATATCATCTGCTAAAATACCACCAAATTTATAATTATCCAAATTTTTAAGCCATTTATAACCTATTTTTTGATAATATCTTAAAACCTTTTCCAAATTTTCTGGCACTTCTAATTCTTCTTCTATTTGTTCTTTATTTAAATTTTTTATTAGTTGCTTATATTCACTATTTTTTTGTACATTTGTACCTTTTAATTGTTTTAATAATTGATTTAAATAAAAGCTTCTATATATAGGAATTTCAACCTTTCCATTTTCTAACTGTTTATAATCAATATCCATTCCTGTTATTAATTTATCTAAAAATTCTATTTCTTTATTTTCTTCTAAATTAATAAAACTCCCATCTTTTAATCTATAATACTTTTTCTTTAATGAATATTTCTCCATGATATCTTTTATTTCATCTTTGTTTATATCTAAATCTTTTAAATCTATATCTAGCAAGTTATTACTAATTTTTACTCCTAAGCTACTCATTTGTGGCTGTCTTATTTGTTTTGTTTTAAAATTATCTGTTACTAGTACTTCAAAGTTCTCCATATAAAAATTTATATCTTCTGATAAGAATTTATATATTTTATCATTGTTTGGTAATATAAATCTTAAATTCTTAGTTTCTAACATAAACCCTGTTTTTCTAAACATATTTAAAGCTTTTGTTTCTTTAATCATATTTCTAGGAATATCTAACTTTTCTTTTTCATTAAGAGGATTAAACTCTTTTTCTCCATATATAAACTTCACATCTGCAATCAAATAATCATTTTTATCAAAATCAAGATATAGTTTTACAATCAACTCATCTGGTTTATATTTTTCTAATTCATCTTCTTTTATCCCTTTTATAACAATATTGTTTTTCACCTTAGGCATTACTATTGAAAATAACTTTGATAACTCATTAGTTCCTAAATTTGCTTCAGTTATATAGTTTTTTCTGAATAAATCTAATAATCTTAGAGTAGTTTTTTCAAAATCACTACTACAACGATATAGTTTTTTATCATCTAAAATATATGTATATTTTTTTCCTTTTATAATATTAACATTATATATATCAACATTTGGTGCTAATACATATTGTTTTTCACCATCTTTGTTTAAAACAAATTGTATTTTTGGATCTTTCTCTGTAAACTCTATTACTTGAGAAGTATAATCTTTTTGAAATTGAACATTATTACCTTTTAGTATATCAAATAAATCATCTATACCACTATTCCCAATCATTATACTAGTCTCACTTAAAGCCTTTCCATAGTACTTATAATTGGTATTTGAATTAGAATTAGCATATTTTATAATTTCAGAATACTTTAATAAAAACTCCAATAAAGGTCTACTATCCTCTTCAAACATCTCTTTTGTATGTATAAACTGCAATTTCTCACCATATTTATAAAAACTTTTTTCTATCATCCTAACATAAAAATCAGAAAGATTTTTAATTCTGTACATTTTATTCTTTCCTATTCTAAACTCAACCTTCATCTCTTTAGAAAATTTATCAAAATATATTTTAGGTTCAATCTTTACACTGCCTGCATCTTTTATTTTTATTTCTTCCTCATCTAAATTTTCTATTTCTTCATTATATAACGTATTTACAATTTGATTAAAATTTTTGTATTTCATCCCTAAGTCCTCTGAAGCACCTTTACCAACCATTATATTAACTCTCCTTTTCTTGGCACATTATTATACAACAAATAATAAAAAAAATCAAGAAGATTGCCATCGGAGACGGACCTTTTTGGCAATAATAAAATATTTTATATTTCAATAAAATACAGTAATATAATGTTTTACGTTCATTCCCAACTACGTAGAATATGTAAATAAAATTATGGATAACGCAAATTTTATAATATATTCTAAGCTTGTCGGTCCCCACAGTGATTTACTTAAAAACATTATATTACTGTATTTTTTTATATTATTTAAAAAATTGCCAAAGAGGTCCGTTCCTAATGGCAATTTTTCTCTAAAGCTATAAAATTCTGTTTTTTTCTATCTTTATAATATTTTGTTATTAATTCATCTAACTCTATACTTAATTTATAAGTTATTGCATAGTCTTCACCTTGTTCTATGCTTTTATTTAATTTATCTCTTAATTTACAAATTTCATCATTTAACATATAAATCTCTCCTTTTCTATTATTATTTTCTTTTGTATATTTATAAATTACCATACAGCATGCCTCAAGTCAAGTATTTTCAATACTTTTTGCAAACTTTCGCGTGACGGTTTTCGATATTTTTTGACATGTGAAGACAGCAAAAAACAGTATTATTTTTTTTGTTTTAATAATACTGTTTTTTTAACATTTTTTATTTTTTCTATTTTATACATTTTTCCTTAATTTTTCACAATAGAAATCACCATTTTTTCTTCTTTAAATACATTGTTTAACATTTGATTTAAATATTCTACATTTATTCCCTCTATTTCATCTAAATAGTCAAAACTGTTAATTCCTTTGAAATAATCTGCTAAAAACATTCTTGATATATCTACTACGTCGTCGTATTCTTTTATATATCCTCCATATATCATTTTTTTGATTCTTTCAGCATCTTCCTTATTTACGCCATTTTCCTTCATTTTTGATATTTCTTTTTTAAATTCTTCATATACCTTTTCTGGATTATTTGATTGACCTGTTATTAACACATGTGCATATGTTTTTCCAAATTCATAATCTAGACTTGGTTGTGTATATATAATTCCCTCATTATATAATTTTTTATATAATTCTGAACTTCTTCCTATTATTAAGTTTAGTAATATTTCAATTGCTATATGTTTTTTTACTATTTCATTTACATTGTCAGATGAGCAGTTAATTACTTTGTCTTTTATACCTATTGCATACACAGGTTGACTAACTTCTAACTTTTGCTCTATTTTTTCTTGCACAATATTTTCTGGTTCATCAGGATAAATTCTTTTTATTTCTCCATTAGATTTTTTATCTATTAATCTTTTTTTAATTTCTTCTAATATTTTTTCAGGTTCAAAATCTCCAGACACAACTAATACCATATTAGATGGATTATAAAATGTATTATAACATTTATATAATATCTCTTTATCTATCTTGCTTATTGTTTCTATTGTTCCTGTTATATCAATTTTTATCGGATTATTCTGATACATTGCATTCATTGCATTTAAGTATACTCTCCAATCAGGATAGTCATCATACATCATGATTTCTTGACCAATTATTCCTTTTTCTTTTTCAACATTTTCATCTGTAAAATATGGATGTTGAACATAATCCATAAATTCATCCAAAGCTTCATAAAAATTATCTGTACATTCATACAAATAAGCTGTATGATCATTTGTTGTATATGCATTTGCCTCTACACCTATAGATGTTAATGTATCTAAACTATTTGTTCCATTTTCTTGTTCAAATAATTTATGTTCCAAAAAATGTGCCACTCCATTTGGTACTGTAGTTGCTTCATTTTCTCCTGGAACTACAAACACGCTATCATTTGAGCCATAATTTGTTCCCCATATAATATATTTTTTTTGAATTCCTTTTTTAGGAATTATCATTACAGTTAAACCATTATCTAATTTTTCTTTATATAACTTTTCTTTAACTTTTAAATTTTCAATAACTTGCATTTTTTCCTCCTAATATCTATTCTGGATTTTTTATTAATCTTTCAAAAAATATATTGTATTTATTGTAATTTTATTTGCAATGTCTATGATGTTCTTTTTATTAACTTTTTCAATCTTTTCAATATATTCTTTAACTGATACTTTTTGATTAGATAACTCTTGTCCAAAATAGTAACTTACTTCTGTATCTTGCTCATCTTCAATTGTTTTTATAGTAGCTATTATTCCTTTTTTAGCATTTTGAATTTCTTCTTCTGTAAAATCTCCTTTTTTCATATCTTCTATTTGCTCTCTTATCAACTCTAATGCCTTTTCATAATTTGGTATATCAATTCCACAGTTTATAAATATATTATTTTTATTGCGTAAGTAACTTGAACTAGCCACATATGCTAAATGTGCCTTTTCTCTTACATTTTGGAACATTTTTGATGTTGCTGTTCCTCCTAATAAACTATTGTAAATTAAAGTATCATATTTTAAATCCTCTTTATCTATATCCACATCTAGCCCTAATACTAATTTTCCTTGTGTTACTTCCATAGATTCTGTAACTATATTTTCTTTATCTTTAATTTCTTTATTAGCAATCATAGGTTGTACATAGTTTGCTTCTCTACTTACTAATTTTTGGATATTTTCATTTTCACTAATCTTCTTTTCTATTTCATCATCTATATTTCCAGATACAAATATATCAATTTTACATTCATCAATTAATTTTTTATAATATTCATATAGATTTTTTCCATTTAAATCTTTTAAATCTTCTATATATCCAAATTTATATAATCCAAATGGTTGATTTTTATACATTTCTTCTATACATCTATCTAATGCATATCTAGCTTTATTATCTATTTTTCCCTCTATTATTTTTTGTATGTTATTCTTTTCTTGTTCAACATATTCTTCTTTAAAGCTTTCATTTTCAGTATATGGATCAAAAACAATCTCTAACATATTTTTTACCGCACTTTCTAACAAATCCTCATTTGTTCTTGGTAAAAAATTATCATTTAAAACCTCAATATAAAATTTTAAAACCTGATTATCACCTGTTTTATCTAATCCACAATCAAAACTTGCTCCATACATTTCTTCCATTTGCTTACTAATATCTTCTTGTGTTTGCATGTTTTTAGATCCTCTTCTTAAAACAGTTGATACTAATGCATTTTTTGTTACATTCTCTCTGTTTAATTTTGTTGTTAAAAATACCGCAATTAAATTTGTTTTAAATTTATCTGTCTTTATGCAATGCATTTTTATTCCTTTTTTTATTTCAGTTTCTTTGCAATTCATATTTATCCTCCTTAAAGTATTTTTATTTATTATTTACAATAATATCATTTTTAATTAATATTTTCCATATTTTTTCATTTATATTTAAATTTTATATGTATTTATTTATTTTTACATTATATTTTTTACATATAACATTTTTATCTATTAATTTTTGCTTTATAATTTTAAAAATCAAAAAGTGAAAGTTAAATAAGTTTTCCCCTTTAACTTTCACTTTTTCTACAATATTAAAATTTTCTTTTTCTAGCTGCCTCTGATTTTTTCTTTCTCCTTACACTAGGTTTTTCATAATGTTCTCTTTTACGTACTTCTTGTATAACTTGATCTCTAGCGCATTGTCTTTTAAATTTTCTTAAGGCATCTTCTATATTACCATTATTAACTCTTATCTCTGACATTTGATTTCCCTCCTTCCGGCCCATACTAACTGTATGTGGGATGACTTTTTTAACGTATTAATTATACATTAAAGCATTATACTTGTCAATAGGTAATCTTTTAACATCTATAATTAGCGCCATATCCAGCTAAATAATGGATTTTCAAATATCAATTGTCTCATCCATCCATTAGTAAATGGAATAAACCATAGAATAATTCCAATTATTATAAGACACACTATAGTTAAACCAAAAGCAACTAAATCCAATTTTGACTCTTCTTTTGATTTTTCTTTCTTTAAATCACCTTTACGTGGCACAACTTTTATCAATTCTTTTAAAAGACTTATCATACTTCCAATTGTACCAACATTACTTTTATTTGTGGAATCATCTTCTTTATTTTTCCATTTAAAATTTATGGCTGATTTACTAGAATTTTCATTTTTATCCACATTATTTCTGTTACTAGTTCTTTTATTTCCTGTTCTATTATTAGTTCCATATTGAAACTCATAACGATTCTCATCTTTGGTCTTTTTTAATTCCAAATCATATTGTGATTTCAAAAAATCATCTGATAATACTTGATACGCCTCATTAAGCTCTCTAACTTTTTGCTCAGCATATAGTCTTTCTTCACCTGTATATAAATCCGGATGATACTTTTTTACTAATATTTTGTATGCTTTTTCTATAATCTCTTGTGAAGCGCGCTCATTAACTTCTAATATTTCATAATAATTTTTCATTAACTACACCAATTAAAACCTTTCTCTTTTGATTATTTTGATTTTATACTAAAAGAATAAAAAATTCAATATGTTTTATTTATCTAATTTTCTAAGTTTTATTTTAAAGAATATTGCAATTGTTGTACTCATAATTAGTAAAACTATAATTCCAACTTTAAATCCTGCATTTGGTATTATTTTATTGGCAACAGTAGTATCTACTTGTTTTCCTGTATAAACTTTTTCTTTATCATACAAATATTGTACCAATGTTTCTGTATTATAGGTTCCATCTGAATTTTTTACTACTTTCATTTTTCCTGTTTTATTATTTGGTTCTTCTATTAACTTGTAATCTTTAATCTCTTTTGCATTTGTTTTGTAGCTATCATTTTCATGTCCTATTATTTTTGTATCTTCTGCTATTTTTTCTCCTGTTTGTTTATAAATGTATTCTACTTTTACACTGGCCTTTCTACTATAATGGTAAATTACTTCTATTGTTCCTTTTTGCATTTTTCCACTTTCATTCGTTGGTAACATAGATTTTCCATCTTCATCTTTTTCTATTAGGTCATATCCTTCAAATGTTTTTGATGATGTTTTATATTCTTCTCCCTCTTTACCTTCGTATGTTTTAGTTTCTATTATCTCTTGTGTGTTTATATCAATATGTTTTTCTACAACTACTGATTTTTCCACATAATAATATATTTTTTCTTGATTTTCTTTTGTATATTTTCCTGTTTTTGAATCTGGTTCTTCTGCTAATATATATCCTTCTATGTCTTTTTTATCTTCGCTAACATCAAATGTTTCACCAATTACTCCTGTTTTTTCTACAGCTTCTGAAATTTCTTCTCCTGTATCTTTATCTATATATTTTACAATTACTTTACCTGTAATTTCATTAACTATATTAGTTATTGTAATTTCTTTTTGACTATCATTTTTATCAATAATTTCTCCTATTTTTTTAGTATAATCTTCTAGTTCTCCTTTATTGACTTCTAATTCGTCTGCTGTATATTCGATTTCATTACCGTTTTGATCGTATTTATCTAGGCCATTAAATGTGTAGCTATTTTGATTTTGCAATACGTCAATTTGACCTTCTGCAACTATCTCTTGAGTAGTTTTATTTTTAATTTGTAATATAATTGAGTTTGGTCTTAAATTATAACTATTATCTTGATCTTCCCATTCTTTTGTTACTTTAATAGCTATTTTATCTTCTGGAACTTTAAATGTATTTGTTACTGTTGTTCCTTGAATTGTTTTACTATAGAATTTAAGATCTTCTTTATGTTCGTCGCCTTCTAGTACTGTTTCATCTGCTGTATATATAATTTCACTACCATCTTTATTATATTTAAGTACTTTTTCAAATTTTATTTTACTTTGATCTTCTGTTTTTGATACATTTATTGTTTTGCTTTGTACAATATTTTCTCCATTTTTTAATTGTAAAATAATGCTTTCTGGTCTTTTATCTTTTTGTTCTGCTGTATCAACCCATACCAATGTTGCTTCTACATCTTTATATAAATCTGTTGGTATTTCTTTTGTAGATGATTTAGATTCTTTTACTTCAGCCGCTTCTAGATTAATTTCAGCTGTTGCACTATTTATTACACTATTTTTAGATGTATCTATATTTTTATAAACTAGTTCTATTTTCTTACTGATATTTACTTGTTTTATACCATTTTTATATGTATCTACATCATTAATATTTTCTGTCCATGTAATGGTTTTATTATCTTTATTGTATATTCCTCCTGCTATATCAGATTTTGCTTCATCTATTTCATATTGTAACTGATCAACTATTGTTACTATTACATTTCCCTTATATTTTTGAAGATCAGCACTATATGTTAATGTATATGGTATTTTTTCACTTGTAGTTTTAATTTTCTCTAATGTACTTGTTTTTTCTAATCTATCATTAGTAATTTGAGAATCTTTAAGTCTATAATAATAAGTTACTATTGTATCTTCTTTTGTAATTTTACCACTAGCATTATCAGGTGTTGCTATTAATTCATATTTTTGACTTACGTTTTCTAGTTCTTTAGTAGCATATATATCTCCTACAGTTTTAGTTTTTACTATATCTTCAGCCACTGTACCATCTTGTAGAGGCACTTTATTTTGTGTTCCCTCTATATAATAATGAACTATTATATTACTTTTTTGAGTTTTATTTATTATATTTAAGTTTTCATCATTACTACTTCTATTAACTGTTAATCTAGTTGTTGGATTTTCTGGTAAAACATATCCTTCTGGTGCTTCTACTTCAGTTATTTCATATTCTCCTGTTCCTAATTTTGTTGTTATTTTACCATCTTGATTTGTAACATAAATTGTTCCATCTTTTTCTCCTGTTGATTTTTCTATAGTAAATTTAGCACCCTCAAGAGGACTTGTACCATCTTCTTTATATTTGTTTATTACAACTTGTCTTTTTACTTTTTTGTAATAATACACAACTTCATTTTCATTTTCTTCATAAACCCCTGTGCTGTTTTCAGGCATTTGTGATAACTCATATTCACTACTTAACAATTCATTTGATATTGGATTAGTAGTATAGCTTTCACCTTCTTTTCCTTTTAGCACTTCATCTTCTGCATTATTTCCATCTTCTAAAGGTACTTTTATATTTGTTCCTTCTATATAATGATGTACATTTAGTTCTACATCTTTTCCAACATATTCATAGTTTACTTCTATATTGTCAGCTGTGTAAATACCTTTTAAATTAGCAGGTAATATATATTTTCCATTTTGATCTTTATCTAGTTCATATTTATCTAGGAATAATTGTGGCTCTGTTACATAACTGTCGCCTTCTTTTCCTTCTAATTTTTCATCATCAGCTACCTTTTCTGTAGTTCCTTTTTTATAATGATGTACTAAAACTTCTGCTTGTTTTTCATTTTCAATAGTGAATTCTTTTACACCATCTGACAAAAATTCTATTTCTATAGGATCTTTGCTTAATATATAACCTTCTGGTGCTTGTGTTTCTGTAATTTTATACTTTCCAAATGGTAATTGTGTAATTCCTTTTCCTTGTGAATTTGTAGTTACTTCTGTATTATAAAAATCTGATCTATTTAAAGATATTTTTACAGCATTTATTGTAAAACTATTTTCTTGCGTTTGTGAAGAATTTGTTTGATTATATCCTAGATGTAAATAATACATTTGTCCACCTTGTAATACAATCGTATAGTCTTTTGAATTATTTTGTCCAATTAAATTTACAACTTTTTCTTCTGTATCATAATCTGGAATTGCTTGACTATTTGTTATTATTGCATATCCACAATTTCCTGAATTTAATACAGATTCTGCATTTACAGTTAAATTATATTTTCCTGTGTTATTTGTTAAATCAATTGGAATATATGACTCTTTATCTCTATTCTTTGTATCAATTTCGTATTTTCCATCTTGTTCTTTAAATCCATAGTTTGGTTTATATAATTTTATACTATTTATTATCATACTTTCATTTTCTACATTTTCTGAGTCATCTTTTCTATAGCCTAAGAATAAATAATATGTTTTTCCACCTTCTAATTTATATGTATAATCACTTGATGGAACATTGCCAGATATATACATAAATCTTCCATCAGATTTATCATATGATGGGACAGAACTTGTCGTAGATATCGTTGCATATCCTATACATTTATCTTGTTCACTATTTATTTGAGCATTTACTGCAATTTCATAAATCCCTGTTTTATTTGACAAATTAATAACCATAATAGAATTTGCTGTAGTATTTGATATGTTATCTGTCAAATTATTTTCTGTTTGATACTTTTGTGTATTTGTTGCAATATATTTTCCATTTTCTTCAACAAAATAATGATAATTTGCTCTCATTACTCCTGAGCCTATGACACTAGGCTCAGTTATCTGTGTTGAATTTTGTACTATATCTTTTATTACACCTTCTGGATCTGTTCTTTCATCTACTTGTTCTATTTTAAATTTTGCTCCTTGTAAAGGTTGCTTAGATTCTTTATCAACCTTATTAAGAATAATTTTATTATCTGCCAAACCAAATGTTACTACTATATCTTGGTCATTTGTAATATTTGTCAATACAGGCATTGTATAACTTCTATCTTCTAATTTTTGGAAATCTTGCTCTTGTCCATTTATTGTAATTTTTAAAATTTCATAATTTTCATTTGGAGTTATTTTTATTTCTTTTGTACTATTGTCCCCATATTTTACAACTTCATATGGTTCTTCTCCTTCTCCAGAAATAGTACCTCCTTTTAATCCTTCAAATTCTTCTATTTTTGTTGTTATATTAAATTCTTTTCTATTATTTAATACTTCTAACTCTTGTTGGCTCAATGCCTGTTCTTTTACTTGTGAAACCATGTTTTTAAAAGTATCATTACCATAATTAGAATAACCTTTATTTAAATCTCCTGAATATGAAGAATCTGTATATCCTCCTATTATATAATTTCCATATCCTAATTCTATTACTGCCTTAACATTCTCATGTTTAGTTTTTTCAGTACTTTTTGCAAATTCTGCAATTCCATCATTATTATATTTAATAATAAATCCATCATATGTTCCTTCTTTGATATTATTTATATTAGGATCTAAAGTTACTCCATTACCAAGTCTCATTGCACTATCGGCAAAAAAGCTTCCTACTACCAATATATTTTTATTTTCTGTCTCTAATACTTGTGAAACATAAACTTGATCTGAATTATCATCATTTTTTAAAGCATTAGCCCATTTCACTTTGCCATTACAATCATATTTTATTAAAAATCCTTGTTCTGCCTTAGATGAATCACTTTGTAGAATATTCCCATTTTCTAAATTAATAACTCCTACAAAATATCCTCCTACTACATAGTCACCATCTGATGTTTCAATTATTGATGAAATTTTGTTTTTGCTTCCATTATTAAAATCTTGATATTGTTTTTTCCATTGTACAGTTCCCTTGCTATCATATTTTATTATACTTTTTGCTTTTGAACTATCTGTTGATTCATAAGCTCTCGCTATGTATCCTCCATCTTTTGTTTCTAAAACTTGATCAATTTTAGAACATAAATTCCAACTATCTATTGATGGACTTGTCCATTGCATATTTCCTGTACTATCATATTTTATGATAACTCCACCTTTGGCATTTGTTCCATTTATATTTTTCTCTAAAACTCCACCTACAATAAAACCTTGGTCACTAGTATTATCTACAGTATATAAACAATTATCTCTTGTATCACCTACAGATTTTGCAAATATTAATTTTCCATCACTACTATATTTTAAAATCATACCATCATAACTATTATTACTATTTAAAGTATTACCATCTTCTAAATCTAAAAGTCCGTAAAAAACTCCTGTTACTAGTATTTCTCCATTTTGAGTCTCTTTAATTGAGTTACTCCAATCATCACTATCACTTTTATTTGTTCCTATAGATTTTTTCCATTGTAAATTACCTTCATTATCATATTTTATTAATACTTGACAATCATTATCATTTAAATTAAACTTTTCTCCATTTCCTAAATCAAATTTCTCTCCCGTTGAATCACAAGCAATTCTTATAAGAACTCCACCATCGTTTGTTCCTAATGCTGCTTCTAATATATCATTTCCATTTGTGCCAATTGCTTTTGCCCACTTAATATTCCCATTACTATTATATTTTGTAACCATTACATCTGTATTACCATTATTTTTTAATATTTGTCCATTTGATAAAGTCAAATTGTTTGAGAATTCACCTGCACTTAAATATTCGTTATTTTGTAAGTTTATTAATTTAAGAGTTCTAGCATTTCCTTCTATCTCTTCTGTATCTTTAATTAAACTATTTGGTAGCTCAGTTTGTTTAAACTTTATTATCATGTCACTTGTTCCGCTTAAAGTTTGTCCATTTTCAAGGGTTGTACCTTTATCCATATATCCTCTAACTATGTAATCTCCACTATCTGTCTCTAAAATAGAATATAACTTTGTATCATCCTCATATTTTAATGTTTTAGTAAATTCAACATTACCTTTGGTATCATATTTTACTATTATCCCACTAAAATAATCATTATGAGATCCTATTAAATTACCTTCTAATTCATATTCACCTGCAACATATCCTGATACCATATATTTATTATCACTAGTTTCTATTATTTTGTTAATTTCATCAAATCTTCCTTGAGTATTTTTAGCCCATTGAATATTTCCATTGTTGTCATATTTTATTAACATACCCCATTGGTCACCAGCTTCAGCTCTTTTTAATATTATATTATTACCAAGTTCTATACTAGCACTTTGAAAATACCCTCCTACTAAAATACTACCATCACTTGTTTCTAATATAGTCTTTATTCTATCATCACTTGTTCCTCCAAAGCTATTAACCCATTCAATTTCTTGTCCTTTGCTATATTTAATAACAAAAGGGTCCCAATCTCCTTTTCCACACTCTAAAACATTTTTGTCATCTAAAACTACATCTCCTTGAGCACGTCCAACTATTAAAGTTCCTTCATCTTGTGTTTGTTTTAACTCATCAATATATATTGATGTGTTATCTGATTTTATTTCTTTAGAGTATTCTTCTTCTCCTTCTGAATTATATTTAATTATATTAGCATAAGAAGATGTAATAGCATTTCCTTCAACATATCCACCTACAAAAAATCCTCCATCATTTGTTTCTGTAAGTGTATTAATTTTATTATTTGCTTTTATCTCTTTAGTCCATTTTATTTCTCCATTATTACTAATCTTTATTATTTTCTTGCCTGATTGACTAGCACATATATAACTTCCATCATTTAATTCAATAATAAATTCATGCGTATATGAATAACTATCTGTTCTATCTTTTTCTATTGTTTGTTCCCATTCTGTTTCACCTTCATCATTATATTTAACTACTTTGTCATTATCTATTGTTAAATAACATTTATCTTTTGTCTTTATAAAACTATTATAATCACCTGAAACTGATTTAGCCCATTGGACTGTTAAACCTACTAAACTTTTTGTTTTTCCTATTGAAAAATAATATGCCTCTTTACTAACTTTATACTTTTCTGGAGCTTGTAGTTCTACAACTTTATATTGTCCTTCTGGTAAATCAATTTCTATTTCACCTATTGAATTTGTTGTTACTGTATAATATTCTTTTCCATCTATTATTTCTTTTGTTCCTACATATTCACCTTTACTATCTTTAGCAAACGTTTCTTCCTCATCTATGTTATATATAGCAAATTTAGTATTTGCTATTGCCTCTTTTGTTTCTCCATCTTTTTTTATTATTTTAAATATCGGACTATCTTCTATTTGCAATTTTAATGTATTTCCATCTGAAGTATAATTTCTATTTATTTCATCAATTGATTCAAATTTTAGTTTTCCATCTTCTTCTTTAACTTTGAAAACAATGTCTTTAACAACAGAATATCCATTAGGTGCTACTGTTTCTTTTAATGTATATTCTCCTTCTTCTTTTCCATCTATGTATTGATATAGGTTATTTATTGTAAATTGTCCCTTTTCGTTTGTTGTATATGTTCCAATTACTTTATTCTCTTTATACAATTGGAATTTAGCACCTTGTAAAGTTTCTATTTCTTCACTAGTTTTTGATCCTATTTCTGCCGTCTTTTTAATTTTAGTTATTTCTAAATTGTATGTTGGCATTTTCTCATTTTCTAATTTCAAACTTAATGTTGGTATATTATTCTCCTCTTTTATACCACTTTCTTTAACATTTCCATCTAAGATTTTATACTCGAATTCTCCTTCATTATTTGTAATCTTGAATTTGATTTTGTCTGTTAAATAATATCCTGTAGCCTTTAATTCTTGCACAGTATATTCTGTATTTATATCCAACCCTTCTAAATATGTATTTCCATATATGTCTGTTCTTATTGTTTTTCCTTCTACTGGTAAATTTCCACCTGTTATTTTATAAAATACATTTACAATCGGGTTATCTGTATTTTTTTCTACCTTATTTATTTTTAATACAGCCTTTACTTCATCTTCTACTTCTAGACATACCTTATGTTCTTCTAATTCTGCTTTTGTAACTGTTAAATCTTTCCTTGTGTTTCCTTGTGTCTTTTGAACAGTTAAATTTCCATTATTATCTACTTTTCCAATAAATCTAATTTTATCTGAATTTAGAGTATATAAATTTGGTGATTTTATTTCTTGAATTTCATATTCTTTTTCTACATACAATCCATCTACTTGTAATTTTCCTTGTTCATTAGTTAGGGCGGTTTTTGCCTCTTCTACAATTTGTCCATTTACAACTTCTCTTACACTATATGTAGCCCCTGGTATAACATTGTCTTTATTTAGTTGATATTTTGTAAGTTCTAAGTTGAATTTTTTTGCTATTCTTAACCCTATTTTACTTGATTCTACTTGTGTTTTATATTTTCCTTCTTCTGTATCTAAGCTAAAGTATACACCATGATGGCTGTATGATATTTCATTAAAATCTAATCCATTTGGTATTTGTATTGTGTAATAAAAATTATATTCGTTATCTTTTGTTATTATATATTCTCCAAAATCAATTAAATATGTTTTTATATTTTCCCATTTTGTTATTTCATTTGCTGTTTTCCATCCATTTACTTGGTTACTTAAATCCTTGCTTGGATTTTCATTTTCAGAATAATATACTTTAACAACTTGTTTTAGTTCTTCTGGTACTTCTATTCCTGTATTTAACATTTTTGAAGTATATGTTGATCCCATATCACCTTCACTTAATGCATATGTATTACCTTTAAAAGGTATTTTTCCTAATATTTCAACTTCACTTACTGTTCCTGAATAATTATTCTTAATTTGCACACCTACCTTAGCCGTTCTTTCTGTATTATCCACATTAGCATATAATGGACTTATATCAGCTATTTCTGGAGATACTACACTACTTCCTTTTTCATCATAATTGCTAATTGTTTGACTTGTTAACAAACTGCTTGGTGCATTTAAGTTAATAGCCGCTGTAGAGTATTGTACATTTTCTATAGTATTTAAGTTATCATTTACATCATACTTATCTTTAATTTCATTTGAGTACTCCCCATCAACTTCATTAGAAGCATATAGTATTATTTCTGAATTTGTTGATTTGATCCTTGGATCTGGTGTTATATTTACATCTAATGTTATCTTATAACTTTGTTGTATTAAATCATTATTTTTTGTATTAATTTTTATTAAGTTAATACCATCTTTTTTTATTAGTTCATAATTTACAATTGATACATTATTATTATTTATCTCTATATTATTTATTTGTGATGATAATATTTCTTTTGGAAGTTCAATTAAAAAGCTACCATCAATCCAACCTAATGAATAATTATCTTTATCATATGTTGATGTATTTATAGTTATTCTTTCATTTTTTATTGTTTGTTGTGTAGATATATTAGAATTACTAATCTCTAACGTTGCAGAAGAATTGTCTGTTCTATATGTTGAAATATCTGTATCTTTATTTACATATTGTTCTCCTAAATATCCACAAGCTTCTGTTTTTATTTTTTTGAAATCTTTAAATTGCTCTTTGCTATAATTTGTTGTTATATACTCATCATCTAATTCTTTTAAACAATAAATATTTAAATATGAGTTACCTGCATTCTCACTTGTTTCAACTCTAATGTGTTTTACTGGTTTTTCAAATCTATAGTAATTACTATTATAATATGGTTTATAACCATCTAATTCTAAATTATAAATTAGTTCATTTGTATCATCATCATATACTTTGATCCATCCATTTTCAGATTTTATAAATTTATTCCAGTTAAATTTTATTCCTACATTTGTTGTCAAATTTTCAATATTTTCATAACTTGAATCTGCTCTAACAAATTGATCAGATATTTTTTCTTTTCCATTTGCTGTTTCTTTTATTACAGCTCCAGAAGATGCTCCATCTTCTCCTGTTAATATTCTCCATCTAACAACATATGTGTCATCTTGTTCTTCTGTAGTTATTCCATTATATATGTTTAATGGTTTAGACTTAGTTACTTCTTTTGTAAAATTAACATCAATTTTTGCAAATTCACCATCTTTAGGAAATTGTCTATAACTTACATGTATTGATGATTTTGCTGTATCTGAAACATATGGATTTTGAAACTCCTTATTTGGATTATTATGTGCTTTATAATATGTCTCTACTGGAATCCATAAATCTACAGTATCTCCTCCTATTGTTGCATATGCCTCATTAGGATATATTACTGAAATGTTATAAGTATTAGCATAAGATACTGGTTCTTGTTTTTCACTTTCATGTGGATTTTCTTTTTCTATTATTTCTAAAACCCTTGTTTCACTATTATAATTATATTCTGATATACTACTTCTTAGTTTAACTTCAATTGGATCATAACCGCCTAACTGAGGAATTGTCGCTTTAGTAGTTTGTTCAGTTAATACCAGCTGTCTTTCTTCTTCATCAGTATTTATTTGAAATCTCATTTCTAGATTTCCATTATCACTATTCTTAAATTTTTCTATATCATTTTCTTGTATTTCATTTTGACTATTTATATTAGCTCTAGCTTTTCCATACCAATCTACTGATAAATCTATTTCTTTTCTTATCTGAACTTCCTTTCCATCTTCTGCAACATATATTCCAGTCAAAATCACTTTGTTGTCATTTCTTGAATAATCTTCTATACTTTCATGATATTTACTATTTACTGTTGTTTTAATTGTACCTGATATTAATTTTTGGGTACCACTATTTATATCATAAAATTCAATATTTCTAGTTACTCCATAATAATCTTCTTTTACTTGTTCATCTTTTGGTAACGCCGTTACCAATGTAAAATTTTCTCCTAATATTTCTATTTTTGCGTTTTTCAAATATCCTTCTTTCAAAACATTAAGTTCCATGTATAGGGTATCTGTTTTTCCTATTTCTTTACATGTTCCCATTATTTTTTCTGCATATCCATCATCATTTATATCACGCAAAAAAGCAGCACTAAACTTAACATTGTCAGTACCTTCTACACTATCAGAGCCATCTTTAAATTGTTCATATGTCATTGCTCTAGCTAGCTCTGTATCTATATTTTTATTTTTACTAACCTTGTTTGTTATTACAAACAAAAAACAACTTAGCAATATTGTAAAAAATACTGCCACAAATATAGCATACCTCTTTTTATTAAATTTCTTCAAATTCATAAAACCACTCCAATGCTTCTTCGCGTTATAATATATATAAATAAATATATATATATAATATATTTTAATTTTTACTGTGTAAATATAGCTTTTTTCTAACTGCTAAATATAGCCTTTCCTTTACTTGCGGAAGTAGTTTACAGGTAATTTGTTACTATAACATTACTTTATTTTATTTTTTGTATTACAATATGTATATTTTATTACAAACTATTGTTAAACTATTGGTTCCCTAGGATTGGGTTTGCAATTGGTTCCGGGTTTAAATTGCCAAATTATTATTAGAAAAAAGTCTTTTAAATTATTTAAACAAAAAAAATAGAATAAGATATTTTTCTCTTACTCTATTTTTAATATGATTTTGCAATTTAAACCCGGAACCGATGGCAATTTTATTCTTCACCAAATATAGCTTCGAATTCTTCTGCCTCGATTTTTTCTTTTTCTAATAAAATCCCTGCTACTTGATGTAATTTTTCTATATTATCTGTTAATATTTGTTTTGCTCTGTTATACCCTGTGTCAACAATTTTCTTTGTTTCCTCGTCTATAACAGCTGCTGTTTCTTCTGAATATTCTTTACCTTGTGCAAAATCTCTTCCTAAGAATACTTCTTCTTGGCTTGATCCTAGCATTAATGCTCCGATTCTATCACTCATACCATATTTTGTAACCATACTTCTTGCAATTTTTGTTGCTCTTTCTATATCGTTACTTGCTCCTGTTGATATATCATTTAATATTAGACTTTCTGCAACTCTACCACCTAATAGTGATACTATGTTTTCTTCCATTTCTGTTTTTGACATAAATGATTTATCTTCTGTTGGTCTATACATTGTATATCCACCAGCCATTCCTCTTGGTACAATTGATATTTGATGAACAGGATCTTGTGTTTCTAAGTAATGACTTACTACAGCGTGCCCTGCTTCATGATATGCTACTAATCTGTTTTCTTTTTCACTTCTTACTTTTGTTTTCTTTTCAGGTCCCATAGTAACTTTTACCATGGCATCTTCTATTTCTTTCATTCCAATTTCATTTAGATTTCTTCTTGCTGCTAAAAGTGCTGCTTCATTTAATACATTTTCTAAATCTGCTCCTGCAAATCCTGATGTATTTTTTGCAATTACTTTTAAGTCAACATCATCTGATAATCTTTTCTTTCTTGAATGAACTTCTAATATATGTTCTCTTGCTTTTACATCTGGCATTCCAACTACTATTTGTCTGTCAAATCTTCCTGCTCTTAATAAAGCTTTATCTAATACATCTGGTCTGTTTGTTGCTGCTAATACTATAACACCTTCATTTTCTGCAAACCCATCCATTTCAACCAATAATTGATTCAATGTTTGTTCTCTTTCGTCATGTCCTCCTCCAAGGCCTGCACCTCTTTGACGACCAACTGCATCAATTTCATCTATAAACACGATACATGGTGCATTTTTCTTAGCTTGATCAAATAAATCTCTAACTCTTGAAGCACCTACACCAACAAACATTTCAACAAAGTCAGAACCACTTATAATAAAGAATGGTACTCCTGCTTCTCCAGCAACTGCTTTTGCTAATAATGTTTTACCTGTACCTGGTTGACCTACTAATAAAACACCTTTTGGAATTCTAGCTCCCATATCTGTAAATTTCTTTGGATTTTTTAAGAATTCTACAATCTCTTCTAATTCTTCTTTTTCCTCATCAACACCTGCAACATCTTCAAATGTTATTTTATTCTTCTCTGCTGGTGTCATCATTCTAGCTTTACTCTTTCCAAAAGACATTGTCTTATTTCCTGGATTTCCATTATTTGCTCCACCCATCATAAAGAACCAGAAAATAAAGAAAATAATTAATAAACCAAATGGTGTTAATAAACTTAATATAGTAATAAATATTGATTGAGATTTTTCTTCTAATGTAAAAGCTCCGTCTTTTAAGAAATCTTCACTATAAGAAATAAAACTCTCCATATCTGGTATATTAACTTCTTTTTTAGTTTTATCATCTTTTAATTGCACCATTGCAGATGTTCCATCTGAATCAATTTCTATAGACTCAACTTTTCCATTATTAATGTTAGCAATTAAATCTGAATATTTTAATTTTGAATCATTATTTTCTACTATTGAAGATAATACAACTAAAAATATTACTCCAATTATTAACCACATGGCTAATGTTTTTATCCCGTTTTTCAAAATAATTCCTCCTCATGTATTAATTTATATTGATTTTATAACATATAAATTTACGATTTTCAATGTTTTTTTATATGACTTTTTTATTACAAATATATACGTTTTCTAAACATATTACGGCTACTTATATTTGGCTTATAAAATATATTTTATGATTTTTTACTAAAACTTTTATTTTTTTATTAGGAGTCAAATATTTGTTACCTATATTATTACTACAAAGTTTTATAATATCTTCTATATGTATTTTTTCAATTCCTTTTGAAGTTCCAAAAAGCCTTGTTATAGTATATAATATAATTCTAGACTTTATTACCTTTTCTTGATTATTAAACCCTTTTAAATCTAATATTATTTCTTTTTTATTTTCATTACAAAGTAACTCTTTATACTTAATTACAACCTGATTTTCAATAAAAGCTTCTTCATCACATGCTAAATCAGACAATCTATTTAAAGTATTAATAATATTAGGATTAAACTCTTCTTTAATATAAGGAATAACTACATTTCTAATTTTATTTCTAGTATAAGTATTATCAAAATTAGTTTTATCAATTCTAGGATTTAGATTATTACTATTACAATATTCCTCAATTTCAAGCCTATCGCACTCAATTAAAGGCCTAATATAAATACCTCTTTTAGCCTCAATACCAATTAATCCAGAAACACCAGAGCCTCTAAGTAAATTCATAATAACAGTCTCAGCTCTATCATTCATATTATGTGCAATAGCAACCTTATTAGCATTTGTTTTTCTCATCACTTCATCAAAAAAATCATATCTAGCAATTCTTCCAGCCTCTTCAATTCCTATTTTACTATTATTAGCCAATTTCCTAACATCTATACTTTTTGAATAAAAATCAATATTATTTTTTTTGCAATAATTTCTAACAAACTCCTCATCACCATCAGCCTCAGCCCTAATCATATGATTAACATGAGCCACAACAATTTCAAAACTCACCTTTTGTTTCTGATTTAAATTGCAACTTTGTTTTTTTTCTTCACTAATTTGCTTCAAAACATTTAGCATGCAAATTGAATCTGGACCTCCCGAAACTCCAAGTATTATTTTATCTCTATTATTTATCAAATTATATTTTTCTATTGTACTTGCAACATTTTCCTTTATATCACTCAATTAGTTATACCTCCTTCTTTTTTATTACGGCTAAACCTTTCAATTATAATATCAATTTTCAGAATGTTTTTTTGAAGTTTTATTACATAATTTTTGTATATTATTCTGCAGAATTCTCTGCAGAACTCTGCAGAATTCTCTGCAGAGTTTTTATTTTTTCTTCCATAATGGCTTTGCATCCGTTCCAAAATTCTCAATTAATTCTTTTGTTCTTAAATAAGTTAATGTAGTCCTTACCCTATTATTCATAATTTCTTTAGAATCATTCAAAATTGGATATATATATTTATTTATCTCCTGCCTAGTCTTTCCTTCGCTTTCTTTTATAAAGTCTAAAATCAATTTTCGTAATTCTTGCACTGATAGATATTTATCATTCTCTACTTTACTCAATAACGGAATATTTACTTTAAATATTTCATCATCTTTAAATTTTGGAATAGTACCACTATATATTTTAGTGTATTTTACTATTTCTCTAATTCCAGAACCTAATTCATCAGCTAAACCTATTTCTTTAAAAAAGTTAGCTATTTTAGGATTTTTAGGATATGGTGAATAATTATCTAAATCAATAAAACCAATTATTCTCGGTTTATTAGCATTTTCAGTATACATATTAGTTTTAGTAATAATTAATTTAGCAGGATATGGATTTGAATATTCTCTGTGTATTAATAAATTAGCACATAATTCACGAGCTATAACATCTCTAACATTTATTCTTTGATCACCTTCAATATAAAATTTATCATTTAAATGTTTTTTTATAAAATCAGTTAATCTTTCATAGCTTTCCAACAAATTTGTCTTTATATCATCTCTATCATCATATCTTTCTAAATCTTTAACTTTTAAAATCGCATCAGTTCTATAATATGATAATGCTGAAGCTATGACATCATCTTTTCCAAATAATAATATACATGCTAAATTAAACCCTTCTTCTCCTGTTTGTAAATTTTTTTCATATAATGATGCACTTCTAAGCATATCTAAATCTGTCATTTTTGACCATGGATGATTTACTGTTCTATTAGCAGCCATAATTCTTGCTTTTTCAATCAAATCAACTCTTAAATCATTAATGGTAGCATATGGATATATTTTATTTTCTATATAAGTACTACTTTTTCTAATATATAAATTTGATATTAGAGTTGTATTAGTGGTAATGTCAAAATCCCCATCTTGGTTTCTGTCAAAAATTTTATTAGCAGTTTTATGAACATCTGAACTCTCATATACATAAATATATAATATATGCTTATCTTTATGAATATATTCTTTTATGTCTAGATGTGCAGTAGGAAATAATTTTTCAGGATTATTGCATTGATTTACAAAGTCCTTTTTCATTTGTTTTATATAATCTTTATAAATGCCTGTTGCAGTTCCATCATCTTCCAAACCTAAAAATATGTGACCACCATTTCTATTAAGCATAGCACATACACTTTCAAACAAACTAGATGGTAATTTCTTGTTCGCTTTTTTAAATTCCACTGTTATACATTCACCTTTTTCTATAATTTTCAAAAGATGATTTGGTAAAATATCTCCTTCCATGTTTTCCTCCTTTTTAGCATTATACTATAAATTTAAAATCAATTTTGTTGAATATTAATTTTTTTATGATTTACTATATATTTTTTTACATTTTCCTTATTTTATATTCTAAAATAGAACAAATCTGAAAAAATTAAAGATTTTTTCAGTAAATTTGTTCACGTACGAAAATTTATGAAATAAATTTTGTACAGTGTAGTTTCATATAATAGGAAAGTTGCATAACTTTCCTATTATATGAAAAAAAGACGTATTTATATACTCTTTAGGTATTATTGGTATAAATTTTCCTCTCGTTTTTTATTTTCCCCCTTTTATATATAAATAGCCCCTTTTTATGTCTTATATGAATTTTTATAACTATAATTCCAAGTTCTTATACAACTTTGTAATTCCCCCCGGAAACAATAGCAATTAGTCATCAAATCTTTTTTCTAAATTAACAAATTTTGTATAACTTCCAAGCCATAACAATTCTACCGTTCCTGTTGAACCTCCTCTGTGCTTTGCAATTATTACTTCTGCTATGTCTTTCTTTTCGCTGTCTTCGTTATAGTAGTCGTCTCTGTATAAGAACATTACTATATCCGCATCTTGTTCTATTGCTCCTGATTCCCTTAAGTCTGATAGCATTGGTCTATGGTCTGGTCTTTGTTCTGCTGCTCTTGATAATTGTGATAATGCTATTACTGGTACATTTAGTTCTTTTGCTAATATTTTTAGTGATCTACTTATTTCTGATATTTCTTGTTCACGGCTTCCGTTTCTCTTATTTGATCCTTGTACTAATTGTAAGTAGTCTATTACTACCATTCCTATATTTTTTTCTAGTTTTAGTTTTCTACATTTTGCTCTTATTTCTGTTACTGATATTCCTGGTGTATCGTCTATGTATATTTCTGCTTCTGATAGTGGTCCTATACTTTCTGCTAATTTTGTCCAGTCATTTTCTTCTAGCTTTCCTGTTCTTACTTTATTGCTATCTACCATTGCTTCACTACATAAAATTCTGTTTACTAATTGATCTTTTGACATTTCTAAACTAAATACTGCAACTGGTACTTTTGCTCTTACTGATGCATTTGTTGCTATATTTAGCGCAAATGCTGTTTTTCCCATTGCAGGTCTTGCTGCAATTAGTATTAAGTCTGATCCATGTAACCCAGCTGTTTTATAATCTAACTCTGAAAATCCTGTTGGTACTCCTGTAATATGTTGTTTTCTATTGTATAGTTCTTCTAGTTTTGTGAAACTCTCTACTAATACATCTTTTATAGGAGTATAGCTTTTTTGATTTTTTTGTTGCATAATATCAAAAATCTTTTTTTCTGCCCCTTCCATGATATCTTCAACGTCTTCTGTTGGGCTATATCCTAATTCTATAATTTCATTAGCAGTTTTTATTAATCTTCTTAATATTGATTTTTCTTCAACTATTTTTATATATTTTTCTGCATTAGCTGTTGTAGGTACTTTTTCTGGTAATTCAGCTAAATACTCTAATCCACCAACTTGCTCGAATTTTCCCATTGACTCTAATTCTGCTTTAACTGTTATAATGTCTATTGGTTCTGATCTATTATATAAATTTAAAATAGCAGAATATATTGCTCTATTATCTTCTCTATAAAAATCTTCTTCTTTTAGTACTTCTATACTTGATATAACAGCATCTCTATCTGTAAGCATACTTCCTATTATTGCTTGTTCTGCTTCTAAATCATGTGGTGGTACTTTTCCTAATTCCATTTTTACTTCATTCCTTCCTATAGAATTCATTTTATCAACTCTATTACACTATAACAACTATTTTTCATTTTATATTTTTACCTAGAACGCTTTTAATTCTTCTTTTAAACCTATTTATTGTGCTACAACATCTATTTTTAAGTTAGCTATTACACCTTCATATAATTTGATATTAACGTTTCTTGCACCTAATTCTTTTATTGTTTCTTTTAATTCAATTTTCTTTTTATCTACTTTTATCTTATAATTTTTTTCTAATAAATCAGAAATTTCTTTAGTAGAAACTCCTCCAAATATTTTTCCATTTCCACCAGCTTTTACTGGAACTTTTAAAATGATTTTTGATATTTTATCAGCTATTTTTTGAGCTTCTTCTTTTTCCTGTTGTTTTTTAAAAGCATTTGAATCTTGTTTTGCTCTTAATTTGCTCATATTTTCATTATTAGCCTCAACTGCCATGTTTTTAGGAAACAAAAAATTACGTACATATCCATCTGATACATTTATAATTTGATCTTTTTTTCCTACACCTTTTATATCTTGTTTTAGGATTACTTTCATATATTATCACGCACCCTTTCTAATGTATCTTATTGTAACCTATTTTTCGTATTTTTTCAAGCGATTACCTAAAAATTACCAAGTTTGCCATTGGTTCCAGGTTTAAATTGCAAAATTACTATTAACAACAAACCTTCTGGCAAATTAAAACCTGAATAGACGACAACTCTAGAATCAATATCAAAAACTATAAAAAAACTTTTAAAAGACCGTCCCCAATGGCAAAAAATTGCCAAGAAGGTCCGTCCCTCTTGGCAATTTTTATTTTATTATTTATTGTCTACTACTTTTTTCTTGATTAATATTACTCCTGCTCCTAATGTGATTAGTGCTATTACTCCTATTGTTATTGGTATTGCAATGTTCAAGTCTTCACCTGTACTTGGTGTTACCATTATTCTTTCTGCTTTGTCTGATAAATCATCTAATGTTTCTTCTGGTACATATCTTCCTGGTGCTAATTTAAGTGTTCTTCCTCCTATTTTCTCAATATTTGTAATTCCTAAGTCGTTTTCTAGTGATATGTCATCTGTAGTTGTTAATATTTTTGATACTTCCAAAGCATACTCTTCTGTTTCTGTAGGTGCTACTTTTGTTTCGCTCTCTTTACATAGTACAGTTCTATTTTCAATATTATCACTTATACACTTATTATTTGAATCAGTATATAATATAGGATCTTCTGTTTTATGTTTTTTCAAGTCATCTTCTGTTAGTACTTTCCATCCTTGGTTTTTACTTTCTTCAAATGACCATGAACTATCTAGATAATCAATTATTCTAGCTGGTGTAATTTTTACTAATGCATCCTTATTAATTTCTCCAAACCAATAGTAATCTGGTGTATTGTAATCTAATTCACTCTTATTGTAAAATTCCATTTCATATCTTGCTTCTAAAACTGCCCCTTGAATTAATTCATTATCAAGTTCTAATTTTATGAAACCGTTATTGGTCATTTTTTCTGCTTTATTAGTTGTTCCCATAAATGTCATATGTTTTGTTTCACCATTAGCTTTTAATTTACCATTTTGATCATATTCAAATTTTGCCTCTGAAATTACTTGACCATTTGCTAATGTTAGTTTTAAGTCACTTACTCTTTTCTTTAATTCAACTTCTTGTCTTGCTCTTTCAACAATACCAAAGTCTACATTGTTAATTTTATATATAAGTTCATCACCATCTGATGATGTTGTTATTCTTTTATTAGTTCCAATATTCTCTATTCTAAAGTTCATTAATGGTGTTGTTGATTTCATTGTATCTGGATTACTTCCTTTGTTGTTTTTAAAAGCTTCTATTCCATAATTAGTTATATTACTAATTTCCGAATCAATTTTTTCTCTTGTTACATAATCATCTTTTGCATCAGAATTTCTAATATCCGCACCTATATTGTACCATGTACCATTATGACCTGCATCAGAAGCTGTAAGATAATTCCATCTTGATCTATCGATAACTGTTCCTTTATAGTCTTGTACTGTTATTATTTTTCCATCTACTTTTTGTCCACCCCAAGTATATACTAATTCATATTCATTTGGTATAAATCCTGAAATTTCAAAATCTCCATTTTCATTTGTTTTAGTTTGATATTCCTGATATTCATTTCCATCATTATTTTTTGGTTTTAATGTTACTGTAACTCCAGCTATATTTTTATCTTGTTTTTCTTCATATTGTCCTGAACCTTTTCTTTCTTGTCCAGTTTGTAATGCTTCTTGTGTACTATCTAAGAATACTTTACCTGCTAATCTTCTTGCGTCTTTTACTAGTAATTTTAATGTTGGTGCAGCATCTGTATCATTTTCGTATGTTGTTTTATCTCCTGGAGTCACATTACCAGGCATTGAATTCTCATCCACTCCAGCATAATTATGACCATTTTCTTGTACAAAGTATGAACCAATTTCGGCTATATTATCTAAAATTTTAGGTTCGTTTGCAGCTGCATCATTTTCATTTTCTATTATTATATTTGCAACTTGTTGTCTACTTAGTTTAAATTGTACATATACACCATATCTTCCTCCTGGACTTATTGTATGTCCAGATTTTATAATCATCTTTCTATATCCATTAACAGGTGGTTGGGCAGATATTTCATAACTAACAGCTTCATCTTGATGTCTTATAAGATCTCCATTTTTATCATAAGCTCCTGTTTCATTTACAATTACATCCGAATATGTTGGATTATATTGAACATCATAATAATCTATTATTTCATTAATTCCGCTCATATAAGGTTGTTGTATTATTGTAAATCATTATCTTATAAGTAATATATACTTGTAATTCTTTAGATCTATCTTTTGGATTTTCATATGTATAGTCAGATTTATAAATAGGTCTTGTATATGCCATACTTCCATATTCATTTCCAAATTTAACTCCTACATTTAATCCACCTGGATTGTTTCCATATTTTTGATATCTTGTATCATAGTTATATATATGGTTATAACCATTAATTGAAAGTTTAACTCTCTCTATATCTTTTAATACAGACATATTTGGTTTTTCTCTTATTTTTAATCCTAAGTTAACATTCTCGATTCCATTTGCAACAAATGGATCAACTGCTTTTATTTCTTCAAATCTTCCAGTTAGTGAAAAGTCATTACATAATGATAACCCTGCACTATCACCTTTGAATGCTTCTGGATTAGCTCCTGCTCTAGCCCATACTGTGGTATCAATTCCATTATAACTAACTGTTGATTTATGGTTTGTAGTATCTCTACTATATCCTAAAGTATCATTAGTCACTCCATCATTTATTTTTATAGAATTTTGGCTCATATAATTGTTTGTAATATTTCCAAATTTATTATTAAGATTTTCTCTTAATCCTGAATTTTCAACTGCTTTTGTACCAACATCTATAAAAACTTTTGTACCATCAGCATTGTATTGATAAGCACTTGGATTAGGATTTACTGTAGCATATGTTATTCCATCATAATAAAAATCAACATAAAGATATGGTAAGTCATCTACTTTTACCTTATTAAATTGATATTTACCATTTATTGTTTGTCCATTTGAATCTATTGTTGTCTTCGTATCCATCTCATCTACTAATATATCGCCTCTATGATCCCATAGACCTACTCTTATTCCATTCTTGCCTTCTTCATTATCAAAAGTTCCATTCATACTATCAGTTTTTCCTACTTCACCATCAACCCATACATATCCAGAAATACTAGTATATACATGCTTATTAGTTTTAGAAATTACAGAAACAGTTTGCGTAGTACCTGCTGATACATATTGTGTTAAATTAGCATTTGTATCTTCATATCCAGAATATGGATTTACAGTTTCAACAGGTTTATAATTTCCAATTAGTAAGTTAGGAATCACTTCTGTTTTACCATCAGCTCCTGTCATAAAAGTTTTTGCTTCTTCAAAACTACCTAGTGATGAATCTGCTTTCACCCATCCTCCTGTATCTACATTTTGTACCTTGAATCCTACATTAGCCATTTTTAAATTAGAATTATCAGCATCAACTTTTTCTATTTGTAAGCTTCCTAAAAGATCAATACCTGGTAATTCTGCAGAAGTAGAAGTTTGTGTTCCTGAATCTTTTTTTACACTTATACGGCATAAGTTTTGCCATGATGATTTATCCCCACATTTTAGAAATGCTATTTTTAATGTGATTGTACCATCTGTACTATCTGTTTTTTCCGTTTCTAATTTTATTTTATCCAACCTAGCAATATTTCTTGGTACTAGTAATTCAAATTGTTCATTTGGTTCTATATCTCTTATATCACCTAATTTAGTTCCCTTTTGAAGTGCATAACAACTCATTGTTATGTCTTCTGATTTAGTACTACCAATTTTTGTACCATATATGTCAAATTTATTTAAATCAGGTTCATAATCAATTTTATATCCACTAATTTTAATATAATCTGTACCATCTAAATTATATATTTCTGCTTTTAAACTTCCTGTATAATCAGTTATATACGCATCTGATTCATTAGCTTCTTGTTTCTTCTGTTTTTTTACGTATTTGCTAACTCTATTCTTTACTCCTTTATTTAATCCTTCATCATTGTCATTAGTAATTCCTGTGTCTATTCCACTAAATTTTTTTCCTATATTTTTCATCCAATCATGCATATAATACCATACTGCTAATTGCCTTTGAGTATTTCCATCATATTTTTTGGTTGTACTTGAATAATATACTGCTGCAGCTAATTTTAAATTATAATCATTTACATCTGATTGCTCGTTTATCCACTTTACCTTTCCTTTATCATCATAACTAATTTCCCATGCTTTACTGCCTTCTACCTTTATAATATTTTTTACAATATATTCTCTATATGTATCTCCTTTAAGTGTTTGGTTATGTTGTATGCAAAACACATTAGTTTGATTCTTGTCATTATTCATGTCATTATAGTTTAATCCATATCTACCGCCCTTGACTATATCACTAAAACTATTTGGCAATGGTATATGTTTAACTCCATCAGCAAAAGCCATTGTTCCAATTCCTAATATTATCAAAATTGCTAATAATATTATTAATATTAAATTTTTAAGTTTCGAATTCATTTTTTCTACCTCCTTTCTTCCTAATTTTTATCCAACTCATCTTTGTTGGCATTTTTCTTAACTTTTCTTACTATTGGTACTGCAATTGCACTTAATATAACTAATGTTATTACCGCTATTAATGTTATATAGAATATTTTTTCACCAGTTTTAATACTTATAATAACATCTGCTGAACTCATATCGTTTTCTCCTTGTGTTTTGTTTCCTGGTGTTGAATTACTATCTGCCAATCCCAATTCATTATATGATTCTGCAATTTCTGCTGTATTGTTTACTAAACCTGTATTATTTTCTGTCATTGATTTTGTTAATATCAATGTTAACTCTTTAGATTCTCCTGCTGCTATTTTTTCATTTGCTAAACTTGAGTTATATAAACCTGTATTTGTTTTATACCAATCTTTATTCAGTTCAGAACTAAATTTAAGATCATTTGGCATATAATCTACTATTTTCTTAGCATATCCTTCAACTTCTCCAACATTTGTTACTCTTATTTTATACTCAATTAGTACAGTAGAACCATTAATTTGTTTTGAATGTATCTCTGCTTTTGCCATTTTACTATCTGTATATTCTGTTGTTGATGTACCTGCTTTATTTTGAACTATAACCTTGCTTACATACTTATCTAGTTTTAAATCAAAATTTTGTAATTTTATTAATCCAATATTGATATCTGATATATTATTATTATTTATTTGAATAATATCTGTTGATGCTACTTTTTTATTTGTTCCATCTATTACTATATCATTCATTGTTGCGTTTGAATTTTTTGCTTCTTCTACACCGTCAACTTTATATTTTGTTAATGAATATTGTTTTGTATCGTAGTTAAATACTACTATATATTTACCATTTCCTATATTACTTAATACATATGTTCCATTATCACTTGTTGTAGCTGAGATTGCATTTCCATTTTTGTCTTTTACTAATTGGTTAGTTTCAGCATTTAATAAATTAACTGTTATTCCACTTAAAGTATTTTCATTTTGATCTCTTTTACCATTGGCATTTGTATCATACCAAGCAATACCATTAATTATATTACTTCCTGTATTTTGATTATCCCCTGAGTTGTTTCCACCATTATTTTTATTATCATCAGCAACACTATTGTCTGGTTGAATAATATGAGTTAACTCTTGAGTTGTTGCAATATCTTCTCCTTTATATTCTATTATTGCTTTATTTGTAATAGCTACGGCATCATCCATTCCAGTTGTACTTCTAACTCTAGTTTTTATCTTTATGTTTTTTTGCTCTCCAACTCCTAAGTCCATTTCTATAGATACTTGTTGCTTATCTATTGCTTCATTATCTTCATTTTCATTAATACTAACTGCCTTTGGTTCTAAATATCTGCTTATCTCATCTTCTAAATATAAACTTTTTATATCTATAGATCCTACATTCTTTACTGTAACATCATATTCTAATACATCTTCTGCTTTTAAAACATTTTCTTTATCACTAGAAATATTTGCTTCTACTTCTACTTTTTTTATCGTTTCCTCCCTAACATTAGATCTATATGTATCATTTGATTGTTTTGCAATTGCATAAAGTTTAATATCTTTAACCTCTGTAGGCTCAATAGCAATACTTAACAGTTTAGTTTGTCCTACCTCAAAATCTCCAATATCAAGTTCATTCTTGTATTCTATTTCTTCTGAATCTAATTCTACTTTGTTTCCTATTACATTTACATTATTAGGTAAGTATGTATTCAATTTTACATTACTTTGTTTTTCATTAGAAATATTTTCAATTATAATTAAATAGTTAATTGAAGAATCTTGTGTTATTTCTACTTTTCTATCTGTCGTTCTTTTTAATGTTACTCTAATATTTCCTTTTTGTAATTTAGTTGTAAACTCATTAGATTCTGTTACTACATCATTAAATTTAGCTGTAGATACATTACTTATAATTTTTTCTTCTGCAATATCTTTATTTACTCTTACCTCATATTCTATTGTTTCTGATTTATTTATTTCCAGTGTCTCTACTGTTTTTTCTACTTTATCTTTTTCAATTTCCTCATAATACACATCCCCAGCATATTCATATTCTTCTATAGGTTGTACATACTTTGTATCTTGAGGTATTGGAGCTGATATTGTTACATTGTTTGCCACTTCTGTTCCAACATTTGACACTTCCACTTTATATTTTATTACTTCTCCTGCTTTTACTACTTCTCCATTATTTATTTTGTCGTTCCCAACTGTTGCAGATACATCTACCTTTAATTTTGGTCCGACACCTGTTGTTAACTTTACTTGTGTTGCTTTTACTGTATTTCCTGCATTTGTAGTAGCATCTACATAATTAACTTGATAATCTTGACTTGCGTTTTCATTGTATTCTAGATTTTCAGGTATTACAGCATTATAAGTTGCTATAATACTTTCTTGTGAGTTAACTTCATCTTTTGCAATTAAGTATTTTTTTACTGAAGCTGGATTTTGGATTACCTCACTCCATCCATTATCTTCATTAGATATATCATCTGTTGCATTCTCATTTTCTGTATAATATACTGTTGCACCTTCTGCACTAATTGGACTTGTTACATTAATTCCAATTGATTCTTCTGTAGTTCCTGTTGGAAATGTTCCAAGAACTTTTATATCTTTTATTGCATTTGATTTATTATTAATAACTTCTATTTTTGGTGTTATTTCTTTTGCTTTTGTTCCTCTTTCAAGCATAACTTCTTTTGTTGAATCTTGATTAACTTCTTCTATTCCTAATTGCTCTATTGTTGTTACTGTAGTTACATCTGTTGGAGCAATTATTTTTATATCTTTTGTAGCTTTTGCATCATTTGTATATGCTTTTGCTTTCTCATTTGAATAACTCATTACTATTTGTGTATCTTTTGTCGCTGTTTTTCTGTTTAATTTAAGTTTTCCATTTATTATAATTGTTGGTCCTTCAACAGCACTTTCACTGTAATGTGTTTGTTCTCCTTGGATTTCTATTGTTAATTCTTTTCCATTTAAATATGCATTTTTAATACTTAATTCATCCTCATATAACATTGAGATATTACTTACTGTTATTTGTTCAATTTCTTCTGGAAATTGAATTTTTAAAACTGGATTTCTATATAAATCATTTAATTCACTTTTAGACTTTAATACAGCTTTTATTTCCACATCATTTTCAATAACTGTTGATAACTCGCTTTTATTAACTTCTAAGTAAGCTTCTGTTGTTGTTTCTTCTAATTTTGTTTTTACTAAATTTTTAGGTGTTTGTTGTCCTTCATTTAAATTAGTAGTAACAAATAATGCTGTATTAAAATCAACTGCATTTTTTACTATTTTTTCATCATTTGTTTTAATTACTTTATTATTTGTAATACTAATTTCTCCACCTGTAATTGGAGCTGTTGTTCTTATTACTATTCCTGCTTGCATAGTTTCTCCATAGTCAATTACTATGTTACCATTTTCATCTGCTTGGCTATCTTTTGTAATCACAGCTATTTGCTCACCACTAGCATTTCTTATTGCTAAACTTCCATCTTCTCCTAATACTTTTATTAATTGTTCCTTATTAATTGTAGTTTTTCTATATAAAGTATTAGCATTTGTACCTTGTAATGGTACATTTTTTTCATAATCAGCTTGTGCTGCAAATACATCTTGTTCTCTCACTTCAATATAATTTAATATATTTGCTGCATTTACATTAACAACATCTGTTGTTGTATATTCTCTATCAATTCCTTGATATAATTTTCCTTTGTATATTGTTGATTCAGAATTTTCTATATTAGCTGTTACAACTTCTTCTTTTTGATCATCTTTGCTTATTAATAAATCATCTATATTTGTTTCTATTTTTTCATCATTATATAATGTTATTTCTATATTTCCATTAACAGTAATATCTTGTACATTATTTACATCATATAAATATGTTAAAACTATACTTTCACTTCCATCTTTTTTCCATGTTACTATATTTTCTTGTGAAGCATCATTTTTTAAATTAACATTTAATTGTTTATTTTCATAATTATATTGAGAGTTTGTCATTGTATTTAAATTAACAACCGCTGAAGCATCTGCTTGTGTTCCATTCATTTCTGGAACATTTGCATTAATGTTTATTTCTTTTATTGGATAACTATTATCTTTTAATCCAACATTTAATAAAATTTGTACAACTCTCTTTTCTTGTCCTGCAACTTGTAAGTTTTTATTTGTAATAATTTTTGCAACTTTTTCTATATTTTCAGGAGTTTTATTTTCAGGTATAACTTTTAAAGTTACTTTTTTGCTTGATTCTACCTCTTTGTCTTTTTGACTACTATCTCTATATATACCATTTAATTTAATAACACTTTCCATGTCTAATAGACCTATATTAAAAGTTTCTTCTCTTTTTATTTCTATAGGTATTTCTAATTCTACTTCAGAACCAGCATTAATTTGATTTAAAGTTATAGTATTTCCTTCAATTTTGTTTATGTAGTCATTTTGAGTTTCTTTTAATGTAAAATTAGAATTTTGCAACTCAATTTTTCCATTAAAATACCCTTGTTGTTTAACTTTTAAATGGATACCTAATTTAATATCTTCACTATAGACACTCTTTTCTATACTTGATACTTGTCCTCCATTATCATCCTTAAAGTACACTCCAAATTCTACATTTTTGTTGTTAGTACTTATATCGTCAAATGCATAGCTTATTAAGCTACTTCCAACAAATACAAAATTTGTCATAGTCATAGCTAATATTAGCATTAAAACAACAAAAACTTTAAAAACCTTACCCTTCATAATTTCCTCCTTAACTTTGTTAATTAAATTAAAGTTTAATAATTACAAATCATAATTATTCTAATATATTATAAAAAAAATCCTAATCTAAATCAACGCACCTATTTTTATGTTACAAAAAAACACGTTTTTTCCCTTTACGGAACATATATTTCGACATTTATTAACATGTTTTATTAAAATTATATTACTTTTGTATTACAAAAAAATTGCCACCGGGGACGGACCTTTTTGGCAACTTTTTGCCACTAGGGACGGACCTTTTTAAAATATTTAGCCTTCTATAACTTAATATAGAAGGCTTTAATTTTATCAATTTAACCACAGAACTAATGGCAAACTTAGCAATTTTTATCAACTTTTTTTAATTTTTTTCATATCTTAATAATATAAATATAAAGAGGTGGTTTTTATGAGCAATAACAATAATTTTAATTTTGACGAAAATACAATGAACAATATTAAAAACATGGTTGATAATGGAAATATTTCTGATGCTATTTCTCAGATTTCTCCTGATATGATTCAAAATTTTTCTAAGATGCTCCAAAACAATTCTACTAATAATACTTCTAATTCATCTACGGAAAGCAATAACAATAATATAAATAATAATAACTCTACATATAACAATAATTCTTCAAGCAATTCAAGTAACTCCAATTCTAGTAATTCTATTAATGGGTTTGATTTTAATAATTTAGATCCAAATACAATTATGAAAATAACATCTGCTCTTCGGTAAAATGAATAACAAAAATGACCCTAGAGCTAACTTACTTTATTCTTTAAAACCTTATTTAAGGGATGGTAAAAGAGATAAATTAGATCAATATTTAAATTTGTTAAACATAACAAATTTAGCTGATATTTTAAAAGATGATAAAAAGGAGAATAATAATGGCTAGGTTTCCTTTCTTTGGCTTTCCTTATCAATATCCATATTACAATAGATATTATAATAATTATAAATATTATAACTCAAGCGCTAATAAAAATAACATCGAAAACAACGATGCTGATAAGGAACTAGAAGAAGGTCCTGTACAAGCTAGAGATAATAATTCGGACAGATTTAATTCAAAAATATCATCTAAAAATAATCCGTTTTCACCCTTTTCTTTTAATTTCACTGGTTTCTCAGATTATGATAAACCTATATTAGAAATTATGGGTATAAAATTATTTCTAGATGATATTATTATTTTAGGTATATTATTTTTATTATATAAAGAAGAAGTTAAAGATGAAATGCTTTTTATTGCATTAATCCTATTATTACTAAGCTAAACTAATCTATAACAATTTCATCATCTACTACACTAACATATGATTGTTTATGTAGCGGTTCCTCATCTCTATCTATTTCTTTTACAATATTTGCGATTCTTATTTGAACTGTGTCAATAAGTCCTGCTGCAATTATTGCTTGCTTGTTTCCTTTTGCTCCTGCATGTGCTAATCCCCTTAACGTTCCTAGAACTATTATATTATCAGAAGCCATTACTTCTGCACCAGAATTAACATCTCCAATAATAACAATACTTCCTTCTGATTCTAATTTTTGTCCAGATCTTAAAGAACCTCTATGGAATTTTGTTTCAGATACAGCAATTTCTTTTTCAAAGGTTTTCTTTATTCCATGTAACCCTAAAGTTTTTGGACTATCAAATTCGATTTCTACATCTATCTTTTCTTTAATAATATTTTGTATTTCTTGTATTTCCTTATTTTTTAAAACTTTTCCTGTTACATTTATAGGTGTTTTTTCATCTTTGTACAGTTTTTTTAACTCAGAAAGTTTTTTCTTTAAACATTCTACTAGTTCTTCTTGTTTTGTGTCTTCATTTAATTTAATTACTATTTTGTCTTTTTTTAAATTGATACTTACACAATTTTTATTCATTTCTAACATCCTTTCTCCATTTAACTTTTAATATTACAAATCAAACCTGGAACTAATTATAATTTTTATTGCAATGTTTCTGTATATATCATTGCACCCATGTTTTCTTCTATATCTTGTGTGTTCATTCCAAAGTATTCTCCCATTATGTCTCTTACAACTTCTGCAGTATAGTTACCGTGTCCTCCGTTTTCTACCATAACTACTATTGCTATTTCTGGGTTTTCAAATGGTGCAAATCCTACAAACCACGCGTGTACTTGGTTGTTTGGTGCTTCTGCTGATCCTGTTTTTCCTCCTACACTTATGTTGAAATCTTTAAATCTTACGTACGCTGTTCCTCCGGTATCACTTGTAACTGATTTCATACCTTGTAATACTGCATTTAAATAATTTTGATTTAATTGTTTTTCTTCTTGCGTGTCTTCTTCTAATCCTAGTTTTTTGTTTACAAATTTATTTATTTCTTCTCTTGATGCTTCTGAACCATCTGAATTTCTTATTGTTTTTACTATACTTACATCTATTTTATGTCCTCCGTTTGCTAGCATACTAATGTATCTTGCCATTTGTAATGGACTAAACTCATTATCTCCTTGACCTATAGATGCATTTAATGTATTTCCTGGATTCCAGTTTTGATCGTCTGGATGTTTTTGTTTTTTAGTTTCTCTATCTGCTAGTACACCTGCTGTCTCTCCTTGTAGTTCTATCCCTGTTTTTGTTCCTAACCCAAAGTATCTTGCAAATTCTGCAAGTTTGTCTATTCCCATTCTGTCTCCTGTTTCATAGAAGAAATAGTTACAAGATTTTTCTATCGCTTCTGATACATTTAAATATCCATGTCCTCTATGATAATCTGTGTAGTACCAACAATTCATTGATATTCCATATTTTTTATATACACCTGTATCATTTATTTTTGTATTTAAATTTATTGCTCCTGATTCTAATCCTGCAATTGCTGTAACCATTTTATATGTTGAACCTGGTGAGTAAGAGTTTTGTATTGCTTTATCTACCAATGGTTTTGCTGCATTATTTGTGTAATTATTCCATGCCTCTGTACTTATTCCTCCCACAAAGTCTGATGGGTCATAATTAGGATAACTTGCCATTGCTAAAACTTCTCCTGAATTTACATTCATTACTACACATGCTCCTGCTTTAGCATTATAAGCTTTTCCAAAGCCTCCTGATGCTATTTTTTGTATGTTTGAAGCTAGCGCATCTTCTGTTACTTTTTGAAGATTTGCATCTATTGTAAGTACAACATCAGAACCTGCTGTTGCTTCTTTTGATACATATTCTGCTGTTGTAGTACCATCTACCGCCATATCTATTTGTTTTGTACCATTTTTTCCTTTTAAATACTCTTCAAAAACATATTCTATACCTGTTTTTCCGATAATATCATTACTACCATATGCACTTTTCCTTTGTTCATATTCTTGGCTATTTATCTTTCCTGCATAACCTAATATATGAGATGCTAAACTTCCTGATGTGTATTGTCTTACTGGCTCTACAACTATATTTATACCAACAAATTTATCAGAGCTTTCACTAAATTCTGCAACCGCTTCTCTAGAAATATTATCTGCTATTCTAATAGCCTTTGTGCTACTATAACCTTTTTGACTTGCTTCATATCTTATTGCCATTATTTTTCTTGCATCTTGTATGTTATTTGTATCAATTCCATATTTACTTTTAAATTTATAAAAAGCCTGTTCAGCTGTAATATCTTCTGAAAGTTTGTTAGACTTCTTCCATGACAACAACTCTTGTTCTGAAATTGTAAATTCAAATGGTTCTATTTTTATTGGGAAAGAATCTACATATGATGTTTCATATTTTTCTAGTACATTTATCATATTTAATATTGATTGATTTAAAGTTGCAGTATCTACTTTACTTTTATACATTTCTAATGAAAACTGAATTTTAGAATCAACTAACGTAGCACCTGTTTTATCTAATATAGCACCTCTTGAAGCTTCTAATACACTTTCTCTAGTTAATCTTGTATTAGACTCTTCTCTATATTCTGCTCCATGAACTATTTGAAGGTTAAATAATCTAGCAATTAATATTATCCCTAGAACATATATTAGAACTGTTAGTATATTATATCTTAAATTTATATTTGCTTTTTTAGATTTCCTTGCCAAATTTTCACCTTCTTATTTTTAAAAATATCTTGTTAAAATTTTATTTCCTTTGTACTCATTTTCTATATAATACCCTGCTTTTTGAATTAATGGATAGACAATAATCGTTATTATTAAATTATAAATTACTTCAATTGCCATTATTTTTATAAAATTGATAATCTCTACGTTTACATCAATAAAGAAATAATTTAAAATATACTTTCCAACTTCAAATATTATTGTTGACCCTAATACCATAAGCATTATTGTCATTCTACTATCTTTAGAAAAATTTTTATCAAATGCTCCTGCCATAAATCCAATTGCTCCCAGACATACTGCATAAATTCCTACTTTTGTTCCTACTGTTAAATCTAAGAATAATCCTAAAATAATACCATATATTGTTCCCATTGTTTTATTGGCAAATAGCCCAACAAATAAAACAAATATAATAAATAAGTTTGGCATTATTCCAGCTATTGTAAACCAATTAAAAAAATTAGATTGTAAAAAATAAATAATAAATAAAGTTAAAATTAATACTACGTTAATAATTAATTTTTTCAATTGATTCCACCCTTTCTTATTGATTTGTTATAACTAATACTGTATTTAATTTATTAAAATTTACAGCTGTTTCAATTATCGCATATCTGTCAGTCATATTTTGTGTGTTGTTCACTTTTTTTACTGTACCAACATGAATTCCTTTTGGATATATTCCTCCAAGCCCTGAAGTTTCTATACTATCTCCTTGTACTACGTTAGCATCTGTAGGAATATACATTGCTCTTAAAGCAGATGTTTCATCTAATGTACCTTTACATACAATGCTATCTTGTGTAGTACTCATTATACAACTAATAGAACTAGCAGTATCTACTATTGTTTGTACTTTTGAAGTATTTTCTGTAACAGAAACAATATGTCCTACTAATCCTTCGTCTCCTATTACAGTCATGTTTTCTTTAATTCCATCTTTTTTTCCAAGATTTATAACAATTGTTTTTGAATAATTGCTTATATCTTTATTTATAATATAACCTGGTACTGTTTTATACTCTCCATATTTTTCTGTTAAATTTAGATATTCTTTTAATGTTTCATTTTGTGTTTTTATATTTTCTAATTCTCTTAAAGATTGCTCTAATTGACTATTTTTATTTCTTAAATTTTCATTTTCTTGTTTTAAATTTTTAATGTCTGTAAAAAATGTTCCATTACCACTCATTTTATTTTTTAAGTAAGTTAAACCATTTTGCATAGGCATAACTAAATTACTTGCAATATTTTCAAAAAAGGTTGAATTGTTTTCTCCATTTGAAAATATAACAATTAATATTAAGATAATTATCGTTATAATAATTCCTATTACTCCACTTTTTCTATCTCTATACATTTTTTACTCCTTATTTTTATCTTCGCTTTCTGCTATTTACCAATACTGTTTTTAATCTTTCTAAGTCATCTAATGTTTTACCTGTTCCTCTTACTACGCAGTCTAAAGGCTCATCTGCCACATATACTGGCATTCCCGTTTCATTACTTAATAGCTTGTCCAAATTTTTTATTAAAGCTCCTCCACCCGCAAGGATAATTCCTTTTTCCATAATGTCTGATGCAAGTTCTGGTGGTGTTTTTTCTAATGTTAATTTTACAATATCTACTATTTTGTTTATTGATTCTTTTATTGCTTCTTCAATCTGTGTTGATGTAACTTTTATATTTCTAGGGAATCCACTTGCTAAGTCTCTTCCTCTAACATCCATGCTCATTTCTGTCATTAATGGCATTGCACATCCTATTTGTATTTTTATTTGTTCTGCTGTTGTATTGCCAATTGCTAAGTTCATCTCTCTTTTTATATAATTTACAATGTCTTCATCAAGCTCGTCTCCTGCAACTCTTAAAGAATGACTTACTACAATTCCCCCAAGTGATATAACTGCAACTTCTGTAGTTCCTCCGCCTATGTCTACTATTATATTTCCACTAGGTTCTCCTACCTCTAAAGATGCACCTATTGCTGCTGCCATAGGTTCTTCTATTAAATAAACTTCTTTTGCACCTGCTTGTATAACAGATTCTTCTACAGCTCTTTCTTCTACTTCTGTAATACCAGATGGTACTCCAACTACAACTCTTGGTTTTCCTACATTATATCTTTTTCCTACTTTTTGTATTATGTTTTTTAACATTAATTGTGTTGCTGTAAAATCAGCAATAACACCATCTTTTAATGGCCTTACTGCTTTTATTTGTTCCGGTGTTCTTCCGAAGCATGTCTTTTGCTTCGTTTCCTGTTGCTAATATATTTCCATTTTTTATATCTATAGCAACAACTGATGGTTCTTTAAGTACTATTCCTTTTCCCTTTAATGTTACTAAGATATTTGCTGTACCTAAATCTATACCTATGTCTTTTGAACCTAATCTAAAAAAATTTATTATATCTTTTCCTTTCATAATACATCCTTTCTTATTTTGAAACTAATTCAGAGAAAATGCTTTTATAATTCATATTCCCAATTACTAAATGGTCTAATAATTCTATATCAAACATTCTTGCATTTTTATACACGCTTTTAGTAAATTCTATATCTTGTTTACTTGGTGTTGAATCTCCACTAGGGTGGTTATGCACTAATATAATCTTTGGTGCTTTCATTTTTATTGGTTCTACTAATATATCTTTTATTGACAAATTAGCAAAATTACTACCACCATAAGCAATATTTTTGATTTTTAAAATCTCATTTCTATTATTTAATACCACTATTTTTGCAATTTCTCTTTTTTTATTTTTCAATTCACTCATTAAAATTTTTGCTAAATCATATGGCTCTTTAATAATGACCTTTTTATAATTAGCTGGTTTTAACATTCTTACACCTAGCTCGCATAATGCTTTTAGTTGAATAGCTTTTACCTTACCTATTCCTTTTATTTGCATAAATTCTTCTATTGTTATTTCTGTTAAAAAACTTAAATCATCTATTTTAGTATCATTTAAGTTAAGTATTTTTTGTGCTAGTTGTACTGATGTTTCTTCTTTTGTTCCGGCTTTTTATAATAATAGCTAATAGTTCTGCATTTGATAAATTTTGTTCTCCATATAATTCTAATTTTTCGTATGGTCTTTCTAATTCTGGTAATTCTTTTATTTTTATAGACAAAATATTTTCCTTCTTTCTTGTACATATTTGCCCCTATTTTGTCTTTTTATTATTTATTCCATATCTAGCTTATATATATTAAAATTTAAACTTTTTTATATATAAACACTGCTAAAACCATTCCAATAATACTTGAAATACTTATTTTAAACATCATAGCAAATGTAATCTTTAAAACACTTAAATCTAAAGTAACTGGTGTTTCTAACCCGAAACTTTGATTATATGATAGCCACCAAAGCCAATCAACTTTTGAAGCTAACTCTCCAAGTAATCCACCTACTACTAAACCTGATAAAATAAATATTAATAATATCCATATATTTTTTTCTTTAGTCGCCATCTTTTTTTACCTCCTAAAAACCGCGTTCTTTCTACGGAATTTCAACTTTATTTCACTTTTGTATTATATATGAATTTAACATTTTTTTCAAGTATAAAACTAATTTTTTACCAATTTTTTAAAATTTTACATAATATGTTTGATTTTAATTTCTAGATATGTTATAATTAGCATAAGGATTTTTCCTAAATTCGGAAAAAATTTAGGATTTGGCATTTAAGCATTGCTTATAGCTCTTTGACAATTAAAAAGGAGGGTTTTCTATGAATAAGAAAACACACAAAAAATATGTAGCTTTATTAACACTGTTAGCAATGGTTATTTGTACAATGTTTTGTACAAACACTGTTAAGGCAGACACCGAAAATTCTTGGGAGCCTTCAGATGTAGTAAAAGTAACCACATGTACGGTTAATGGTTCAGAACGGACTTTAACAACATTAAAAAATGGCAGAGTCTTTTTTCAGGTAGATAACCAAACTCCTGAATACATGTGTGACTTTAACTATATGATAGATGTTGGAATCGATAAATATAGTTCTATTTGGTACATTAGCAACTCAGATACCGCTATTTGTTGGTGGAATTATGATATAACAGGATATGAAAATCAAATTTTCAAACCCATTCGTGACGATTCTTATTCTCCTATTATTGATGTTGAGTCTTTAATTTTCGATAATGACAACCTTGTCATTGGCTACAAAACTAAGGATGGGCAATCCCATTCTACATTAACATTTGATGAGATGAAATCATATTTTCCATCTGGTGGCGATGAAGATGATGATGATCCTACGCCAACGCCTACTCCAACAGTTCCTGCAGCTACTCCTCCTGCTCCAACAGTTAGCCCTGTTGCTACTCCCCCAACCACAAGTACTCCTGCTGTTACTCCAAAAACAACCGTAACACCAAAAGTATCTGTGAAGAAGAAAGCCGGTTATAACTGTCTTTCTCTGGGAAGTAAAATTACAAGTAAGTACAAACTTACTAAGGGAAAACTCACTTGGAAAGGAAGCAGCAAGAGTAAGAAATATTCTGGAATCAAATCAGCTGCTTTTATAAAGAAGAGTGGTAACCTTGTCTTCTTAACTAAAAAAGGTAAAGTATACACCTTATCTCCTAAAGGAAAGAAAAAGTGTATCGTTAAGAAGAAGGCCAAAAAACTTATCTTAAAAAATAAGTTTGCAGTAAAGGTT
>JABLTQ010046392.1_pt1 | contig 73621 bp, 64 predicted proteins | sample 7160101 | NCBI WGS metagenome assembly JABLTQ01 (sample SAMN14651228, study PRJNA627086) | human gut metagenome | isolation source: feces | host: Homo sapiens | reverse complement strand
AGAAACTGTTTTGAATTTCTCCAAAAAGTTTTTCTTGGCTTGATGTGTTCGTTTTCGTGTGTGCTTTGGGCTATTTTTGGGTCTTTTCCGCTTCTGTTCTTCGTCAGATAGCCCGCTATCTTCCTCATCACACAAACGGAAATGCCTCAAAAACTCATCCCAAATCAGCACACGATAAATTCAAAACAGTTTCTTATTGGAAAATTTAAGCAAGCTCTAAACAGACTTTTAATAAACTTACGGGATAAAACCATACAAATATGACATCTATCAGACTAAAATTCAGGCCGTCGACCAATCCGACCAAAGAAGGCGCACTGGTGTTTCAGTTAATTCACAAACGTACGGTACGCAGAATCAGAAGCAAGTACAGAATACGCAACGACGAATGGGATAAAAAGCTCGAAGAGATCATCCTCCCTTCACCCGCCTCCGAACGCTACAGCAGACTGAAAATCATCCGTTCGAGCATAATGTACGAGCTGAAAAGACTGAAGGCGATAGCAGAAAAGCTGGACTGCTCCGGAAAGGACTACAGCCTGGAGGAAATCATACAGAAGTACATCTCGGGCACGGATACAGGCTGCAGCGTCTTCGACTTCATACGCGCGCAAGCCGCCCACAAGAAGCAGCTGGGCAAGATACGCTCCAGCGAAACGTACCAGACAACGCTCAACAGCTTCATGCGTTTCCGGGAAGGCATAGACCTGACATTCGACATGATCGACTCTGAACTGATGGAGCACTATGAGGCGGAGCTGCGCAGGCACGGACTGCTGCGCAACACCAGCTCGTTTTACATGCGCGTCCTGCGCACCAACTACAGACTGGCTGTCGAAAAAGGGCTTACACCGGACAGGCATCCCTTCAAGCACGTTTATTGCGGCATGGACAAAACCGTCAAACGAAGCATTTCGTTTGCAGAGATCAAAAAGATAAAGGAACTGGACCTGTCGAGGAAACGTGTCATGGACTTCGCAAGAGATATGTTCATCTTCAGCTTCTGCACGCGGGGAATGTCATTCATCGACATGGCATACCTTAAAAAGAACGACCTGAAGCACGGATGCCTGACCTATCGCCGCAAAAAGACAGGGCAGCTGCTGGTCATCGAATGGACCAAACAGATGCAGGACATCCTCGACAAGTACAAGCCGAACAGCACGCAGTACCTCCTCCCCATCATAACCCGGGAAGACGGAAACGAACGCAGACAATACCAGAACCAGATGAGAAAAATCAACCGGAGGCTGAAAGACATCGCAACATCCATCAAACTGCCCGTCCCCCTGTCTTTATACTACAGCCGCCACAGCTGGGCCACCATCGCCCGCTGCAAGGACATTCCCATATCCATCATCAGCGAAGGGCTCGGACACGATTCGGAAATCACCACACAAATTTACCTGGACTCCATCAAGTCCTATGAAGTAGACAAAGCCAACCGGAAAATATTGAAAGACCTATGACAAACCCATTACATTACATATAAAAAGTCCATCTCCTAAAATGAGATGGATATCGCTACAAATCCTTTGTAAAACAAACAGTTATTTCACAATAAAAAACACAATTTGCCAACAAATTGTTACATGATGTAACGAACATCTAAAAAATATACAGCAAAAAGACTGAAGATTAATTTATTTTATTACCTTTGCCTCAGAAAATCCATCTCATTTTAGAAGATGAATAAAAGGTTGTCTGATTAAATAGTACGCAAAATCCTACTATTTATGAAAGACAAAAAAGACAAAAGAGTGAAAATTTGGCGTGGGGAATTGAGAGAAGTTTTAGGATTTTTCTTGTAACTGCTTGCTATTCTGACTTTTACAATAGCTTGCAGGATTAGAGATAGTATCATTTTTTGAACTATGGAAAAGTTTACTTCTTTGCAAGAGGTTCGGTGGTTTGTGATGCGTGATCTGAAAAGAAGCAACGCCAAACTGCCTGCATACAAAATGCTCGAAGATATGAACCTTGAGATTTTCACTCCCAAAGTATGGAAACTGATCACATGCAAAGGCAAACGGACGCCTGTGAAAGTGCCGTTTATGCAAGACTTGCTGTTCGTGCATGACTCCCGCAAAATACTGGATCCCATTGTAGAAAGAATAGGTACATTGCAGTACAGGTTCCTGAGAGACGGACACGGAACTCCCATGACGGTAAGAGATGCCGACATGGAACGTTTCATCCATGCCGTGGAATCTTGCGAGAATCCGCGCTACTATATGCCGGGCGAAATCACTCCCGACATGATAGGCAAACAGGTGCGGATAATCGGAGGCGCGCTGAACGGCTATGAAGGACGCCTGCAGAAACTGCAAGGATCGCATATCAAACGGCTGTTCATCGAACTTTCCAGCCTCCTGACAGCTTCCATCGAAGTACAGCCCGAATTTATCCAACTGGTGAAATAAATATGGTCATCGCAGTAGACTTTGACGGAACGATTGTGGAACACAAGTATCCGCAGATCGGAAAAGAGATACCGTTTGCCATCGCCACGCTCAAAAAGCTTCAGGCCGAACGCCACCTGCTGATCTTATGGACAGTGCGCGAAAACGACCTGCTGGAGGAAGCGGTGGAATACTGCAGAAAACGCGGACTGGAGTTTTATGCGGTCAACGCCAATCATCCCGACGAACAGGTCAGGTCCGACCAGACTTCTCCATGCCGGAAAGTGCGAGCAGACATGTACATCGACGACTGCAACGTGGGCAAACTCCCCGACTGGGGCGCAATCTATGAAATGGTGCATAACCGCTGGAGCTTTGAGCAGTATATGGATATGGTGCATGGCAATGCTGAGAAGAAGCGCAACACTTTCTGGAAACGCCTATTCAATCAATAAACAGGTATTCTCCACCATTACTGATTGAGAAAAGAAATGTCTACAAAAACAGTAATATGATTTGTATTACCCAATTATAAAAGTAAAAGAAATTGATAACGGTACTATCATTTCATTCATATAGTTGCTGATAATTGTAAATGCATATTTCCAAAAACTGAAATTTAAAAAGCAAATGATGACTCAAAAGTCTTCCACTATAGAATTCTATCGCTATGCCTTTATGGTAGTTTTATTAGCTTGGCATGGAGGCACTAATTTTTTCCAGAACGGCTATCTGGTTGTTGAGTTCTTCTTCATTCTTTCCGGCTATTTACTAATGGAAAGTTTTTTGAGAAAACCTAAAACAGCCGTTCAGTATACCGTCGATAAGTTGAAAAGAATGTATCTAGAATATTTTGTAGCTTTATGTTTCAGCTTTCTTTATTTTGGCTTGTTGCGTAATTTGTTTTACCATACTCTTTCCATGGAGTTAATATTCAAGTTCATTTACGAAATGTTTCTTTTGCAGGATATAGGATTATTCAACAACGGCGGATTCAATCCACCTACATGGTATTTTTCTGTATTGATATGGGGAGGTGCTTTACTTTATTATTTGTTAAACAAATGGACAGAACTTAGCACACATTTGTTTATTCCAATCATAAGTTTGATCTCGTTGGCATTTTTATGTAATCAAGGGAATTCTTTGGAAGTATATAATAATTATGGAGGAATCCATCTTTCTCTGATGCGCGGAATAGCAGAAATGGGAGTTGGTATTTTACTTTGTGTCTTTGCACATAGCCAGTATAACAAGATACGTAATTCAAAATGGATAGATTACTTTGCTATCGTTGCATTTATAATGACATTCTATCTCTTTGACGCCGAAGAGAATTATGATAAATATGTATTCCTCACATTTCCCATAATTATTTTTGCTGGAATGCAGGAAAATGGATTCCTTAATACCATTTTTCACAGCAAAATATGGCTTAAATTAGGAGGGATAACATACGATATGTATCTAATTCATGCTGTACTTGGAGGGATTGCTAGAAAAGGTATGGAAAGCTTAGGAGTTAACTGGAATTTATTTATTTTCGGGGGATATGTTGTCATTGTTACTTTTGCAGCCTTTGCTTTCAAGAAAGGCTGTAAAATGCTTCAGTTAAGTTCTCACAAATAAAAATCAATGCGACAATTTAATTTTAATAAAATAAAAACAGTCATAAAACGGATTATTCCGCATTCTTTATGGCGTTATAAAAATAAGTTACAGATTCTTCATCAGCAAAGCAAAACTGCAAAAATCTGTAATGACCTCATAAAAAAATATGAGAATGGAAAATCACTGCACTTTCCCATTCGTCCTAAAAAGGATTTTGCAAATGAACATATAATTTGGCAATATTGGGGACAAGGATATGAAAATGTTCCTGAAATGGTTCGCATATGTTTAGATTCAGTGGAATATTATAAAGGGGATTTTCAATTGCTTAGACTGACAGATAATAATATTTCGGAGTATTTAGATATTCCAGCTGAGATTTATCAAAAACGTAAATACTATTTAAAGGCACATTTTGCCGATTTCCTCCGTTTGGCTTTACTGGCCACTTATGGAGGAGTATGGTTAGACGCTACCATTCTTTTAACAGGACCTCTCCCAAAACAGTACTTTAGCTACAGTTTTTTTATGTTCCAACGAGACAATAACGAAGAAAACAAAAAATATTGGAAAAATGCTTATATTGGATATTGGGGGTGGGATCCAAAGTATAAAGTACGTTCATTGAATAGCGTAATTTTCGCTCACAAGAACAACTTGGTCATAAAGATTCTATGCGACATTTTATATACGTATTGGATAAAGAAGAATATATTCCCACATTATTATTTTTTCCAGATATTATTTAATGAATTTATACGCTCGCATCCAGCATTAAATTGTCCGATAAAAAGCGATTGCTTACCCCATTATGCAATGACTATAATATCGGAAGATTATCCACGCATGTCATTTGACGATGCTTTAAAACTGTCAACTATGCATAAAATGAATTATAAGGTTCCAGAAGTCTGTATAGAACGATTAAAAAAAGAATTGAATAAAATAAAAAAAAATGACTTCACACGCTGAAAACACGAAGCGCATAGCGAAAAACACACTAATGCTCTACGTACGGATGCTATTCAGCATGTTAGTGTCGCTATACACCTCACGGGTAATGCTGAATACGCTAGGCGTAGAAGATTATGGCATATACAACGTAGTAGGTGGCTTCGTTGCAATGTTTTCCCTCATTTCCAGCTCTCTCTCAGCCTCCTCCAGCCGATTTCTGACTTTTGAATTAGGAAAGGGAAATATGGAACGACTAAAAGAAACATTTTCTACTTCCTTGCTTATTCACGTTGTACTTGCAGGAATCGTTTTTATATTGGCTGAGAGCGTTGGGGTGTGGTTTCTAAACACACGAATGACTATTCCAGCAGAACGATTATATGCCGCTAATTGGGTTTTTCAAGCATCAGTTTTCAGCTTTATATTCAATCTATTCAGTACGCCTTATAATGCATCTATCGTAGCCCATGAGCGGATGAATACTTTTGCATACATCGGCATTGTAGATGTTGTTTTACGTTTGCTAGCAGTTCTATTCATAGCTAATTCTTCATGGAAATTCGATCGATTGATTATTTATAGTTTATTGTTGTTTGCAATAGCCATATTGCTACAATGTATCTATTTATTATATTGCAAAGTAAACTTTGAAGAATGCCAATGGCGATTTTGTTTCTGCAAAGAATGCTGGAAAGAAATGAGTTCTTTTGCCGGATGGAATTTTATAGGCAGCTCATCAAGTATATTCAAAGATCAAGGCGTAAATATTTTGCTAAACCTGATTATTGGACCAGTGATTAATGCAGCACGTGGCATAGCTATTTCTGTCAATTTAGCAATTTGTGCATTTGCCAACAATTTTATGGTAGCGCTAAATCCACAAATAACCAAGTCGTATGCATCAAACGATAGAGGATATATGTTCTCATTAGTAGAACGAGGAGCACGCTTCTCTTTTTACATTGTTTTTATGCTTGCATTACCAATAATGCTAGAAACAAATTTTGTATTAACATTATGGCTGGGAAACTTTCCAAACCATACAACAAATTTTGTCAGACTAATTCTATGCCTTTCACTATGTGATATATTATCCAACACTTTGATTACGCTACAATTGGCTACAGGGAAAATTCGTAATTACCAAATAGCTGTAGGTGGATTACAACTGATGAACTTTCCATTGTCATACATCTGTTTAAAAATTGGATTACCACCAGAATCTACCTTAATGGTAGCCATATTGATCTCTTTATCAAGTTTGGCATTACGGCTTGCCTTTCTACATAATATGGTAGGACTACCCATAAAACAATACTTATGTAATGTTTGTGTCAATGTTATATTTATTGCAATTATAGCCTCAGTTTGCCCAATTTTAGTCTATTATAACATGCATGAGGGATGGTTGCGCTTTATAACTGTCAGTTTTATTAGCTTAATCAATGTTGGCGCAGTCGTTTATTTTATTGGTTGTAATAAGTCTGAACGTAAATTCATCCAAAATAAAATCTTTATCGCAAAAATGAAGTTAAGAAGATGATACAAATTGACAATAAATATCAATGTTCCGGTTGTACTGCATGTGCAAGCATCTGTACGCACAATGCTATAACGATGCAACCAGATACAATGGGGTTTTTATACCCTATTGCAGACATTGAAAAATGTGTAAATTGTGACTTATGCAATGCCGTTTGCGCATTCAATAATCATTACGACACAAGTCTGAATCTTTCACACATATCAGCATACGCGGCTAGACATAAGGATATGCATGAGATAGAAACAAGCCGGAGCGGTGCTGTTTTTATAGCTATATCTGATTGGATTTTAAAACAAGGAGGTGTTATTTATGGAGCCGGTTATACAGATCACTTTAAAGTAGTGCACAAACGAGCTACCACAAAAAGTGAAAGAAACGAGTTTAAAGGAAGTAAGTATGTACAAAGCGATTTAAATAACACATTCAAACAAATAAAACAAGATTTAAAGGCTGGTAAGATTGTCCTTTTTTCGGGGACACCTTGCCAAACTGCAGGATTAAATGCTTTTGTAGGAAAACAATTGCGCTTGAACTTATATCTTGTTGATATTGTTTGCCACGGAGTACCATCTCCATACATATGGAGAGATTATCTTATCTATCTCGAACGAAAATATAAGAACAAAATCATTAAAGTTAATTTCAGAAATAAACAATTATTTGGATGGAATGATCATAAAGAAACATTTGTCTTTTCAGATGGAAAAATGCAATGTGAGAAGAGTTTTACTTATTTATTTTACAAGCATATAATGTTTCGGAAATCTTGTTCAAACTGTCCGTTCACAAATTTTAATCGTCCGAGCGATGTAACAATCGCAGATTTTTGGGGATGGGATAAAATCGATTTTAGTCTTAATCGTGATGATAAAGGGATTTCTTTAATTTTAATCAATACAGGCAAAGGAAAAGATCTATTTGAAAAAAGCCAAAACGACATGAACTTTATAGAAGTGGAGTTGAAAAATTGCTTGCAACCCAACCTGGAGCATCCTTCAGAATTACATCCACTCAGAGATCAGTTTGAAAATGATTATAAAAAATATGGATTTCAATATATATTAAAAAAATATGGCGACAAAGGTTGGCGTTATAAAATTGAAATCCTACGCCAAAAAATCAATACAGCAAAGAAGTTAATCACACAAAAATTAATAAAATGAAAATAGGGATACTCACTTTTCATTGCGCAATAAATTATGGAGCAGTTTTGCAGGCTTTTGGCTTACAAGAATATCTAAAGGAAATGGGGCACGAAGTTTATATTATTGACTATTGCCCTGAATACCTAAAAGCAAGTTATAATATTTTTGATTGGAAATGGTCGCATGATTTCTCATTTATAACCAATGTCTATTTTCTTATTAGAAAAATAATGACCATACCTCTGCGTATCAAACGTAAATACTCTTTCATTCGCTTTTCCAATAGATTTCTTAATCTATATCCATATGAATTATGTTGTAACAAATCAAATGATTTTGATGCTTTTATAATAGGAAGCGATCAAGTCTGGAATCCCAAAATTACAAATGGTTTTGATAAAATTTATTTTGGAAAGTTCCCAGCATCTCAAGGGAAAAAAATTATTTCATATGCAGCAAGCGTAGGAAGTGTTTTAAATTTAGAAGCTTCTTTTGATAAGTTTCAAAAGCTTCTCACTTCTTTCACCTCAATAAGTGTCAGAGAAAAATCACTTGCTGAATTGATAATAAAGAATTATAAATTGCCAGTTTCTATAACTGTCGATCCCGTATTGTTATTGGGACAATCAGCTTTTACTGCAATTTCTTCTACAGAAAAGAAAAAAAAGGAACCATATGTTCTAGTCTTTCAATTGTATTACACGGAATCAGCTATTTTAGATAATGTCATAAAAAAAGTTGTTTCGAAGAAAAAACTTGCAGTATTGAAGCTTTCAGCATCATCTGAGTCTTTATTTGATAAAAATTTATTATCAGCAGAAAGTCCTCAGAATTTTTTAGATTTATTTAGGAATGCTAGTTACATAATAACGTCTTCATTTCATGGAACTATATTTGCAATACTCTTTCAGAAAGATTTTAACACAATAGGCTTTAATAAAATACAATCTGAACGTATGAATGATTTTCTTTCTTCATTAGGATTAGAACATCGCTTAATCAGCAATAATTCTCAAATTGCAACAGATACAATTAATTTCTCTGATGTAAACAAACGTTTAGAAAAGCTAAGAACCTTATCTGATAATTTTTTAACGACAGCCTTATCGTAATTTGTTTACCTAAAATGTTTTTTACAGATTATGCTTCATCCCAAAGTATCTATTATAGTTCCAATCTATAATGCAGCCAAATATTTGTCCAAATGTTTGGATACACTTCTTACTCAGACATATTATAACTATGAGATTATATTAATAGACGATGGGAGTAATGATTCCTCCTTTTTAATTTGCAAACAGTATCTAAAGAAGTCCGATAAAGTAAAATTATTTCATAAAGAAAATGGAGGCGTTAGTTCTGCTCGCAATTTAGGCATAGAAAAGGCTGAAGGGCAATGGATTACATTTGTAGACAGCGATGACTGGGTTAGCCCATTTTATTTAGAACATTTAATAGGACATATATCTGAAGGAGTAGATTTAGTATTTTCTTACGCTGTGCTGATTGGAAAAGATGGGATCTTTTTAAAAGAAAAATTTCCTTCTAAAATGATTTCTTCAGATGATTTAGAAATAGCATTCGCTGAAAATGCATTTCATGGTCATACCTCTCCATGGAGTAAATTATATAAAAAGGATTTGATTGATCAAATGCATTTAAGGTTTGACGAGCAAATGCATATAGGTGAAGATTTGTTATTCTTATATAAGTATATTTTACTATGCAATAAGATTTTCATTTCAAGTGATACAGACTATTTTTACAATTATGAGGTTGATTCATCTTTGACTAAACAAACTTATAGTCTTGAATCAGAATTATCTAGCTACTGTAATATTTTTGATATAGTTACAACTATAATATCTGTCAAACAATTTAAAAATAAAAAGGCCTTATCCAATATTAGGTGGATCAAAGGATATTATTCACGACGAATATTGAATGCATTATATCAAGATAAGCATTTAAAGCGTAAAGAGCGAATTAGGTTAATAAACCAAGTAGATATAGCTTCTTATTTAAACACATTTAATATTCCGGCTACAAAAGAAAGGCTCTTAGCATTTTTACTAAGACATCACTTGTTCCGTACGTATGATACTGTAAGATTTTTATCACACAAATATTTCAAATAATTGGCCATGAATCATGAATTTATAAGTTACAGCTATGGAAAAATTAAAATTCCCATACCCTGTAATTATGCTGATTGCCTAGAACTTGTTAAAAGCGATTGGTTTCGCTGCTATGGTACAGTACCTAGCCTTGTCAAACTATTATTAGGAATGCGACGCTTAAATATTAGTTTTTCTTTTTGGCTAAGATTTTCTACTTATAAAGGAATCTTCTATCCTTTTTGCCATAAAATTTTGAACCGATATGCCCGTAAATATGGAATTCATATCGACCCCAATACGAAGATCGGCTATGGTTTGTATTTATCCCATTGTTTTGGCATTATAATTAATCCTACAGCTGTAATAGGCAATAATGTGAATTTAAGCCAATTTACAACTATCGGAAGTAATGAAAATAATGCTGCAATTATAGGAGATAACGTATATATAGGCCCAAATGTTTGCATCGTTGAAGATGTTGAAATCGGAAAGGAAGTAACAATAGGTGCAGGTGCTGTCGTTGTAAAAAATATTCCCCCAAATGCAACAGCTGTAGGCGTTCCTACGCATATTATTTCTTATGAAAGCCCTGCACGTTTTATCAACAATAAATATTTATGTTAAAGATATGAATATTATACCTATAGCTTTTGCTTTTGACAATAATCTTTCTTTTCCCGCTTGCATATGCATTTCATCTTTATTGATGAATGCAAATCCAAACACTTTTTATGACATTTTTATCTTACATTCACAAAAGGAAGAACTGGATAAAAAATACTTGAAGAAAATACCTCAATATTATACTAATTGTAAAATTCATTACAGACAAGTAGATAACACATTTGATTTAGCTTTTGAAATAAGAGGAATTACGACACCGGCTTACTACCGATTGTTAATTCCAGAACTAATTCAGGAATATGACAAAATTATTTACTCTGATGTAGATGTAATATTTCGCAATGATTTATCAAACTTTTATTTTGAAACGGATTTGGATGATTATTATGTAGCAGGAGTAAAATCTCTTTCACATTTATATTGTGAGAAGTATTACTCAAAGAAACTTCATTTGATTCCCCAAAATATTATTTATTCAGGGAATATAATTTTTAACTCCAAGAAAATAAGAGAATGCCATTTGATTTCTCAATTTAAAGAATTAGCGAAAAATAACTACACATTTCAAGACATGGATATCTTGAATATAGCGTGTAAAGATAAGATAAAATATTTATCACCCGAGTTTTGTCTAACAACTTACATTTTAGAATCCATTATTTATCATAAAAATGCGGTGCTGAATATTTGGAAGCAAACGGACATTGATAAAGCACTACAATGCGGCGTAATTCACTATAACGGACAAAAGCCTTGGAAAGGATATTGTGTAAACTTTGATATTTGGTGGGAGTATTATCGAAAATCTCCTTTTTTCGATGAAAAATTCTACTTTGATTTTTTCTATAACAAATTAAATGAATTTGATTGCCTCTCGTTATGGAAACGTATTAAAATATTAGCACGCTATTTTATATATGGCAAAAAATAACTGATACTAAATCACAGATTGTAATTCTAGAAATATGAAAGTAGCATATTGTATATTGGGAACATTTTCTTCCGGAGGCATAGAACGCGTTTTAGTTAATAAAGCAAATGCTTTGGTTAAACGTGGAGTAGAAGTTTTTATCATAACCACCGACCAAAACGGACGGAAATCTTTTTATCCATTAGATGAAAACGTTCAATGTTATGATTTGAATATAAACTATTTATCTAGAAGAAACCGTTTTTATTGGCAGAAGGCATATCATTTTTGGAATAATATTCGACTGCATAAAAAAAGACTGGCGCATCTTTTGAAACATTTGCATGTGGACATCACTGTTTCAGTTAACGGATTTGAAACTTCTTGGCTACCTGACATACATGATGGCAGTAAAAAAATACTAGAGTTTCATGTAGCCCGTTCCACTCTCAATTTTTTACAGCGACCCGGCTTGCCTGGATTGTTTGATCGGTATCTAAATCACAAAATGTTTTCAGCCATAGATAGATACGATCGCTTCATTATATTAACGGAAGAAGATGCTAAAAATTGGAAAGAATATAAAAATGTAGAGGTAATTCCAAATGCAAAAACATTTGAATATAATTCTCCGATGGCGTTGTTGGAACAAAAGAGAGTTATATCCGTTGGCCATTATACACGTCGAAAAGGCTTTGAACGCATGATTCGAGCTTGGAGTTTGGTCCATAAAGAAATACCTGACTGGACATTACACATTATAGGGGAAGGAGAAGAAAGACAAAGGTTACAACAACAAATAGAAGAATCAGGACTACATGATTCAGTCTTTTTGAATGGAACCTCTTCTGATGTCAAGAATGAATATTTAAAATCTTCTATATTTGTGATGACTTCTTATTATGAAGGATTACCGATGGTTATTCTGGAAGCTGAATCTTTAGGAGTGCCTGTTGTTTCATTTGCTTGCCCTTCAGGTCCGCGCGATATTATCACTGATGGAGAAGATGGGTTCTTGGTTCCTAATGGTAATATAGAATTGTTGGCGGCTAAATTAATTGAGCTGATGAAAGATAAAGACAAGCGAAAAGAAATGGGACAAAAGGCATTTATTAATTCAAACCGTTTTACAGAAGAGCGAATTATGGAAAAATGGATGGATTTGTTTAATCGGTTAACAAACAAATGAAACTGAATATAAATGTATAAAATGATACCTACCTTTGTTGTAAATTTAGAGCGTACTCCCGAAAGAAAGGTTTACATGAACCGATTACTTTCTCAATTTAACTTTTTGGATGTTTCTTTTATAAAGGCGATTGATGGAAAATGTTTGTCTGAAGAGGAATTGACTAACCGTTTTGATAGAAAACTAGCATACCAAAGATATGGACGTAATCTGAATGTGGGTGAGATTGGCTGTACATTGAGCCATTATCAATGTTACCAGAAGATTTTAAGGGAAAAACTAAGTTATGTATTAATACTGGAGGACGATGTCACAATAATGAAAGAGTTGTCTATTGCAAAAGAGTTGATAGCACATATTAATACAAATGTTCCTACAATCTTATTCTTATCTGCTGATTATTGGTATTATCAATTAAAGAAGATAAATGAAAAATATTCAATAGCATCAGTCTTTGATGCTGTAGGATCGTATGCTTATTTAATAAATTATGCAGCAGTAAAACTTATATTAAAAAAGAATAAAGTTGCAGCTAATGTAGCAGACAGTTGGGCTTTGTATAAAAGACAAGGAGTCCACTTAAAAGCCATTTACCCATATTTAGTGGATGCAAATATAGAATCTTTTAACTCAACAATCAATCAATCTTGTTGGGGAGGTAAAAAAGATAACATGTCTTTAGCAAATTGCATTGATGCTTATTGGTTGGCCATAGGAAAGAAGTTGCTTCGTAAAAAGTTCGTTTCAAAAATAAGGAAATGAAAGTCTTAAAGATTAAATTTGTAGATTTCTGGGGTGATTTTAATCCGGAATTTAATTTCATAATAAAAGCATTAAAAAAACATTACAAAGTAGTTCTGACGGACTCACCTGATTATCTTTTCTTTTCTACTTTTGGATACGCCCATTTAAAATACAACTGCATAAAGATTATGTTTGTCGGTGAAAATATTGTACCGGATTTTAATCTTTGTGATTATGCAATGGGGTTTGATTTTTTAAATTTCGGAGACAGATATTTACGATTACCTCTATTCGTTGTATGTGATAATTTCAAGAATCTTCCCTTGGAAAAAGACTTTACACCAGACAGAATCTTGAATAGAAAATTTTGTAGTGTGGTCGTTTCCAATGCGAAATGGTCAAATCCCATCAGGGAACGTTTCTTTCGACTGCTTTCTGAATATAAACAAGTAGATTCTGGCGGAAAGTTATGGAATAATGTAGGAGGACCAATCCATGACAAATTAAAATTCATCAGCGGTTATAAATTTAATATAGCTTTTGAAAACAGTTCGGTGCTTGGTTATACTACTGAAAAAATCTTAGATGCCATGGTGGCCGACACACTTCCTATTTATTGGGGTAACCCTTGGATTGGAAAAGATTTTAATGAATTATCATTTGTAAACGTTAGAGAATATTCCTCTCTGGAAAAAGTCGTAGAACGAATTGTGGAATTAGATTCCAACGACAACCTCTATCTTAAAATGATGAAAGAACCTTGGATTAATAATTCAGAAATCCTCAATTGGGAAAACAGGCTTTCTGACTTTTTCTATCACATATTTGAAAAGCCCTTGGAATCTGCGCGGTATTTGGTTGATGACGGCATGCAAAAGTTATACAAACAAAACTTGAAGATTTTGGCCTTTGCAAACGAAAAGTTGAAAATATCACGTTTTATTTCTGCATATAAAAAACTGAAGGATACGATATGAAAATAAGTGTAATTGTTCCTATATACAATGTAGAATACTTCATAGCCCGTTGCACTGTTTCATTAATGGAACAGACTCTTCAAAATGTGGAATACATATTTGTCGACGACTGTTCGCCTGACAACAGCATTTCTTTATTAAAAAAAACAATTGCATCTTATCCTGATCGAATACCCAATGTTAAAATTCTTTCCCATAAATGCAATGAAGGACTTCCTACGGCAAGAAATACGGGACTTAAAGTAGCCACTGGCGATTATATCTTTCATTGCGATAGTGATGATTGGGTGGAAAAAGATATGCTGGCTCAATTATATGAAAAAGCAATAGAAAAGAATGCAGATATTGTATGGTGTGATTGGTTTTTATCATTCAACAAGAACGAACGCTACATGAAACAGCCGGATTATACTACTGCTTCCGCTTCTTTACAAGGAATGCTTTCAGGATCAATGAAATACAATGTTTGGAACAAACTCATAAAAAGAAGTCTATACGAAAAAAACGGTATTTGGTTCCCAGAAGGACATGGAATGGGAGAAGATATGACAATGATACGCTTAATGGCTTGTGCAAAACATGTAGCATATGTGCCTAAAGCATTTTACCATTATGTAAGACTAAATACAAGAGCTTTCACACAAGCCTATTCCAAAAGAAATCTTGAGGATTTGCGTTATAATGTGGAAGAAACTATTCATTTTTTAGAAAAGAGGAAAGGTAACACCCTGCAAAAGGAAATAGCCTTTTTTTTATTGAATATCAAACTGCCTTTCCTTATAACAGATAACAAAAAGATGTATCAATTGTGGAATGAATGGTACAAGGAGGCCAATGCCTATATTTTAAAAAATAAAGACTTATCATTAAGACTGCGTCTTTTGCAATATGCAGCAGCACAAAGATGTTATCTTTTAGTTTGGCTATATTACAAGGTGGTATATAAATTTATTTATGGTATAATCTATAAATAATTTCGGAATGATAAAAGCAATATTGGTAATTATCACTACGGCAATTGTCAGTTTATATTATTTTCCTTTCCCGTTAACTTTTTTGCCAGGTGTAACGGGTAAGACCATTATGGCAGTAATAGGATTGGTCATGTTTGGCTATCAACATGCTTGTAAAAAAAAGTCTGATTTTGACAGCAATATCTATGAACTTTTAATCTGGGCTATAATCATATCCATAGTAGGTTTGTTTTCCGTTGTCTATAACAATACACCTGATTACACATATGCTACCTATATTATATCTATGAGTGTTTGGCTCAGTGCTGCATATGTCGTTTGTAGCCTTATAAAAACAGTACATGGATATATTTCATTTCCACTAATATGCAATTACTTAATAATCGTTTGTGTAGGACAATGCATATTGGCTTTAATGATTGATTTTATGCCTTCAATGAAAGCTATTGCCGTAGCAATTATGGGTCCACAAGATGACATGGAGAATATGAAACGTTTATATGGCATAGGTGCTTCACTTGATACAGCGGGAATTCGCTTTTCTGTTGTACTAGTTATAATCGCTTTCGGTTTAACAAGAATTGGAGACTTTTTTAATAAAAAATACATCTGGATTTATATTATGGCTTTTCTGGTATTGGCTGTAATAGGTAACATGATGGCTCGCACAACTTCCGTTGGAGTAATTATGGGATTACTATATTTAATATATGCATCAGGGAATTCTTCTGGTGTATCACGATGGAAAATATTTTTATGGATGCTATTTCTGGTTGTAGCATTAACTCCTATTATCATATATTTTTATAATACGAATACAGCTATACATAAATATGTCCGATTTGCATTTGAAGGCTTTTTTAGTTTTTTTGAAACGGGAAAATGGGAAGTAGGCTCAAATGAGATACTGAAATCAATGTATGTGTTTCCTGAAACGCTGAAAACTTGGATTATCGGTGACGGATATTTTCTTAATCCTTCAGACATTGATTCCTATTATACTGGAAAAATTTATGGCGGTTATTATATGGGCACAGATGTGGGATATTTACGTTTTATCTTTTATTTTGGCTTAATTGGTTTAATTGCATTTTCCATATTCATTTATAAAACATATAGAATTTGTTACCAACGTTTTCCCTATATGAAAGATTTATTTTTTATGATACTTCTTATAAACTTCATCGTTTGGTTCAAGGTATCTACCGATATATTTCTTGTTTTTGCCCTCTTCCTAATGGTTGACAAAACAGACAATGAGAAGATGGAAAAGCAGACATGCAATAAAACAGTAAACATATCCCCAACATAAAAGACTAATTTTTATTTAACCTAAAAGAAACATAAAGATATAGTCAAGCAGATCTTGCACAAGAAGCATCTAGAAAAGTGAACTTTCTCTGAATTCAGAAAAGATAATTATATTGACAAGACAGAATATGCATTTTACTCTGAGATCAAAAACATATTTCTTAATAGAATTGGACATTTTTAGAGAACTACACTAAACGACTCATATCACTAACGTTATTATATGAAAATAATTTACTGCATAGCTGGCACCCGACATTCAGGAGGGATGGAACGAGTATTAGCAAACAAAGCTAATTTCTTGGCAGAATGCGGATACGACATTGTTATTGTAACAACGGATCAGTGTGGGGAATCTTCTTTTTTTCCATTGAACAACCGCATCAGATGTATTGATCTAAATATCAATTACGAGGAGAACAACGGTAAGTCTATCTGGAACAAACTGGTTCATTATCCTATTAAACAGATAAAACATAAAAGAAGACTTACGGCATTATTAAAAAAAGAGAAACCCGACATAACGATTTCCATGTACTGCAATGACGCAGAATTTTTACCGTCTATTCATGATGGGAGTAAGAAGATTCTAGAAATACATTTTTCTCGTTTCAAACGGTTACAGTATGGTCGGAAAGGTTTGTGGAAATTAGCGGACAGATTCAGAAGTCACCAAGACGCATCCATTGTAAAAAAATATGACAAATTTGTTGTTTTAACCAATGAAGACAAAAGTTATTGGGGAAATTTAAAAAATATCTGTGTTATACCCAATGCACGTACTTTTACATTTTCAAGTCTAACTCCACTAGATAATAAAGAAGTAATTGCCGTTGGAAGGTATTGCTTTCAAAAGGGATTCGACATATTGATAGATGCATGGTATATTGTGTGTAAAAAAAATGCAGACTGGATTTTACGTATCGTGGGAAACGGTGAACAACATGAAGAATTACAACGGAAAATCAATATTTATGGTATAGGAGAACGTGTCATTCTTGATAATTCAAGACCTAATATGATTTCTATTTATCAAAAGGCCTCTCTATTTGTTCTGTCTTCAAGATACGAAGGGCTTCCTATGGTTCTTCTGGAAGCACAATCCGCGGGACTTCCTGTCGTCAGTTTTACTTGTAAATGTGGACCAAAAGATTTAATTGAAGATGGCATCAGCGGTTTCCTTGTTTCTGAAGGAGATGTGATAGAGTTAGCCAACAAAATACTACGGTTAATGGAAGACAAGAAATTGCGTGAATCAATGGGAAAGGCAGCATTTATCAATTCTAGAAAATATTCCATGGAACATGTCATGCAGCAATGGATTGACCTGTTCGGAAATCTTACACAAAAATGATGAAAACAATCGTGGTTTCAGCAGTAAACTTGCGTAAAGGAGGCACATTGACTATACTTCAGAATTGTTTGAAGTTCCTTTCTGAATCTGCTTTGTCAAAAGAATACAAAATCATAGCACTTGTACATAAAAGGAAACTTGCTGACTATCCGAATATTCAATATGTGGAAATGCCGGATATTATAAAAGGATGGGGACGAAGATTATGGTGTGAATATGTTACAATGTTCCAGCTTTCAAAAACATTTGCTCCCGTATATCTTTGGCTTTCTTTACATGATACAACTCCAAGAGTACGTGCGGAACGGCAGGCTGTTTATTGTCAGACCTCTTTCCCTTTTTATAAATGGCATTGGAGAGATTTTCTTTTTGACTATAAGATCCCATTGTTTTCGATATTTACCCGTTTTGCCTATCAAATAAATGTACATAAAAATATATATATGATTGTACAACAAGAATATCTTAGACAAGGTTTCAGTAAAATGTTAGGGGTAGAAAAAAAGCATTTTATTGTAGCACCTCCCGAACTTAAGCGATATGACTTGCCTTCCTCTATAGAATGTAGAAATATTTACTATACTTTTTTATTTGCCTCTACACCTGACTGCCATAAAAATTTTGAAACGGTATGTGAGGCTGCAAGATTATTGGAGAGCGAAATGGGACAAAATAGATTTAGACTCCTATTAACAATTGATGGAACAGAAAACAAATATTCACGTTGGCTTTTCAGGAAATGGGGAAAAGTCAAATCAATTTGTTTTGAAGGATTAATGAATCGAAATAAATTGTTTGACTGTTACACTTCTGTTGACTGTCTTGTCTTTCCATCCAAGGTTGAAACTTGGGGGCTTCCTATTTCTGAATTTATGTGTACCGGAAAACCTATGCTGCTAGCTGATTTACCCTATGCACATGGAGCGGCGGCCGGCAGCAAAAAAACAGCTTTCTTTACTCCGGAAGATGCTTGTCAATTGAAAAAAATGATGAAGCGTTTAATTGAAGGGGATGAATCTGATTTACAAAACATAAAGCGGAAAAAAATAGATGCTCCAAAAGCTTTCTCATGGGAAGAACTATTTCATTATTTGATATACGAAAAGCCCTCCAATTAAAGAATTCTTTATATCACTTGAAACATTAATCTGATTTAGGGCGACATAAAAGGGCTGCTTGACGCTGCCCGCACCATCCGGAAAGCCGGAAAGCTGCACTATCAGCAGCTATGCCGCAAATACGCCTTGGAGCATTTCAACAAAGAAGACCGCTATGCGGACTATATCCGGCTTTATGACGAACTGACGGAGCGTCACTGACATGCTGCAACGGATCTAAAGCGGAGGCATACAGTCAGACGCTGCCGGGAACAACAAACAAATGAAAAACTTCTATGAAAAATAAACCGCTGAAAATACTGCAACTCGGCAAATTCTATCCGATACGCGGAGGAATAGAAAAGGTGGCATATGACTTAACTGTCGGACTGTCTGAACAGCACACTGACTGTGACATGATGTGCGCTGCCATACAAGGGGGAAACAGGATCATTCCAATAAACGAACATGCACGGATAATATGCTGCCATACATGGATGAAAGCCGCCGCAACCATGATTTCGCCGGCTATGGTCTTTATGCTGCGGAAGATGCAGCGGCAATATGACATCATCCATGTGCATCATCCCGATCCGATGGCCTGCCTGGCCTTGTTTCTGTCCGGCTACAAGGGGAGAGTCATCCTGCACTGGCATAGCGACATATTGAAGCAGCAGTTTCTGCTGAAACTGTACAAGCCGCTGCAACAATGGCTGATCAGACGTGCTGACCTGATTATAGGCACATCGCCTGTATATCTGGCCGAATCACCTTTTCTGCAGAAAGTACAGGAAAAAACGGTCTGCCTTCCGATCGGAATAGCACCCGTAAAACAGGACTTGAAAAAAACAGAAGAAATCAGAGAAAGATACAGGGGAAAAAAAATCGTGTTCTCGCTTGGGCGTTTGGTCCCTTACAAAGGCTACAGATACCTGATCAATGCAGCCAAATACTTGGATGAAAGCTATGTGATCCTGATAGGGGGAACAGGACCGCTGAAAGATGACCTGCAGAAAGAAGTCGAAGAACAGAACCTGTCGGAGAAAGTATTTCTGGTAGGACGCATCAGCGATGAAGAGCTTTCAGGATACTATGGAGCATGCGATGTGTTCTGTCTCAGCAGCATACAAAAGACTGAAGCTTTCGGCATCGTGCAGATCGAAGCCATGTCGTGCGGAAAACCGGTTATCGCCACAAACATTCCGCATTCAGGAGTGGCGTGGGTTAATGCGCACGGCATATCCGGACTGAATGTCAATCCGGAAGATGCGCACAGGCTGGCCGAAGCCATCAAAGCCGTAACGGAAGACGAAGCTGCATATAAAAGGTATTCAGAAGGTGCGGCAAGCAGATACCGGGAGCTATTCACCAAGGAAAAGATGATAAGTAAATGCTTAAATATATATTGTTATGAAAAATGAAAGTACAGATGCAATCGCAAAGACACTGGAAGCAAATGTAACGGCAGAAAGAAGTTACAATTACAGAAGCATGTCGGTTGCTGCATGTAGGGCAAAACGTGCCTTTGACATTCTGGGGAGTTTGTTGGGTATGGTGGTTTTCTCGCCTGTATACCTGACCATTTATTATCTGATCAAACGGGAAGATGGAGGCCCGGCCATATTCAAGCAGGAACGTATCGGCTATGGGGGAAAGCCGTTCATGCTCTACAAATTCCGCTCCATGACCGTACAGTCTGAATCGGACGGCAAACCGGCTTTATGCCAGAAGAACGACAAACGGCTCACCAAGATAGGAGCTTTCCTGCGTGAGCATCATCTGGACGAACTGCCTCAACTGTGGAACATACTCAAAGGGGAAATGAGTTTTGTGGGGCCGCGCCCGGAACGCAAGTTCTTTGTCGACAAAATTACGGCGATAAATCCGAACTACGAACTGCTGTACCAGCTTCGCCCCGGGGTTTTTTCTCCGGCCACGCTCTACAACGGCTATACCGATACGATGGAGAAAATGCTGGAACGGCTCAGAATGGACCTGAAATATATGAGGGAAAGGTCATTGTGGCTTGACTGCAAGATTATCTTCCTTACGGTAAGTTCCATTCTTACAGGAAAAAAATTCTAAAACAAGAAATATGGTAAAGACAAAACCCGGACTGAAACTGAGAAAAATAGGCAGCCAGTACATGATTGCGGACGCATGCGACGGAAATGTAAACATGAGCAGCGTATATAGCCTGAATCAGACGGCTGCACAGCTATGGACACAGATAGAGGAAGGAAATTCAACCCCTGAGGGACTGGCCGACTATCTGTGCGGAATATATGAAACAAACAAAGATACGGCTCTGCACGACGTGGAAAGGCAACTGGCCGAATGGAGATCTTATGGTCTGATATGCTGACCCCTCCGAAACTATGACATCCAGGGAAACAGAAAATACCGGAAAGGTACAGACGGCGTTGCTTGCGCTTCTGAAGGCCGGATTATGGGAATGCAGCCCGAACAACCTGAATCTTTTTCCTCTTTCGGCAACGGAGTGGAAGCATGTATTCAGGATGGCCGGACAGCAGACGGTTACCGGACTGACATTCCAGGGACTGCGCTGCTTGCCGGACAATCTGCTTCCTCCCCAAACATTGCTGCTGCAATGGACCGCCGAAACGGATGCCATCGAACGGAGAAACAAAAAAATGAACGCTGCATTGCAGGCTCTCTGCTCCTCCTTCCAGGAAAAAGGACTGAATCCGATCCTCCTGAAAGGACAAGGCATAGCCCGGCTTTACGAAAATCCGCTGCTCAGGGAATGCGGCGACATCGATCTTTATTTTCAAAGCGCACACGACAGGGAGGCCGCACTGCAACATATAAGGCAAATGCGCATACAGATAAAGGAAGAACCCGACGGCAGTGCATTCTATGTGTGGCAAGGAGTGAAGGTGGAACATCACCAACGGCTGTTTGATCTGTACAATCCATTCCAGCAGCATGCCATCGGCCTGCTGATACGTCAGAAAGGATTTCAAGAAACAGGATCGGCACCTTACCGGCTTCCCTCCCCTTTCCTCAACCTGCTACTGCTGAACCTGCACATCCTGAAACATGCTCTCGGACGAGGCATCGGCCTGCGCCAGTTTTGCGACATGGCACGTGCCTGCTACAAACTGCATGGGGATATCAACCGGGAAGAAATGAAAACAGTATGCCGGAAACTGGGGCTCGGACAATGGAATCCGCTGCTGCATGCTTTTCTGACAGACTGCCTCGGACTGCCTGCCGAATGTCTTCCATATCCCGAAGTCGCATCTACAGCGCAGCCTCTTTCCGACATTGTATGGAGGGGGGGGAACTTCGGACAGCATAACCCGCTATACAGCAACACGGAAGGAAAGGCACGCAAATGGGAAACAGCCCGCTCGTTCGGACGCAACGTAGGCTTTGCTTTCCGCTATGCGCCGGCAGAAGCCTTCTGGATTTTCACCAGCCTGATAAAAGGACAGTTCAGGTAAAGGAGGCAGAGAGATTAGAGTTTAAATTTTCCGATTAAGTATTTTTATGCCTATCAATTGCACTACATATCATTTCCGCATAGCAGACTTTCTGTTCTCGGTACAGTTGCCTGAAGCATCAGACATCGAAAAGCTGCTTCCTTCTTTCCAGCCTTTCCGGGAAACAGAAAATACGGACGGACAGATTCTTTTCAACTTTTCGGCACTGCCAGACGGCATTTCGCAGGAAGAAAGTTCGGACAAGCTGCTGGAGGAAACCGATAATGACATGGGGCATCTGAGCTTATACGCTTCAAGCTCAGGCTACCGCGTTGATGTTTCAAACAACGGCTATACCCATCGGCTACAGGCATCCCCAGACTTTTCGTCCGTCAGAGCTTCTGTCCTGTGGAGCGACAAATACGTGGGAAACATACTGTCTTCCATGATCCGCATCGCCTATGCGCAATCCATACTGCCCTATGAAGCTGTATCCATTCATGCCGCAACGGTTTCCCACGAGGGCAAAGCTTATCTTTTCATGGGAAAAAGCGGAACAGGCAAAAGCACCCATGCCAGTCTGTGGACCGCCTGCATACCGGGTGCTGAACTGTTGAACGATGACAATCCTACCGTCCGCATCGTGAACGACAGAGCATATGCCTACGGCACACCCTGGAGCGGAAAGACGCCCTGCTATAAAAACGCCTCCTATCCCATAGAAGGGATGGTACGGCTGGTCCAGGCACCCGAAAACCGTTTCATCCTGAAGGAAGGAACAAAAGCATTTGCCATCCTTTATCCGGGATGCTCAGTGATATCGCAGGATGTCCGCCTGCGCAACTGCCTGTACGACACACTGGCACGGCTGTCCGGAATGACAACCGTCGGTGCGCTGGAGTGCAGGCCCGACAAAGAAGCGGCGCTTCTGTGCTTTCAGAATCTGAATCGCTTGTCAACTCCAAATGAAATAAGTATAATCCATTAAATTTATAACACACAACAATGAACAAACAATTTTTATGGGCAAGTCTGATTGCCGTACTGTTGCTGACATCCTGTGCTTCACGAAAGAATTTCGTCTACCTGCAGGATATGCAGCTGGGGGAAAAATACCCCATAGAAACCAGCTATGAAGCTGTTATCCACAAAGACGACCGGCTGAACATCACAGTAAGCAACAAAAATCCGGAACTTGCCATTCCGTTCAACGTCTCGGGAGGAAACTTCAAGGTCGGAGCCGACGGAAATGTAACGGCAGACAACTCAACCCGAACAAACGAGAACGGATACCGCGTGGACGCGTCAGGAAACATCGACTTTCCCATTCTCGGCAAGTTGTACGTAGAGGGCTTGACTGTAAGCCAGGTGAAAGAACTGATCAAGAAGCGGATCGAGGAGGGAAACTACATGAACGACCCGCTCATCTCGATCGAGTTCCTCAACTTCAAGTACACCATGCTGGGAGCTGTTGCAAATAACGGCACCTTCACCACAAACGGTGACCGGATAACGATTCTGGAAGCCATAGCCAAAGCGGGTGACCTGAGCGCGAAAGCGAAGGTAGACCGGGTAGCCGTCATCCGGGAAGTGAACGGCGAACGCGAAATGCACATGCTCGACCTGCGTAGCACAGACGTGTTCGACTCGCCCTGCTTCTACCTGCAGCAGAACGACATCGTATATGTAGAACCCAAATACCGCAAGAAAGACAACGAAGACCGCGGCTGGCAATTCGCAACAACCCTACTGTCTGTCGCAAGTGTCATATGTTCAATCTTATGGCTCACCAAATAACCATTCTATAAAAAAACTATGCAGACTAATACTCCGACAAACAAGAACGACCAGAGCATAAACCTAATGGATCTGCTCGTTTATTTCGCATCCAAGTGGAAATGGTTCCTCATTTCGATACTGGTATGCGGAGGCATAGCATGGTACTGCTATGCCAGTGCGCCGCTGGTCTATTTCCGGTCGGCAACCGTTATCATCAAAGATCCGTCCAACAAGACTTCCACTACGGGACTGGACCGCTTCGACAACATCATCAACAAAGTAAACGTAGCGAACGAAATTCTTCAGTTCCGCTCGAAGAAACTGGTGCGCGAAGTGGTAAAGCGGATACACGCCGATATCAGCTACCTGAAGGAAGACGGACTGCGCACCAACGAGCTGTATACACAGTCGCCCGTACTGGTCAATTTCCCGGATGCTTTGCCCGAACAGCATTTTGCCTTTACGCTGACGCTGAAGGACAACAAGACAGTGGAGCTTTCGGACTTTACAGGCATCAGTGCCAAACCGAACTATACCATCAGCCTGAACGACACGACGGAACTGGCCGAAGGCATGCGCATCGTGGCCACATCCACCAACTTCTATACCGATTCATGGAAAGACGCTTCGATCCGCATCGTAAAGCGTCCGGTGGAGTCTATGGTAAACTATTACAAGGGGGCGATCGGAATCCGTCAGGAAGAAGAAGAATCTTCTATCCTTACTCTCTCGCTGAAGGACAGTTCGCCGGCACGCGCGGAAGACATGCTGAACACGCTTATCAACGTGTATAACGAAGAGGCGGTGAAAGACAAGAACCAGGTGGCGGTGAATACGGCCAACTTCATCAACGAACGCCTCATCATCATCGAAAGCGAACTGGGAAGCGTAGAATCGGATCTGGAATCGTTCAAGCAGAGAAACCAGATTATCGATATCGCTTCGTCGGCAGGCATGTACATGTCTGAATCGCAGAAGTACAACACCGACGCACTGGAACTGGAAACGCAGCTCAGACTGGCAAACTTCATCAAGGAATACCTGACAGACCCGACCAAGGAAACCGACCTGATTCCATCGAACACCGGTATCAGCGACATGAATATCGAAAACCAGATCAATCTGTACAACACGGCCAAACTGAAGCGCGACCGGCTGATAGACGACAGCAGCGAGAACAATCCGGTTGTGAAAGAGCTGAACAACACGCTCAGAGCCATGAAACAGAATATCATACGCGCCGTTGACAACATGATTGTCAGCCTGAACGTAAAGCGGAACGATGCGCAGAACCGGGAAATGAGGGCACAGGACCGCGTAACGGCAATCCCGACCAAAGAACGCCAGATGCTGTCGATCGAACGCCAGCAGAAGATCAAGGAAGCGCTTTACCTGTATCTGCTGAACAAACGTGAGGAAAACGCGCTCTCGCAGGCGATGGCGGACAACAATGCCCGGGTAATCGACGGAGCGGAAGGAAGCGATTCGCCCATCTCACCCCAGCGGAACCGCATTCTGCTGCTCGGAATACTTATCGGAATCGCCCTTCCGGCTGTGGGATGCCTGCTGGTACTCTTCATGGACACACGTGTACGCAGCCGCAAGGAGGTGGAAAAAGCGCTGAACGTGCCGTTCCTCGGAGAGATTCCTTTCGACAAGGAAAAATCGAAAGGACACCAGAATGGAAGAATCGCAAGCATAGCGGACGAAGACGGCATGGTGTCTGAAGCCTTCCGCATCCTGCGCACCAACATCTCGTTCATGTCGCACAAAGACAAGCCCATACAGGTGATCACATTTACATCGTTCAGCGAAGGTGCCGGAAAGACCTTCATCTCGCAGAACCTTGCCACCAGCCTTTCTTATACAAAGAAACGGATCGCCATGGTAGACCTCGACATCCGCAAAGGTACGCTGAGCCACCGCTTCGGAAGCCGTCAAAACGGCGTTACAAACTACTTGTCCGACTCTTCGGTCACCGTAGATGACATCATCCAGAAGCACGAATACTTCGATGTCATTCCGTCCGGACCCTCGGCTCCCAACCCGGCCGAACTGCTGATGGACAGCCGACTGGACGAACTGATTGCCGAACTGCGCAAACGTTACGACTATATCATTGCCGACAACGTGCCTGTGGGCATCATCGCCGATGCCAGCATCGCCAACCGTATAGCGGACCTCACCGTGTTTGTGGCGCGCGCCGGACGTCTGGACCGCCGCCAGCTCCCTGACATCGAAGACCTCTACGAAGGAAAGAAGCTGCGTAACATGGCGCTCGTTCTCAACGGAGTGGATCCGAAACGCCGGGGATACGGATACGGCTACGGATATGGTTACGGTTACGGTTACGGACATGGATACGGCTACGGGCATTCGAAGAAAAAGAAATGACGCTCTGCCGGTACAATTGCATAATCCGGCATGGACTCCTTTTGCCCACAAACCTGCATTTCCTAGGGTATCAGAGCGCGAAATTTGTCTTTTTTGGCATTTTTTACCACCCGAAGAGCAAATTCTTCGCAAAAATTATCCGTCATATCATAAATATACGTAACTTTAGCCGCTAAGGATGTAGCGGAATCGTTAAAATGTTGTTTCAAGCATCACAACTTTTGATACTTTACCGCTATTATTCCATTTAGGGGGACAAATCAACATTATACAGAACTCACGTAATTAAAAAAATTAAAAGGGAACAGCGAATGAACGGAAAAAGCAAATGAAAAACATTGCTGGCTTGGTGGCCGGCGGCTGCCTCCAGCGCATTCAAGAGATTCAAATTCAAACCAATAAACTAAAAAAGAAAGGAAAACTATGAAGAAAGAGTACATTGCTCCACTCACCGAGAGAACGGAGGTGGAACTGGAGCAGGGGTTTATGGCTGCTTCAGTGGTCGACAAAGAAGAACCTAACAGTGACGTCACTGCAGGAAGCCAGCAAATTGGTGGAAATTTTGATTTCACAGACAAAGATCAAAATATCTGGGGAACATCATCAAATAATTAAAAAGAAAGGAGTAACTGATATGAAACTGAAACACTATTTAGGCGTGCCGTTTATGGGCACGGTGGCACTTCTTGCTTTCACCGGATGTTCCGACGAGCTGGAAAGTGGAAAAAACAATATACCGCAAGGCAACGGAATCGTGTTTGGTGCAAGCGCACAATATGCCGGTCCGATAACGCGTGTTGCATACGGTGACTATGTCTTTACGGAAGGACACGAAGGTGAGTTCGGTTTTCGTGAAAGGCAAGATATCACGTGGGAATCTACTGATCAGGTATCAATTTATTCTCCCACTTCGCCCAACCAGCAGCAAGTAGATTACGGCATTCAGGATAATACTGAAAATACAGATGCAAGCGAAGCCTATCTTGCCGCTATCAACGGACAAGACGGACTGCAGTGGGACAGAACGAGCGAAACGCAAGACTTTTATGCTGTCTATCCTTCGAAAGCAAGCATCACGAACACTCAGATACAAAATCTCGTGAGCTTCGAAGACGGCGTGCTTACAGGATACGTGCCCATCAATCAGGAACACACCATCACCAAAAGCGGCAATACATGGACAGCCAAGCCAAATATGAACTGGCTCTACATGGCAGCGATAAACAAAGGCTATAAAGTGCCGGCTCCTGATGCAGAACAAGACGGCATTTCACTTGATTTTGTACCGCTGGTAACCACGCTCGAAATCACTTTTGTAGGTCCCACCGAACAGCCGATAGCCTCGTTCAACGTCGAATCAAACAGCGAACCTGTTACAGGGCAGTTCCGTTGCGATCTGAAACAGGGAAGCACTACTACAGCCGGAAATTTCAAGAATGTACCAGACTGTGAATCGCTTCAGCAGCATACTACCAACACTTATGCAACGGTCAGCACGTATTGGAATGAACCCAGTGAATCCGAGGACGGAACTACTGTTTATACACGTAAACCTTTAACTCTTGCCGCAGGTGAAGAAATCACATTCAACGTGTTCCTTCTGCCTAACCAAGACTTGGACAACGTAACCATTCGTGTAGCAGGATTCAATACAAGTAGCCGCACTCTGTCGCTGAAATCTCGGGATGTTGTGCTCAAGCCTCACCAGAAGACTTGTATCAGGGTTCAGGCTCCGAAAATTAATGCCGGCGAAACCAACGAATGGATTTCTGGACTTAATAATAACGTGCTGGTTTCACAGCTTTCAATCCCTGGAACGGCAAATTCGTTCTCGTACATGTATGGTGGAACAAATTCGCATATCTACCAAGCGCAGACAAAAAATATTGATGCACAATGGAATGCAGGTATCCGTTGCTTTGAACTGGTTTGCTCAGAAAAATATGACAATTATAATAATAATGACAGGTCACCAAACGTTACAAATTTAGCCGACGCAAACTTGGGATGCAATCGAACAAATATCGGCATGACCTTTGGCGATGCGGTGGAAGCGATATGGAATAAAGTTAACGGTACTGGAGAATTTGCTATAATTATACCGACTTATGAGTCAGGGACAGGACATCCTGGGGACCATAACGGAGTAATAAGTTTTGCAAATGCCCTTAATACTTTCTATAATAGTCGTAACTATCAATACCAAACTTACAGTTCCACCCTTACGGTAGGTGAGGCAAGAGGACATTTGCTTTTCATTGCGCGCATCACGAGTGAAGAGGATGAAAACCCTGAAGATTATATGCCTGAACCTGCTAAAGGAATTTTTGTTGACCAATGGGGTTCGCTGAAAGATAATTGGGCACGCCGTGGTTACACAATAAGCGGTACGGTTGTGAACAACTGGGGTACGTCAACTACAGACTATAATTCAATGGAAAGCTATATGCTTTATAGAGGTGACAAAGTTCCAACCAATTTCCCAACAAGAGTTGATGCCAACACCAACTTCCTACATTCCAGTACACGACATGACGGCACAAAAGGAACAGCTTACATTCAGGATTGGATGCGAGTAGTGCCTGGTTCCGGTGTTATAAATGATCTGCGAGGTGCAGGTGGTTATACGTTGCAAGATGGCGGTTGGCGTAGGGAGGATTACAATGTTTACTGGAACGAGTCATTGACAGAAAAGCAAGATGACATTTGGAATACATTTACCCGCTCTATCCAGCAGAACAGCACAGACAATCCTGACGCATTCTATATCAACTCGCTCGACGGATACTTTGTAGATCAAAACATCCGCGAAAGTTTCACTCCGTATGTAGCCAGTGGAACTTGGGGCGTAGGGTTGTCTAGCGGTGGAACTGGTGGTAACATCGGAGCGTGGGCTACCCATATCAACAACTACTTCTATAACAAAATTCTGGAATTTGGCGAAGACAACATCTACGGCCCGATGAACATCATACTGATGGACCGTGTGTATGCTGATGACCCCAGCAGCTATCTGCCGTCTGTTATCGTCAACAACAACTACCGTTTCCCGTTGCGTACAGCCGATGGAGGAACTACTCAAAACAGATCCTCAGACGCTTCTTACGCATCCGGTGGCAGCGTTTGGAAATAATTTTGGTCTTATGCAGTGAAGGTGTGCCTGACGGCACACCCTCATTGTAATCCAGTTGATTGCAGATTATGCAAACACATGCAGCGATATTGCAAGCAGCATAGTCTGTGATGGAGAGAAGATGCCGGAAAAAGACTGCAAAATCATTCATTTTAGAAAAAACGATCAAGACACAAATAGAATGAAACTGATTCTCAAAGCTTGCTGTATCGGACTGCTGGGAACGATGGCCTCCTGCACTGACACGGATGAAAAACAGATGCTGCAACAGAGCAGCGAAATACATCTGACAGGTACAGCCGACGGATTTACATCGCTTCAACAGTCACGTACACAAGTAGGTGACATGACAGAAAATGGAGTGGTACTGATAGAATGGAGTGCAAACGACAAGATCGGAGTGTTCGGTGACAATGCCGTAAACCTCCTGTTTACAGGAAACAACACCGAAGCAGCCGCAGAAGCGACTTTCTCTGGAACAGCCGAAGCGAATGCAATACCCCGATACGCTTATTATCCTTATGTGGAAGGACTGACTGACCTGCATTCCATCCCGGTAACGATCTCTGCCGAACAGACATATGCTGACGAAAGTTCTATTGCGCGATATGACATAAAGGCTTCACAAAGCATTACAGACGAAGAAGACGGCTACAAAGTGCGCATGCGCCAAATGGCCGCTCTTGTCCGCTTTGAAATTGACCTGAATGGAGTGGGCGAACTGACAGGTGACGAACTGATGCTCCGTGCCGAACTGCAAACCGGCGCTCCGGTATCAGGCAATTTTACCTATGACCTGGCAAATCCGGAAAACGGACTCACCGCAGAAGGCACACCCGGAAATTCACTCAACCTGACATTTGCCAACCAACCGCCGATTACTGAAACTGTAGTGGCCTACGCCATAATGGCTCCAGGGGAGCAAGAGGGAACAACATGGACCTGCACATTCCATACCGACCGACACAAGGTGACTTTCACAACCCAAGCTCTATGCAATCTCGAAGCCGGCAAATATTACACGTTGCCGCTCAATGCACAAGTGCTGGAAAATAACCAAGCGGAAATCACTGAGATAACCGAAGAAGAAGAAACAGCAAACTGCTATATCGTAACAGAAACGGGACGTCATGACTTTCTGGCAACTGTCATTGGCAACGGACAGAAAGGAATCATCCCCAATGCGGGTTTCCATACAGAATCGGCATATATCAATCCGCAGTCGGCAAAACTTTTGTGGAGCGATGTAGAAAACTTTGTTTCCGATGTTTCTCTGGAAAACGGACGCGTCTACTACAACGTAAACAGCCTTTCCGGCAATGCAGTTATAGCTGTATATGACGAACCCGACCAACAGGGAAATATCTTGTGGAGTTGGCATATTTGGGGAACAGGCGGAGAAACGCCCGCTGACGAAGAGTATACCAACAGGGTGGGAACACAACTGACAGTAATGGACCGCAACATCGGTGCCCATAACAAAACCTCTGTCAACGCAATGCTTTATCAGTGGGGACGCAAAGATCCGTTTCCCAATTCGCTGACCTACTATGCAGACGGTGCAGTGCAAGATATCGAAACGTCATTTCCTGTATATGTTTCACAGACAGGTACGATTGAAGAATCCGTCCGCCATCCAGACCAGATGATGAAGTATCAGGACAATACCCATCAGGACTGGCTTGCCGAATCGAACAACTACCTTTGGGGAGATACAAACGACTGGCAACCCGGATGGCCGGACTATCTGAGCAACTCTGAATGTGTGGCAGAATGGACAGACGTGAAGACCATCTACGACCCGTCACCTGTAGGATACCGTGTACCCAACAAGTTTACATGGACCTATTTCGTATCAAGAAGCAATGGTGATACTTCCGGCATATCCGGAGTAACCAACAGGCTGGACTATATCAACTATGTAAGATATGACAACGGCTATTACTTCAAGAAAAATGAAAGCGACACGGAAGGAGCGTATTACCCGCCCATTTCCAAACGCTATGGTACGGATGGCACCATGATAGCAGCGGGACAAGGAGGCGAACTGATGCTTGGCGTTAGCGGTTTCTACTGGTCGGCCACCCCGTATGGAATAGGAAATACAGACGTACTGTATTCGGCCTATTTTCACTTCGGAAGATATACAGAGCAAAGCGGTACCACAGGTTACAGTTCAGGCAATGGTGTTGCAGTCTGCGATTTCATATCAAGCCGCCGCGACGCACACGGCATTCGTTGCGTGAGAGAAAACTGATTGATTTTATAAACAAAAAATAAACGACATGAAACAGAAAACATTCATCGCAGCTTTAGCCTTGGCGGCTGCGTGTCCGGTTTTCGCACAAACCGGAGAAAACGCTGAAACCACAGAAACCGTGGAATACAGCAGCGACAAGTATAAAGTAGAAACAAACCGTTTCTGGAGCAACTGGTTCATCAGCGTGGGCGCAGGTCCGCAAATGCTGTTCAGCGACCACGACAAGCAGATGAAGTTTGGCAAGCGTATCTCACCCGCACTGGACATTGCCATAGGCAAATGGTTCACACCGGGCATCGGTGTACGCTTCATGTACAGCGGACTTTCGCTTGACGGAGCGACACAGAACGGGGCGCACTCTGACGGCACTCCCATCAGCGGCAAACCCTGGAACGGCTACTGGCTGACCAACCAGGATATCAATTTCTACCACTTCCACTTCGATGCCATGTTCAACTTCTCCAACCTGTTCTGCGGGTATAACGAGAAGCGTATCTGGAACTGCATCCCCTACGGTGGTCTGGGTGTAATCAAGGCGACAGACTCTCCTACCCATACGGACATTGCCGCAAACTTCGGTATCCTGAACACATTCCGCCTCAGCTCGGCATGGGACATCAACCTCGACATCCGCGGTACCATAATGAGCGACGACTTTGACGGAGAAACCGGAGAGCGTGGCGGAGAAGGTCTGCTGGCAGCAACCGTAGGCTTCACCTACAAAATCAAGCCGAGAGGATGGGAACGCAGCAAGACGATTACACGCACTGCCTATAACAACGACGAGCTCAACGCCATGCGCGAGAAACTTAACCGCATGAACGACGAGAACGCCCGCCTGAGAGAGCAGCTTGCCGAAAAGCCTGAAACAGTCACCAAGCAGATCGCATCTTCCAACCTGATCACATTCCGGATCGGAAAGAGCGACCTCTCGAACGAAGCCCGCGTCAACCTCGGCATGCTGGCTGAAGTCATCAAGAAGGGAGATCCCTCTACCGTTTACACAATCACCGGATATGCTGATGCCGGTACCGGAAGCAAGAAGCTCAACGAACGTCTGAGTAAGGCACGTGCGGAAGCCGTATACAACTGCCTTGTTGAAGAGTTCGGTGTGAACAAATCGCAGCTCAAGGTTGACTATAAGGGCGGTGTAGAAAATATGTTCTACGACGATCCTCGCATGAGCCGTGCGGTAATCACAAAGAGCAACTGATCGGAATAACCGCATTCTTTAGAAGAACGCAAAAGCGTTAAGACACGGAGCATTGAAAGAGTCCGGAGTTCACGGAGCACACAAAAGCTTCGCGCGCTCCGACTCCTTCAAAAATACGTTTCCGCGACTTTGCGTTTTTGCGTTCGTTTTTTTATAGATTCTTTCGCTTCGACTATGCTTACAGACAAACTCTTGCTGAACAACGACCAATTCTTCACGGAAGTGGCACGCATGCTTGCCGGAGGAAACTCCGTAACCTTGCGGGCCAAAGGAAACAGCATGTATCCGTTCATCGTAGACGGACGTGACAGCGTCATATTGCAGACCTACAGGAAAACAGCCGCCGTAGGAGATATCGTACTGGCCCATTTGCCGGAAAAAGGATTCGTGCTCCACCGCATTTACAAGAATGACGGAAATGAATTCGTGCTGATGGGCGACGGCAATCTTCACACAACCGAACGCTGCAGCAAGAACGACATCGTGGGGAAAGTTGTCAAGATCATACGGAACGGAAGATACATAGACTGTTCCTCTTCCATCGAACGGTATAAGGCCACACTTTGGAGAAAAATGCTGCCCACACGCCGCTACCTGCTGTTCGCATGCAGATGGTGGGTGAAAAGAAATGAACGATGAACAACCTGAAATGGCTATGGAAAATATCGGACGGATTCCGTCCGGCTATCGCATGCAGCGCACTGACAGGTACGCTGCATGTTTGTGTTTCACTTGCATTCGTGTATGTGTGCAAGCACCTCATTGACATCGCAACGGGAATATCGGATGACAGGCTCGGCTCTTATATAGGCTGGCTGGCATCATGCCTGGTCATGCAGCTGCTGCTCTCGGCAGCAAGAAGCCGCCTGACCGCACAGACAGAAATACGGCTGAGAAACGAGCTGCGGAGAAAACTGTTTGTCCACCTGATGGACAGCCGATGGAACGGACAGGAAACATACCACAGCGGTGATGTGCTGAACCGGCTGGAAGAAGACGTGAGCACAATCACCAACGCACTGTGCAGCACAGTTCCCGCCGTCTTCATCACTGTCGTCCAATTCGGAGGAGCCTTGTTTTTCCTCTCCAGACTGGACGTACGCCTTGCCGGAATACTCCTATTCATCATGCCGGTCGCTTTGCTGTTCAGCAAGGGCTACGTACGGAAAATGCGCCGGATGACACGCGAAATACGTGAAACGGACAGCCACATACAAAGCCATCTGCAGGAAAACCTGCAACACCGCATACTGATACGCACGCTGGAATATACGGAAAAGACAATCGACAAGTTTGCAAACATACAGTTCCTATTGCAGGACAGGATTGTCCGCCGCACAAACTTTTCCATTTTCTCACGCTCAATGATACAGATCGGATTCATGAGCGGCTATGCAACCGCTTTCCTGTGGGGAATATTCGGACTGCAGGATGGAACGGTTACATTCGGCATGATGGCCGCCTTTCTGCAGCTGGTGGCACAGATACAACGCCCGATGGTGGACATGAGCCGGCAAATCCCCACGTTCATACGCGTCTTTACTTCCATCGACCGGCTGAAAGAACTGGAAGCACTCCCCTCAGAAGAGTCAAGCCCGTCCCTCCGTATGGAAGGCCCCTTGGGAATACGCGTCAATCATCTCCATTTTTCATATCCCGGAAGCAACCGAAACGTTCTGGACAATTTCTCGCACGACTTCAAGCCCGGAAGCCTCACCGCCGTTGTGGGTGAAACCGGCGCAGGAAAAAGCACCCTCATCCGACTGATGCTGGCACTGCTCCAGCCCGACGAAGGCGAAATAGCATTCTATAACAGCAAAGAAACAGTAAAGAGCTCCCCTCACACCCGCTGCAACCTCTCTTATATACCGCAAGGAAATACCCTGCTGAGCGGAACAATCAGAAGCAATCTTCTGATGGGCAGACCGCAAGCAACCGACCAAGAGCTCTACAACGCACTGTATCTTGCCGCAGCCGATTTCGTAACGGCCCTGCCAGACGGCCTTGACACACCGTGCGGAGAAGGCGGAGCAGGACTTAGCGAAGGACAAGCGCAACGCATAGCCATCGCACGCGGCCTGCTGCGACCCGGAAACATCCTGCTGATGGACGAGCCGACCTCCTCCCTTGACAAGGAAACGGAAGAAACGTTGCTGAAGCGTCTGTCCGGACAGGTAAAAGGAAAAACCCTCATTATGATTACACACAGGGAAACAATCGCCGGACTGTGCAAGGAAGTCGTAAGGATGACAAAAAACACGCCGGCAAAACAGGAGAGCATTTCACAAGGTTCAGTACATGACTGAAGTGCAGGGAAGTTCTACCTCACCAAAAAGCAGCATGGCATTGAACAGGCAGATTTTCCGGTATTCCGGAAGAGCAGACACCGCTATGTCACGCTCGGCGATCACACCATCCCGCAACAGTTCTTCACGCCTGGTTCCCTTGAGCAAGGGATGTGCCGGCGTATGCCATTCACTTCCGTTCCATAGAGCGATATTGGCAATGGAAGTGTCCGTAAGCAGTCCGTTGCGCACAATCAGCACATCATCAGCGTTTCCTCTTTGCGAGAACAGGAGATCAAGTCCGGTACGGTCGGCATACTTGAACGAATAGTCAACGCCGCCGCACGGAACGAGCCGCAGACTATGCACCGGACGGATACGGTAAGGAAAATATTCCACCCGTTCAATCTCCCGGCCATACACAATCCGGCACCGTGTCCTGCTGCTATAAAGAGCAGGACGAATCACATCTTCCAGCCGAAGCGGAGGCATGTTTCCCCACACCGCACGGCGAGTGGCATTCATCCGCTCATCATGCAGCGGCATATTCCAGGCTGTCCGCCCTTCAATCCGAACCGTTTCAATAAATCGGCACATACACTTTTCTTTTCATTTCTTCATATTCATCACGCACATCGCTCAGAAAGGTTATACCTCCCCCACTCTTGAAGACCAGCTTCCCTCCCGCTTCCTGCTCCAGAAAACGGATCATCACGGCACTGTCCAGGTCTTTCCCGTCAAAATAACCCATTACACCCGTATAGAATCCCCGGGAATAGTTTTCGGCTTCCCGAATGATATCCACCGTTTTTTTCTTGGGAGCACCGGTAACGGAACCGGCAGGAAGCAAACGGAAAAACAGTTCTCCCAGCCTCCGGGCGTAATCGAGAGGCAGGCGGCCCCGTATCTCAGAACTCATCTGGAGCAGCCGCCCGTCATGCGTGTCCACTTCATCCAGATAGCGGTAGCGCATCACCGTAACCTCATCCGCTATCTGGCTCAGATCATTGCGTATCAGATCGGTGATTGTGGCATGTTCAGCCGTTTCCTTTTCATCGGAAAGCAATCGCAGCCCGGCATCAGGCACAGACGCGTCAATCGTTCCCTTCATGGGATGAGAACTGATAAATCCGTCCTGTATGCGGACAAAAATCTCAGGCGAGAAGACCACAAACCGGTCTTTCAGCCACAACTTATAAAGCGCCTCCGCACGGACAAATATACGGAACAGAGAGAGATCCGTTTCCACCGGAGTAGCGCATGTCAGGTTAATGAGAAACGTATTCCCTTCCCAGATATTCCTCCGGACAATGTCAAAAGAATGGCTGTAGTCCTCAAAACTTTCCGGAAAACTTTTCCATAAGAAAGGTTCCTTCAGACGCGGCATTTTCCCGGCCCAGTTTCCGGCCCGGGGAAATAAAAACAAAAGCTCATCCTCCGGAATATCTTCGGGACGCTCCACCAGGCATTGTTCCATGTCAAAATCAATCATGAAGAAAAAGGGAGTTCCTTCCCCTCCCCATCTGTCCATTCTCCGCACAGCTTCTTCCTTATCAACAAACACAAGTTTTCCCATTTTCATCCACATTCTGGTTCATCTTCTGAAACCGCCTTTCCAACAGGCTGAAACAGAAAAATTGGGGCAAAATTAATGAAAAGAAAAGAATAAGCAAATACCTATTTTAAGGTATTGGCATTGTCGCGGCAGATAGCTAATTTTGCACCGTTATTTTTTTTACGGCAAAAGCATACAGACAAATCGATTATGACTGACAACGGAACAAAAGACTGCAAACCCGCTTCCGCCAAACGTTACTGGTGGAAAGCTATCGCCTCATTTCTGACGGTTCTTTTTACCATGCCCTTAGGACATGCTCTGATGATTATCATGGAACACGCCATGAACGAAACGGCACTCCACTATTCGGCCTTCGCCATGGGAGCCGCAGGCATGATCATGGTCATAGCGGGCGTTTATGCAAAAGGTGATACCCGGCAGACACTCTGGGGATTTTTCGGCGGCCTGCTGTTCTGGACCGGATGGGTGGAATTTCTTTTCATGTACTACGCCAACCGCTACGGCACCCAGCCTCAGCTCGATCCTGTTACCGGCGAAGTCGTCACGCGCCCGGAGTACCTGATTATGCCCGCTTCTTTCGGCTTTTGGATGATGGTTATGCTCATGTACATATTCAGCACAAAAAACGGATGCAACTTCATCAACTGGTGGCAGCGCCGCATCCTGAGAAACCGGAAAAATGAAATCGCCGCCCGCCCCATGACGCGCCATACGTCCATTGTCACTTTCATGGAACTGATCATGATTCTTTGGGGATCCTACCTTTTGCTCATGTTCTGCTACGACGACAATTTTCTGGGCGACCATCATCCGGTCACACTGCTTGTCGGGCTGGGATGCCTGATCGGCTCCTTCTTCATCTTCGCCAAACAACTGCGGATTGCTTCGTGGGGAGCAAATATCCGCATGGCAATCGCTACGGTAGTAGTATTCTGGACACCGGTAGAAATCATGGGACGCATGAACCTGTTCAATGAAATCTGGATTGCTCCCATGGAACACAAAACCGAAATGGGCATTGTCGTAGCTGCATTTGCAGCGCTGGTAATCTACCTGTGCGCCGCCGCCAGAAAGAAAAAGAAAGCGGAACACTGACTTCTGGAAGAAACAGCCCCCGTTTAAGAGGGCTTCAATTTCCCGATGAAGCTAATTCCAACCGCAAACGGCTTCTGAACAGCATATCAGCCAAAAGAACACGAAAAAATTTCACTATTTTTCCGTTTTATGCTTACCTTTGTAAAAAGGATTGGATTGCTATATCAAACAGCCGGTTAGATATGTCACTATGGAACAAACTTAGAGGGATCTGGAATGCCGAAGACGCAGACGAAGCCGTCGGCAACAGTTCTGTGCCTGCACCGTATTCCATTCCGCACTATGCCATAGTAGACGTTGAGGTAGGTCTGAAAGACCGCAAGATCCATGACATCGGAGCTCTCCGCGACGACGGAGCTGTATTTCACAAGAATTCAAAAAAGGAACTTTTTGACTTTATGGGAAATGCCGGCTATATCTGCGGACACAACATTATCCATCACGATGCCACTTACCTGTTTGACCAAACGCCTTCCGGCAGAATGCTCGTCGATACACTCTACATCTCTCCCCTGCTTTTCCCTGAACGCCCGTATCACCGGCTCGTGAAAGACGACAAGCTGGTGAGCGACCAGATGAACAATCCGGTAAACGACTGTGAAAAGGCAAGGGACCTGCTGATGGACGAAATAACGCGCTGGAAATCACTGCCGGACAAAAAACAGGAACTCTTCGCGTCACTGCTGAAAGGGGAAAAAGAGTTTGAAGGATTTCTCAGCATGGTGAATGCAAGATACTGCAAAAAAGGACTGGCGGAACTGGCAAGAAGCCTCTACAAAGGAAAAATATGCGACCATGCCGATCTTCAGACGCTGATCAGGCAATACCCCTGCGAACTGGCATATGCACTGGCTCTGATTGACACGGCAGACTACCGCTCGGTTACGCCCAGATGGGTGCTCCGGAATTATCCGGCAGTTGAATATGTTGTAAAACTCCTCCGCCATACCCCATGCAACGAAGGATGCGACTATTGCAACACCCAACTGGATGTACACCATAATTTAAAGGCATTTTTCGGTTATGAACATTTCCGCACATACAACGGCGAACCGCTTCAGGAACGGGCTGCCCGGGCAGCCATAAAAGGCAAGTCGCTGCTTGCGATATTCCCGACCGGAGGAGGCAAATCACTGACTTTCCAACTGCCCGCACTGATGGAGGGCCGTTCCGTACATGGACTGACAGTTGTCATCTCTCCTTTGCAGTCGCTGATGAAAGATCAGGTAGACAATCTTGCCGACAGAGGCATTACCGATGCCGTGACCATCAATGGCCTGCTAGACCCCATAACCAGGGCGTTAGCCATACAGAGAGTGCACGACGGAGAGGCTTCACTGCTATACATATCCCCGGAAACACTTCGTTCAAAAACCATCGAACGAATTCTGATGGCACGCCATGTCGTAAGGTTCGTTATCGACGAAGCGCATTGTTTTTCTTCATGGGGACAGGATTTCAGGGTAGACTATCTTTATATCGGAAAATTCATAAAGGAATATCAGCTGAAAAAAGGATGCAAAGACCCGATACCGGTTTCCTGCTTCACCGCTACGGCAAAGCAAAAAGTGGTGCAAGACATACGCGACTATTTCAAGCAAACGCTCAACCTGGACTTGGAGCTGTTTGCTTCAACGGCTTCAAGAACAAACCTGCACTATTCGGTCATCCACTCTGAAACGGATGAGGACAAATACCTGAAGCTAAGGGAACTTATATCCGAATCCGACTGCCCGACAATCGTCTATACATCGCGGACCAAGCGCACCGAAGAACTGGCAAAGAAATTAACCCGCGACGGATATAAAGCACTGGCCTTCAACGGAAAGATGGACTCGGACGTAAAAATAGCCAACCAGGACGCGTTCATGAACGACCAGATACGCATCATCGTGGCAACTTCAGCGTTCGGCATGGGCGTGGATAAAAAAGATGTAGGGCTCGTTGTACATTACGATATTTCCGATTCGCTGGAAAATTATGTGCAAGAGGCAGGAAGAGCCGGCCGGGATCCCAGCCTGAATGCCCGCTGCTATGTGCTTTACTGTGACAATGACCTGGACAAGCATTTTATTCTGCTGAACCAGACGAAACTGAGCATCAGTGAAATCCAGCAGATATGGAAAGCTATAAAAGACCTTACCAGGCAACGCAAAAGGATATGCTGCTCGGCTCTGGAAATCGCACGGCAGGCAGGATGGGACGACGCTGTTTCAGACATTGAAACCCGTGTAAGGACAGCCTTGGCAACCTTAGAACAGAACGGATACATCGAAAGGGGCAACAATGTGCCGCACGTCTATGCCACCGGAATTACTGTAAAGAACGTAGACGAGGCAAGAAACCGTATCACTGCTTCCCTGCTGTTCGGCAGCGATGAAATAGAGAATGCTGTCCGGATCATCAAATCGCTGATTTCCCAAAAGCACATCACCAAAACTCCGGATTCAGAGGCCGAATCACGAATCGACTATCTGGCAGACATCCTGGGACTGAAGAAAAAGGAAATCGTGTCTGTTGTCGAAAGGATGCGGCAAGAAGGCATTCTGGCGGACAGCAGGGACATTTCTGCCTATCTGATGGATGCAGGCGACTCGGAGAAGAAATCACGGACACTTCTTGAACGTTTTGCGAAACTTGAAAAATACATTCTCAACAGCATCCCCGACGAAACATTGCAGATATCATGCAAGCAGTTGAACGACAATGCTGTAAAGAACGGCATCAGCACTTCCAAAGAGAAGGATATCCGAACTTTGCTGTACTTCCTTTGCATCAAAGGATATACCCGCAAAAAAGAGGACGCAGCCCACAACCTGAAAATCATCCGCCAGACAAACATGGAATCGACTCTCAGCCGATTTGAAAAACGGTTGGCAATAAGCCGGTTCACCGTAGAATGGCTATACAAACTTGCTTCCGATGAAGAGGCTAGAATTTCCGCTTCCCCTGACAACTCTGTGCAATTTTCCGTTGTGGAACTGCTGAATGAAATAAAAGCGAACAGCCAGTCCTTTTTTAAAGAACTCAACGACATAACACTGGAAGATGTGGAGGAAGCGCTTCTCTACCTTTCAAAAATCGGTGCGCTCAAGCTTGAAGGCGGTTTTCTGGTCCTTTACAACGGCATGGACATCAGACGGATAAAAGACAACAAGTCAAGATACAAAATTGACGATTACCGGATGCTGAACGAGTTCTACAAACAGAAAATCCAACAGGTACATATCGTGGGCGAATATGCCAATCTGATGGTAAAAGACTATAGCGCCGCCCTGCAATACGTGCAGGATTATTTCCAGATGGACTACAAGAAATTTATCGCAAAATATTTCAAGGGAGAAAGGACGATCGAAATAGAGCGTAACCTGACACCCAAGAAATACGAACAGCTCTTCGGCCAGCTATCCAAACGTCAGATGGAGATCATATCCGACAAAAGTTCGCGCTGCATTGTCGTAGCCGCAGGACCGGGCAGCGGGAAGACACGTGTGCTCGTCCATAAACTTGCGTCGCTTCTGATTCTTGAAGACGTGAAACACGAACAGCTGCTGATGCTGACATTTTCAAGGGCGGCCGCCACCGAATTCAAGCAGCGGCTGATGGAACTGATCGGCAACGCTGCACATTTTGTCGAAATAAAGACTTTCCATTCCTATTGCTTCGACCTTCTGGGACGGATAGGCAACCTTGAAGATGCCAGGAATGTGGTTGAAAAAGCTGCCCAGATGATAGAGGAGGGAGAAGTTGAACCTAACAAAATCGGCAAGACCGTACTGGTCATCGATGAAGCCCAAGACATGGGTGCCGAAGAATATGCGCTGGTGAAAGCGCTCATGGCCAACAATGAAGAAATGCGTGTGATAGCAGTAGGCGATGATGACCAGAACATCTACGACTTCCGCGGATCGGACTCGGGATACATGTATAAGCTCACGCAAAGTCCCGGAAGCAAACTGATTGAAATGACAGAGAACTACCGCTGTGCACGCCATGTGGTGGATTTCGCCAATGCTTTTACAAGAAACATCGGCAGAAGAATAAAGAAAAATCCCATCTCTTCCATGAGCAAAGAGGACGGTTGGGTGGAAACGACATTCCACCGCTCAAAATACATGTACCAGCCGCTTGTGGACGAACTGACTTTGCACAAAAAGGCAGGAACCTCGTGCGTCCTCACCCAAACGAATGATGAGGCAGTCATTCTGATGGCTCTGCTGAGGAAACAAGGGGCTAACAGCAAACTGATACAGTCGCTGGACGAAATCCGGTTCTGCAACATCGCTGAAATACGGTACTTCCTGAAATATATGGACAGACGGCTGAGAACGCCTATGATTTCAGACGAATTGTGGGAGGATGCCAAACGTGCAACTTTCAACGCCTACGCCACAAGTCAGAGTCTGACATATATAAGGCGATGCGTGGAACTGTTTGAACAGACAAACAAAGTAAAATACATCAGCGACTTTAAAGAGTATGTTTTTGAATCGTCGGTAGAAGATTTCTGTGATCTGTCCGGAGCTGATGTGGTGGTATCTACCATCCATAAGGCTAAAGGCCGGGAGTTTGACAACGTATATATGCTCATTTCCGACAATTACCAGAAAGACGACAACCTGATGCGCCGGTACTATGTAGGAATTACCCGTGCAAAAAGCAGCCTCTGCATACACACAAACGGCTATTTCTTTGACCGTTTGCCGCAAGACCGCTACTCCATCGACGAGAAGCAATATGGAATGCCCGAAGAGATTGTTCTCCAGCTTTCTCATAAGGATGTTTATCTTGACTTCTTTAAAGGAATCAAGCAAGATGTTTTGGCTTTAAGAAGCGGCGACCCTTTGCTTTGCAAAGATTCCTATTTATACCGTACATCCGGCCGTCAGCCGATAGCCAGACTGTCAGCAAAAATGCAGAAAGAACTGGCGGGATGGAAAGAGAAAGGCTATGAAGTGAAGTCAGCATCCGTCCGGTTCATCGTGGCATGGAAGTCCAAAGACGCTCCGAAAGACGAGCCGGAAACAGCTGTCCTTCTGGCTGACTTGATCCTTTCGAGTGAATGAAATTTTGCTCTGCCTCGGCTTGAGAATTGTTTTCGAGGATGTTTTTCTGTTTTTACTGAATCGGAAAATTGAAACAGGTTCTAAACAAAAAGGCATGCAATCCGTCCGGACTACACACCTTTTCCTCATCATTTATATAGAATTCATTGGTTTCCTGAATAAATAGCCACAAATGCAGTGCCTACTTTAAGTCAAACATCCGCAAGCAACCACATCTCTTGTATGCAAAAGTACAATATTCTTCATAAATAACGAAAAAAACAACAGGAAAAATATCCAATGACACCTTTAGAGCCTGCAAGAAATAGAATGCACTTCAAGATTCAGACCCAGAATACATTTCATTTATAAGATCCTCCACTCCGGGCATGTCATATGCAGAACGTTACAGCTCTATCTCTCCGTCCACAGTTCCCTGATGTTCCCATCCTCCTATCTGCACCCCGTCAAGCTTAATCTCATCGGAGGATACATTTATTTGCACAGTCAGGCTCTTTCCTCCTTCGAGCATGGCGACAGGACTGCCATCCTGAGCATGGTCAGGAATATCAATTGTCCGCGTCATTGTTCCCACGCTTACATCAAGCGTAATGTAATCCTTTTCCTGAGGTACTATAAAGAATGAAGCCCGCCTGCCTTGTCTGCTCCCGACCTCAGACAATCCCGCAGCCGTACCGTCCAATATAATCCCTTTTGTCTGATCCACGCTGCAGGAAGAAAGGGCTCTGACAGAAGTGGAAACCTGCGACAACTGTTCATTGCTCAAATCATCTGACACATATATGATTACAAGCCTGTGAAGGGCATGTCTGAAAGCCAGGTTTACTGCAGTGTTAGCATCTTTCTTCACATTTACCGCCCTGGCCAGCAGAAGATCCGTTTCTTCTGTCGGAGAAACAGTAAATGTAAATATACCATCCACTGCTGTTTCCTGCACAGGATAACAGCCGGAAAAATACACATCCCCGACATCTTCAGGCAAGTCAAGGTCTTTCCACATAAGTTCGGTAATTCCCGCAACATAGTTTCTGCCGGTGCTGGCAAAACCGCTTCCAGACACGGTAACCGTAAAAATATCTCCGTGAGAGAAATTTCCTTTTCCTTCTTCATCAAGCACGGGAGCCTTGGTCAGTGCGTCAATGGATGTACGGATGTCAATCACTCCCGTCCCATCTGCTTCATCGCCGCCATCAACAGGAGTCTTCCCGCATGAAACAGACATGGTTATAATCAGGCCGGCCGCAACAGCCATAATTGAACTGTGAAATATCTTATTGCTCATGATAACTTGCCATTTATTGAATATAATCTTCTTTAATCACCACTTCAGGGAATTCTTTCTGCCAGACATCCCGTTTCAGATCCACAAGCGTTATACTGGATATGGCGTGTACGTTAGAATTTCCCATCATTACTTTCCAAAGTCCATCCTTATATCTGATCTCCTGCCGTATCAGGCGGTGATGCTGGAATTTATTGGTCCCTCCTTTAACCTCAAAGTTATAGTGGTCATTATTGTCTACATAATACAGGGCAGATACATAACCCGCATCATCAAATTCCACACCCCAAATTGTCATAACGTGCGTAACCCCTTTGCTCACGTTAGACTGAACGAAACCCAGTCCCTGCTTATTTTCCAGAGCTCCTTTGATGATCCTGCTAAGACTCTCTTTATTCATAGCGTCTTTGGGCTTGACTGCAACGTCTATGTTGTCGAATATTTCCGTAAAATATCCATTAAAATTGTCATCGATGTCAGGATCCGGAGATGATATTCCCGGAGTCCCGCAGATAAACCAGTTAATTCCAACGGCATCCGATCCCCCTCTGTTTCTGGATATGTTTCTGAAGAAATCGAAAATCCCACTGCTATCCTTATCGGAAAATCCAAAAGAAGGACGCGGATATGACGGCCATGGATTTGAACTGTACTTTGCATCATACGCCTCGATATACGGTTGATTGAGCCGTGTCCACCAATGCAGCAAATTAGATGCGCCCGCCGCCCAGCACATATTGCCGTCATGATATCCAGGACGAGATTTACTATCGTCCGGATCGTTCTTATCGCAGTCATACCATAAAAAGTCTTTCTGCCAGTTCAGATACATAACACCGGAAACTTTATACCACATACCGCTGGGAAAGTTTTCCGGAACCAGGAAACTGTACTCGGGTACAGACTCTTCATGATCTCTTGGATAATCTGGCAGGCCCGCGGTCTTGACTCCGTAGACCCAGCATGTCTTGCCACCATAGTCAGGATCTGGAGCAGGGTCAGGATCCGTACCTATATCTCCATCGGATTTGAGATGCAAATTAAGCACTGTTTCTTTTCCGCTCTCCAGAAGGCTGCTTTCTCCGATTTTCACCGGAGCTTTGTAAACGGAAGTCTTGCCGCCAGTGGATATCTCAACCCATCCTTCAGCATAGGCATCAAGACTGCCGGGAAAAAGAATAGCCGAGTATTTCCCCTCCGATTCTGACAATATGCGGGGGCTTATGTCCTTCATCGTTCCCCCAGGAATGTCTATCTGCCCAGTGGAAAGGTCAAATGAACCTTCTGTAATATTCTTCACAATAACGGTCAAGTCTTCCGGAAGCGAACCGCTGTCGCTTGAAATATGAATGGACAACTTGTGCATTCCATGAACAAACGGCATCTCTATTACATTTCCTGTCAAATCGTCCTGATCCATGTCGATATGACTCCACAATAAATCCGATTCCTCATATCCGCTTCCTGTCTGATCCGTATCTACACTGTGGGTATGCCGGTCCGTTTCGGGCGAAACATCCTCCCTGGCCGGATAGTATGCGGAAAGACGTACGGTACCTGCCCCCAATTCGCTTTTCAGCAGTTTCGGAGTCCATTGTCCACCCTCCCTAGTCAGTATGACATGCTTTGTCTGCTTTCCGTATATATAAAGTCCTACTTTGTCACCATCGGTGAAGAACCCGCTTCCGTCATCCCCGATTTCGGCTCTTGTATCGCTATCTTCTTGCGTGAACTTTATTTCTATATACCTGTCACCCTCTGATATGCAAGCCTCAGATTTTTTGCACCCTGACAATAAAATTGGGGCAACGACCAACGCCAGAAGCAGATATTTCACTATAATCCGTATGCTATTCATTTCACGAACGATTAAATTTAACTGCAAAAGTAGTGAAAAACCATAAAAGAAATGATATGGGCTGAATAAATTCCACAGACAATGCGGAAAAGATATCAATAAAAAGATAATGGAAAGGGCGGCATATGAAGTTAAGGATGAACGATACAGACTTTGCATTGAAACGATCGAATCCAGTTCCATTTACACAAAATTTTGGACAATGTCATTATTTCTGAAGAAGATACCGAGAAACACCATATCGCATATTTGGTATTCTTACGGCTTTTAACTATACTAATTTTGAAAATTGAAGATGATTTATGGTACGCAACAAAAGCCTTTGTTACAGGGATATCATCAACCCTATAAACGCAAAAATCGTGCAGCTCTGGTGAGTTGCACGATTTTGCTTATTGTTTATTATTTGTTTACTTATCGGAATCATTTGACTTCCTCAAAATCAATACGTTATATTCCTCAGCGACTTGCGTGAACGTGTTGCAAATATCATGCAAACCCGAAAATAAGCATCCATAAGCAACCACAGCTCTATGCCGCAAAAGTACGATTTTCCGCCGAAAATAACGAAAGAAAAATGAGGAAAATATCAATATTGAAAGATAACCTAAAACTGCATCACTAAGGGTTTCTACAAAAGCTATTGCGCTTTCTTTATGATTTGGATTATTTTTCTTCTTGCTTTTCGGTATGCTTGTTTGAATTCACTTGGAGCCGTTTTGTCATTTTTTGGAACGAACATTTGCTCTTTCCTTATCTTTTTAATAAGACGTCTCGCTTCCAAAAATGAATGTCGAGGTATTGGTACGAAGTTCACAAACTCACCATCGGTTGCACACATCGGAAAATCGGATTGTATGATAATCTCATCCTTGCAAACCATATACCAACTCACGTTACAAATTTCCTTGGTATCGATAGTATCGGTCACTTCAAGGACTTCCATAAAAATTATGGTATGTCTTGGTTTATATTGAACAAATGTATCTAAGTGTTTCATCTTGCAGTTTTGATTAAGAATTTTCTGGTGTAAAATCAAGTGAAGGCAAATCTTTGTCATCCAATTTATCAAAGTCGGACTTAAACAGGCGGTCTTGAATGACACGATACTTTTCAAACTCCGTTTCGGCAAACTCTTTGGCGTATTCAGCCGTGACCTTTCCTGCATCGGAAAGAATAGGTCTGTCCGTTATATCCAGAAATTTGTCAATACGTTTCGCCCAATCCTCCATCGTCATCGGAATATGACGTTTCGCCATATCTTCCGCTATATCAAGAAAACTGTTGACGATGCGTCCCATTGCCTCCAGTTCATTTTCTTTAAGGTAATTCTTGGCAACACTTACATCCGGTTTTACTATTTTTCCGTCCGGAGCCTTCTCCCATGTGGTCAAGCCCATGTGCTCTTTCTGTGCATCCGCACGGTCAACTATCAATTCCGCAGCGGTATGCCCATGTACCGCATAGTGCATTTTGTTCTGCACCTTTTTGTAAAACAGCCGTGTTGTGGGCGCACTCTTGTTATAATCTATGGCCGTGGCATATATATCTGTAAGTTTCTGGTAAAAACGCCGTTCACTCAGTCGTATCTCACGAATTTCGGCAAGCAGATGCTCAAAATAATCCTCTCCGATAAATGAGCCGTTTTCCATCCGCTTTTTATCTATGACATATCCACGGATGGCAAACTGACGTAGAACGTATGTACACCATTGGCGGAATTGCGTGGCACGAACAGAATTGACACGATAGCCTACGGATATGATGGCATCAAGATTGTAGAACTCAACTTCTTCTTTTGATTCTCCACGGAAGCCCCTATTCACGACTGTTTCCATTTTGGAAATAGTCGTATTCTTATCAAGCTCTCCACTCTCAAAGATATTTTTCAAATGTTTGCTGATGGCCGGAACACCTACATCAAATAATGTCGCCATTGCTTTTTGTGTTGCCCAAATTGTTTCATCCTTATACAACACTTGAACACCATTCTCCTTACCCTCGGCAATAAAGGTAAGAAACTCTGCCGTACTGTTCCGTATTTCAAAATTCTTTGCCACGACTCCTTTGGTTATTAATTATCACAAATACAAAGGTATAGAAAATCTTAGGAAAATCTATCATATAATCACATTTAGGAATGGATTTTACGAAGATTTCTTCTCCCTAATCCGTTTTTTCCCATTCTAATTGAACGGAAAACGGACTTTTTTCCGTATGTTTGTAAACGATATTGGGGTATTACACCCTTATAACAACGAGAAAATCATGCAGATACACGATAACAGACTTATAGCAGAATGTACGTCTTACGATTTCAAGGAGATGCTGGAACGCAAGAAAGTGAAGTCGTGGCTGAAATCCGTGTCGGCCTTTGCCAATACGGAGGGCGGCAGCTTGTTCTATGGCGTAAACGATGAAGGTGAAATTGTAGGATTGAAGAACGTACAGGCGGATGCCGACTTTATCAGCGAAATGATAAAAGCAAGGCTTGACCCTGTACCGGAGGTGCAGCTTATACCGATTGAGCACGAAGGACGCACCCTGCTTGAAGTGAAAGTCAAGGCTGGTGTCTTGACACCTTATTATTATTATCAAGACGGAACGCGCACGGCTTATGTAAGAGTTGGCAACGAAAGCGTGGAATGCAACTCTCAGCAACTTCTCTCGTTGGTACTGAAAGGTACGCACATGACGTGGGATTCGTTACCTACACAAGTGGATGCAAATAAACACTCTTTCATCATCCTTGCTAATACGTTCCGTGAACAGACACACCAGGAATGGAACGACAAGTATTTGGAATCGTTCGGGCTGGTGACTTCTGACGGAAAACTTACCAATGCCGGACTGTTATTTGTGGATAACTGCACCGTGTTTCAATCCCGCATATTCTGTACCCGTTGGACGGGACTTTATAAAGATGATGCCATCAGCTCCGTGGAGCATCGTGCCAATCTTGTGTTGCTTCTGAAATATGGCATGGATTTCATCAAGAACTACACCATGAGCGGATGGGTGAAGATGCCCAATTACCGCCTCAATCTGCCCGACTATTCCGACCGTGCTATCTTTGAAGGATTGGTAAACCACCTTATCCATCGGGATTATACGGTGATGGGCGGTGAGGTACATATCGACATCTACGATGACCGTGTAGAATTAGTTTCGCCCGGCGCGATGCTCGACGGCACACAGATTCAAGACCGCGATATTTACAATGTTCCGTCCATACGCCGCAACCCCGTCATTGCCGATATGTTTACCCAACTCGACTACATGGAGAAACGTGGTTCCGGTCTGCGCAAGATGCGTGAACTGACCGAGAAGCTGCCCAACTTCTTACCCGGCAAAGAACCTCTCTATAAAACTGAAGCATCCTCTTTTTTCACCACCTTCTATAACTTGAATTGGGGTGAGAATGGTAGAATCTCCGTAGAAGAGGTGGCCGATAGGGTAAACAGTACCCTCAAAAAGTACCCTGTAAACGAAGGAGCTTCGGAGAGAAAGTTCGGTGTAAACGAAAAAAGTTCGGAGAAAAGGTTCGGTGTAAATGCTGAAAGGTTCGGTGTAAACGAAAAAGGTTCGGAGAAAAGGTTCGGCGTAAAAGGAGAGGATGCATCTAAAAGAGTTAGCAGGACAGGGCAAAAAATAATAGACTTAGTTATTTCCGACCCTTCTATAACAGCAGAAGCAATGTCTGTAAAAATTGGCGTGTCCAAGCGGGCAGTTGAAAAGAACATCAAAGAGTTGCGTGAGAGAGGCATTCTCGTTCATGAAGGTTCTGACAAGGCAGGCTATTGGCGTATCATCGTAAAACCATGACAGGGAGGACGTGACACATGACAATCTTTATCTTGGTCTCCATCTTATTAGTCGCAGCTTTGGCGATAGCCTTGCTTATGGGCGTTTCTCCTGCAAGCCAAAAAGTCAAAGTCTGGGCGATGTATATCGGAGCTGCGCTTATGCTCGTAGTTGCTCTTGTTGTCTGCGACTATATTGATACTTTGCCGGATTTTCCGTCCAAATTCCGATTTCATGCAGTATTTGTGCTTACCGTAACCGTAGGTTATCTCTGTATTGCCATTGCTTGTATGGAAAAATACAATGTCCTAAAGCGTAAGAACCGTGTACTTGAAAAAGCCCTTACCGAGAAAGAACAAGAGAAAGTATCCATTCTGATGGAACGTCAGAGCGAACAGCAACAAGCACTTCAGAAAGGAGAACTTGAATGGTTTGCAGGAAAAATCAAGATGTTCAGCGAAGAGGAGCAAAAGGCGATTCTTGCCAGTGCCTACGCATTTGCAGAACACGATTTGGTTCTTCCACCCTCAATTACAGTCCAGCCAAACGAAATGTGCAGTCAGCAGGAACTCATGTACTGCGTTTACTCCGCTTTCTCCAATATAGGCAAGAAACGTAGTGACATAGTAAGTTTCTTATGTCAGGTTTTCAAGGCATACTTTCCTGCTGGTGAAAGTTCTGTATCAAAGAAGATGCCGGGATTGGATAAGGTTAAGGAAAGAAGAGAAAAAGAAAACAAGTCCAAGTAAAATTCCATATACATATTGAAGTATATTTCAATATAAAGTTGTTCTTCAACATACATTTGTTAGAAAAGCATTATAATCGGAACTGAATTTCAATTATAATGCTTACCTTTGCATTTAAACATATCATAGAAAGTATGAATAAAGACATAAATCGTTTGAAGGTGGTTTTAGCTGAAAAGAAACGCACCAATAAATGGTTAGCAGAGCAGCTTGGGAAAGACCCTGGGACTGTATCTAAATGGTGTACCAACACTATGCAACCGAATTTAGAGACGCTTGTTAAAATAGCGGAATGCTTGGATGTGGATGTAAAAGATTTACTTTGGTCAATAAAAGATTAGTCGTAGATGAACATATTTTCTTTTTTTGCGGGAGCTGGTTTTTTAGATTTAGGATTTGAATTACAAGGTAATTATAATATCGTTTTCGTAAATGAGTTTTACGAAACATTCAATCGTATTTATCGGTATGCCAGACAAAACATGGGATTGCAAGAACCTAGATTTGGCCATCACATAGAAGACATAACTGAGTATGTTGACGGTAAACATGAGGATAGACTACAAAATCTCATAGAGTGGGTTGAAGAATCAAGAGAAGAAGAACTTACTGGTTTTATCGGTGGACCCCCATGCCCAGATTTTTCTGTTGCAGGGAAAAATAAAGGTCGTAATGGCGAAAATGGCAAATTATCAGGAACGTATGCACAATTAATATGTACTGCACAACCTGATTTTTTCCTTTTCGAAAATGTCAAAGGATTATATCGGACAGCACGGCATAGACAATTCTTTGAAGAGTTGAAACAGCAATTTAGGGCACATGGCTATTCTTTAACAGAGCAACTTGTAAATTCGTTAGAATACGGTGCTCCGCAAGATAGAGATAGAATCATTTTGATAGGTTTCCATCAACATGCTATTGACATGTTACATCTTCAAGCGGAAAATGGGACATTGATAAACTTCCCTTGGGAAGCTCATAAAATTTACAACTTAGAGGAGGTTAAAAGACTTCCTTGGCCTGATAAATCTCCTTATCAAGAAAACGTGCCCATTCCTATGCCCGATGGGATTATAGAAAATTTAACTGTACAGCATTGGTGGACTGAAAACAATGTCATGCATCATCCGAATGCAAACATGTACTTTCAACCACGTGCGGGAATTGTGAGATTTAGAACAAAAGATGAAGGTGACGTAGAAAAAAAATGCTATAAACGCTTGCATAGATGGAGATACTCCCCTACTGCAGCTTATGGGAATAATGAAGTCCATATACATCCTTATTTTCCTAGAAGAATATCTGTAGCGGAAGCATTGGCTATTCAATCATTGCCTGCAAATTTTATTCTACCGTTAGATATATCGCTAACAGATGCTTTTAAAACTGTTGGAAACGGTGTACCTTTTGTTTTAGCCAATGGTATAGCAGAAAGCATCTCAGATTATATTAATCACCATTTAGAAGAATAGCTTATGGATTTAAACCACTTAATAGACCTGATTAGTCAATTACCCGAAAACAGCCAAATGAACTATGTGCGAGGGGAAAGTGCTTGTACTTTTGTCCGGATAGACAAAAGTGAAATTCGTTTGTATGCAAAAACTCCTGAAGGAAAGGATGTAACCTTTGCTGAATCATTTCTAAGCGAACTGGCACAACGAATAGAACCCAATGTGGCATTCAACACAAGTCAGCTTCTTAATAATAAAGGATCTAATAGAGCTGTAGTTGATAGTATTATAGCCAATACTGCAGAATTTTATTGGATTACTAAAGATAGAGCAAAATTTACAGTATGGATTCCTTCCAAACCGCATGAGCCAGGAATCTTGGTAGAATGGACAGATTTGGACTTCATAAACCGAGAGACTTCCCTTTTACATCAAATACAACCAGTATCTCCGAAGACAGTAAGGGACTGTTTTATACATTTTTGGAAGATGACTGATGAACATGGCGCAGATTATGAAAACTACATATCATTATTTGAAAGCACTGTTAATCCATACATTAAAGCAGAAATCAATTTCAACAGTGTTTTTGAAATAACAGATTATAAGCAATACAAGCAGATATTAGATGCCATTATTAGCAAATATGGTGAACTGTCTTATCTATCTAGTCCTAACTTAGGAGGTGACAAGTATCGTGTATATTCCACACACAAGCATTATGCTACTTTCCTAAATATTTTGCAGGAAACTGCTAAAATAACAAGACAGAAGCCTAAAACACTACATCATAGCCTAAAAGTACATTCTTCTTACCGCCATTACATCGCTGCAATAAAATCAAAACCATTTCTTTTATTGGCCGGTATATCCGGAACGGGCAAGAGCCGCATTGTACGTGAATTGGCGCGTGCCTGTTGGGATGAAGACTCTGAAGAATTCAAAGCCCAAAAGCCTAAGAATTTCGAGATGATTCAAGTGAAACCAAACTGGCATGACTCCAGCGAACTGATAGGTTATGTAAGTCGTGTCAGCGGCAAGGCCGAGTTTGTTGCAGGGGAGTTCCTGAAGTTCATTGCCAAAGCATGGGAAGATACGGATACACCATACTTTTTGTGTTTGGACGAAATGAATCTTGCTCCTGTAGAACAATACTTTGCAGAATATTTGAGCGTGATAGAATCACGCAAAAGCCATGAGGATGGTCTGGTAACTACCGATCCGATATTGGAAAAGGTTGATGAAGAATGGTATTTCAATCTGACAGCCTCTCTGACTATGAAGGATGATATACGAAAAAAGTTCAATAAGGAAGGTATCTGCATCCCTCAAAACCTCATAGTTGTTGGCACCGTAAACATGGATGAAACCACATTCTCCTTCTCACGCAAAGTGCTTGACCGTGCCATGACCATTGAAATGAACGAAGTGGATTTGGATGCAGGATTGACCGAGCGTTACGAACATATAGAGAAACTGGGCTATGAAGAACTTATAGGGACGGCTGTGGAAGGAGTGGATGTTTATTCCGACAACCGGGAAGTTTGTGACAAGGCGTTAAATTACCTGAAAGCAGTCAATACTGTGCTGGAGGGTACTCCATTCAAGGTGGCTTACCGCACACGCAACGAGTTCCTTCTTTATGTAGTGAACAATTTGCCTTACAACAAAGATGAAGAAGGCAATGAACTGCCGGACGGATATGTGATAGCAAGGACGTTGGACGAGGTGACGAACATGAAAATCCTGTCGCGCATTGAAGGTGATGACACCAAAGTGACAGATAGCTTACTTGACAATTTAAAACGAGTCATAACCGAAAAACTGGTAAACATATCAGACGGATTCCCCATTGAAAAATCGGTATCCTTAAAGAAATTGAATGAGATGAAACAACGACTGATATCTGGCTATACAAGTTTTTGGAGCTGACAATGGAACTTTTGACTATACGGCATAGGGATTTCGAGTTGAGTATTGAGTGTACAAAATTCGATGTCATTTGGGAAAAGGCCAGGAACAATATAGGCAAAGAAGCACTTCTGTCCTCTTATTCTTGGTCTGACGGTGTGGAGTCTGTTGTCTGGTTAAAAGGCTCTGACAAAGAAATGCCGATAGAGCAAAACGTTCCGGCACAAGCTGTATTCTTTGACAATACGGACTACCCGGTGTGGGTGGACTTCAAGGACTATGTGAAAGACGCGCAGTTTGGCTCTATCCTGCAAGGCGACAATGAGCGGTTTACTTTCCATCGGCATATCCTTGCAGGCTATTTGAACTATGGCAACGAAATAGGCCGCAGTGAAATCCGGCTGATATATAAGGCAGGTAGCGAAACACGCCGTTTCAGCTTTTCGTTTGAAGTGCTCAGCAGCAAGCTCGATTACCACAAGCATTGGAAAGCCATCATTGAGGATATTGAACGGGAATACCGTATGCTGTCACTCGACTATATGCGAAGAACATTCCACGGATTTACGCCTGACAAGAATGGTGAGACACCGGAAATCGTATGGTGGAGCTTATTCGCCGGAGAGCAACAGAAATTTATCAAGGCTTGCAAGAATATCATTGAGCGTCCACGGCGCAGATTGCATGGACATCAGACCTATCTAAAAGCGGATAAACTGAGACATATCCCTGTATCCATCGAAAACGGACTGGCAGAACACCGACTGGAACCAGCTCATCTGTATCGTGTGGAAGAACAAATACACACGAACGACACACCGGAAAACCGTTTCCTGAAATTCTCCCTCGCGCAAATAACCGATAAATATGAAGCACTGAAGAAACAGATTGAAAGCGTAAAGGGAGTGTCAGAGGCCATGAAATCAGAAATGCAGGCCGTGTCAACCACGTTGAAACGGTTGCAAAGCAATCCGTTTTTCCGAACCATAGGACGCTTTAAGGGGCTGAACCAAGAAAGTCTGGTCTTACAGAAAGCTTCGGGCTACAGCCAAGTTTACCGCACATGGAATATGCTACGGCGTGCCTATTCGCTCAACGACGGCATTTACAGACTTCAGACAAAGGACATTGCTACTCTGTATGAGATATGGTGCTTCCTAGAAGTGAGCCACATCGTAAAGGAGCAACTGCATCTGAACGATGAAGACATAGACCACCGCAACCGCATGGAGATGAACGGCCTGTTTACATGGGAGTTGGGCAAAGGGGAGCACTCACGCATCTTGTTCAAAAAAGACAACGTGGAACTGGCAGAGCTGGTGTACAATCCGAAAAGTACAGAAAACGACAACGACTCAACAGGCATAAAGGAATTAGTTACCAAAACTGTTCCGCAGAAGCCGGACATTGTTTTACGGTTGACCAAGAACGACTTGCAAGAAGGAATGAAGCTGACATACCTTTTCGATGCAAAATACCGCATCGGTGGAAAGGTAAGGGGTGTAGACGTGCCGCCAGACGATGCAATCAACCAGATGCACCGCTACAGAGATGCCATATATTACAAGGACTATTCGTCTGATGCGCTCAAAAAGGAAGTGATTGGCGGTTATATCCTTTTCCCCGGTGATGGAGAGCTAACAGAAGTAGAAGTCTCCAATTTCTATAAAAGTATTGCGGAAGTGAATATCGGCGCATTCCCCTTACGCCCGAAAGAAGAACGCAACCGGAAGTTATTGGAGCATTTCATTGAAGGTTTGATAAATACAAAATCACAGGAAACCATATCGCGTGTCATTCCGCAAAAGGGTACTTTTGTAGATGTAGGAAACCGTGTACTTATCGGACTGGTCGGCAACAGTGTTCGCCGGGGTTATACACAAAGTTTCCTTGACGGAACAGCAACCTTGTATTATACGGGCAAGCAATTCCCGACAACCATAGCATTACAAAACTTACACTTCTTCATACCTTACATTAAAGGGCAAGGGATTCGGGATGTCTATGAGATTGTCAGAGTGCGCACTATAACAGCAAAGGAGGCAAAACAAGTAGAAGGTGATGACTTTCCAGCAGATGATTTACGATTGGCTTTTGATTTGCAATCCGGTAAACACTTATTTACTGATTATAAAATGATTGACACTCGTAAAATGGCCTATAACACTTTTATTGATACGACATTTGATCGTATAAATGAATTGTTGATAATAGATTAGCTGCAATTACTTTGCGCCCAAAAGATTTTTTTTTGATAATAATTTGTTGATCAATACAATATTCTAACTAACGTTATGATAAGTAAATTAAAAATAGATTGGAAAAATTGTTACGGAATAAAGGAATTCTGTCATGAATTTCAATTCACTCCTGGAAAACAAATACATTTGGTTTATGCTCCTAATGGATCAATGAAAACATCTTTTGCAAAAACCATGCGCTATTTATCAGGGCAGTCCAAAGATAAACCATGTGATAAATTGCATGATAAAGACGAATCGAGCTTTATACTAAAAGTAGATGACTTAGATGTACCAAAAGAAAATATATTTGTTGTGAATGGAGATGATGATATTGATAGTTCCAAATCATTTGTGAATTTCCTGGCAAGTTCAGAGCTAAAAGATATATATGACTCTATATATCAGCAATTATCAGAAAAGAAAGATTCTTTAATGAGTAAACTAAAAAGTGCTTCTTCAAGTTCTGATTGTGAAAAGGAAATATTGGGTGCTTTCAAACAAAATGATAATGATACTATTTTCAGCATACTTGAGTATTTAAATAGTATGGTTAAAATAGGTCTTCCAAAGTTTAAGTTTAGATACAATGATATATTTGATGTCAAGGAGAATGTTAAAAAGTTTATAGAATCCAATAAGGATAACTTGAATGTGTATATCGAAAATTATAATCGGCTTTTAGAAAATTCCAAACTTTTTCGAACTGTTGCTGGTCATACTTTTGGCACATATCATGTAACGCAATTACAACAGTATGTTTCTGATGGTTCATTTTTTGGCGTTAACCACAAAATCGTACTTCAAGACGATACAGAGCTGTCATCAGAGAAAGAATTACAAGACCTCGTTGAAAATGAACAACAACGCATATTAAATGATAAGGACTTAAAGAAAGCATTTGATAAAATCACAAAAGCCATTGACAAAAATGTTGAATTAAGAGGCTTTAAGTCAGTCTTAAATGAACATCCCGACTGGATACCTGAAATTATTAATTATGAAGAATTTCGGAAAAAAGTTTGGTTAGGATATTTGTCAGATAGTGAAATTAGACCTCTATTTGATGCTTATATACAAGTTTATAATGAAAACAAAAAGGCTCTACATGAAGTTTTAGAAAAAGCGAGTTCGCAGCAGGAAAGATGGAAACAAATTATTGACCTTTATAATACTCGATTTCATGTGCCAATAAAAGTAGATATAACTAATCAGAAAGATATCATACTTAAACAAGAAGCAGCGAAATTGCAATTTTCTTATGTTGAGCCATCGAATGCAGAGACAGCTGTAGGAAAAGATGTGTTAGAAAAGATCCTTAGTCGTGGTGAAAAACGGGCTTTTATTATCTTGCAATTTCTTTTTGAAATGGAAGCAAGCAAGACGATGGGGCATGACTCGATTATAATTATGGATGATATTGCTGACTCATTTGACTATCAGAATAAATACGCCATAGTTGAATATATCAAGGATATTGCTGTTGACAGCAGCAATAAGTTCTATATGCTTGTATTGACACATAATTATGATTTCTATAGAACATTGTCTTCTCGTCTAAGTCTACCCCAATCCAATATGTGGATGGCGGAGCGTTTAGCAAATGGAAAGGTCATCATCAATCAAGGACAATATAAAGGCAACGTATACGCTAATGCTTTTATCAATCATGATGACAACAATAAAATATTTATTAGCATGATTCCTTTTGTTAGAAATTTGATAGAATATACTAAAGGGGAAGATGATGACGATTACATAACATTAACTGAATGCCTTCATCAAAAAACAAACACAAGAAATATAACAGTCACACAATTGGTAGATATCATGGTAAATTATACACATGGGAAAGGCATGAAACACCCTAAAACGACCGATAAAATTTACGATTTAATAATGCAAACTGCTGATAGCATCTCAACTGAGGCCAATCCCAATGAAGTGCTAATCGAAAATAAAGTATGTCTATCTATCGCTATAAGACACCTGGCTGAAAATTATATGCACGACAAAATGATAGCTGCAGGTAAAAGTGAAGAAGATTTATTTGTAACAGGTAATCAAACAGGAAAATGGACAGGGAAATTCAAGAAAACTTGTCCGAAAGACACTAATTATAGTATTATAGAACGTGTTAACATGATGACTCCTGAACTAATTCATTTAAACAGCTTTATGTTTGAACCTCTCATAGATATGTCACTATATCATTTAATCCAATTATATAAGAATTGTAAAGACAAACTTAAATAAACAGAATGACTGATGTGCTAAATAAAGAGCAGCGCCATCGCAATATGGCAGCTATACATGGGAAGAATACCAAACCTGAAATATTGGTACGAAAATTCCTTTTCAGCCGAGGCTTCCGCTATCGGCTAAACCATCCACGTCTGCCTGGTCATCCTGATTTGGTACTGCGTAAATACCGCACGGTCATCTTTGTGAACGGCTGTTTTTGGCATGGTCATGAGAATTGCAAATACTTCCGCCTGCCTAAGACTAACATCGACTTTTGGCAAAAGAAAATTGAACGGAATAAGGAACGTGATAAAAAGGAACAATGCCAACTCGCTGCTATGGGTTGGCATTGCATCACTATATGGGAATGTCAGCTGAAGCCTAAAATCCGGATGCAGACATTAGAATCATTGGCATATACCTTGAATCACATTTATCTTGAAGACCGTAAAGTCAAGACATACGAAATACCAGAAAGCGTCAATAATCTTATGGTCGCAGAACCCAAACCTTCATACGGGAAAGCAAAACATCCATAGGATTTTCAGATTATTCCGTACTTCTTTTCACTTTTGTACTAATTCTTTCCATCAGATACTGATGCTGCTCCTTTATCGCCCGATACATGGAATAATGTGCGAATGATTCTTCCTTGTACTTTATACTGCTGACAGAAGCTGCTACAGCCCATGCAAGAATGGCAATGACAACAATTATCACATAACGAAGTTTGAAGTGATAACCACGCAAGAACAGGCCGTTAACATTGGGCGGAATAATGGTCAGCGGACACCTTAGTTCATTGACTCTGGCAAGTATCTCATCCTGCCGTTCAAGGATTCTCTCCGTATTGGCTTCTATCTTCAAGCGATTCGTGTTGTAATCGCAAACATGAATATAGAGATAGTCTATCAGGCTGAACTTCCGTTTAAGCAAGTCTATCAGTTTGGGAATCCATACAGAGAAAGGAATTCTGTCCGGTTGCTCTTTTCTCACTGATTTTTTCAATATCGACAAGACATCGTTCCAACAGTTATAGAAACTTTTTTCAACGCTATTGCAAATAGCCTGTTCGTTAACGGCTGATTGGGTAGTCTGCTCATGATTTTGAGAACCATCATTCAGTTTATTGACGGTTTCCTTCAATTCATTTACACTTTGACGCAAATTTGCGAGATTTGCGGCTATAACATCTTCTTTCATCATCTTCCACGTTTAAGGGGTTTATAAAAAGGTTCATTCTTTGGGCTGTTCTTGTCTTTTTCGTCACGCCATCCGAGGCTGTTGCTTGTTCCCCCACCAGCACTGGAAGTGATTGTCTGATGAGGTTGAAGCAACAGTTCCTCCGTTAAGCTACCCAATGTCGTGCAAAGGCTGTTAAAACTTAAGTCACGGTCAAGCGTGGAGCCTGCCAAACAGATACCGTCTTGACTGAAAGAAACACCACGCACTTTGTCTGACGCTTGATTTCGGTTAAAACGGATGTCTATATTCCGGACTTTCAATGCAGACAAAAAGTCTTTCCATGAATGGGATTCTGCCAATGCATCCAAAGTTGCGGAACGGAGATTGAGTTTCCGTAATTGGTGAGGCCGCAACCTATTTTTATTTCTCGCCTTACTGTTCTTCGGTGCAAGGTAAAGGCCATATTCTTCCGTCAGCGCACGGCATACTTTCGTGCTGCGTATTCTTTCGTTACTGTCGGAAATGAGGTTACCGTCATTATCTATCCGATTAAACACTAAATGGCAATGGGGATGCTTGGTATCATGGTGACGGGCTATGATATATTGTGTGTTGCGAATCCCCATCCGTTCCATCCATTTCCGGGCAACCTCCACCATGAGCGCATCTCCTTTCTCATCGTTGGGGAAACGAGCCGCATCTTGTGGTGAGAAGGCCAAAGAAACGTGCTTGACGGGACTTTTCACTTTTGGGCGCATGGATGCCTGTATCTGGAAAGAGTCCGCAATAGTCTTATTACTGACAGTGCAAACGCCCTCATATGCCAACAGCGTAGCACTCTTCTTCTTGTTCTTTTGGTCATTGGCATAGTTCACGATGCCTCCGAAGTCCATTCTCGTTTTAATGTTCGCTATCATGACTATCGTTTTTTATCTGTGCAATAATTCTGCTGATTTCTGTGATGATGGTAATACAATGTTGCTTGACTACTTCCAATCCATGAATGTGCATCTGATGTGCAATCTGGTTGACATTATTGGCTATGCCGGACAAGTCACGGATGGCAGAAACCATTTCCGGGCTGATACGTTGGTTTACCTCACAACCCATCGCCGCCTGATGGCAAAATTCATTGACAGACAGTCCGGCCTGTTCCGCCTTTGACTGAATATAAATGTAGTCGCTCTCATTGAACATGATGCGAAAACATCTCGTGCGCTTCTGGTAACTCGCCAGCTTCGGGCGACCTCCGGGCTTTTTATTTTCTGTATTCATGCTGCTTGTTGATATTGATTTTTTGAGTATTTTGAGTGGGTAGTTGTGCCGCTTGTCGCATAGGTTTTAGTGACACTAAAACACAAACTGGCCACTCAAAAAATCTTCCGATATTTACCTTGTTCAATCCGATGCAATTTGCCACTTTTGATGAAGGCTTCTATCCACTTGGCAGCCGTACTGCCGTTCTCACCCAAAGCTAAAACAGCCGCATCGTAATCCTTCTTCGTGAAGGTTTCAGGCAATATATTATAAAGGGTGTTCCTCCGTGTGGCAACACCTGTTTCCTGTAAAGCGGAAGAAGTCTGTTTGCTCTGATTTCCTGACAGATTCCGATAGATAAAGACGGCATGATAGAGCAATGTATCACAAATATTCATGGCAACGAAATAGTCGGACTCTTGGCAAACCAATTGGATAATGCCATTGGAATCCGCTTGCACATTGTACACGTTCTCCAAATGGCGGACAGCGGTCAGTATCATCATGATGCGGTAAGCAATCAGTCCCATCCGTCTGACTATGCCCTGCATCCGGTTGTCCACTTCGTCACAACATTCTTCATTCACCCGGCTAAGGTATTCGATGAACTGTTCCTGCAAAGCAGAGGGAAGGGAAAATGAATAGTTGCCATGATTCACGAACTCTTCATGCAGATGACAGAAGCGGTCGCCCAATATGCGGAACATGGTATTCTTGGATTGGGAAATATCGCTTGTGGCAAACACATTTCTGATACCACGCTTAAAACGGATGATGTAAAAACAGAATCGGCTCATCAGTCCGTTCTCCGCATCGGGTATCAACCGCCTTACCTGTTCAGGCGTTCCGGCCAACGCTACAGACACCCTCGGATTGCTGACTTCGCAATACTCCCTGTCCTTGCGTCGGCTCAGACTTACCAGCTCATGGTGGAACGCCTTACGCAGCACATCGGAATAGTTTCCGTAATCCGACTTCAATGTCTGGCTTAACGTGTCACCTTCAGATTCGAACAACAGCCCGACACCGTCATTATCGCCCAATATCTTCAACAAGGAACTTGCGCTGCTATTGGCCGGGATGATAAGCATACGCATAGGCGGCTCGGTCGGCATAGCTGCACCGTCCGACTTCTTGCTTTTGATATAGGTGTTCATCGCTTCCTTGTATTCCTGCTCCATTCGTTGCGAAAGCTCATGCAGATTACGGTTAATGGGAGCCACCAACTCACGGCATAAAGTCAACGCTCCTTTGCCCATTCCGGCATCAGCCACGACAAACAAGTAAAGATTGGGATAAACAATACGCTCGTCATACACACCACAGACATTATGGAAGCAAACCGACAGACATACTATCGCTCCTATCAGAATGGTATCGCGGTCGTCCTCTGAAATAGAGTTGTCGACAACTTCACATAAAAAAGGAGGCAGTTGCTCGAACACACATTCGGGAAATGCAGGAAGCTCATCTGCCGATTTTATCCATTTGCCCGTTTTGCCATTTTGGTTATTTGGTAAAATGGATAAATCCTGTTCCCCTACCGAACTTAGCGGAATACCTGCCTGACCAGCCAAATGAAAAAACGAACGGATTGTTATGCCTTGTCCTTTGGCTTGCAGGCAACGGGTATATTGTTTGTCTGCTTCTTCCCTTTGATAGTCTGGATGGAAGCGGCTGATACGATGGTAATATTCTCTTCCGTTTTCACCGAATCCATCAACCAAGGCAAAGCCCAATTCCACCCAATCCTTGTATTCAGGTGCGATGTCAACGGCACGTTGTTCTATTTCGCAAATGATACGTTCTATTTCTTCCTCTTTATTATTAGAGGTGGAATTTGGAGCCGGAAGTAATTTAGGAGATGTTGGAACACTATTCTCAAAAGGGACATTCTCCCAATCTTGGGCGGAAAATATTTTCTTTGACATACTCGTTGTATTTAGGGTTAATATATACTTGTGGGTCGTAAGGCAGGAAACAGGCGCGCGCCACATCGCTCCCCGACATATCCACCTTTGGCAATCCGGTAGCACGGATGCAGTTGGCAACAGCCTTGAAAAAGCGTGAATGTTCCCATCCTTTCAAATCTACAGGTATAATCCACTTCAATCCATTTCCTGAAGGGCTGGTGAACAACAGTTCCGTATCAAAATATTCATGATTGAGAATCTGCTGCTTCACTTCCTCCATATTCTCTATATGGTCAAAATCCAGGCACATCAGTCCTGAGTGCATGATCAGTTCCTTTTCATTCCGCTTGCGGAAAAGACCGGAGAAAGTGCAATAGTCAAAGTGAGAAGCTTTATATCTTTTGACATCCGTAGGAGAAGTCATCGAGCGCAGAGCTTCCGTTTGTGCCTGGGCATAATGGCCAACCACATATCGGTACACATCCACAATGCCTATTGCCCTTAACGGCTCAATGTTCTGAATGGGCTTACGAAAAAATGAAAAACAATAATCCGTCTCTTCCATATTATCTGATAATCTTTTTGGATTTGACAAATTGTTCGGCTTCCAACATAAGGTCGTCCTGTGTCTTGTGGACTTTGCTCTTCAGCCAATCATCTATTTCCGATTGTAAAAAAGCCAATGCCTTATTTATCTTATGTACGGGTATCTGTTTGGCTGACACCCATCCATAAACCGTTTGCTTAGTCGGATGTGATGGCAGATATGCACAAAGCTCATCTATATCCATCCATTTAGGTGAATCACTTGCCTGCTTATGCTGCAAGGCTTTTACGGTGGACTGTAATTCTTCAACAGTCTTAATTAAGTAGGACAATGCATTTGGCATTTCCTCCAACGAATTTACGGTATAACTCATATCCTCGCATTTTTAAGTTTGATGCCGCAAAACTATATGGATGCTTACGGCCCATACTGAACTGTCATTGATATGATATTTCTCACAAACCTGAGTAATGGTATAACAGTCCTCCGGCTCCATACTGTAAAGTTTGGGAATAGGTTTCTCTTTTTCAGCAATGCTCTCCGGACGGGTAAGGAAACGATTCTCCATGTCAGAACGTTTAATGCGTATAAGACGGGTGCCGATATTAACGGCAGGAATACGCCCTGATTTTATCAGTCTGTACAAGGTGTTACGTTCCACACCGAACATAGCCACAGCTTCCTTTACGGAAATATACTCTCTGATGTCGGGTATTTGCTGGGCGATGGCTTCTAACCGTGCGTTTTTATCCTTTGCATCCTTTTTGCGTTTCCAAGCCACTTTGCCGCATTTAGGCGAACAATAATGACTGTCAAGTGTCTTTGCGACAAAGACCTTGCCGCAGACTTTACACTTCCTTTTGATTTCAAATCCGATTGTTGGCATATTTTCTACTTTTAAGTATGTATTAGTTGAGATTAGTAGGATTTTGTCCTACATTATCTACTTTTTTGTCTTGTCGCAAATATGTCGCAAATAAGAGATAAAAAAGGGCGTAAAAAAGGCATAGAAACCATGAACCCCATAAACGCAAAAAGCGTGCAACTCATTGAGCTGCACGCTTTTGCTTGCGATTTGGTATGTATTTACTTATCGGAATCATTTGACTTCCTCAAAGATAATTACTAATGTATATCAGTGTATTATATACAACTTGGTACAAATATGATTACTTTACTTCGTTTACTCTATATTTCAGCCTTAGCGAGAATAGAAAAGCTACCGCAAAAAAACTTTAACTTAGTTTAACTATACTGTTTTTGACGATTTCTATTTTCTCTTGTTTTCAGATAGTCTTCGATATTTTCTCTTATTATGCTTTTCTTTTCATAAGCTATTGATTTGCAAAACTGTATCTATTTTTTCCTTTCGTTTTTTATGAAAAAGTGTTATACCTTTGCATTGAGAAATAAAAAACAATAGGCATGAAGCAAAAACAATATATACTCCATTCTTTGACAATAGAGGTCATTGCGGTGTTGCTGGCTTCAATGATTGCATTTCAAATATGCAATATGCTTAGCATACGAATGAGTTTGCTTCCGTTCGTTATGGCTGTCGGATATGTGATACTGAAACTTCTATATCATCTTTGCATCTCTATAGCAAGATACATTATAGAAACTCCTTTGTCACATTTGGCATTAGCCGATGAAGTGACAGATAAAAAGACTTCGGCTGTTGCATCCTTACATACCCAAGATTGTGTAGAAGTACAAAAAAGGCGTATGGAATTATTCCATTATGAATACCAGCATGAGCAACAACAATACAAGCAACAAAAAGAAAGAGAAGAAGACGAGAAATTAAATGCTATCCTGAAATATACACGAGACACATTCAAGCGTTTTGATTTGGACGAAACAGAGATTTTCCAAATTTGCGAATCTGTCCGCTATTTTGTGACTAATCGTCAAGTGCTTTCCATGACCGAGATTCATATTAAGAAACATAGTTCGCTCACACAAATCTCTTTAAAGAACTTTGCTTGGAACATCGCTTTCCAATATAATATAGGTGGAGATGTAACTACATCATTTGTGATGGCGACATTTGCCGAATGGTTCACTAACTCCACGTTTGACACCGTAAGAAAGAATCTGCGAACTACAACAGGTCGGCATAAAATTGAAATTGACGAAAATATCCTGTCGAAATACGGTATCTAAGCCATTTTTTCGCTTCCAAATAATAATTATTATCGGAAGTTGCTTATGTTATCAGACTATTTATATAAATTTGCTCTTGAATTAAAACATTTTACCTCATGGCTAATTTGAACAGACTAAAAGTAGTACTTGCAGAACAACAGAAAACAGGAAAATGGCTTGCAGAACAGATTGGTAAATCCAATTGCACTGTAAGTAAATGGTGTAGTAATTCTGTTCAACCAGACCTCAAAACCCTTAATGATATAGCTAATGTTCTTGATATTGACGTGAAAGATTTGATTGTTAGCAGTAATAAATCCTAAAACAATTTATTATCATGGAAGTAAACAAGAAAGAACTCAAAGAACAAGAGATACGTACTTTGTTCATTACCCCTGCACTCCAACAAAAAGGCTGGGCGGTAAGCGTAAATATGCGTGAAGAGTATTATTTCACGGATGGTCGAGTACTTGTTGTTGGCAACCAACATTCAGTAGCAGAAGGGAAAAAGGCTGATTATCTATTATACCATAAAGGTAAGCCCATTGCAGTAGTAGAAGCCAAAGACAATAAACACGCTGTTGGTGGTGGTATTCAACAAGCTATGGATTATGCCCAAATCCTTGACTTGAAATTTGCGTATTCCAGTAATGGAGATGCTTTCTTGGAACATGATTTTATCACAGGGAAAGAAACCGAAATCAAGTTAGAAAATTTCCCGACAGAAGAAGAACTATACAATCGTTATCTTGCATCCAAGAACTATACATCGGATGAACTTAACATAATAGAAACACCGTTTTATTATGATGCCCATAGCCATGAGCCAAGATATTACCAACGTATAGCGGTTGACCGTACAGTGGAAGCCATTGCAAGAGGACAACAGCGTGTACTTGTCGTAATGGCTACCGGTACTGGTAAGACTTTTACTGCTTTCCAGATTATCCATCGTCTCCATAAAAGCGGAGCAAAGAAAAAGATTCTTTATCTTGCAGACCGAAATATCCTCATTGACCAAACAATGGTGCAAGACTTCAAACCTTTCAAGAAGTTTATGACTAAGATAACTTCTGTTGGGGAAGGCGAAGAGAAAATTGACTCCTCATACGAGGTATATATGGCGTTATACCACCAACTGGTTGGAAAAGAGGGCAAGCCAGATCCGTTTTTGGAGGTGCAGCCAAACTTCTTTGATTTGATTATCGTTGACGAGTGCCATCGTGGTAGCGCAAAGGACGATTCTGCATGGCGCAAAGTATTGGAGTATTTCAGCTCGGCTACCCAAATCGGTATGACTGCTACCCCGAAAGCTGATGAAGGAGCAAACAACTTGGATTATTTCGGAGAGCCGGTATATACCTATTCCCTTCTTCAAGGAATCCAAGATGGTTTCTTGGCTCCATATCGGGTTACTGCCGACTTCATCAACGTTGATTTGCAGGGCTGGACTCCCGATGAAGGTGAAATAGATTTATTAGGAAAGGAGATTGAACAGAAATTATATCAAAGACAGAATATAGGTCGTGACCTTGCCATTAAGTTAAGGCGTAAAGTAGTAGCACACAGGATTACCCAAATGTTATACGACATCGGTCGTATGACAAAGACAATCGTGTTCTGTTCAGATATTGAGGAAGCCGCCGAAATGCGAACACTGCTTATCAACATGAATAGCGATTTATGTAAAAAATCTCCTTACTACGTAACACGCATTGTCGGAGAGGACAAAGAGGGGAAGAAGCAGTTAGACAACTTTATCAGTGTTGACGAACCTTATCCGGTAATTGTTACTACCTCCGAACTTCTATCTACAGGAGTGGACTGCAAAACTTGTGGCTTAATCGTCATTGATAAAGAAATTGGCTCTATGACGGAATTTAAGCAAATCATTGGGCGTGGCACACGACTTAGAAAAGACAAAGGCAAGTGGCATCTGGAAATCCTCGACTTCCGCAATGCTACCGCAAAATTCAAAGACCCGTCATTTGACGGCGACCCTGAACCACCCCAAGGCAGTGGAAAAAAGCCGAAGCCATATCCGCCTGTTCCCTCAAATCCTCCAACAGCTCACGAACCTCGTGAAAAGTATCTTATCAATGGAAAGGATATTCGTATTGCTCATGAGATAGTATCTGTTTTGGGAGAGGATGGCAAAACCATGAGAACGGAAAGCGTTCAGTCCTTTGCGAGAAAGCAACTGTTGCGACACTATCAAAGTTTGGATGATTTCGTACAAACGTGGACTGAAGCAGAACGCAAACAGGCGGTTATGGATGAGTTAAAGGAATATGCCATCTTGATAGACGCAGTACGTGAAGCAAATCCAGCATTGAAAGATGCCGATATCTTCGATGTGATATGTCACGTTGCATTTGACCAACCACCATTGACGAGGAAAGAAAGGGCTAACAATGTAAAGAAACGTAACTACTTCGGAAAGTACGAAGGCAAGGCTCGTGAAGTATTGGAGGCTCTTCTTGACAAATATGCGGAGAATGGTATTCTTGACTTTGAAAAGGCAAATATTTTGGAGATTCCTCCATTCAACAGCATAGGGAAACCAACTAAAATCATAAAACTATTTGGTGGCAAAGTCGCTTTTGAACAAGCCATCAGAGAATTGGAATATCAAATATATAAATCAGCTTAAAAATGGCAGTAAATAATATCATAAAGCGAATCCAGAATATCATGCGTCAAGACGCAGGTATCAATGGTGACGCACAAAGAATTGAACAGATGACTTGGATGTTCTTCTTGAAAGTCTATGACACACAAGAAGAAACATGGGAATGGAAAGATGAGAAATACAAGTCCATTATCCCCGAGGATTTGCGTTGGCGTAACTGGGCAATAGATAAAAAAGACGGTGAAGCATTGACGGGAGAAGCCCTACTCTCTTTCGTCAATGAGAAACTGTTTCCTACCTTGAAGAATCTCCCGATAGATGCCAATACCCCAAGAGCTAAAAGCATTGTTCAAGAAACATTTGCAGACTTGAACCAGTATATGAAGAATGGAACGCTTCTGCGCCAAGTGGTCAACATTGTAAACGAAATCGAATTTGACGATGCTGACGACCGTCACACATTCGGAGATATTTATGAGGGAATTTTGAAAGATCTGCAATCGGCAGGAAATGCCGGAGAGTTCTACACACCACGTGCATTGACTGATTTTATTGTGATGATGCTCGACCCGAAATTGGGCGAAACCTTTGGCGACTTCACCAGTGGAACGGGAGGCTTCCTCACCTCGGCACTTAAATATATGGGCAGGAATATTGGCTCTGCGGCAGATGGAGAAAAACTACAAAATGCCGTTGTAGGTCAGGAATGGAAACCGTTGCCCTACCTTTTGAGCATCACAAACCTGCTGCTCCATGATATTGAAGCTCCCAACATAACCAACTGTGATTCGCTTGGAACGAATGTTACTGATTTCAAGGAAAGCGACAAGGTTGATGTTATCGGCATGAATCCTCCGTATGGTGGTAGCACGGAAGACAGCGTAAAAAGCAACTTCCCAGTACAGTACCGTTCAAGTGAAACTGCGGATTTGTTTATCGCCCTTATCATGTATCGCCTCAAAGCTGGTGGACGGTGCGGTGTGATTATCCCTGATGGTTTCTTATTTGGTACAGATGGAGCAAAACTTGCACTTAAAGAAAATCTCCTTCGCAAGTTCAATCTACATACAATCATCCGTTTGCCGGGTTCTATATTCTCTCCATACACATCTATTGCAACCAATATCCTTTTCTTTAATAATGAAGAAGCCGAAGGTTGCGAAGAAGGATTCAAGACCAAAGAAACATGGTTCTATCGTCTTGATATGCCGGAAGGGTACAAACACTTCTCAAAGACCAAACCAATGAAGGTGGAGCATACCCTACCTATTCAGGAATGGTGGAAAGACAGGAAAGAAATTATCAGTGACGAGGTGGGTGAAAAGAGCCGTGTGTTCACTGCCCAACAATTGATAGACTTGGATTGCAATTTTGATCAATGTAAGTTCCCGAAAGAGGAAGAAGAAATACTCCCTCCAGCAGAACTGCTCAAACAATATTTTGAAAAACGTGCTGCGCTCGACCATGAAATAGACAAAACGCTTTCCGAAATTCAAAAGATTCTCGGCATTGACATAAAATCGTGTAACTGATAATTGTGAAGTGATATGAAAGATTTAACCATCTCAAACATAGAAAGACAAAATGTACTTAACAACCGTTTTGCGGTCAGCAAAGTACAGGAGCATCTTGACATTGAAGGAATACTCTTTGAGGGAGAGTATCGCTTTACAAAAAAAATGGTTGCCGATTTCTACGAAGTAGAAGAACGAACCATAGAACGCTATTTGGAAAAACATTCAGATGAATTAGCAGCTAACGGTTATGTTTTATGTAAAGGTAAACACCTGAAAGAGTTAAAGTTACAATTTGCTCCCGTCATAAATGTCGGGAGCAAAACGACCCAACTTGGATTGTTTAATTTCCGCTCATTCTTGGATATGGGTATGTTGCTTACAGAGAGTGAGAAAGCAAAAAAAGTACGTAGCCTTATCTTGGATTTCGTGATTACCACCATCAATGAAAAGACGGGTGGCGGAACAAAATACATAAACCGCAGGGATGTACATTATCTTCCTGCTGCAATCACAGAAGAAAACTATCGCAAGAATCTCACTTCTGCCATCAATCAATATGTGGACGGACATCCCACATACAAATATCCTCAAATTACAGACTTTATATATAAGGCTGTATTCAAGGAGAATGCTAAGGAGTATCGGGAAGTATTGAAGTTGGATTCCAAAGACAATGTTCGACACACGCTGTATTCAGAGGTTTTATTGGTTATTTCTTCTTTTGAAAACGGTGTGGGGGCAGCTCTCAGTGAACGGTTTAAAGAAAATGGTGGCAGGTTACTTACCATTGACGAGGTAGAGCGCATTGTGAATGAACTTGCCGAACATCCGATGCAGAAACCTTATTTAAATGATGCCAGAACCAAAATGGCTTCAAGGGATTTCAGTTTCCGGGATGCGTATCATGGTAATATAGCAGATTATCTGCAAGCTGTTACTCCTGAAGAGTTTGAACGATTCATCGGTGACCAGTCTATTGATTTTGACCGTATCTTAGCGGACAATAAAGATGTGCTTAAACGCTTAAAGCAGGCAGAAGATGAGTGAGGAAATTGTTTATATAGACTACGATGAAACCTTAACCATCTATGGCAAAATGATTGATGCTAGCGATGGTGGCTTTGAAGGAGTGCGTGATGAAGGTGGCATTCGTGCTACATTGGATTTTGTACAAAATGATTTATACTATCCGACCTTTGCAGAGAAACTGACCTATCTGATGTATAGATTCTGTTCCGGGCATTTCTTCAATGATGGGAATAAACGTATTGCGCTGACTTTGGGAGCTTACTTCTTACACAAGAATAATTACTACTGGCACGCTTGCATCTGTATGCGTACATTGGAATCTATCATTTATCATGTGGCAGCATCGAATATCAACCAAGATTTGCTGCTACGCATCGTCAATAGCTTTTTGACAAGTAAAGATTATGACGAAGAACTGAAAATAGATATTGCCAATGCCATGAGCAAAGGAGAGTTAGGAATACAAGGGGAGGATTACGAAAAAGATTAAATATGAAAACTATAAAAATTATCTTATTACTGTTCTGTATTATTTTAGGAATTAACGCTAAAGCACAAACAGTAGGTTATACTTATAAAGCACTCGCAGCTGAAGGTTGCAATATGAAATACAGTGTGGCTAAGCAAGACACCATTTATTCTATAGTAGCCACAGTACGTTCAGACAGAATGAATTTCCTCACTAAACCAACCATGAAAATTAGAACATTCACAGGTAAATATCTTGAACTAAGAGGAACTGTGATTGGGAATGGAAGTCAATCTGCTGGTGTTATAAGTGGAAATATTGTAATACCAATCACAGAAATTAGTTCTACTGCTCAATTTAGAATTACTCCACAGCAGTTTGAAATTTTGAATGAAGGTGTGGCAAAAATTCGTTTGTCTATGACTCCTATGAATCATGAACGTACTTTCAAAAAAGATAAGATAGGGAAAAAGTTATATCAGTTCTATCTGAATGAAAAACAAAAAGACGAAAACTTCTAAATCAGTTAGAATAAGATGAACGGAAAACAATTAAAAAACAGCATACTCCAGTGGGCGATACAGGGAAAACTTGTACCGCAAGACCCTAATGACGAACCGGCATCGGTACTTCTTGAACGTATCAGAGCTGAAAAAGCCCGACTGGTCAAGGAAAAGAAAATCAAAAAAGACAAAAACGAATCTATCATTTACCGTGGTGACGATAATTCCTATTATGAGAAGTTTCTTGCTACGGGCGAGGTGAAGTGCATTGATGAGGAGATTCCGTTTGAAATTCCAAAGGGGTGGGAATGGGAAAGATGGGGTAATATTGCATTGTCAATCCAATATGGATATAATGCCCCAGCCCTTGAACGAGGTGATATAAAAATGGTTAGAATCAGTGATATTCATGATAATGTAGTTCAATGGGAAAATGTTCCATTTTGCAATATAGAAGCTTATGATATTGATACTTACCTACTCAAAGAAAATGATATTCTTTTTGCAAGAACTGGTGGAACTGTGGGTAAATCATTTTTAGTTCAGTCTGTTCCTGAACCAGCCATATATGCTGGCTACCTCATAAGAACAAGATATTCAAAAGAGTTGTGTCCACAATATCTTAAATCATTTATGGAAAGCCGATTGTATTGGGAACAATTGAAGTCCGGAACAATCGCTACCGCACAACCCAATTGTAATGGAAAAACATTAGGAAGGATGCTTTTACCAATTCCTCCGAAAGCAGAACAGTCTCGTCTTGTGCAAAAATTAGCAAGCTTTACTCCTATATTTCAACGGTATGCTAAAACACAGCAGGATTTGGACAATCTCAATGAAAGTATAGACGACAAACTAAAGAAGTCTATTCTCCAAGAAGCCATACAAGGCAGACTTGTTCCACAAATTACAGAGGAAGGAACTGCGCAAGAATTGCTTGAACAGATAAAGCTGGAGAAACTGCAACTCATTAAAGAAGGTAAGCTAAAGAAATCTGCTTTGGTTGATTCTGTTATCTATAAAGGTGACGATAACAAGTACTTCGAGAAGATTGGTAAAACAGAACAAGATATTACTGACGAAATACCATTTGATATACCTAATACTTGGGTATGGGTGAGACATAATGACTTATTTGATATTTCAGGCGGTTCCCAACCTCCAAAGTCTAAGTTTATTGAACGAGAAAAAGAAGGATATATACGATTATTTCAAATTAGAGATTATGGCTCTAACCCACAACCTATATATATACCGCTTTCTACAGCCAGTAAGATTTCTCAAAAAGGAGATATTCTGTTAGCTCGTTATGGGGCTTCTTTAGGAAAAGTATTTTATGCAGAATATGGAGCTTATAATGTAGCCTTAGCAAAAGTTATCCCATTATACGAATCCCGACTTATATTTCAGAAATATATTTTTCTGTATTATTGTAGTTCAATATATCAAAATGAAATTGTCAATCGGAGTCGTTGCGCCCAAGCGGGATTCAATAAAGAAGATCTCAATTCATTATTATTCCCCTTGCCTCCTTTGTCTGAACAATATAGAATTGTAGAAAAGTATGAAAAAGCAATAGCAAGTATTATGAGAGGATAAATGCGCAAACCGTTGAGATTGAGCTTCCTTTTGAATATCCTAACAATTGGTCTGTGCTACGTT
>JABLTQ010007443.1_pt1 | contig 74310 bp, 59 predicted proteins | sample 7160101 | NCBI WGS metagenome assembly JABLTQ01 (sample SAMN14651228, study PRJNA627086) | human gut metagenome | isolation source: feces | host: Homo sapiens | reverse complement strand
CAGATAGCCCGCTATCTTCCTCATCACACAAACGGAAATGCCTCAAAAACTCATCCCAAATCAGCACACGATAAATTCAAAACAGTTTCTTAGAGTTTTAAACGACAGGCTTTTAGTCCCAACGGGCAAAATGTGCATCCATTTTTCCAGCAACCGGCCGAAACAGTTTCATCTCTTTCCCGAAAATGAAGTTAAAAAAAACGCCTGTCATCCCGCAACATTTTCAAAAACGCTCAAATAATATTTACAAAAATCTCCCATTACACAGAAAAACAAATACTAAAAATCATAATTTATTCATTTATTTTGACATATTGCTTGTTAATATTTTTCTACGAAAGAATATTGTCAGATAAAATATATTTGTATATTTGCAACAACTTAACTACTATAAATTCATTATTGCATAAAATTAAGTCTAGACAAAATACTATAAAAACAGTATACTGTATCAATAAATCAGAGTGTAAAAACTAAAGTTTAACTTCAAAACGACACGAGCATGAGAAATTATGTACACATGTTTAGAGAGTACCCACGAACGACCATCTTGTGGAGTATGCTCTTTGTTTCCACGTCTGTCATTGCCGGCACAAATCCAATCCCGGCAGAAAACCAAGCCGTTGCAGCATCAAAGGTGCAACAGCAATCCAAGAAAGTTACGATAAGCGGCATTGTCACCGATGCAAAGGGGGGGAAAGCATCATCGGGGCCTCAATAGCAGACAAAAACAATCCGCGCGTCGGAACGATTACCAACATGAACGGCGAATATATCTTGACGGTAGCGGAAAACACAGAACTTACCATAAGCTACATCGGCTACAATACCATTACAATCAAAGTTGTCCCGGGGAAGACAAAATATGACATCAAGCTGGAAGAAAGCTCGCATGAACTAGACGAAGTTGTCGTTGTAGGATACGGTGTCCAGAAAAAGGAAAGCCTGACTGGAGCTATGGCAACACTGAAACAGGAAAAGCTGGCTGACATCACCACGCCTAATGTCGAGAACATGCTGAACGGCAAGATTTCGGGTGTATACGTTGCTCCCGGTTCCAGCCAGCCCGGCTCAAACGGAGCCGTACAGATCCGCGGACGCGCCACGTTGAGCGGAAGCACCTCGCCCCTGTGGGTTATCGACGGCGTAATTGTGGGTGAAGATCCCGGTGTGCTGAACCCTTCAGACATTGAAACACTTACAGTGCTGAAAGACGCTGCATCAACCGCCATCTTCGGTTCGCAAGGCGCAAACGGTGTCATCGTGGTCACTACAAAAGCCGGCAAAGTGGAAAAAATGACTGTAAACGCCTCCGTAAAGCTGGGTATCAGCCGACTGACAACCGGCAACATGAAGATGATGAACGGTGCGGAACTTTATGACTACTACGCTTCGTTTCCCAATCAGGAGGACATCACATTCAGCCGTTATAATTCGGACCTGCGGAACGCTGACTTCAGCTGGTGGGATCTCGCCTCACAGTCAGGTTTCACTCAAGACTATAACATTTCGCTTTCGGGAGGCAACGAAAAGATACGCTCCTATTTCTCACTGGGATATTACGACGAATCGGGCGCAGTAAAAGGATACGACTATACACGCTACAGTTTCCGCTACCGCACCATATACCAGCCCGTCAAATGGCTGACAATCAAGCCTAACGTTTCAGGGTCAATGATCGATACATACGATGCGCAGTATGACGTAACGTCAATGTACACCATGTTCCCGTGGGACAGCCCGTATGATGAAGAAGGCAATCTGGTGCCGGACCGCTACAGCGGCTGGGTAGACTCGTCAGATACGAACTACCTCAACGCGCTTGCCAACGGCGACCATACGGACTACAAGACTTACGAGTTCTCCGGAAACTTTGACTTTGACATCAAGTTCACAGACTGGCTGACATTTACTTCTGTAAACAGCTACCGCTACAGAGGCTACTACTATTCGCAATACACAGACCCCAACACCGACAGCGCTTCGGGTGTTCAGGGACGTGTGAGCGAATACCAGAGCAACTCCACGCGTCTGTACACCAACCAGTACCTGACTTTCAACAAGCTTTTCGGCAAGCACTCCGTACAGGCATTGCTGGCCTATGAGTTCCTCTCTACGCGCGACAAAGCCATTTCGGCTACTGGTACGGGACTTATATCCGGCGTGGGCGTGCTTGACGCTACATCTACTCCAGAAGCCGTAGGCGGAAGCCTGACTGAATGGGCCAAACAGTCTTATTTCATGAAGGCCAACTATGCTTACGACGGCAAATATCTGGCCGAGGTCTCAATCCGCCGCGACGGCGCGTCAAACTTCGGAGCAAACAACAAATACGGTAACTTCTTCTCAATCAGTGCAGGATGGAACATCCATCAGGAAAGCTGGTTCAATGCCCCATGGGTGGATATGCTGAAGCTCCGTGCTTCTTACGGTTCGGTAGGAAACATTCCCTATGCACGTTATCCGTCGTATGACCTTTATTCTGCTTCCGCAAACTATAACGGAACGCCTGCCCTGCTGATCAGCCAGGTAGGAAACAGCAACTTCACATGGGAACAACCTACACCGGCGGAATCGGTATCGACGCCAACTTCTTCAAGAACCGCCTGCGCTTGGTATTCGACTATTATAACAAATATACGAAGAATGTACTGTATCAAGTGCCTGTATCTGGCTTGACTGGCGTAACTAGCCGCTGGCAGAATGTGGGCGAAGTCCGCAACAAAGGTATTGAACTGACCATCGGAGGCGATATCATCCGCACGAAAGACTGGTTATGGAGTGTAGACCTGAACTTAGGACATAATGTCAATACAGTAGAAAAGCTGTACGGTGACGACCCGGATCTGACGATCATAGGCGGAGGAGGAAACGATACGAACATCGCCGGAGCCGCAGACAAAGTGCTGAAGGTGGGATACGGAACCGACTGCTATTACCTGCGCGAATGGGCAGGAGTTGATCCCGAAACCGGATCACCGCTATGGTACGTGAACGATGAAGAAGGCAGCCGTGAAACGACAAGCAACTACTCGGAAGCCAACCAGGTGATAACCGAATCCACTTCGCCCGACCTGTTCGGCGGATTCAACACGTTCGTGCAATGGAAGAACATTGACCTCAGCACTTCATTCGGATTCTCCATCGGCGGCAAGATCTACAACTATGCACGTCAGGAGTACGACTCCGACGGAGCTTATACCGACCGCAACCAGATGAAACTGATGGACGGATGGAGCCGCTGGGAAAAACCGGGCGACATAGCCACCCACCCGCTGGCAAGCTACGGAAACGACAGCAACTCCAACAGCGCATCAACCAGATACCTGGAAGGCGGAGATTACCTGAAGCTCCGGTCGCTGTCTATCGGATATAACCTGAAGCTGCCCAAATATTACATCCAGAACATGCGCATCTACTTTATGGCTGAGAACGTGTTCACCATAACAGGATTCTCAGGCATTGACCCTGAAATTTCAGCATCTTACGACGAAGATACAGGTACATACAAGTCGATAGGTACGGCCAATATCTCGTATCCTACTACCCGCAAATTCATGTTTGGCATCAACTTAACTTTCTAAACAGCGATTTTATGAGAAACAACATATTTACTTCAGTAGTTCTGACCTCGGCCCTGATTGCCGGAGGTTTAAGCTCGTGCGACCTAGACCGTTTCCCCACCAGCAGCGTGGCATCCGAACAGGTCACATCAAATCCGTCTGAAACATTAAGCAGCCTGATTGACGGAGCATATGCGCAGTTAAAGACATGGTCCGACCCGATGCACCGCCTGGGGGAATACGCAGGTGACAATATGATGATCCGCGGCTCATCCACCGACGATTTCTACGAGTTCATCACATTCTCGCGCACTCCGGACAACTACCGCCTGCAGAATTTCTGGGACTACGGCTACAAGGCCATTGCCCAAGCGTCAAACATCATCGACATGATAGGCGAAACCGAAGATGCTGAAATCCTCAGCCAGTTGGGCGAATGCCACTATATCCGGGGCATACTATAAAGTCATCATCTAAAGAATGTGTATGACCTGAGAGATTTAAGTCATAACAATGTGCTATAGCCTCTTTCGCATGTTTCCTTTCTGCTTCAGTTAAAAGATCATATCTGATATGAGATGCTACAATCTTTATATTACAATCAGAAAGAAACACTTGTGAATTTGTAATTTGATCAGCTCCAAGAAATAATTTTTTGTCATCATCAAGACCACAAAACCAAACAGAATTAAGGCTTGTAATACCTATCTTACTTCCTCTAATATCAAATTTGAAGTTAGAGTCAAAATCTCCGTATTGATAATTTTCCCTTAGACTTTCTGTATAATATAGCTTTTCAAAATCCTTAAATGCTTTTGTTCGAGCTCTTACAATATCATGATTTTTAGGAGAATTTTTTATAGAAATAATTTTTTCATGGTCATCATGTAAATTTTCCCCAAGAAATCCTATTTTCATATATTGTTTACCAATATCATTTTCGGTATCATGATTGCCTGGAATGAAGACAAATCTATCTTTCGAAAGCCTAAGTTTCTCTAAAATAGGAGTAATTACTACTTCTTCAAACTTTTTAAAAGCTGTATTAATATCCCCGAAACTAGCTCCACCTTTGTCAATGAGATCTCCGGTAAAAATAACAAGATCTATACCACCGTCTTTTTGTATTTCATCCATACTTCGGTTGAGATACATTAATAAGGCATCCATTGCTGGGTTCTCTTTTACGAGATGCAAGTCCGACAAATGTAAGATACGTAACATCATAATATGCTTGTCTTATTTAGTGATATAAAAATGTTCCTATTCATATTTCTTATAATTCTCCACCTGTTCCAAAACTTTCTGGAATACTTCCTCGTCCCACTGGGGTGGGTAGCCCTCCTTGTAAAGAAGGAAAGTAAGCTGGCTGGCAAGTTTGCTTTTGAGGTTATCGTTATTCAGCCAATCTGCATAAATGGCAGTGTCGTCTATCAGTGCTTTGATTTTCTTAGCCAACTCGATGCAACGGTCATCTGCATACTCAAAGCCATGTTTGTCACGGACTTCAACAAGTACATCAAAGAATGCCTTTTCTTCGAATGTGATGCCCAATACCTTGAACTTTTCACTGTCTGTTTTAAGTTCTTTCAGGATACCCATCAGTTTGTTAGAAAGTCCGTTGATTTTGTATGAAACAATGTCATAAACATCATTTACAACATTCTGGGTCACATCATTGGTGAATGTCAGGTTATCCCGTGTATTATAAGCATCGATTGTGTCTTCGAGCATCTTCTGAAAATGTTCGGCCTGTATCTTGTTTGTCCGACTGTATGCTCTGATCGCTTTGGCTACAAGTTTGCAGAGAATCTGGAACTTTGTGAACGGCATCTTTATCCCTTCCACCTCTTTGGTGAACGAGTCGCTGAAAATGTTTTCTTCAACACCTTCGTTCATAACCCGCTCCACACCACTGGTGAGGATAGCCTCCTGAACCATCTGTTCCACATGTCGGTTCATACTTTCCGTATCGTGCTCGGTGGCGGTCATTTTGTTGACGTATGAACATATTCCCATAAAACATTGGCTCCATGTCACCTCTTCATCAGTCAGGATTCCAGCCGGATTGCAGATGTTGTAGGCCGAGCGGAGTCTTTTGACATGTTCCTTGAAAAGTTTGAGGAATGACACTTCTCCTTTCCGTTCCACGCTGTTGGCAAGGATATATTCGGCCGCCTCCTGAATGAACTGAAGTCGTGCAAGGTCATTGTCTCCGAAGAAGCGTTTGAATGAAAGGCCTGACAATCTCTCCTGTAAAAGTTGCAATTCGTTTTTCAGTATCTCATGGGCTGTATCCAAATCCTCTTGTGGCCCTACCTCTCCTCCGTATTTCTTCATGGCCTTCTTCATCTCCTCACGGATACCGATGTAGTCGATGATGAAGCCAAATTCCTTAGCGCCATATCGGCGGTTCACTCGCGATATGGTCTGTATCAACGTATGCTTCGACAGCGGTTTGTCGTTGTAAAGCATGGTCAGGCAAGGCACATCAAATCCTGTAATCCACATATCTACATTGATGGAGATATGGAAATTGGATTTCTCCGACTTGAACTCTGTATCGAGAAATTTCCGATACTCCTTGTCTCCAAGCAGATTGTACAGTTCCTTTTCATCGTCCTTGTCGCGGGTCATGACCATATTAACAAAAGCGATGTCATTGAGTTTGGCCTTTTCATCTGCCGTCAATACAAGTTCGTTCAGAGCCTTTTTCTTCTCGAACCAATCGGGTTGCAGTTCCCGCATGATTTTATACAACCGGAACGCTATTGTGCGGTCGGCGCAGGTAATCATCGCTTTTTGCAGACGGTCGGTTGTTTCTGTTCGGCGTTTGTAGTCATCGATAATGTCCTTAGCAACCCGGCGCAACACATCTTCATCGCCGATAATTACCTCCATGCTCGACATGGCGGCTTTGCTCTTGGCAATATCTTCAGGCGTAGCCCCTTCGTCCGCACAGATCCGGTAGTATTCCTCAACCTTCTCGGCTTGCTCCTTGTTCAAGAAAACACGCGCCAGTCGGGGATCGTATTTGATAGGTACGGTGATGCCGTCATCTTCCGACTCCTTCATCGTGTATTGATCTACGACATCTCCAAATACATGTATGGTCTCGTCGATGGGTGTTCCGGTAAAGCCCACATATGTGGCGTTAGGCAAGGCATCACGCAGGTATTTGGCAAATCCGTATGTAATTTTTGCCCCTATTTTCCCGGTGTCGCCTTCTGTCTGTATCGACAGTTTCGACCCGAGGTTGTTTTGAGAACGGTGCGCCTCGTCGCTCAGACAAATCACATTGGAACGCTCCGTAAGCAATCCAGTGGACTCTGCAAATTTCTGGATCGTGGTAATATAGACCCCGCCGGTCTTGCGCATACTCATCTCTTCGGCAAGTTCCTTGCGGGTCTCAAATACCTTTACGGCCTCGTCTTCAAGGTAGCGTTTCGAGCGGCAGAACAGTTTTCCGCTCTGAGTCTCCAAATCTTCCCGATCAACGATAATAAGGATTGTTGGACTACCCAGTTGCTCTCGGCAACGCAGTGCCAACTGGCGAGCAAGGAACAGCATGGTATAGGTCTTTCCACACCCGGTGGCGCCGAAATAGGTGCCCCCCTTACCATCGCCGCCAACAGAGCGCAAATGGGAGAGGATATGGTCTCGTAACTTACGAGTGGCAAAGAATTGTGGATAGCGGCACACAACTTCGGTCGTGTCATCCTCTTTCGTCGGATCGGGGAAATAGACATAGTCGCGCAGGATCTCCAAGATACGTTCCGGCGAAAGCGCTCCGCGAACAAGGGTCCGAAGCGTATCAAGCCCCTTGCCCGCTTTGTCCTCATTATCGATTTTCTTCCATTCATAGAAAAACTCGAATGGCGTGTAGGTCGTTCCCAATTCGTTCTTTGCTCCGTCGCTGATAACTGCCAGTGCACAATATTTCAGCAAGGCCGGTATATCCCGCATATAGCGGGTACAAATCTGTGTGTGGGCATCGCGTATGGTGGCATTCTGCTTAGTCGGGTTTTTCAGCTCGATGATGCAGACCGGTATGCCGTTGACGAAAAGCAGGATGTCGGGCCGACGGTTCTCGCGACCCTGTTCCATTACAAATTGATTGACGCAACGGAATATATTATGGTCTGGATGCTCGAAGTCGATGTATTGCAAGCGGAACGGATTCCCTCGTCCATCGTTGTATGTAAAATCGTATCCGTCCCGATAGAGCAGGAAGGTGTTTTGCAGGGCATAATAATCGTTCTGACCACCCGTGTTCCGCAGATTGGCGACAATTCCGTCCACTTCGGAGGCGGCCAGTCTTTTGTCCTTGTACTGAGCGGCAAGAAATGTCCGTAGGTCTTCTTCAATAAGCGGGTCGGTATATTTCCGGTGAATGTCATCGCCGAATGTATATTGCCAATGCGATTCGCGGAGGAGTTCGATAGTTGCCTCCTCAAACTGACTTTCATAATATTTTCCTTTGCCAGCCATAATAATCGTTGCAATTTAAGAATGTATGACATGTTGAAGCAATGCCGGACACACTTCGCGCGAAAGCCGGTCAGCTTCTTCGGCTATCTGCTTGGCCTCATTGGCACACTTGTAGATATTGACAATAGCCTGCTGAACCTCAATAGATGGTAGAGGTATGGCAAAACGTGTCATATCTTCCCAAGTAAATGTCTCTCGAGCACTTCCCCATGAATTAAAACGAGCATAACGATCAGTCTCTGTTCTTCGGAATATTAAATGTAAATAATCTGCCAACAGATACTTTTCATCTGTTTCAAATACTTCATTTACCGAAGTGACAACAATCGGAAAACCTAAATGATTGATAGCCGCACAAAGACATTTTTCGTTTCCTGTCGTTTGAACAAAACTTATTTGATTTTCTCTTACTATTTTATAGTTTGAAAGGTTGTTTTTATCGACCTTAGCATTCGTTGCATTAAAGTTTTTTGATACAGAAACACTCCTAACTTCTTTAATTTTATTGTCTGTGTTTCTTTCATCTATGCGATGAATATATGGCCCGATTTCTTGCATCGGATATTTGTGTTTCAGTTCTTGGATATAGCTTTGGCAGAGTTGCATAAGCGGAGCTGCCTTAGCTTCGTTTTGCTCTTTAATTTCCCGGAATGCTCGCCATGCGTTCACCACTTTCTGCTGTTCGGCAACAGATGGAAGAGGAATCTCAATATCAAGGAAACGAGGCCAGTCCAAATTGGCTCGAACACTGGAATCACTAATAAACCAGCCATAACGGTCGCTTTCGTCTCTATTGAAATACATAAAAAAGTATTCCGGTAAAACGTCGTTCTCTTTATTTATGAAAAACGTCGTATATGCAGGCGAAATCAAAGCGGGTTGATCTTTGTCGTATAATCCAATTCGAATGCATATATCACGACCTGTTTGCATTCCACTAAATACAAACATCCCTTTGGAAACAATTTTGTATTTAGTAATATCAACACCATCCAGATTGGCAACCGTTGGCATAAATGTTTTATCCCTATTTATGCCAATAACAGGATAGTTACTACCTGCCGTATTTCTTTCATCACACTGCTCGATATAATCCCCAAGCCGAACCCATTTTACACCGCTGCTTTCCATCTCACACCTCCTCTTTACCATGCTGTTCCATAAAGAAGCGTTTCTGCTGCTCAATCTCCCGGCGTAGTTCCTCTTCGGTAGGCATATATGTCATATACTTAGCGGCAAAAATCTGATCGCTATCGTGTAACACTGAATATTTTGCTATGGTGTTGTCCGTATCTGTACAAAGTAACACGCCGATGGTCGGATTATCATCTTCTCCCTTAACCAAATCATCGTACATTCGGATGTACATATCCAACTGTCCGATGTCCTGATGAGTCAACTTATGGGTTTTTAGCTCAAAGATGACAAATCGTTTCATCTTGTAATTATAAAATACCAGATCGATGTAAAAATCAGCCGTATCGGTCACAATATGCTGTTGCCTTTCTACGAAAGCGAACCCACGGCCGAGTTCCATGATGAATTTTTCGAGATTGTCGATTAATGCCTGTTCCAGCTCCGATTCGGAATAGCTGGTGTCCCGATGAAATCCCATAAATTCTGCCACCATCGGATTCTTTATATATTCCAACGGATCTGTTTGGCCGGCATAAGGTACGGGCAGAGTTGAACTCTCTCTTTGAGCCGCAAGCCGTCGTTCATAATATTGGGTGGAGATATTTCTGTCAAGATCATCTACGCTCCACATATCTTCAGCCGCTGTCTTAAGATACCATTCCCTTGCTTGCGTATTGCTGACGGAAAGGAGCCTGCGGACATGTGACCAGGTAAGATTTTGCACAAGCGTGTGCAAAATCTCTACATCCTTGAATTCCAGATAGAATTTTCGGTAATATGCCAAGTTACGCTTACCATAGCCGGTTCCGTATTCAGCAGCAAGTCTGTCAGCAAGAGCCGGGATAAGTTTTTGTCCGTATGCAGCCCTGCTTGCTCCATGCTGCTCCTCTTCCACGATACGCCGTCCAATGTTCCAATAAGTCATGATGGCTATTTGACCAGTCGCGGCATAGGCTTGTTTCCGTCCTTGTTCTATGATGGTTCTGATGTCGGAAACGAAATTCTCGGTTATTATGTCAGTCTGTTGCTTATTCTTTTCCATATCCCAAAATTTTGAAGGCATTCACGAGTTCGGCTTCATTTGCATCCCATCTTTTCTTCAGTTCGTCAAACTGATGGCTCATTTCGGTGAGGGCCGATTTATAATCAATTTCCGTATCACGGTCGATAAACTCGATATATCTAGAGGGTACAAGCGAATATCCTTTCTGTTGGATTTCGTCAAGATGAGCGGCATAGTATAACTCAGGTTCGGAATACTCGGCGAAATTCTCGGTCTGCCAGTCGAAATAGATTTGGCAAACACGGCTGATTTCTGTTTCTGACAGGCGAACATATTTCTTTTCGTATATGTTGCTGTTCCATGTGCGCAGGTCTATAAAAAGGATCTCGCCCGTTCGGTTACGCAGTTGTCTGCCGTGCCAGGGACCACCCTTCTTGTTGTTGTTCAGAATCCATAACGTAACGGATATATCGGTAGAATAGAACATGTTGCGCGGCAGGACGATGATGGCCTCGATTTTGTCGTTTTCAATCAACTGTTTGCGTATTTCAAGCGTGTCGCTGTCGTCCAATGCTCCATTGGCAAGCAGGAATCCTGCGATTCCGTGATTGACATCCAGTTTGTTCAGGATATGGAGAATCCATGCGTAGTTGGCATTGCTAGTCGGAGGGACACCATAACCTTTCCAGCGGGGATCCGTCTCAAATTCTCCATATTCAGCATACTTCTTCAAATTGAATGGTGGATTTGCCATGATATAATCGAACTTGAGGTCTTTATGCTGGTCGTTGGAGAAGGTGGATACAGCTTTGTCTCCCAAATGGTAGGATATACCGCGGATAGCCAGATTCATCTTTGCCAGACGATAGGTCGCCGGTTCGGATTCCTGTCCATACACATTGACCGCTTTGGTGTTACCGCCATGTGCTTCAATGAACTTGGTTGCCTGCACGAACATACCACCCGACCCACAGCACGGGTCATAGACCGTACCGTCGAACGGCTCGATGAGTGAGGCGATAAGCTCCACGATAGAATGCGGCGTGTAGAACTCACCTTCCTCCTTGTCGGCATTGATTGAGAAAGCTTGTAGGAAATATTCATATACACGTCCTATGAGGTCGTGATCGGTGAACTTCTTGGGATCTATCTTGTTAATCTCGTCCACCACACTTTTCAAAACACCCGGTTCAAGGGCCGTTTTCGTAAAAATCTGCTGTGGCAGGGCATTTTTCAGTTTAGGCTCATTGTCGTCCAACGTCTTTATGGCTGTATCGAAAGCGATGGCCATACCGGTAGGAGCCGTAAGAATCAGCTTGTCCCAGAATGTCTCGTCAGTCAGGAAGAACACGCCGTCCTGCATATACTGATTGGGACGGGACAGCTGCATTTCAACAAAAGCCTCGTCGTGAATGCCTTGAACCTCCACAATCTCGTGCCTGATTTTATCCTTTTGCTGTTTGAACCGTTCCCCTATGAATTTCAAGAACACAAGAGTCAGCAACAAATCGCGCTTGTCGGTCATGGCAGCACGTCCTCTCAAACTGTTGCGACAGTTGAAAAGTATGGTTTCTAAGGTCTCCTCCTTTATTATTTTTGTTTGTTTCTTGGCCATCGTTTTACTCTATTAGTTTGGTGTTTAACCTGAAAGCATTTGCATCAATCTCCATTTGGAAAATCTTAATGTCGGGATTCAGCTTTCGGGCAACACGGATTATTTTTGATTTTTCTTCGACATCCATATTGATCCCCAGATAAACGGATTCGAAACACTCTCCTCCAATTTCGGGGAATGCCCTCATTTCTTTCCAGTCAATCGGGCCTTTATTATCATTTTGCCACGGTAGCAACTTCATATATGCCGGCCATGGCTCTAATATAAATAAACGCACTTCTTGTTCATGCTCCCAAGCTTTTGCTTTGGTGGATATTTGATAATGAAAAAAGTCTTTTGTATCCCTAAAATAATCGGGCTTCTTTACAATGTCTTTATATTGTACCTCCACTTCCGAGCAGCCGATCATGACATTGCCATACATACGAGAAAGACACTTTCTGACTTTTTCCATATCCAGACCGATGCAGATGCCTTTATGCTTGCTATAATAGCTCTACATCAAAATTGAATCATATATCTTAGAAAGACTGCATATCCATGCCTCTTCTCTGGTTCTACGAAATGGATCCCTTCTCAATTCTTCAATTATTTCCGGAGTCCATCCTCCACATACTTCTTTTGGAACATTGGAGAAATCAATTAACGAGGGATGGCAATCAAACGGGTCATTTAATTGCGTAGCGTTAGTGAATTGAAGATTGCCATAATGCAGCATCATCAACCCACCGTTAAAATCCAAGTACTTGTACAGTTTTGCTTCTCCCATAAATTTATTCATTCGGTTCTCAGCAAGTCATCCACAGACACATTCAGAACTTTTGCTATTTGGATCAGCATCTCCACATTGGGCTGCGTTGTATTTGTAACCCATTTAGAAATTATGGCAGGATCCTTATCCAATTGTTCCGAGAGCCATTTATTGCTCTTGTTTTTCTCTGCGAGAACGACTTTGATTCGATTCAGTAATTTGCGCTCCATATTATATCTCCATTACGTGGTTACAAAAATAGGCATATTTAGAGAATATAATTGACCAGGAAGGTTAAATGTTGCAATTCACCACAAAAAAGTGAGCAAAACATCAATTGTAGTTACATATGCTTTCTTTATTGGCAGTTTTGTGCCAGGTCTATTTGGTAAACCAATTACTTTTTGTGGGAACTTTGCGGTATCAAATTATAAAGATTATTGAATATATAATTTGATAATCAAAAAGATATATGATGCTATTTGGTTCAAGCGTGGAACTGCGTGCTATCTCCACGTTCTTGAAGATCCTGAGAAAACCCGATGCACATTGGCAAATAGACAGCAGACCCACGCTATACAGCATGGGAACCGCCAACGTCCATCCTCGTACATCGTGAAAATTTCTCAGGTTTTCAAGAACAAGAATGAAGCATGACGCTTCTCACAAATATTTTTCCCACAAAATAGCAAGCCGCAGACGCTTCCGCCTGCTTACTGCCCCAAAAGTAAGCAATAATTACGAATAAATCAAACGAATCGGAAGCTTTTTGTTGAGCGCAGATAATTCCCCTCCACAAATTCCCTGATTGACATTCCGAAAGCACAACAGCACAAATGCCTGACAAATTCATACAAAACCGCCTCTACCGCTAACCGCACATCCGAACAAATCTCCTCTTTCAGAAGCCGTTCCTTAACGGATGCAAACGGCAACCCCGCTCAGAGCACCCTGAAACGGGGGAGCGGAAACGAAAATCCCGCCAAAACAAGCGGTCATCTTGCCCAAAATGTCCCGTCATTTCATGGAAAACACCCCGTTAGCTTCAGCAAAATGTCCCGTCATCTTTCCACGAAGGCCGAAAACAAGGTTTTGGAACGCCTCAAACGGCTTTTCCGCTTCCCGAAACGTTTCAAATCCGGACATCCGCAAAGTGTCACAGCGGAACGATTCTGACTGATCAGCTAAACATTTTGCCACAGATTGGCGGAACCAGAAACAAAACAAAAGCATCTTGGCATAAGAACAAACTTTTCGGATTACACAAGGTCCTTTTCCGTCCGATTTTCAATGCCGTACCCTAAACCTCACCCGAGAAAGACAAGCCTCACGCATCCCGATTGACACTCTGACAAAATGAAAGCGGCCCTTTTTCTGACATTTTTACAGGATATATCCCAACCGTCATGCCATTTAGTCACACAAAGGGCGTTTTATCCCCATGGCAAATTATTTGATGAAGAATCTGTACAAAACAAGATAACAAAAAAAGAAAGGAGATTACTTATGAACTTTAACAACTTTACAATCAAATCGCAGGAGGCTGTGCAGGAAGCGGTCAATCTGGTTCAGAGCCGCGGACAGCAGGCCATCGAGCCTGAGCATTTGATGGCAGGGGTGCTGAAAGTGGGAGAAAATGTAACGAACTTCATTTTCCAGAAGCTCGGCATCAACGGCCAGCAGATTGAAACCGTGCTCGACAGGCAGATAGCTTCCTTGCCGAAGGTGTCGGGAGGAGAACCCTACCTGAGCCGCGACGCCAACGAAGTGCTGCAAAAGGCAGTCGACTACTCCAAGCAGATGGGCGACGAATATGTGTCGCTGGAAGCACTGCTGCTTGCATTGCTGAATGTGAAAAGCACGGTTGCTACCATACTGAAAGATGCGGGGCTTACCGATAAGGAGCTTCGCGCAGCCATTCAGGAACTCCGCCAGGGACAGAACGTAACCTCACAGTCGAGCGAAGATACGTATCAGTCGCTCAACAAATACGCCGTCAACCTGATTGAGGCAGCGCGCAACGGAAAGCTCGATCCGGTTATCGGACGTGACGAAGAAATCCGCCGTGTGCTCCAGATCCTGAGCCGGCGAACCAAAAACAACCCGATTCTGATCGGAGAGCCGGGTACGGGTAAAACAGCCATTGTGGAAGGACTTGCCCAGCGTATCCTGCGGGGGGATGTGCCCGAGAACCTGAAAAACAAGCAGCTTTACTCGCTGGATATGGGCGCGCTGATTGCGGGAGCCAAGTATAAGGGCGAATTTGAAGAACGTCTGAAATCGGTCATCAACGAAGTGAAGAAGTCGGAAGGAAACATCATCCTGTTTATCGACGAAATCCATACTTTGGTCGGAGCAGGCAAGGGAGAAGGCGCAATGGATGCGGCCAACATTCTGAAACCGGCTTTGGCCCGCGGCGAACTGAGAAGCATCGGAGCCACTACGCTCGATGAATACCAGAAGTATTTCGAGAAAGACAAGGCGCTCGAACGCCGTTTCCAGACGGTTATGGTAGACGAACCGGACACGGCAAGCTCCATCTCTATCCTGCGCGGACTGAAGGAACGCTACGAGAACCACCATCAGGTGCGCATCAAGGACGAAGCCATCATCGCCGCCGTCGAACTGAGCAACCGTTACATCACCGACCGTTTTCTGCCCGACAAGGCCATCGACCTGATGGACGAGGCTGCGGCAAAGCTCCGTATGGAACGCGACTCGCTTCCGGAAGAACTGGACGAGATCGAGCGCAGGCTGAAACAGCTGGAAATTGAACGCGAAGCCATCAAGCGCGAAAAGGATGAGGCCAAACTTGCTCAGCTGAACAAGGAGATTGCCGAACTGAAAGAGCAGGAAACTTCGTACAAAGCCAAATGGCAGAGCGAAAAGGAACTGGTGAACAGAATTCAGCAGAACAAGAAGGAAATAGAGCAGCTGAAGTTTGAAGCCGACCGCGCGGAACGTGAAGGCGACTACGGGAAAGTGGCCGAAATCCGTTACGGAAAACTGCAGGCGCTGGAAAACGAAATCAAGAGCATACAGGAAGACCTGAAAAAGAAGCAGGGCGACAATGCGATGATCAAGGAAGAGGTAACAGCCGAAGACATAGCCGATGTTGTATCGCGCTGGACAGGCATACCGGTGAGCAAGATGCTTCAGAGCGAACGCGACAAGCTGCTGCATCTGGAAGACGAGCTTCACAAGCGTGTCATCGGACAGGACGAGGCCATCGAAGCCGTGGCAGACGCAGTGCGCCGCAGCCGTGCGGGACTTCAAGACCCGAAACGTCCGATTGGTTCGTTTATCTTCCTCGGAACCACGGGTGTGGGTAAGACGGAGCTGGCAAAGGCCCTGGCCGAGTACCTGTTTGATGACGAATCGCTGATGACGCGTATCGACATGAGCGAGTATCAGGAAAAACATACCGTTTCCCGTCTGATCGGTGCGCCTCCGGGATACGTAGGATACGATGAAGGCGGCCAGCTGACAGAAGCCGTACGGCGCAAACCCTACTCGGTCGTACTGTTCGATGAAATCGAAAAGGCTCATCCGGATGTGTTCAACATCCTGCTTCAGGTGCTGGACGACGGACGTCTGACCGACAACAAGGGACGGACGGTTAACTTCAAGAACACCATCATTATCATGACTTCCAACTTGGGAAGCTCATACATCCAGAGTCAGTTTGAGAAGATCAACGACAAGAACCACGATGAGGTTGTGGAGGAAACCAAGAAAGAGGTGATGGAAATGCTGAAGAAAACGATCCGGCCGGAGTTTCTGAACCGTATTGATGAGATTATCATGTTCCAGCCGCTGGACAAGGAGCAGATAAAACAGATTGTACGCCTCCAGATCAACGGCATACAAAAGATGCTTGCCGACAACGGCGTAACCCTGCAGATAGCCGACGAAGCCGTAGAGTTTCTGGCTACAGCCGGATTTGATCCGGAATTTGGAGCGCGTCCGGTAAAGCGTGCCATCCAGCGTTACTTGCTGAACGACTTGTCGAAGAAGTTGCTGGCACAGGAAGTCGACCGTTCGCAACCGATTGTGGTTGAACGGAGTGCTGACGGATTGAGGTTCCGGAACTGATTTTCTTTTATCATAAAGCCACGGAGTGTCCCGCAGAGTGAAATCATTTCTCTGAGATGCTCTGTGGCTTTTGTATTGTATCAGGGTAAGGGATGGTCAGCTGAAGCAGCTCCTCCATGGAGCCGTTAAACACATTCAGGTCTACTTTTTCACGGATTCCCGGAAGCTTTCCCATATCCGTATGCTGCCAGAAACGCCACGGACCGTCATATTCTACCGAATCCACATAATAATGGGCAATCCAGTAAGGATAAGAATTGAACAGCGAATCGCTGAGATAACGGGTCTTGAACTTATAGGAAGTATAGAGAATCGGCTTCACCTTATAGTACTGCTCAATGCGGCGGAGCCAGATGGAAAGATCGGTCCGAAGCTTTCTCTCGTCTTCTCCCCTCACCTCGATATCAAGCACCGGAGGCAAATCGCCCGGTTCAAGCTTGACCGAACGGATAAAGAAGTCAGCCTGGCGCAAGGCATCTGTCTTGGGATTGTAAAAATGATAGGCTCCGCGAACAAAGCCGTGCCTGCGGGCTTCATCAAAATTACGCACAAAAGCCGTATCGCTGAAGTCGCCTCCCTCAGAAGCTTTCATAAAGACAAAACGGACAGGAAAAGGGGCCTTCTGAAGTTTCTGCAATTCACCCCAATCGATTTGCCCCTGATGATGGGAAATGTCAAAGCCGTGTATGCTGAAACCGTAAGGAAGACAAACGCCGTAGGCCTTCATGCCATAGCAAGGCTTCCAGCGGTATGAATAAGGCTCAATGAAAAAGTAATAGAAACCGATAAGAATCAAAGCGGCAACCCCACCCATTGCAAGGTAGTAAGTCCACCGAGGCAGACTCCAGCTGCGCTCTTTTTTCTTCTTCCTGCGGGGACGGGCTTTCCCCTTCGGAGAAGACAGACGTCCGGAAGAAGACGACTTCTTCACGTTCCTCTTTCGCGAAGCCTTTCCTTGAGGCCGGCTGACCACCGTTATGGGCGGTTGTTTAATCATAGTTCGTCAAGTTTAAATGCCGAAAGAACCGTTTCGGAAATATACGAAACTGCCTCCGCCGCAAACAATAATTACGTCGGGCCGCAAAGCACAACCCGACGTAATCAACCATATTATCAAAAACAGCAAAAATCATCAAGCCTGTTCCAACTGCAATGTCTTGGTCGGCTCGTCACATACTTCAGTAGGACCGAAGTACTGGATCGGACCCGGGTAAACGTAAGCCGTTTCTTTTGCCCACGTATCGCGTGCAGCAGCGAAAGCCTTGAACGGAGCACCGTCCAGTCTTACCAGCGCTTTCTGAATAACCGGCTTCATTTCACCGTGACGGCGTTCCATGTTCATCATCATCGTGATAGGCACACCGCCGGCAATCCATTCTTCTGCAGGAGCGGTCAGATTGCGTACTGACGACATATAGCCTGTCTTGCCGTTTGCAATCAGCTCAGATGCAGTGTAACCCAGAGCATAGCAGTAGTCGGCGTCAAAGTTAGACGGAGCGGCGCAACGTCCTTCATAGCCGAAGAAGTGGTGCTGTGCCGAGAACTTGCCAACATATTTGCCTTCGGCCTTCCATGCAGCAAGCTTCTTGCCTACCATTTCAGACAACAGTTTTTCTGTTTCAATCAGCGAAACCTGAACGTTTCCGTGCGGGTCGCGGTCAAGCGTCAGCTGGCGAGCCACTCCTTCCGGAAGCGAAGCGTAAACAGCGGCATTGTCTGCAGACAATTTGCTGATAATGTATTCACGCTGCTTGTTCGGTTCGATTGCGGCATATTCATCTGCATGGACAGCCAGGAAATCATTCAGTTCGGCAATCAGCTTCTTCATGGCCGGGATGAATTCAATCAGACCTTCCGGAATCAGCACAGTACCGAAATTGTTTCCTGCTGCGGCACGGGCAGCAACAGCATCAGCGATATAAGTAACGATATCGTCCAGCGACATGTTCTTGGCCTCAACTTCTTCAGAAATCAGACAGATGTTCGGCTGGGTCTGCAACGCACATTCCAGTGCGATATGAGAAGCAGAGCGTCCCATCAGCTTGATGAAGTGCCAGTATTTACGTGCAGAGTTACAGTCGCGCTCAATGTTTCCGATAACCTCTGCATAAGTTTTGCAGGCCGTATCAAAGCCGAAAGAAGTTTCAATCATTTCATTTTTCAGGTCACCGTCAATAGTCTTCGGACATCCGATAACCTGGATGCCGTAGTTCTTGGCCGCATAATATTCAGCCAGAACACAAGCGTTGGTATTTGAGTCATCGCCTCCGATAATAACGAGCGCCTTGATGCCCAGTTCCTTCAATATTTCATAGCCTTTTTCAAACTGGTCTTCCTTTTCCAGTTTGGTACGTCCTGAACCGATAATATCAAATCCGCCCGTATTGCGGTATTCATCAATGATATCAGCAGTCAGCTCCATATATTTGTGATCAACCAAACCGCCAGGTCCCATCAGGAAACCGTACAGCTTGTTTGCCGGATTCAGCCGTTTGATTCCGTCAAACAGTCCGGAAATCACATTGTGTCCGCCGGGAGCCTGTCCGCCGGAGAGAATAACGCCCACATTCATCGGAGCATATTCTTTGTTTTCCCCTTCAACAAATCTGATCAACGGCATGCCGTAAGTGTTCGGAAACAGTTTCTTGATTTCTTCCTCATCAGCTACAGAATGAGTAGGTTCGCCTTCCTGAACCTTAACAGCACCTCTCAATGCTTTCGGCAATTTAGGCTGATAAGCAGCTCTTGCAATTTGTAATGCGCTTTTTGTCATAATTGTATCTATTATTTATAAAGGTGTATAGAACTAAAATTCATCCCTGCAAATTTCGTATTTTTTTTGGATATATGAAAGAAACCCGGCCATTTTAGGCCTCACCGGCTGTATTTTCTCCCTCAAGCTTCGCTTTGATTCTTTCTATCAGATGCATCCCTCCCAGCAGCTTAGCGTTTTCATGCGTAATGAACGCCTGCTGGAACAGACGGTCGAGCGTATCTTTCAAATTGGGAATAAATGTCGCCTTATCTAACTGCAACGACTTTGGAAGGGCGGCATTGTCAAACCATGCCTTCAAGTCCTCCACTTCCTTTTTTGTATAAACCTCATCTATTTTCTTCATGTCACTATACATTAGAATGGATAACCAACCGCAAAATGGAACGTAAAGTCCCGCTTGAAATCGGGAGAAACAATCGGATAACGGTCTTTTCCGGTATACATCGGATTGACCGCCTTCATGCCGCCGTCAAAACGGAGAATCAGAAAATCCAGGTCAAAGCGGATGCCTAAACCGTATGCCACAGCCAACTGCTTGTAAAAGCGGTCGAACTTGAACTGTCCTTCGGGCTGCATATCTCTGCTCCGGATGGTCCAAACATTTCCGGCATCGATGAACGCTGCGCCGTTCAGCTTCCAAAACAAATGGGTGCGATATTCCAGATTCAAGTCAAGCTTGATATCCCCCGTATGATTTACATAATCAAGGCTGTTCGCATCTCCTCTATACCCGCCAGGCCCCAGCGAACGCACGCTCCATCCGCGCACGCTGTTGGCTCCCCCGGAAAAATACAGCTTTTCAAACGGAAGACTCTTCGAATTGCCATAAGGAACAGCCACTCCCACCCCCACATGGAACACCAGCGAATTCCGATAGTCAATCATAAAATTCTTCGCGTAATCGATGTCCATCTTCACGTATTGGGCAAAGTCAATGTTCCCCATCTGGAAAGCCTCCCCGTTTTTCGGATGACGGTTCACTATTTTGGAAAAAGCATAAAGCAGGTTTCCCGACTCTTCTATGTTGAAACGGATAGAATACGAATTGCGCTGCGCCGTTTTCATCGAAGCAGCCCCCGAACTGTTATAGGTATAAGTATACCCCATCCGCACAATGAAAAGATCCTCATAGCTGTAACGCAGCAGCGGATTCCGCTGGTCCATCTCATCAAGATAGCTTCTAAAGGTTTCCGAACGGTAGGGCATATAGATATAATTGAGGTCGAACACGTCAAAACGATGGCTTGCCCTCCGCTTCGACCATTTGTAGCTCCATGCCGCTGAAGCAACCGTACGCTCAAACTCAGGGCGGATCTGCCAGTTGTATTTCACCGTAACTTCAGACGTCGCACGGATTCTCCGCTTGAAGTCTGACGAAAGAAAAGGAAACATAAATTCGGGGAAGTTCAGTCCCGCCTCAACGGCATACTCCATATAGTTGCTGTTGGCATAGCCTTCCAGTCCCGTTATTGCCTCATACGCTCCACGGATCTTGATGGAGAAGGTTTCCGACCCTTTAAAAAGATTCCGGTGCATATAAGAAACCGAAGCGGCCGCTCCAAGATCACCGGCGGAGTTGGTTCCTTCGATTTCAAAAGCAACCGATTTGTTCTTGTTCCTGCTCAGAGTGACAAACGCATCCAGACAGGCGGAATCAGACTTTGCGTCTTCTTCAAACCGGATGTTCGAATATTTCAGAATGTTCAACCTCCCCAATGCATTGTAAGTAGACTGCACATTCCTCAGCCGATACAGGTCACCTGTCTGCAGGCGGTTATAATCCGTAATGACACGCGGACGAAGATACAGCTTGTCCTTATAATAAAAGTTCACTCCGCCCGACCGGACAGAATCAAGTCCGGCAAGTCCCGTCGTGCTCAAATCCGAGAAATCGGAGTCAAAGATAAAATTGACATCACGGATATGATACTGCTTGTGAGGTGCCGGAGTGTCTTCTTTCTTTCTCCGGTAGGGAGCAAGCTTCAGCGTCAACCCTACCTGTTTCGAATAAAGCGTAGTGTCAGCCTGATAGGTAATAAAGTCTTTGTTGAATCTGAAATATCCGCGGTTCTGCAAATATTGGGTAATACGCTGCCGCTCCTGATCGAGCACGTTCACGTCAAAGCGCATGCCCGGAGCAAGCATCCGATGAACAGAATCCGCTCTGAGGTACTCAGCGATGCGGTAGTCGTCAATATCATAGGCAACGCTTCCCACCGTATACGGTTCCCCTGCACGTATGACATAATGTACTTTCAGCCTGTTCCCCTTACGCACTTCAACAGCGCCAACCTGTGCGCCCATATACCCCATGTTGCGCACGGCCTGCTCCATCTGCTCGCGCGTTTCTTCAGTCAGTTCCGGATCATATATGCGAGGCGCATCACCCATCCGGTATAAAAGCCTGTTGATCCATTTGGTGGAATCTCTCCCCGCAGCGCTATAGATGTACATAGGAATCTTGACCAGGCTGAACCATTTGGCGTTGGAAGTCTGCCGCACATAAGCACGCATCTCCGACGGCTTGACCTCCTTGTTGTCTGATTCGATCTTCACCGCATCCAGCAGATAATGCCCCTCAGGGATGAATTTGCTGACAGAGCATGCGCTCAGACCCAGCAAAAGCATCAAAAAGATTGAACAATGGCGCAAGGCAAGCTTCATACAGATACGGTTTTACGAATTTACACGCAAAAGTAGAAAAAAAACCAATGCCATCGGTAATTTGACATGAAAATAAAAACAGCAAAGCATCTCAAGCACAAAGGACGAATGTTCCGTTAATTTATCCGAAATCAAAACAAAACCCGTCTGTTTTCACCAAACATATACAATATTCAAAAATATCTTCTTAGCTTTGCCGCAAATTTACTTTATCAGAAAACAATGCTGAGCAAAAATAAGATCAAATTTATCCGTTCGCTGGAACTTAAAAAATACAGAAAGGAAGAAAACGCGTTTCTGGCAGAAGGACATAAGCTGGTAGGCGATCTGCTGGGACACTTTCGGTGCCGGCTGATAGCGGGTACCCCGGAATGGTTCAAGAAGAATCCCGACCTCCGCGCACAAGAAACGATTGAGGTCACCCGGGAAGAACTTGCAAAAGCCAGCCTTCTCAAAACCCCACAGGATGTGCTGGCCGTTTTTGAAATCCCGCAAGCAGAAACCGACGCTTCCGTCATCGAACATTCGCTTTGTCTGGCTTTGGACGACGTGCAGGACCCGGGAAATCTGGGCACCATCATACGCATTGCAGACTGGTTCGGCATCGGCCATATATTCTGCTCACCCGGAACAGCAGACGTCTATAACCCAAAGACAGTGCAAGCCACCATGGGCGCACTGGCACGGGTCAAGCTCCACTACTGCGACCTGAAGGCACTGGCCGGCTCTCTGCCGGAAGGAACTCCGCTGTTCGGCACTTTTCTTGACGGAGAAAACATCTACGAAGCCCCATTGGACGGTCACGGACTGATCATCATGGGAAACGAAGGCAAGGGCATCAGCGCCGAAATCTCGCGACTGACAAACCGGCGGCTTCTTATTCCGAACTATCCGCAAGGGAACGCTACCAGCGAATCGCTCAATGTAGCCGTTGCCACAGCAATCGTATGTTCCGAATTCCGCCGCAGGATGTTATAAAACGGTCATCCGGGATACAGCCGGAAAGTCCATATCCACAACATTGAACGGAGAAAAATGATACGCATACAAGGAGTGGGAAGACCGGCACTCAGCCGAATCCCACTCCGACAAAAGACGTTTCCGGTAAGCATCGAAACTTTCGCCGGACAAAGGAGAAGTGCATTGAGGCGCCACTATAACAAAGCCGCCAATCCATTCTGTACGTTCCGTTTCACACGCCAGCGGCCGGACCGCACTCACAATGTGGGACACTTCGTCCACCTCCACCAAAGACAGGCCGCACACCTCGCTTCTGTCCCACACCCACAGACGATGAACAGCAAAACGTTTCATAAAGCCATCTGTCACCGCCGTGTCAAAGGTCTGGGAGCTTCTCTCTGCACAGAGTCGGCCACGAAACGCCGGCTCTTTTCCAGGACATTGGCCTGGTGTGTCCGAACCAGCCTGATGTCAGTCAGCAGCAGGTCGCCCCTTTCATCTTCCTTGCTGACATAATAGATGAAACCGCTCACATTTTTAAATTCAAAGGCTGAATCCGGGCGCAGATACAGACGCTGCACACCATTTCCGCTCACGACACGAGTCAGCCCCTGCACACTGTCGTTGTCGAAACTCACTTTCAGTCCCATCACAGCTTCTCCTCGCTGCCCGTTACGCGGGAAAAAAGAGAACTTCGCTTCAAGAGCAAGCATATCTTTCGGCTTGAACGAAGTGTCAGCCTTCAGGTCAAACAGCACCTTGTTGGTATAAGGAGATGACGTAAGCCAGTATAAAGGACGGTCTTGCCAGATGTCCACCGTATCTCCCGACATGGAAACCGCGATTTCACCGTTCTGGCGCGAAGTTATGAGCTTCATCTGCTCGCCGTCTTCTTCCAGCCTCTTCTTCAGATTGTCGTAGATGACAGAAAGTTCCTTGCCGTTGCGTGAGTACCAGACCATCGACGAGTCAAATTCAGCCTCAGTCACATGATGCTTTTCAAACACATAAGCAAAATAAGCGTTCTTCTTATAATTGTCAGTATAGGGCAATTCAGAGCTCATTGTCTTCGCTATCTGGTAATCATACAGCAGATCCTCCATTGCCGCAGGCTGAATGATGTCGCCGGGTATTTTATTTCCGCATCCCGCCAGACAAAAGGCCATTGCCCCTCCACAGAACATTCTGAAAAACCGTCCAACCATAGCACTCTTATTTTACCTGTTTCTTTTCCGGCGAACTTTTAGTCATATCATTCAGATAGCGGCTGTAGAAAAGCAGCAAAGCGATAATGCCGCAACTGATGGAAGCGTCGGCAAAGTTAAATATCGGACTGAAAAATATGAAATGCTCCCCTCCTACAAACGGCATCCAGTCGGGCCAATAGGTGTCAATGATGGGGAAATAAAACATGTCAACCACTTTTCCGTGCAGCCAGTCGGCATAGCCCTGCCCCACCGGAACCCACGACGCTATCTGCGTATGTGTGCTGGCACTGAAAACTTCGCCATAGAAAACACAGTCAATGATGTTTCCCACCGCGCCGGCAAGTATCAGCGAAAGACAAACGATGTAACCGTTCTTCACTTTCTCCGACTGTCTGACGATACGGGCCAGATACCATGTGATGAGAATGACAGCGACAATGCGGAAAAGAGTCAGAAAGATTTTGGCAAATATCTCAAGTCCGAAAGCCATTCCGTTGTTTTCCGTGAAGTAGATGTAAAACCAGTCGGTTATACGAATGTGCTCGTGCAAGAACATATTCGTTTTCACGGCAATCTTGATCACCTGGTCTATAACCAGCACCGCCGCCACAATAAGAGCGGCCAATCGTCCTTGAGTCAGGAATTTCTTCATTTTCTATTTCTATCAGTCCAAGCAATAACGGAAATTGAGAATCGGAAATGGCTTTCATTGTCCGATACATTTCCGATTCCCAATCCTCCTGTTCAGTTTAACATTATTTCTTTCCGTTCTGTTTTGCCTCGATGCTCAAGGTGGCATGAGGAACAGCGCGAAGTCGTTCAGCAGGAATCAGCTTTCCCGTTTCGCGGCAAATGCCGTAGGTTTTGTTTTCGATACGCACCAGTGCCGCCTGCAGATTCTGTATAAACTTCAGCTGGCGCGCAGCCAAACGGGTTGTTTCTTCTTTCGACAACGTATTGGCACCTTCTTCCAGTACCTTATAAGTGGGGGAAGTATCGTCAGTGTCATTGCCGTCTGTATTCATAATACTGCTTTTCAGTTTCTCATAGTCGCGTTCAGCGAGCTGAAGTTTTTCCATGATAATGGCACGGAACTCCTCAAGTTCAGCGTCAGAATACCTCGTTTTTTCAGCCATAGTGTTCTAAGTTTTTAAGTTAATAATAGTATCCTTCCGGACTGCGCCGGAAGGATGGGTTCATATTACAGTTTGGTTACATTTACGCGCAAAGTGCAGTCGTCCAGTTCCAGTTCTGTGGCCTCAGACACCTCGTCCGCCAAAGTCAGCGAAGCAGCCAGCACTTGGTTGCAAATATAAGTATTATATTCATTTACCGCATCATCCGTCAGCGAATTTTTCGACAACACGACTTTTATCTTGTCGGTAATTTCAAAGCCGCTGCTCTTGCGGATATTCTGAATGCGGTTGACAAGCTCACGCGCGATACCTTCACGGCGCAGGCCTTCGGTCACGGTCACTTCCAGCGCGACGGTCAGCCGTCCTTCGTTGGCCACCAGCCAGCCGGGAATGTCTTCGCTGTAGATTTCCACATCCGAAACAGCCACCACGGCCTGAGTTCCGTCGATATCAAACGTATAGCTTCCGTTGCGTTCAAACTCGGCTATCGCTTCCTGCGACATGCCTGCCACTGCTGCGGCTACAGCCTTCATCTGCTTTCCGAACTTCGGGCCAAGCTTCTTGAAGTCGCACTTCACCTTCTTCACAAGCACTCCTTCCGCTCCGTCCACAAACTTCAGTTCCTTCACGTTCACTTCATTCAGGATCAGTTCCTTCACTGCTTCGATATGGCGTTTCTGCTCTTCATTCACCACCGGCACCATGATGCACTGCAGCGGCTGGCGCACCTTGATGTTTACCTTGCGGCGCAACGCCAGCACCATTGAAGTAACGTCCTGCGCCATCTGCATGCGCGCTTCAAGCTCACGGTCGATCAAGCTTTCGTCGGCAACCGGGAACTTGGCCAGATGAACAGACACAACATTGTCGCGTCCGGTTACACCGACCAGATCCATATACAGGCGGTCGGCATAGAACGGAGCGATAGGAGCCATCAGCTTGGCAACCGTTTCAAGGCAGACATACAGCGTCTGGTAAGCAGACAGCTTGTCGGCCGACATGGCGCTGCCCCAGAAACGCTTGCGGTTCAGGCGCACGTACCAGTTGCTCAGATTGTCGTTCACGAAATCCGTAATCAGACGGCCGGCTTTGGTAGGCTCGTAATCGTTCAGGCAGTCGTCGACCTGCTTGATGAGCGAATTCAGCAGCGACAAGATCCAGCGGTCGATTTCCGGGCGTTCAGCCACGGGCACGTCTTTTTCTGCATATGTAAATCCGTCGACATTGGCATAGAGCGCAAAGAACGAATACGTATTATATAATGTACCGAAGAACTTGCGGCGCACTTCATCCACTCCGTCGGCGTCAAACTTCAGGTTGTCCCACGGAGCCGAGTTGGTAATCATATACCAGCGCAGAGGGTCGGAACCGAACTTCTCGATGGTACTGAACGGATCGACCGCATTGCCCAGACGCTTTGACATTTTGTTGCCGTTCTTGTCGAGCACCAGTCCGTTGGATACCACATTCTTGAACGCCACGCTGTCGAATACCATCGAAGCGATCGCATGCAGCGTAAAGAACCATCCGCGCGTCTGGTCCACGCCTTCCGCAATGAAGTCGGCAGGATAATAGCTGCGCGAGTCAACCAGCTCCTTATTCTCGAACGGATAGTGAAGCTGCGCATACGGCATGGAGCCCGAATCAAACCACACGTCAATCAGGTCAGCCTCGCGCTTCATCGGCTTGCCGCTCGCCGAAACAAGAATGATTTCATCCACATACGGACGATGCAGGTCAATCCTGTCATAGTTTTCCTTGGCATAATCTCCGGGGACAAATCCAAGCTTCTTGTAAGGGTTCTCCTTCATGAAACCTGCCGCCACCGACTTTTCTATTTCATTATACAGTTCCTCGACCGAACCGATACATATTTCCTCGCCATCCTCGCTGCGCCAGACGGGAAGAGGAGTTCCCCAGTAGCGCGAACGGCTCAGGTTCCAGTCGTTCAGGTTTTCAAGCCACTTTCCGAAGCGTCCTGTTCCGGTAGATTCCGGCTTCCAGTTGATGGTTTTGTTCAGTTCGATCATCCGCTCCTTGCAGGCAGTCGAACGGATAAACCAGCTGTCGAGCGGATAGTAGAGCACCGGCTTGTCCGTGCGCCAGCAATGCGGATAATTGTGCACATGCTTTTCTATCTTGAACGCCTGGCTGTCCTGCTTCATCTGCATACAGATAAAGAAGTCGAGTGACTCTGCTGCCTGAGCCGCCTTCTCGTCATATTTCCCGTCAACCGTAAATTGGGGGTCATACGCATTCTTCACCCAGCGGCCCTGATATTCCTTATATTTGTCAACATTCACACATTCGTCCACAAACTTCCCGTCAAGTTCGTCCAGCAAATAGAACTTGCCGGTCAGATCGACCATCGGACGGGTTTCGCCCTTCTTGTTGATCATGAACAGCGAAGGGATGCCTGCCGCCTTCGCAACGAAAGCGTCGTCCGCACCGAATGTCGGAGCGATGTGAACGATACCCGTACCGTCTTCGGTTGTGACGTAATCGCCGGGGATCACGCGGAACGCTTTTGAGGCTGCGTCGTGCCAGTTGCCGTTTTCGTCAAGCTCCACCGGCTTCACCCACGGAAGCAGCTGTTCGTATTCCATTCCAACCAGATCCGGCCCCTTGTATTCGCCTACCACCTTAAACGGAATCAGCTTGCCGCCCGGCTTGTAGTCCTCGAGAGCCATGCCTTCGGCCTTCTTGTTGAAATGCGTATAGAGCAGATCCTTGGCCAGCACCACGGTCATCTTTTCGCCGGTATAGCCGTTGTAGGTCTGCACGGCCACGTAGTCGATTTTCGGACCTACGCACAGAGCCGTATTCGAAGGCAATGTCCACGGCGTGGTTGTCCACGCGATAAAGTAAGGCGTCCCCCACTCCGCCATTTCCGGCTTCGGGTTCTTCATTCTGAACTGAGCCACCACGGTCAGGTCCTTCACATCGCGGTAACAGCCCGGCTGGTTCAGTTCGTGCGAGCTGAGCCCCGTTCCCGCTGCCGGCGAATAAGGCTGGATGGTATATCCTTTATACAGCAGCCCTTTCTTGTAAAGCTGCTGCAACAGCCACCAGAGGGTTTCGATGTAGCGGTTGTCATACGTGATGTACGGATTGTCGAGATCCACCCAGTAGCCCATCTTATGAGTCAGGTCGGTCCATTCCTTCGTAAACTTCATCACATCCGTACGGCAATGCCTGTTATAGTCGGCCACAGAAATCGTCTTGCCGATGTCCTCTTTCGTAATGCCGAGCGCCTTTTCAACGCCCAGTTCCACCGGAAGCCCGTGCGTATCCCATCCTGCCTTGCGCTTCACCTGAAACCCTTTCATGGTCTTGTAGCGGCAGAACGTATCCTTGATCGTGCGCGCCATCACGTGATGGATGCCCGGCATACCGTTTGCCGAAGGAGGCCCTTCATAAAACACGAACGAAGGACACCCTTCGCGTTCCGTCATACTTTTCGAGAACACATCGTTTTCATCCCATTTCTTCAGCACTTCCTTGTTCACGTCCGAAAGGCTGAGCTGGGAATATTCAGTAAATTTCTTGCTCATATAATCAGTTTTATTCGTATCCAAAACAATATCAGGATATATCTTTCCCAATTTAGGCTGCAAATTTATATGAAAAAAAAGTTATATGAAAGAGATTGTAAATGAAATCTTCCGTTTTTGCGGACAAAGGAAAGCCGCCGGACGCAAACGGAAAAACGGCGGAAGAACGTCCGCCGTCACACCCGCCCCGGCCCGCTCCTTCGGCAGACTCCACCCCCGAAAAAGATGACGGCTTATCTTGATGAAGATAACGGCTCATTTTAAGTGAAAGACCGCGGTCTTTTAATCAAGATGACGGGTCATTTTTTACGGTCTGATTGTTCTCTGAAAACCAGGAAGTTTGTATCTTTGACTCCGCCAACATAAAAAAGAGAATCATGAACAGCCTTTTTCCTGAATTATTCGATGAAACCGCAGGCACGGAAAGCGGCACACCGCCCGAACTTCATACCGGATACGACCTGTCAGACCTGTTCGAGCGTCTGTCCCAGTCCGACTTCAGAAGCAGGTTCATGCTGAAGCCGGCAGACAAAGAGTACATCAGCAGAAAGGGAATGGACACCATCCGCCGCCATGCCGAGGACTTTGTAAGAAAACGGCTCGCCCCGGCCTTCATACCGAACGACGGAAAGCAGACGCCGATGCGAGGGCATCCCGTATTCATCGCCCAACACGCCACGGGGTGCTGCTGCAGAGGCTGCTTCGCCAAATGGCATCACATTCCGGCGGGCAGGGAACTCACTCCCGACGAACAGCGGTATGCAGTGGAAGTGCTCATGGAATGGATACGCAGGCAGCTCGACGGAAAAGCCGGCAGGCGGAAATGAAGGTACCGCTTCCGCTCTGCCGGCTTTTTTCCCGGCCGGCCTGCTTACTTTCTTGTTTCTATCACGCAGTTGGCCGGAGCCTTGATATTCTCGTCGAGCGTGACCGAACCGATAGAGTCTGCCACAATGCGCCCCGAAGTCGGGTTTTTAATGTTTGTAATAGCACCGCGGATATCAGCGTTCAGCGTCGAATATTCGAAAGCGCGGTCGCATGCAGGGTCGAAGGTACAGTTCTCCAGAATCAGATCGTGCGCATAGCACAAAGGCTGCTCGCCCGAGATATGGCAGTTCACCAGCCGGAGATTCCTTGAATGCCAGCCCAGGTACTCGCCGTCGAGTTCCGAATCATAGATGGTTACGTTTTCCACTTCCCAGAACGCGTCCTTCGTGGTGATCTTTGCGTTATGAATTTCCACATTCTTCACATACTGGAAAACATACTTGCTGTCGCTTTCCAGGCCGTCTACATAAATGTCGCTGCTGAACATAAACGGATAAGTGCCGTCATGAAGCTTCAGATTTTTCACGCGGATACGGCTGCAACGCCAGAACACTTCGTCGGCATCATTCATCACGACATTCTCTATGTTGATGTCGTTCATCTCGCGAAACATTTTGGGTGCGTCAACCACCGTATCCTTCATAGTCAAATGGTCGGAATACCACAAAGCCGAACGTCCTCCTACGGCAAAATAGCAATTGTCGATAGTAAATCCGTGTACATGCCAAAACGGATAGTTCCCTTCAAAACGGCAGTTGGTTGCCACGATATTGCTGCATTCCTTGATGGCCGATTCACCGGCAAGTATGGTTACATTATCCAGATGCAGATTGTGCGAAGCGAACAGCGGGCGTTCGCCTCCGAATTCTTTGTCTTTAATGAGTTGCATAGTCATTCCCTATTGATAATTAAAAAAAGAGATAATACGTCTATTTTTATCTACGTGACAAAATTACAACGTTTCTTCCAATTCAAATGTAAACAAATTACAGAAGATGTTACCTCGATTACGGAACGGCCGCACAACATCTCTCTGCTCTTGCACAGCCGGAATATTTTGAGTAACTTGCGGAAGTTTTCACAAGCAAAACCATTCTCACCATGATTAAAGAAAAAGTTTCACTGAGCCAGACCGTCAGACTCATCACCTGGATTGTCATCCCGATCATCGTCATTTTCGGCCTGCTGATTCCCATCCGCGATTTCATGCACGCCACGAATCCTACCGCACAGGCGCTCTGCGGCTTCGTCATCCTCATCGTGCTCCTGTCACTGTGCTCCATCATGCTGTATGCGCCGAAAGAAATCACGCTCGACGACTCGGCCCTCACACTTGCAAGAGGAAAAGGGAAGCTGCGCATCAAGCTGGCAGACATCGAGGAAGTGCAGAGATACGACCCGCGCAGCACGGGCAATATCCGCATATTCGGCATCGGCGGGATATACGGCTATGTGGGACGCTATTACAACCGCGACATCGGCTACTACACATCGTATGTAGGCGACTACTCCCAGGCCTTTTTCATCCGCACCGGAAAAGGAAAGAAATACCTCCTGAGCTGCAACAATGCAGACCGTGTTGCAGAAGAGATAAAAAGGAGGCTGGCAAAGCGATGAACGTCCGCCGGCATCCTGCGCCAACGAATGCGGACACAAACAAGAAAGGAGGCGCACCGGCCTCCTTTCTTATGTACACCCTCAGGGATTCGAACCCTGGACCCACTGATTAAGAGTCAGTTGCTCTACCAACTGAGCTAAGAGTGCATTGAGAGGTTCCTGGCGGATTCGAACCGCCGTGCACGGTTTTGCAGACCGCTGACTAAGCCACTCATCCAAGGAACCGGATATTCTCGCATATCGTTTTTCTCAAACGCGTTGCAAAGGTACAACTATTTTTTAATTCCGCAATACTTCATGAAAGTTTTTCGTTCATTTCTCCGCTTTTCAGCATCATTCTTGCGGAAACAGGCCCTCTCATACCGCATTTTCCGATGCGCGATGCAGCCCGAAACGTTCTTATCCGATGATATGGGGAACAAACTCCGAAAGATTGCCGGTTATTTCCGTACGGTTCTCGCGAATCCCGATTCCGGCAGGTTCTCCGCCCACAACCCACGATCCGATGACCGGATAGCGGCCGGAATAAGCCGTCGGCTCCACATACTCCTGATAAACATACGCTCCCTGATTGTAGTCGCCTTCCGTTTCAGCCAGACGCACCCGCTCTTCCCAATTTCTGATTTCAAGCACACTCACATTATGCCCTTCGCGCGAATACACGGGCTTCTTGCAGAACAGGCCGCTTTCGGGGCGTGAAAGATAACAAGGGAGAACATAAGGTGAATCCGGAAACAGGTCGGAAAGCACTTTCAGTATGGCTTTGTTCGACATCAGCAGCTTCCAGATCGGCTCCACCCACTGCACATCGGCCAGGCAGCCGTCGGCACTCTCATCAACCATCCACTCCCACGGATAGAGCTTGAAGCAGCGTTTCACCTGCTCGCCGCTCGGATCATAGAAACACCCGTCGCGCAAGTCAAGCGAATTCATGTCAAGCACCCGTGTAGAGAATCCGGCTTCCATGGCCGTGCTCGCCAGATATTGCAGCGTGCCTGTATCTTCATGGTCATCCAGCGCGCCTGCAAAATGAATCTCGCTTCCCGCAGGAAACATGTCTTTCCACGACTGCACCAGGCCCTCGTGTATGCCATTGTACTGATCGCTTGCAGGAAACAAATCTTCCTTCCATTGCCACTGGATAACGGATGCTTCAAGCAAGGATGTCGGCGTGTCGGCATTGAATTCAAGGATCCGGGGAACGCCCGACTTGTCGACAAGGAAGTCAAACCGGCCGTACAGGCTCAGTTCGTCTTCATCCCACGAACGGCGGATCCGCTCACAGATTTCCGGCGGGAGCTGCAAGATGCGCTCCATAAACTCAGGCTGGTCGTTCAAGATATACTCCACCGCATCGCAATACATACGATAGGCTTCCGCCGTAGCCGTTTCCAGCATCTCCACTTCGTTTGAGGACAGGCGATAACAGGCTTCCTCGCGCCAATAGTCACCATGAAAGTCAAAGCCCAGCGCTTCGATCTTTTCCCGGTATCCCGGTCGGGGCGCTACAAAAACACGTTCCATTCACTCCCTCCCCTTATGCATGAATACCCGAAGAACGGCGGCTCGTTCCAAACACACGTCCGCTCGACTTTGACTTGGCCGATGACGAAGGGGCCACCTTGACATTCGAAGGAGGGTTCACTCTCGTACCGCTGGCATCAGTCCACGATCCGGACTGGGGATAATAATAATGTGTGCTCGTCAGTCCGTTCATCGCCGAAGGCATCAGCGCCCAGCGCATAAGCATTGCATTATAAATCCAGCTGTTGCCCTGCGAATCACGGTATTCTTCCTTATCCTCCGGATTCTCAGGAAGTTCGGTCTTCTGCGTGCAGCCTGCCAGTGCCATGAGGCACATCGCCGCTATCAAAAAATGTCGCTTGTCCATATACTTTGTTCTTTGCCGCCAAATATAGCACAAAAAAGCGAAAGAAGACACACACCGGCAACCATAACATCATAAATTTCCGTATTTTTGCAATAACGAACAGTAACTAACTCTAAACCACAGAAGACTATGACAGAAAACAGCACATCTAATTTGTCGAAGGTCTTTTTCACAAGCTTCCGCTGCAAACCGGACGAAGGCCCGGCCGACAAGCTGAAAAGACTGATAAAGGCAGCAGGATTCGACCGGATAGACATGGACGGAAAATTCGCTGCTATCAAGATGCACTTCGGCGAGCTGGGCAATTTGAGCTTTCTCCGGCCCAACTACGCACGCGCCGTTGTAGACATGGTGAAACAACAAGGCGGCAAACCGTTCCTCACCGACTGCAACACCCTTTATCCGGGAAGCCGGAAAAACGCCATCGAGCACTTGTATTGCGCATGGGAGAACGGATTCACTCCGCTTGCTGCAGGATGCCCTGTGATTATCGGCGACGGACTGAAAGGAACAGACGACATCGCAGTTCCCGTAGCCGGCGGAGAATATGTGAAAGAAGCCAAGATCGGCCGTGCCATTATGGATGCAGACATCTTCATTTCGCTGACGCACTTCAAAGGACACGAAATGACCGGATTCGGCGGAGCAATAAAGAATATAGGAATGGGATGCGGATCAAGAGCCGGGAAAAAAGACCAGCACTGCAACGGCAAACCCATCATAAACGACGAACTTTGCCGGGGATGCAAGAGATGTATGCGCGAATGTGCAAACAACGGACTTGTTTTCGATGAAGAGAGAAAGAAAATGTCCGTGAATGCAGAGAACTGTGTAGGATGCGGACGATGCATCGGCGCCTGCAATTTCGATGCCATCGACTTTGCGCAAAACGCCGCCATCAAGGAACTGAACTGCCGGATGGCCGAATACACCAAAGCCGTGGTCGACGGCCGGCCGAATTTCCACATATCACTGGTATGCGATGTTTCACCGACATGCGACTGTCACTCGGGAAACGACACGCCTATCATACCGGACGTAGGCATGTTCGCCTCATTCGACCCGCTGGCTCTTGACCAGGCATGCGTGGATGCCTGCCTCAAACAGACACCCCTGCCCGGAAGCCAGCTCACGGATGAAATGGCGGCTCCGCATTTCCATGACTGGCACGACCATTTCTGCAACACCAATCCGAACACCGAATACCAGACCTGCCTGGCTCATGCAGAAAAAATCGGACTCGGAAACAGGAAATACGAGCTGATAAACGTAAAATAAAACAGCAAAGGCGCAGAGCATCGCCGGCATCATCAAACGCCGCTTATGCTCTGCGCCTTTTATCTTCGTTCGAAGCAGTCCGGCAATGTCAGTCCTCCGTTGCCGCTTTTTTCATTTTAAGCTCATAAAGGTCGCTGCGGCGGTCGCGCAAATTACGCACGCTTCCGTAGGTATGCAGCTCGCTCAGCAAATCAAGGTCAACATCCGACACAAGAATCATTTCCGTGTTCGGAGTCGCTTCGGCACGCTTTCCGTCGGTAGGGAAAGCAAAGTCACACGGTGTAAACACACCCGACTGGGCATATTGGATGTCCATGTTGTGCACGCGCGGCAAATTGCCCACGCTGCCGGCAATCACGACAAAGCATTCGTTCTCGATGGCGCGGGCCTGAGCGCAGACACGCACACGCGAATATCCGTTCTGTGTATCGGTAAGGAAAGGAACAAACAGAATCTGCATGCCCTGGTCGGCCATCAGACGAGAAAGTTCGGGGAACTCCACATCATAACAGATAAGCACGCCAATCTTCGCGCAGTCCGTATCAAAAGTCTGCACACGCTTGCCTCCGCTCAGGCCCCAGCTCTTCACTTCGTCGGGAGTGACGTGAATCTTCTCGTACATCTCGTATGTTCCGTCGCGGCGGCAAAGGAAACCAACATTATAAAGCCCGTTATCCTCCTTCACATACGGCATGCTTCCGGTAATGATATTGATATTGTGCTTGATGGCCAGCGTGACAAAACGGTCGCGCACTTCCTCCGTGTACTGAGCCAGTCCGCGTATAGACTGCGCTTCGCCCAGGTTGTTGAACTTGGCCATCAGCGGAGCGTTGAAATATTCGGGGAAAAGCACGAAATCGCTCTTATAGCCCGAAACCGCATCAATGAAGAATTCAACCTGCTCGAACACATCGTCAAGCGTCTGGTATGAACGCATCTGCCATTGAACCAGTCCGACACGCACCGTCGTCTTCTTGTCCACATACGAATCAGTGGGAGGCTGATAATAGATGTTGTCCCACTGAAGCAGCGTGGCGCAATGCTTTGACTCTTCATCATTAGGCAAATAGTTGCGCATCACCCGGCGGACATGAAAATCGTTTGAAAGCTGGAAAGTCAGCACCGGATCATAAATCTCGCGCGAGCGTACTTTCTCGATGTATTCTTTCGGACGCATCTTGTCGGCATACTTGTAATAATTGGGGATACGCCCGCCGAACATGATTGCCTTCAGATTCAGCGTTTCGCACAACTCCTTGCGATATTCATACATACGGCGGGCCAGACGCAGGCCGCGGTACTCGGGATGAATGAACACTTCGATGCCGTAAAGGATATTCCCCTTCGGGTTATGCGTGTTGAAGGTTTCGTTTCCTGTCACTTTCGCGTAGGTATGATCGCCTTTCACCATGTCGTAGTCGACGATGATAGACAGCGCACAGCCAACGATCTTACCGTCGACAACGGTCACAATCTGCCCTTCCGGAAAGATGTCGATCAGTTTCTGGATCTGTTCACGTGTCCAGAACACGTCTTTGTCCGCATAGACACGGGTGAACGACTGGGCCAGCTGGGCATAGTCGTCCATCTGAAGGTTGCGGACCTCTACTTTGTTGATTTTCGTAATTTTATTTTCCATTTGTATATCTGACAATTACTTCATTCCCCTTGCCTTGAAAATACGTTCCTTTGCCTCGTTGATAGCCTGCATCTTCTCTTCGGCAGCCTTACGGATGTCGTCCCCCAATGCAGCCACCTTGTCCGGATGATGCTTCAGCACCAGCTTGCGGTAAGCGGAACGCACTTCGTCGTCAGTTGCCGAAGGGGATACCTCCAGCACCTTATAAGCTTCGTCAAGCGAGTTTCCGCCCAGGCTGAGCATCGAGTCCACATCCTGCATATTGAGCCTCATATACATGGCCACTTCCTTCAGGGCATCTACTTCCTGCACGCATACATTGCCGTCCGCCTGAGCGGCTTTAACCAGAAAGTCAAGCAGTTGCAGTCTTTGTTCGTAAGTAAGATTAGCCGCGATCTGCGCTCCACAGTCACGGATGGTATTTTTAAAAGCCAACGGGTCTGTACGCTCCATCTGCTTGCGCTGCTCGAACAGATTCAGCAGGATGCGCTCCCCTTCGTCAACGGCAGCTTCTCCGAAATTCATGCGGAGGAACTGGCGCACATATTCCATTTCGCTGTGCATGATACGTCCGTCCGCACGGATAATGTATGAAGACATGACAAGCATGGAAAACAGAAAACTGTTCCGCTGCCCCATGTATACATTATCCTGTGAATAACCGTCCTGCGCAGCCTGCGCATCTCCGGCCTTGTCAAACAAGGAGCCGATGGCAAATCCGGCCAAAGCCCCAAGCGGTCCCATCGTCATGAATCCCATGATACCGCCAATCCATTTTCCGTATTTCATAACCTGTTTATTTAGATATCCGTTTCATTCCACTCCAAACAGCGTGCATACCTGAGCCTGGCTCACCTTGACCAAATCGGCCGGAGCCAGCTTCACCTGCAGCCCGCGCATGCCTGCACTTACATATATATAAGGATAGTCGTTGCACGTATGATGAATATAAGTAGGGAAATGTTTCTTCATGCCGATGGGAGAACAGCCTCCGCGAATGTATCCCGTAAGCGGCAGCAGCTCTTTCACCGGAATCAGATCACATTTCTTATTGCCGGACACTTTGGCCGCCAGCTTCAAATCAATTTCATGCTCTCCGGGAATTACACAAACGAAATAGCCAGACTTGTCGCCATGAAGCACCAACGTCTTGAACACCTGTTCGATGTTTTCCCCCAGCGTGGCTGCCACGTGGATGCAGCTCAAATCATTTTCGTCCACTTCATACGGCACCAGCTCATACTTTATTTTGTCCCTGTCCAGCAACCGGGCAGCATTTGTCTTTGCAATCTTTTCTTTTGACATCGTTCTTCTGTTTTTTTTATTTCTTTGACCATTCGAGCTCTTCCTTCAGGAACTGGGAAGTATATCCCTTCCCCGATGCGGCCACTTCTTCCGGAGTGCCGCAAACAAGCAGCTGTCCTCCGCCTTTTCCGCCTTCCGGACCCATATCGATAACATAGTCTGCCATTTTGATGACATCCAGGTTATGCTCTATGACAATCACCGTATTGCCCTTGTCGACCAGACGGTCAAGCACGCTCATCAGCACACGGATATCCTCGAAGTGCAGTCCGGTTGTAGGCTCGTCAAGAATATACACCGTTTTTCCCGTATCACGCTTTGAAAGCTCTGTGGCCAGTTTCACGCGCTGGCTCTCCCCTCCCGACAATGTAGTGGAAGGCTGCCCCAGCCTGATGTAGCCCAGCCCGACTTCCTGAAGCACCTTTATCTTATTGAGTATCTGAGGAACGTTCTCGAAAAACTCAACGGCGCGGTTGATGGTCATGTCAAGCACATCGGCGATTGACTTTCCTTTGTAACGCACTTCCAGCGTTTCGCGGTTATACCGCTTGCCATGGCATACTTCACAAGGCACAAACACGTCGGGAAGAAAGTTCATCTCAATCGTCTTGTACCCGTTTCCGCCACAAGCCTCACACCGGCCTCCCGACACATTGAAAGAAAAGCGTCCCGCCTTATAACCGCGGATTTTAGCTTCGGGCAGACCGACAAACAAGTTGCGGATGTCAGAAAACACGCCGGTATAAGTGGCCGGATTCGAACGGGGGGTACGCCCCAGCGGCGACTGGTCGACATTAACCACCTTGTCAACATATTCCAGCCCCTCGACAGCATCATACGGCAAGGGATCCTGCAACGAGCGGTAAAAATGCTGCGACAAAATGGGCTGCAACGTGTCATTGACCAGCGTAGACTTTCCGCTTCCCGACACCCCGGTCACGCAAATCAGCTTTCCCAGAGGAAACTCCACGTCCACACCTTTCAGGTTATTGCCTTTCGCCCCTCTCAGCCAAACGGACTTGCCGTTGCCTTTCCGCCGCTGGGCGGGAACCTCAATCTTCATCTTCCCGTTCAAGTATTGCGAAGTCAGCGTGTCCTTCTCCAGCATCTCCCGGGGCGTTCCGGCAAACACCACTTCACCTCCCAGACGTCCGGCTTTCGGGCCCATGTCCACCACATAGTCGGCCGCCAGCATCATGTCCTTGTCATGCTCTACGACAATAACCGTATTTCCCAGGTCGCGAAGTTCCTTCAGCGAATTGATAAGACGGATATTGTCGCGCTGGTGCAGACCGATGCTCGGTTCGTCGAGGATATACAGCACATTCACGAGCTGCGATCCGATCTGCGTGGCAAGGCGAATGCGCTGGCTCTCTCCTCCCGAAAGGCTGACGGAAGAGCGGTTGAGCGACAGGTAGTCCAGCCCCACGTCAAGCAAGAATTTCAAGCGCGTGCGTATCTCCTTCAGAATCTCGGAAGCGATGATCCGCTGCTTGTTGTCGAGAAATTCTCCGACATGGCAAACCCATTCATAAAGGTCGCTGACATCCATCGAAGCCAGCTCATAAATATTCTTGTCATGGATGCGGAAATGAAGCGCTTCCTTATTCAGACGCGCCCCGCGGCATTCCGGACATACAGCCGTCTTGGCAAACTGGTCGGCCCATTTCTGCGCGGTAGCCGAAGCATCCTTGTCCTGCATCATCTGGATATACTTCACGATTCCTTCGTAAAGGACAAAATAGTCGGAAGTGGTATGGACAAGCGAACTTTTGATTTTCAGACGCTCATCACAGCCATACAGTATTTCATTGACGACATCCTCAGGCAACTCGCTCACAGGAGTCTTCAGCGTAGCCTCATAACGTTCCAGCAGAGCCTCGATCTGCCAGAAAATCATCGTATTCTTGTACTTTCCCAAAGGCGCGACGGCTCCTTCGTACACCGAAAGCGAACGGTCGGGTATCACCTTGTCCACATCAATCAGATTCACATAGCCCAGCCCCTTGCAGCGCGGGCACGCACCTTGAGGCGAATTGAACGAAAAGTTATGCGGAGCAGGCTCGCGATACGAAAGCCCCGTCACCGGACACATCAGGCGTTTGCTGTAGTGCCGCACACTTTCGGTCTGCGCATCCAAAATCATCAGCAGTCCGTCCCCCTGCTGCATGGCAGTTGCCACGCTCTGCTTCAGGCGCGTTTCATCCTGTCCGTTCACCGCCATCTTGTCTATCACCACTTCGATGTCATGGTTCTTGTAGCGGTCGAGCTTCATCCCGTGAACGATTTCTTTCACCTCTCCGTCCACACGCACGTAAAGATACCCTTTCTTCCGCACCTGCTCGAAAAGCTCCTTATAGTGTCCCTTGCGCGTACGGACCAGCGGAGCCAGAATGAAGATTTTCCGTCCCTTATAGTCGCGGTGTATCAGATCAAGAATCTGCTCTTCGGTATATTTCACCATTTTTTCGCCCGACAGGTATGAATAAGCCGTTCCGGCACGGGCAAACAACAGACGCAGATAGTCATAGATTTCGGTGGTTGTTCCTACGGTAGAGCGGGGGTTCTTGTTTGTTGTTTTCTGGTCGATGGAAATCACCGGACTCAGCCCGGTAATCTTGTCCACATCCGGACGTTCCATACCTCCCAGAAAATTCCGCGCATAAGCAGAAAACGTTTCGATATAGCGCCGCTGCCCTTCCGCGAAAATCGTATCGAAAGCCAGCGACGACTTGCCGCTTCCGCTCAATCCCGTAATAACCGTCAGGCTGTTACGGGGTATGGCCACATCAATGTTCTTCAGATTATGTACGCGTGCCCCTTGCACGTCTATCGTTTCCGTTCCTTCAATCATATCCTCAGTCTGTCTTTTATATCCGTGCAAAGATAGAGATATTTCAGAGCACCCGTATCAAAAAGTCCGGTGTTTTTTTATCGTTCCGCATTTGCTTTTGTCCGTTTTCTTCTCCTCTCCGGAATTTTCCGCCAAATGCCAGCACATATTTTACAGTCCAGCGCGTGAACCGTACGGTCCAAGTGCTGGACTATACGGACCATATGGCTGAACCGTACGGTTCACCTGCTGGACCATAGAAACCGGGCCGTATGCAGGGCTGACGCATTACTAAAGTCATTGATATTCAGAGTATCTGATATTTAGAGATATACTAAAGCCTGATAAAAAGGCTGTTTTTTACCTATAAAATCAGTATATGCTGAATAATAAGTACTTAATAATCAATATTCTTTTTAATGCGTCAGCCCTGCTGGAGTGAGGAGAACGTGTCACTGGAGTGAAGAGGTAGCTTTACCGGGACATATTCAAGTCTTCATGCCAGGCAAACGCGCTGTAATCCAGCACAACAGAATTCATCAGCCGAGATTCGGAATCCTTTGCGCAGGATGCGGCAGGGGCGGCATGCAGCAGGGCGGAAAAGCTGCCATGCCGCCCTCATCCACCCCCGCAGAATCCCCCGGCTCCTGCCCCGGCACCCCCCGCAGAAACTGTCCGGAGCGGTCCGGAGAGCCGGATACCCGCATTTTTCCGGATGCAGTGACACCCGCGTATCCGCTCGTCCGGCAAGCAGCTCCCCGATACCTTTTGTGAATAAAAATACAACGCAAATATTTTAAGCGTTTTTACCACATAAATTTCGCATAAATAGGGATAATTATCTACCTTTGCGGTGTTTTTATTGGTTGTTAACAGAATCTTGTGGTTCCATCCCTATGCGAAACGCATGGCATTTGGCAATTTCGAGAACACTTTACGGCAGGGGAAACGCCGCCGAGAAAGCAATCAATGCGCATAGAGAAACATCATTTAAAACACTTAATATATGTTTTTTACGTTTATTGTTGTCGTTATTCTAACGGCTGTTGTATTGGTAACGGCGGCTATCTGCATAGCCAAGCTTTTAGCTCCCCGTTCATTCAACCCGCAGAAAGGCGAACCTTATGAATGTGGTATTCCCACCCGAGGACAATCATGGATTCAGTTCAAGGCGGGCTACTACCTCTTTGCCATTCTGTTTCTGATGTTCGACATCGAAACCGTATTCCTCTTTCCGTGGGCTGCTGTAGCCCAGAAGGCGGGACTCGTTGCGGTGGCGAGCGTTACAGTATTTCTTGTAATCTTAGTGCTGGGCTTGGCTTACGCCTGGCGGAAAGGAGCGTTGGAATGGAAGTAAAGAAACTTGCTCCGATACGCTCCATGAAGTATGAGGAGTTCAAAAACAACGACTACCTGGAGAGCCTGGTAAAGCAGCTCAACGATGAGGGTGCCGGAGTGATTCTTACCACAGTAGACAGGCTGATCAACTGGGGACGTAGCAACTCGGTGTGGGGACTGCTGCTCGGAACGAGCTGCTGCGCCATCGAGTTCATGGCTCTGGGAGCCGGACGCTATGACATGGCCCGCTTCGGATTCGAAGTGACCCGAAACTCTCCGCGCCAGGCCGACGTGCTCATCGTGATGGGAACCATCACCTACCGCACAGCGCCGGTGATGAAGCGTCTGTACGATCAGATGGCCGACCCGAAATACGTGGTGGCTGTGGGCGGATGCACCATCTCCGGAGGCCCGTTCATCAAATCCTACAACGTAGTGAACGGCATCGATAAGGTGATCCCCGTGGATGTGTTCATTCCGGGCTGTCCGCCGCGCCCCGAAGCATTCTTCTACGGACTTATGCAGCTGCAGCGGAAGATGAAGGTGGAACGCTTCCTGGGAGGAGTAAACCACAAGCAACCGAAAGAAGAGGCGGAAAAAGCAAACGCCGCCAACAAGGAAGGAGGTGACGAATGAAACGTGACGATGTATTGAAAACAATAAAAGGGGCTGAGGAATGTCCGGGAAACGCCGGAGTCATCAAAGTTCCCCTGGAAGTATTCCACCAGACCGCGGAAGCGCTGAGAAACGACCCGCAGAGTCCGATGGACTTTTTGCGTGACATTGTGGGCATGGACTGGGGAGAAGAAGGTCTGGGTGCCGTGTATTTCATGGAATCAACCGCCACGGGCGAACAGATTGCGCTGCGCACGGCTACAGCCGACCGCGAAACGTCGCTGCTGCCCACCGTGAGCGACTTATGGAAAACCGCACTGATAAAAGAACGCGAGGTGTACGACTTCTTCGGCATCCGCTTTACGGGACATCCCGACATGCGCCGCCTGTTCCTGCGCGAGGACTGGATCGGATGGCCGCTCCGCAAGGACTACGACATGAACTCGAATCCGCTGCGTCTGGACAACGAAATCAACGCTGACTTTACAAAAGAATACCGCCTGCGCAAGGACGGCACGCTGGAAGGCATCGACCACCGCATCTTCGGCGAAAACGATTTTGTGGTGAACATGGGCCCGCAGCACCCGTCAACACACGGCGCGCTCCGCATGCGTATCGGACTTGACGGCGAGGTGATCACCAAGGTCGACCCCGTGCTGGGATACATCCACCGCGGCATCGAAAAGATGAACGAAAGCCTCACTTATCCGCAGACGCTGGGCATGACCGACCGTCTGGACTATCTGAGCGCACACCAGAGCCGCCACGCGCTGTGCATGTGTATCGAAAAGGCAGCCGGAATCGAGGTTTCGGAACGTGTGAAGTATATCCGTACCATCATGGACGAGCTGCAACGTATCGACTCGCACCTGCTGTTCTACTCGTGCCTGGTGCTGGATATGGGTGCCATGACTCCGTTCTTCTACGGATTCCGCGAAAGGGAAATGATCCTCGACATCTTCGAAGAAACTACCGGCGGACGTCTGATACAGCACTACAACCTTATCGGCGGCGTGCAGGATGACATTCATCCCACTTTCTGCCAGAAGGTGAAGGAATTCATCGCCCACCTGAAGAAAGTGCTTCCCGACTATCACCGTATCTTTACCGGAAACGTCATCGCCGACACCCGTCTGAAGGGCGTGGGCATCCTGTCGAAGGAAGATGCCATCTCTCTGGGATGCACCGGAGGTACGGGACGTGCCGCAGGATGGAAGAACGATGTGCGCAAGCGTATGCCTTACGGCGTATATGACAAGGTAGACTTCAAGGAAATCACCTACGACACCTGCGACTCGTTCGCACGCTACATGGTCCGTATGGACGAAATCGTTGAGTCGTGCCGCATCATCGAACAGCTCATCGACAACATTCCGGAAGGCGAATACCGCGTGAAGACGAAACCGATCATCAAGCTGCCCGAAGGCATATGGACCTCGGCCGTAGAAGCGAGCCGCGGAGAATTCGGCGTGATGATCGAAAGCCGAGGCGACAAGACACCGTACCGCATGCACTTCCGCTCGACGGGACTGCCGCTGGTACAGGCCATGGACACGCTCTGCCGCGGATGGAAGTTTGCCGACCTCATCGCCATCGGCGCATCGGTCGACTTCGTGATTCCGGATATCGACAGATAAGTGAAGAATGAAGAATTTAGAACGAAGAATTTAGAATAACTGAAAACCTATGAACGATTATTATAACCTGGAGTCGCTTACCTCTGCCATCCACACCGCCCTGTGCGGCGTGATGCCCGAGTGGGCGGCCCTCACGATTGAAGGCATCATTGTGGGCGTGATCATCATCCTGCTCTATGCTGCTCTGGCCGTGGTCATGATCTACATGGAACGCAAGGTGTGCGCCGCATTCCAATGCCGCCTTGGTCCGAACCGCGTAGGCGGAAAAGGCGGTCTGCTGCAGGTGCCGGCCGACGTGCTGAAGATGCTCATCAAGGAAATCTTTACTCCGGCACATGTGGACAAATTCCTTTATGCGCTGGCACCCTACCTCGTGATCCTTGCCTCGATATTCACGTTCTCATGCCTGCCATGGCATAACGGAGGACTCATCCTGCACATGAATATCGGTATCTTCTTCGTGCTGGCGGCTTCGTCAATCGGCGTGCTGGGCATCCTGCTCGCCGGATGGAGCAGCGACAGCAAGTATACGCTGATGGGTGCCATGCGTAGCGGCGCCATGATCATCAGCTACGAACTTTCCATCGGAATCTCCGTACTTACCATGGTAGTGATGGCCGGAACGATGGACATCCACGAAATAGTAATGGGCCAGGCGGACGGCTGGAACCTTTTCAAAGGACACATTCCGGCTATTCTGGCATTCGTCATCTACCTGATTGCCGGCAACGCCGAAGCCAACCGCGGCCCGTTTGACCTTGCCGAAGCCGAACAGGAACTTACCGCCGGCTACCACACCGAATATTCGGGCATGCATTTCGGCTTCTTCTATCTGGCCGAATACATGAACCTCTTCATCACTGCCGGTATCGCAGTAACGCTCTTCCTGGGCGGATGGATGCCGCTGCACATTCCCGGACTCGACGGATTCAACGCTGTGATGGACTACATTCCCGGAATCGTATGGTTCCTCGGAAAAACGTTTGTCATCATCTTCCTGCTGATGTGGATCCGCTGGACCTATCCTCGTCTGCGTATCGACCAGATCCTGACGCTGGAATGGAAATACCTGATGCCGTCGTCGCTGGTAGTGCTCGTGCTCATGACATTCTGCACGCTGATGGGATGGACTTTTTAAGTTGTGAAACGCTAAAATGAACAATAAGATGAGTAGTTTGAAAGAATACTTGGAAGGTTATGCCGGCGGCGTGAAAAGCCTGCTGACAGGTATGGGCACTTCGATGAAGGTGTTCTGCCAGAAAAAGATTACTGAGCAGTACCCCGAAAACCGCCATACCACGCTCCACATTCCCGAACGCCACCGCGCACTCCTCACCCTGCCTGCCGACGAGGAAGGCAACCACAAGTGCATCGCGTGCGGCCTCTGCCAGATGAACTGCCCGAACGGCACCATCAAGCTCACTACGGAAATGCGCGAAACCGAAGAGGGAAAGAAAAAGAAGGTACTGGTGAAGTACGAGTACAACCTGGGCTCCTGCATGTTCTGCATGCTTTGCGTGAACGTCTGCCCGCACGACGCGATCAAGTTTACGAACGATTTCGAGAACGCCGTGTTCGAAAAGGACAAACTTGTGCTGACACTCAACAAAAAATAACGGAGGGCTTTCTTCCATAATATAAGACTATAACAATATGAGTATATCACTTCAAGAAATAGTGTTCTACGTCGTAGCAGCGTGCATCACCGTATTCTCGGTGATGGCCGTAACGACCGGACGGCTTCTGAGAGCAGCCACCTACCTGCTGTTCGTGCTTTTCGGCACAGCAGCAATCTACGGAATCCTGGGATACACCTTCCTGGGCGCCGTACAGTTGATGGTTTATGCCGGAGGTATCGTCGTGCTCTACGTGTTCTCTATCATGCTTACCCGCTCGAACAAAGACATGAAATACCCCGTCAGCTGTGCCAAGCTGCTCAGTGTGCTGGCATCGGTCATCGTAGGCGCGGGCCTCATGCTCTTCCTGGTAATGACAAACGGCTTCGCGCTGAATGTAATCCCGCAGGGCGACGAGCTTCCCGTAGAGAAAATCGGAATGGCACTGATGGGCATGGACAAGTATCAGTTCCTGCTGCCTTTCGAGGCTGTGAGTGTACTGCTGCTGGCCTGCATGATCGGCGCGATACTGATTGCGAGAAAAGAAAAATAAACGACTGTCCGCCCGCAGCCGGCTTAACGGCAGAATGGCGGAATACAAAAATTTAAAATTTAAAAAAATGGAAATACATGTCGTACACTATCTGGTTGTCAGTACAGTGATGCTGTTCTGCGGAGTCTACGGATTCTTCACGCGCAAGAACCTGCTGGCCATCCTCATCTCGGTGGAACTGATGCTCAATGCGGCAAACATCAATTTCGCGGTGTTCAACCGCTACCTCTTTCCCGACCAGCTCGAAGGACATTTCTTCAGCATGTTCGGCATTGCGGTAGCAGCTGCCGAAACGGCGGTGGCCATCGCAATCATCATCAATGTCTACCGTAACATGAAGCAGATCCTTACAGATGACATCACAGACCTGAAAGGATAGTGAACTTTAAAAACAATTCAAACTGAATAATTTTATGGAATATACAATTCTGATACTCGCGTTGCCGATGCTCAGCTTTCTGCTGCTCGGGCTTGCAGGCATGAAGATGCCGCACAAGGTGGCCGGTACCATCGGCACGATCTCGCTGGGCATCGTGACTGTACTGAGCTATCTGACAGCTTTCCGCTACTTCACGGCTCCGCGCACGGCTGACGGCACATTCGAAACGCTTATGCCGTGGAACTTCGAGTGGTTGCCGTTCACGGAATCGCTCCACATTGACATGGGCATCCTGCTCGACCCGATCTCGGTAATGATGCTCGTGGTTATCTCGACCGTGTCACTCATGGTGCACATCTACTCTTTCGGCTACATGAAAGGAGAGGTTGGCTTCCAGCGTTACTACGCTTTCCTGTCGCTCTTTTCCATGTCTATGCTGGGACTGGTGGTTGCCACCAACATCTTCCAGATGTATGTGTTCTGGGAACTGGTGGGTGTTTCTTCTTACCTGCTCATCGGATTCTACTATACCAAGCCTGAAGCCATTGCAGCCAGCAAGAAAGCATTCATCGTAACCCGCTTCGCCGACCTGGGATTCCTGATCGGTATCCTCATCTATGGCTACTACATGCAGACATTCGAGTTCGATCCTGCACAGGAACGTCTGATGCAGGCCGGAATGGTGCTGCCGCTGGCTCTGGGACTGATGTTTGTCGGCGGTGCCGGCAAGAGTGCCATGTTCCCGCTGCACATCTGGCTTCCCGACGCGATGGAAGGCCCGACTCCGGTTTCGGCTCTCATCCATGCGGCTACCATGGTCGTTGCCGGTGTATATCTGGTTGCCCGCATGTTCCCGCTGTTCATCGGCTTTGCACCTGAAACGCTCCACATCGTTGCCTACGTCGGCGCATTCACCGCATTCTATGCTGCCAGCGTTGCCTGCGCACAGAGCGACATCAAACGCGTGCTTGCCTTCTCGACCATCTCTCAGATCGGTTTCATGATGGTGGCGCTGGGCGTCTGCACCTCTATGGACCCGCACGAAGGCGGCCTGGGATACATGGCCGGCATGTTCCACCTGTTCACCCACGCCATGTTCAAGGCATTGCTCTTCCTGGGAGCCGGATGTATTATCCATGCCGTACACAGCAACGAGATGTCAACCATGGGAGGCCTGCGCAAATACATGCCTATCACGCACATCACATTCCTGATCGCGTGTCTGGCCATTGCCGGTATTCCCCCGTTCTCAGGCTTCTTCTCTAAAGATGAAATTCTGGCAGCCTGCTTCCAGTTCAGCCCGGCTATGGGCTGGATCATGACCGTTATCGCGGGCATGACCGCATTCTATATGTTCCGCCTGTATTATGGCATCTTCTGGGGCACGGAAAACAAGGAACTGCACGAACACCACACGCCGCATGAAAGCCCGCTGAGCATGACATTCCCGCTGATGTTCCTGGCACTCATCACAATCGTATGCGGATGGATACAGCCGTTCGGACACTTCGTTTCGTCTAACGGGCACGCATACGACATCCACCTCGACATGAACGTGGCCGTGACCAGCGTTGTTGTGGCTCTCGTAGCCATTGCACTGGCAACATGGATGTATGCGCGCGACAGACAGCCGGTGGCAGACATGCTGGCAAAACGCTTTGCAACCCTTCACCGCGCAGCCTACAAGCGCTTCTATATGGACGAAGTATGGATGTTCGTGACGAAGAAGATCATCTTCCGCTGCATCTCCACACCGCTGGCATGGTTTGACCGCCACGCTATCGACCAGTTCATGAACTTCATGGCCTGGTGTACAAATGCTGCCGGAGGAACTATCCAGCCGTTGCAGAACGGTAAGATCCAGACATATACTCAGTGGTTCTTCGGAGGTATCATTGTACTGGTGATAATACTTTTGCTCAGTTAATGTCCGGCTATAAACAATGAATAACGGAAGACGGTTCATTGCCGCCGGCAACGATTAACTGTTAACTATCAACTATTAATTCAAGAAAAGATGAATATATTAAGTCTATTTGTACTGATACCTCTGCTGATGCTGCTGGGACTTTGGATTGCCCGCAATGTCAGTCAGGTAAAGGCAGTGATGGTGGTCGGCTCCTCCGCCCTGATGGTGCTTGCTACATGGCTTACCGTCACTTATATCGGCATGCGCCAAGGCGGAGCCACCGAAGAAATGCTGTTCACCGACAGCATCATGTGGTATGCTCCGCTCCACATCTGCTATTCGGTAGGTGTTGACGGCATATCTGTGGTGATGCTGCTCCTGAGCGCCATCATTGTATTTACCGGAACATTTGCATCCTGGAAGCTGAAACCGCTCACCAAGGAATATTTCCTGTGGTTCACGCTGCTGAGCACGGGAGTATTCGGTTTCTTCATTTCAACCGACCTGTTTACCATGTTCATGTTCTACGAAGTTGCGCTCATCCCGATGTACTTGCTGATCGGCGTATGGGGAAGCGGACGCAAAGAATATGCAGCCATGAAGCTGACTCTGATGCTGATGGGAGGTTCTGCTTTCCTGCTGATCGGCATCCTGGGCATCTACTACGGTGCGGGCGGTGAAACAATGAACATCCTCGAAATCGTAAAGCAAAAGATTCCTACTGAAATCCAGCAGATTTTCTTCCCGCTGACATTCCTGGGATTCGGCGTGCTGGGAGCCTTGTTCCCCTTCCATACATGGAGCCCCGACGGTCATGCTTCAGCGCCGACAGCCGTGAGTATGCTCCATGCCGGCGTACTGATGAAACTGGGAGGTTACGGATGCTTCCGTGTAGCCATGTATCTGATGCCGACAGGCGCAGCCATGTGGGGTGACTTCTTCCTGATTCTGACCACTATCTCGGTTGTCTACGGAGCGTTCAGTGCTGTCGTACAGACTGACCTGAAATACATCAATGCGTATTCTTCGGTAAGCCACTGCGGCCTCGTGCTCTTTGCCCTGCTGATGATGACGCGCGTAAGCGCCACCGGTGCCATTCTGCAGATGTTGAGCCACGGACTCATGACGGCCCTCTTCTTTGCCCTCATCGGTATGATCTACGGCCGCACGCACACCCGTGACATCCGTCAGCTGAGCGGTCTGATGAAAATTATGCCGTTCCTCTCTGTAGGCTATGTGATTGCCGGTCTTGCCAATCTGGGTCTGCCGGGTCTGAGCGGCTTCATCGCCGAAATGACTGTATTCACCGGCTCATTCCAGGTGAACGACGTGTTCCACCGCGCTTGCACCGTAATCGCTACCATGAGTATCGTAATCACTGCCGTATATATCTTGCGCGTTGTAGGCAAAATCCTCTACGGAACCTGCCAGAACCCGGAACATCTGAAACTGACAGACGCAACGTGGGACGAACGTCTTGCCGTGATCTGCCTGATCGCAGCTGTAGCCGGACTGGGACTCGCACCCTGGTGGGCAAGCGATGTAATCAGCGGCAGCGTAGAACCGATTATCAGCCAACTGATGAGATAAAAGATCAAACTATTAACTATAAATATTCATTCATATCATGAACGGATTCTTATCAATGCAGGCCGAACTGGGAATGGTGGCAGCGATTATCATCATGCTGCTGGCAGACCTCATCCTGAAACGGCCTAACCACAAGCCGTTGCAGGCACTGGCCGTCGTCCTGACACTCGCGCTGACAGTGCTCTGTCTGACCGAGCCCGCAGGAGAGGCTTTCGGAGGAATGTATGCAAACACCTCCATCGCATCGGCTGTAAAAGCGATATTAACCGCAGGAACCCTGCTGGTGTTTACACTTGCCGGACGCTGGCTTGAACGCGAAGATACCAGCCACAAGGCCGGCGAATTCTATACGCTCACGCTCAGCACGCTTTTCGGAATGTACCTCATGGTCAGCTCCGGAAGCTTCCTGACATTCTATATCGGTCTGGAAACAGCCAGCATCCCGATGGCCTGCCTCGTGGCACTCGACAAATGGCGCCACCACAGCGCAGAGGCCGGAGCGAAGTTCGTGCTCAGCTCGATGTTTTCTTCCGCACTGATGCTTTATGGCGTGTCAATGATTTACGGAACGAGCGGAACCGCTTACTTTACTGATGCGGCAGCTATGCTGACAGGCACTCCGCTGCAAATTGCGGCCATGGTGTTCTTCTTTGCCGGACTGGGATTCAAGATCAGCCTTGTGCCGTTCCACGCATGGACTCCCGATACTTATCAAGGAGCGCCGACACCGGTTACCGGATACCTTTCAGTGGTATCCAAAGGTGCTGCAGCCTTTGCGCTGACAGCCATCATGATGAAGGTTTTCGCACAGATGGTAGAAAACTGGAGCCTGATGCTGGGCATTGTCATCGTAGTCACAATCACCGTAGCTAACCTCTTTGCCGTATTGCAAAAAGACATGAAACGATTCATGGCTTACAGTAGTATCTCTCAAGCCGGTTATCTGGTGCTTGGCACATTGGCCGACAGCGGACAAGGTATCGCCTCGCTGGTTTATTACCTGGCAGTCTATGTGGTTGCAAACCTGGCAATATTCGGCATCATCGGCATCGTTGAACAGCAGACCGGACGTACCGACCGCGACGCTTACAACGGATTCTACCGCACAAACCCGCACCTGACCTTCATTATGACGCTGGCACTGTTCTCTTTGGGAGGTATCCCTCCGTTCGCCGGCTTCTTCTCGAAGTTCTTCGTGTTTGCTTCGGCATTCCATGCAGGACACTGGCTCGTCGTATTCCTGGCTTTGGTGAACACAATCATTTCACTCTACTACTATCTACTGGTAGTAAAAGCGATGTTCATCACTCCGACAGAATCTCCGGCACCGGCATTCCGTTCGCCGGCTCTGGCACGTACAGGACTGATCATTTGCCTTGCCGGTATCCTGGTTCTGGGTATATGCAGCGGAGTTTACGACTGGCTGACCGGTTTGTCAATGCAATAAACAGTTCAGACAAAGCCCAAGGGGAGGCTTATTGATGACAAAAGCTTCCCCAACCTCTTACTTTAGAGGAATTTCCATAAAAAAGGAAGCGGAACCGCGCAGCACATTGTGCGGTTCCGCTTCCTTTTTATGTCTTGCTTTATGGCAAGACGCAATTTCCTTTGAAAAAAAATCTGGCAGGCCCTTTACAACAATGGAAGAAGCGATTCAAGAGCCATACTATGCGAACCTTTCAAAAGAATCAAGAAACCTTCCGGCCTGGTCTTCCGAAACAATTCGCCCACTGCTGCAGCGTCCGGATAATTTTCTACCGGAATATCCCCGGCAGACAAAGCAGAAGCAAACTCCGGCCCCACAACAATCAGCCGGTCGAGCCCCAAACCGGAGGCAAGCTCAAGAATACGGCGATGGTCACGGCCGGACGCCTCGCCAAGCTCTTTCATATCTCCCAAAACCGCCATCTTATGCGGTGCCTCCATCCGGGCAAAATTACACAATGCCGCTTCCATGCTCGTAGGATTGGCATTGTAAGCATCCGCTACCACACGGTTACGCTCCGTTTTGACCAGACGTGAACGGCCCTGTATGGGAACATAGCTTTCGATGCCTGCACAAATATCTTCCGGAGAAACTCCAAAACGGATTCCCACAGCGCAGGCCGCAAGCACATTCGGGAGGTTATAGGCCCCAACCAAGCAAGTATGCACTTTATACAATGCGTCCGGACAATTGCAGTCCCGCCATGCAAAAGAAAAACAAGGGTCTGACGATGCAGATTCCATGCTCTCTCCCCAAATGCGGACGTTGCCGGAAGTGCCGTATGCAACAGCATCCAGACCAGCAGCCATCATGCAAAGACGTGAGTCGTCAGCATTCAGAAAGATTTGCGAACCCTTACGCAAACGAAGAAAATCGTACAGTTCTCCTTTCGTGCGGGCTACCCCTTCGATTGAACCGAAACCTTGCAGATGGGCTTCTCCCACATTGGTGATGATCCCGAAATCCGGTTCCGCCACCTCCACCAGGCGACGGATATCCCCCGGATGGCTTGCCCCCATTTCAACGATTCCGACTTCATGCTCAGGACGAAGGCGGAGCAGAGTAAGCGGCACACCGATATCATTGTTCAGATTACCCTCTGTGGCCAATACACGGAAATGCCGAGAAAGAACCGCACGCAGCAATTCTTTCGTCGTTGTTTTCCCGTTCGTGCCGGTAACTCCAATTAGGCGGGTGCCCAATTTCCTGCGATGCTCGCGAGCCAGCAGCCTCAACGCATCCAGCCCGTCATCCACCAACAAGTAACGGGCAGAATCATCCGAAGGAATAACCCCTGGATCATCCACCACCGCATAGCTGCATCCGCCCTCCAATGCCTTGCCGGCAAAAAGATTCCCGTCGAAACTCTCTCCTTTCAAAGCTACAAACATAGCTCCCGGAACCGGACGGCGGCTGTCGGTCACCACGCCTCCCGGACAAGAAAGGAATACACGGTATAATGCGCCGACATCCGTCATCTTAATCCTCCTTTCCGCTACGTTGGAATTCGTCTATCAGGCTTTCGTCTTCAAAATAATCAATTCTCATCGCACGGCGCACATCGGCCATTGTCGCGGCAGCTACCTCTCGGGCCTGTTCACAGCCTTTGCGCAATATTTCGTATACCGAAGGAATATCTTTCTCATACTCGCTGCGACGCTTGCGGATCGGCTCGAGCGTTTCCTGCATCACGGCAGCCAAGAACTTCTTCACCTTCATGTCGCCCAGACCGCCGCGCTTGTAATGCGCCTTCAACTCATCCAGCGAAGGATAATCGGGCAGATAACGCTCAAAATGTTCGGGACGGCAGAAGGCATCGAGATAAGTAAACACAGTATTGCCCTCTATCTTGCCGGGATCGCTCACACGAAGATGTCCCGGATCAGTATACATTGACTTCACCTTGCGTTCCACCTCATCAGCGCTGTCCGACAAATAGATGCAGTTGCCCAACGACTTGCTCATCTTCGCCTTTCCATCTGTTCCCGGAAGACGCAGGCAGGCCGAATTGTCAGGCAGCATAATTTCCGGCTCCACCAATGTATTCCCATAGATGTAGTTGAACCGGCGGACTATTTCGCGGCACTGCTCAATCATCGGTTCCTGATCTTCGCCGGCAGGCACATGAGTAGCACGGAAGGCAGCGATATCGGCAGCCTGGCTCACAGGATAGGTGAAGAACCCGGCGGGAATCCCCTCGCCAAAACCGCGCATGCCAATCTCTGTCTTTACCGTAGGATTGCGCTGTAAACGCGCCACGCTTACCAGATCTAGGAAATAGAACGACAGTTCGCACAGTTCCGGAATCTGGCTTTGGATAAAGAGTGTGGTACGCGAAGGGTCCAAGCCCACAGAAAGATAGTCGAGCGCCACTTCCATCACATTGGAACGCACCTTGGCAGGATTATCTATATTGTCAGTAAGAGCCTGACCGTCGGCTTCAAACACAAAAATACGGTCGTACAGACCGCTGTCCTGAAGCTCTACCCGACGGCGAAGCGAGCCTACATAATGACCGATATGCAGTTTTCCGGTCGGACGGTCGCCCGTCAGAATAATCTTTTGCTTTTTCATTTTTCCTGTTGTAAATTTATTTTTAAATGCAGCAAAGATAACCAAATACTTTGTTTTCTTCAAAATAAATTCTTTTCTTTGCATATAATCCTTTGATTATCCAACCATAAAACTACGATACACGCATGAAAAAACAACTTAAGAAAGTCCTGGTACTCGGCTCCGGAGCCTTGAAAATAGGCCAGGCAGGAGAATTTGACTATTCAGGCTCACAGGCGCTGAAGGCTCTCCGGGAAGAGGGGATACGCTCCGTACTGATCAATCCGAACATTGCGACAATCCAAACATCCGAAGGCATTGCCGATCGGGTATACTTCCAGCCCGTAACACCTTATTTTGTAACAGAAATAATCAAAAAGGAACGTCCGGACGGCATACTGCTGGCTTTCGGCGGACAGACCGCGCTGAACTGCGGAACCGAACTTTACCGGAACGGAATCTTGAAAGAATATGGCGTGGAAGTGCTCGGCACATCGGTAGAAGCCATCATGAATACAGAAGACCGCGACCTCTTTGTAAAGAAGCTGAAAGAAGTAGACCTGAAAACCCCCGTCAGCCAGGCCGTATGCAACATGCAGGAAGCGCTTGAAGCTGCACGCAAAATAGGATACCCCGTAATGATCCGTTCGGCCTATGCCTTAGGAGGACTCGGCAGCGGAATCTGTCCGGACGAAGAGAAATTCATCGAACTGGCGGAGAGCGCCTTCACCTTCTCGCCCCAGATACTGGTGGAAGAATCCTTGAAAGGCTGGAAAGAAATCGAATTTGAAGTGATACGAGATGCCAACGACCACTGCTTTACCGTAGCGAGCATGGAGAACTTTGATCCGCTGGGCATCCATACGGGCGAATCCATTGTCGTAGCTCCTACCTGCTCGCTTACAGAAAACGAAGTGGAGCAACTGCAGACACTGTCAAGACAGTGCATCCGGCATCTGAACATTGTAGGCGAATGCAACATTCAGTACGCATTCAACTCTGACACAAACGACTATCGCATCATCGAGGTAAATGCCCGACTCAGCCGTTCGTCGGCACTGGCCTCAAAAGCGACAGGCTATCCGCTGGCTTTTGTAGCCGCAAAAATCGCACTCGGATATACGCTGGACGAAATCGGAGAAATGGGAACGCCCAACTCGGCATACGTGGCTCCCTCGCTCGACTACATTATCTGCAAGATTCCCCGCTGGGACCTGAACAAATTTGCCGGAGTTTCACACCGTATCGGATCGAGCATGAAGTCTGTAGGCGAAATCATGTCGATCGGACGCACGTTTGAAGAAATCATCCAAAAAGGCCTCCGCATGATCGGACAAGGGATGCATGGATTTGTGGGCAACGACCACACAAGATTCACGAACCTTGACGACGAACTGGAACATCCTACCGATCTGCGCATTTTTGCAATCGCCCAGGCATTGGAAGAAGGATACACAATCGAGCGCATCTACGAACTGACAAGAATTGACCCGTGGTTCATCGGCAAGTTGAAAAATATTGTAGACTTCAAGAATAAACTGCTTGCATACAATACGTTGGAAGAACTTACCCCCGAAATCGTGCGCGAAGCGAAAATTCTGGGATTCTCCGACTTCCAGATTGCCCGGTTCGTGCTGAAACCAAAGTCGGGAAACATGGAGAAAGAAAACCTGGCCGTCCGCGAATACCGCAAGAAGCTGGGCATACTGCCGGCCGTGAAACGCATCAACACGGTGGCATCCGAACATCCGGAACTGACCAACTACCTGTACATGACGTACTCCGTGGAGGGATACGACGTGAACTACTACAAGAATGAGAAATCGGTTGTCGTGCTTGGATCGGGCGCTTACCGTATCGGGTCATCGGTTGAATTTGACTGGTGCTCGGTAAATGCCATACAGACCGCACGACATCTGGGATACAAGTCAATTATGATCAACTATAACCCGGAAACGGTATCTACAGACTATGACATGTGCGACCGCCTGTATTTCGACGAACTCTCGTTTGAACGCGTGCTCGACGTCATCGACCTGGAACAGCCGCGCGGAGTCATCGTTTCCGTAGGAGGACAGATTCCGAACAATCTGGCGATGAAACTCTACCGCCAGTCGGTTCCCGTACTCGGGACATCGCCCATATCAATAGACCGTGCGGAAAACCGCAACAAGTTCTCCGCCATGCTCGACCAGTTGGGCATCGACCAGCCGGCATGGCAAGAACTGACCAGCCTTGATGACGTAAAGGATTTTGTCGGCAAAGTTGGCTATCCCGTACTGGTACGCCCGTCGTATGTGCTGAGCGGTGCGGCCATGAATGTATGCTACGATGAAGAAGAGCTGACCCGCTTCCTTCAGATGGCAAGCGAAGTGTCGAAAGAATACCCTGTCGTAGTTTCACAATTCATGCAAAACACCAAGGAAATAGAGTTTGACGCCGTAGCGCAGAACGGAGAGATTGTGGAGTATGCCATATCCGAACACATTGAATATGCAGGCGTACACTCAGGCGATGCCACGCTGGTATTCCCGGCACAGCACATCTACTTCTCCACTGCACGCCAGATCAAGAGGATAAGCCGGCAGATAGCCAAAGAGCTGAATATCTCCGGACCGTTCAACATCCAGTATCTTGCACGCAAAAACGAAGTAAAGGTTATCGAGTGCAACCTTCGCGCATCACGCAGCTTCCCGTTTGTATCGAAAGTGCTGAAGCGCAACTTCATCGAAACAGCCACACGCATCATGCTCGACGCTCCCTACTCACGTCCCGACAAGTCGGAATTCGACATCGACTGGATTGGAGTAAAGGCATCGCAGTTCTCGTTCGCCCGCCTGCAAAACGCCGACCCGGTATTGGGAGTAGACATGTCATCGACAGGCGAAGTTGGCTGTCTGGGCGATGACTTCAACGAGGCCTTGCTGAATGCCATGATTGCCACCGGCTACAAGATTCCGCAACAGAGCGTACTGCTGTCATCGGGCGCGACCAAATCGAAGGTAGACCTGCTCGATGCAAGCCAGATGCTCAGCAAGAAAGGTTACAAGATCTATGCGACGGCAGGCACGGCGACTTTCCTGAATGCGCATGGCGTACCGACCACTCCGGTATTCTGGCCCGACGAACGTCCGAACGCTGAAAACAACGTAATGAAGATGATTGCCGGACATAAGTTCGACCTGATCGTAAACATCCCGAAAAATCACTCGAAACGGGAACTCACCAACGGATACCGTATCCGCCGCGGAGCCATCGACCACAACATTCCGCTGATTACAAACGCACGCCTGGCAAAAGCCTTCATCGAAGCGTTCTGCGAAACGAAACTGGAAGATATCCGGATAAAAAGCTGGCAGGAATACAAATAAGGAAATGCCATACATTGCAAGGAAATCCGCCCTCAGGCCAAAGGCGGATTTCTAGCATTCTGAGGGTGTGCCGAAACAGATTTTGGCTATCAAAAAGCAAGGGAACGAGGTGAAACCTCTCGCACGCATCAATTCCTTCGCTTTGCTTTGGATGACCAAATGAAAGTTGATTTGTGCTTCGACACACCCTCCTTTGTCGCAAGATGCATATGCCTCAATATTTCTTCAGACATCTAACATCTTTACTTCAAGGCATTCTCTATCGCATCCATCAGCTTCCGGAACTCGTCCTTCGAGTATCCCACGGAAGAATATACCAGCTTTCCGTCTTTGCCAAACAAGTAGGCGCGCGGAATGGTCTGGTCTGCGAAAAGGGAATAAACCTTGCGCCCCGGATCGGCATACAAGGGGAAACTGAACTTCTTCCGTTCATTGTATTTCTTAAGCTCCGCTTCCGTATGTTCCCGGCCGACCACCAGCAACTTGAAATCCGGATTGTCCTTATAGGCTGGCCACAAGGATTTCTGCACTTCGGCCAGTTCCAGCTGACAAGGTCCGCACCAGGTGGCAAACAGACTGACCAGCACCACTTTTCCTTTCAAGCTTTCGGGAGTGACATCACCATAGCTCTCCGATTTCAACGTTATGGAGGGCATATCATCGCCCAACTTTACTTTATCTGCATCCGCCTCCTGCGCCAGGACATTTCCGGCAAACAGAAAGAATCCGCAAAACAATAATGCAAAAAACTTCTTCATCTTCTCTGTTGTTTTATATGAAACGGCACAAAGTTATCCGAAAACGCAGAAATATCCTGCAGGAGGCTTATCTTTGTAAACAGTTTTAACATTAAAAGAAATTCCGGATATGATGACATTCATTTCGTGCGCCAAGACGATGACCGCACGCAGCAAAATACACACGCCCGGCACGTCCGTGCCCCGCTTTGAGAAAGAGGCGGAAGCCAACGCGCTGCACATGGCGCAGTTTTCGCCCGAACAGCTCGGGAAACTGCTGCGCGTCAATCCCAAACTGGCAGCGGAAAACTGCCTGCGCTACCACAACTTCTTCTCCGAAGACAACCGCCCGCTTCCGGCTCTGACTTCTTATACGGGAATCGTATTCAAGCGCATCAGCCCAACGGATTTCTCGGAAGAAGACTTTCTTTTCGCGCAGAACCACCTGCTCATCACATCGTTTCTCTACGGACTGCTGCGCCCTTTGGACGGTATCAAGAACTACCGGCTTGAAGGGGACGTGAAACTGGCAGAAACAGGATACCTGACGATGTTCGACTACTGGAAGCCGCTGCTCACCGATTATTTTATCGGCGAAATCAAAAAGCAGGGAGGCATACTGGTCAATCTGGCCAGCGGAGAAATGAAAGAGCTTTTCGACTGGAATAGGGTATGCCGCGAAGTGCAGGTCATCACACCCGAGTTCTATGTCATGAAAAACCGGAAACCCTCTACCGTCGTTGTCTATACCAAGATGTGCAGGGGAGAAATGACAAGATATATCCTGAAAAACCGGATCGAAAGCCCCGAAGCACTGAAAGGGTTTGAATGGGAAGGATTCTCGTTTGACGAAAGCCTCAGCACTCCGCACAGCCCCGTCTTCACGCTGATGTAACAGCTGCTTCAACAATGTAACATCTCCGCCAATATTGACAAGGAAACGAAACACAGACGTAAAAGCCTATTCACCCCGATGATATAACGCTGTAACCTCGCTGCCCGATCTTTGCCGTCGGAAAAAACAAAGCATCGACTACAGCAATGAAGAGGTTAAGGAATTGGATCAGCGCAGCCGCATTCATGACACTGGCTGCCGTACAAGTTTTTGGGGCTGAAGAAACGGAAATAAACATCAGGGGGCGGATAAAAGACCAGAAATCAAAGGAACCGCTGATTGGAGCAACCGTCCAGATTGTGGGAAGCAACATCGCGACCGTCACAGACATCGACGGAAACTTCCAGCTGTCAGGGATAGAAGACGGAATCTATGACATAGAAATCAAATACGTAGGATACAAGACAGCCGTCAAACGGCAGGTAAAGATTGAGGACAACAAGATTACCACACTCGACTTCGAGATGGTTACCGACGACCAGATCCTCTCGGACGTAGTGGTAGTGGCCAAGGCAAACCGCGAATCGGAAAACGTGACGCTGCTCGAACAGAAACGTTCGGTGGTGGCTGTTCAGGCTGTCGGAGCCCAGGAACTTTCGCGCAAAGGGGTCAGCGACGCGCAGGGAGCCGTCACCAAAATATCCGGAATCTCACAGCAGGACGGCGTGAAAAACGTATTCGTCCGCGGTCTGGGCGACAGATACAACATCACCACCCTGAACCGCTTTCCGATACCCTCGGAAGACCCGGAATACAAAAACATCGCGCTCGACTTCTTCACGACAGACATCATCCAGTCGGTAGAGGTTAACAAGGCGTTCTACAGCAACACGCTTGCTGATGTGGCCGGGGCAAACATCAACATCACATCTAAAGAGCTTACAGGCGAAGGAAAGCTGAACGTCAGCCTGTCGGGAGGACTGAACACACAGACTGTTTCTTCCGACTTTCTGAAAATGGACGGAGTGAACGCATTCGGATTCGCCGGCAAAACCCAGCCGGGAGAAAACTTCGACGGATACAGTTTCAGCAACTCGCTCGACCCGAGCAGACAGAACCTGCAGATCAACCAAAGCTATGCCATCTCAGGCGGGAAAAAGTTCCGCATTAACGGCAACCCGCTCTCGTTCTACCTGGTGGCAAGCCACAACAGAAACTATACGCACTACGACGAAGAAGTGCGCAACACCACGACAACCGGAACCTTGTCGCAAGACATGAACGGAAACATCTCGCAAGTGGAAACAAACCAGCTTGCCATGGCCAATCTGGAATACAGCCACGACAACAGACACAGAATCGCATACAACTTCATGATGGTGCATGCCGCCAAAGAATCGGTGGGCGAATACCTTGGAATGGACAACGACTATCAGTCGTCTGACACATACGAAGGCTTCATGCGCCGCCAGCAGGCAAACGACAACCTGCTGTTCGTGAACCAGTTGAACAGCAAATGGGAACTGAACAAGAAGTTCGACCTGAATGCCGGACTCTCCTACAACACGATCAAGGGAAGCGAGCCCGACCGGCGCATCAACAACCTTTCGAAGACGGACAGAGGCTATGTTCCGATGAGAGGCACCGGCGTGCAGCAGCGCTATTTCTCGGAACTGAACGAAAAGGACCTGAACATCCGCATGTCGCTCGTCTATAAGATAGCCGACCGCTTCGAACAGAACTCCAACGTGCAGATCGGCTACATGGGGCGCATCATCGATGACGGATTTGAAGCCGCAGAGTACGACATGTCAGCCGTAAGCCAGTCAGTGTTCGACATCAGCGACGTGCGCTTTGACGACTATTACAACCAGACAAACTATCTTGCCAACAACTTCCTGCTGGACTATAACCTTGACGAATACAGCGTAAAGAAGAATATCCATTCGGCTTACGCGGAAGCTACCTACCAGCTGACCTCCGGCTTCATCGCCAACATCGGACTGAAATATGACGATGTATACATGAAAGTAGACTATAACGTAAACCGCGGAGGAAGCAAGGGAGAGCAGAAAATAGACAAGTCGTATTTCCTGCCGAGCCTAAACCTGCGCTACAACATCAACGACAGCCATACCCTGCGGCTCGCCGCAAGCAAGACCTACACCCTGCCGCAGTCGAAGGAAATATCTCCTTACCGCTACATCAGCGTAAGCTTCAAAAGCCAGGGTAATCCCGACTTGAAACCGTCGGACAACTACAACATCGACTTGAAATGGGACTGGTATCTGTCGCCTTCGGAACTGTTTTCGATAACCGGATTCTACAAATACATCAAGCGCCCGATCTCGCGTATCGAGGTGGCCAGTGCCGGAGGCTTCCTCTCCTATCAGAACATAGCGGACCATGCGACAGCTGCCGGCATAGAAGCGGAACTGAAGAAAGACCTGTTCGCACGCCAGCTCCCGGACAACGGCCTCAGCAAACTGAGCCTCGGAGTGAACGGAGCCTACACCTATACCCGCGCAAAGGTGCCACAGGCAACCGACCCGACCGGCTCACAGCTTGAAGGAGCGGCGCCCTGGATCGTCAACGCCGACCTGAGCTACCTGTTCCGTAAGGGCACGAAATCCCTGAGCACGGCACTTGTGTTCAACTATTTCAGCGACAGAATCTACACGATCGGAACGCAAGGCTATCAGGACATCGTTGAAAACGGAATCCCGACACTCGACTTCATCGCCTCCACACAACTCGGGAAATATTTCTCAATCAGCGTGAAGGCGCGGAATCTGCTCAACTCCACCCACCAGCTTACCCGCAAAGGAAACGCCGACAACAAAGAGGTTGTGCTGAGCAAATACAAGAGAGGAATGGACTTCAGCATCGGGCTGAGCTGTAACTTCTGATTATGACAAACAACTATTTACTAACTATTTTCTAACCAATTTTTATCAACATGAGAAAGCTATTTTTAAGCGCAATGGCACTCACGGCCATCGTATGCGGAATGAGTTTTACATCTTGCAGTGATGACGAAAATGCAACTGATCCGAATCCGGATGACAATAATCCGTCGGCCACTGAGGAAGCCGAAGACCTGCCCGGAGAAATCAGAGAAGACCTGACGCTCGACGCAAACAAGCAGTACTACATCAACGGAACCGTACACGTGAACGAAGGAGCCACCCTCACCATCCCTGCCGGAATGACCATCAGAGCAAGAGAAGGATTTTCAAGCTATATACTGGTTGAACGCGGAGGAAGAATCGTTGCGGAAGGAACTGCCGACGCTCCTATCACATTCACCGCTGATGACGAAACACAGGCAGAACCCGGATACTGGGGCGGACTGATTCTGAACGGAAAGGCACGGATTTCACACGCTACGGGAGAAAACGGAGAAGAGCCTGTGATAGAAGGCTCTACGGAAGTTGACACCAACTATCTCTACGGAGGAGGGGATGATACCGATAACTCCGGCGTTCTGACCTACGTCAAGCTGCTTTACACGGGCGCACGCTCAAGCGCAGACATCGAGCACAACGGCCTGACACTGAACGCCGTGGGAAGCGGAACAAAAATAGAGAACATCTATGTGGCTGAAGGCGCAGACGATGCTATCGAGTTCTTCGGAGGTTCTGTAAACGTCAGCAACCTGCTGGCTATAAACTGCGATGACGACATGTTCGACTTCACCCAGGGATATACCGGAACATTGTCCAACTGCTACGGAAGATGGGAAAGTGCATTCACCAGCACGGAAGAAGACCCGCGCGGCGTGGAAGCTGACGGAAATTTGGACGGAAACGGTCCCGACCACATTCAGCAGTCTGACTTCACGATCGAAAACATGACCATCGAAACGCTTTCTTCCACACAGTCAATGCAGGATGCCATCAAGATCCGCCGCGGAGCTACGGCAACCATCACAAACGCACTGGTGAAAGGTTCAGGAGCGATCGAAAACCTTGTAGACCTGACTGACTCCAAAAGCAACGCCGACAGCGCAACATCCATCCAAGTAACCAAGGAAGCTACCAATGTGGAGGCAGACCAGAACAGCTCGAACACCGGAAACGGAACCGTAACCATCGAAGCCGGACACACCGGATGCCCCACCGACATCTTCGGATGGACAGGCTACACACTTTAACTTGTTTTTTCCCTTAATCTAACTTTCATTCATCTCCGGTTGCCGCGAATCATCTTCCGGCAGGCCGGAGATTTTTATTTCTCCGCCCGATAAAGGCCAATCCGTTTCTTTTTGCTACATTTGCATCAGTCTAACATTAAAACAGAAACTATGTATCCTTTGAAGTTTAAACCAATCTTAAAATCCACTATCTGGGGAGGCAACAAGATCATTCCGTTCAAACATCTGGACTGCCAGCAGGAGCAGGTCGGCGAAAGCTGGGAGATTTCAGACGTGAAAGGCGACGAGTCAATCGTGGCCAACGGAGCTGACGCAGGAAAGAACCTGACGCAGCTGATGAATGAATATAAAGAAAAACTGGTGGGGAAAGAAAACTACGAACGCTTTCACGGGGAATTTCCATTGCTCATCAAATTCATCGACGCGCAGCAGGACCTTTCGATCCAGGTTCATCCGGATGACGAACTCGCGATGAAACGCCACAACTCAAGAGGAAAAACAGAAATGTGGTATGTAATCGGAACGGCGGAAGGGGCACACCTGCGCTCGGGACTCTCTCAAAAGATTACGCCCGAAGAATATGCCCGGCGCATTGCCGACAATACGATCTGCGACGTGCTGGCTGACTACCAGATTCATGCCGGCGACGTGTTTTTCCTTCCTGCCGGACGCATCCACAGCATCGGAGCGGGATCGTTCATCGCTGAAATCCAGGAAACGTCCAACATCACCTACCGCATCTACGACTTCAACCGGAAGGACAAAAACGGAAACACGCGCGAACTGCACACGGAACTCTCGAAAGATGCCATCGACTATACGGTGCACGAAGACTACCGCACGCACTATACTCCGAAACAGAATGAAGGAGTGGAACTCGTGAAATGCCGGCACTTCACCACTTCGGTGTATGACCTGACAGAACCGATGACCGTAGACTACAGCGAACTCGACTCGTTCGTCATCTACATCTGCATGGAAGGTTCCTGCAAAGTCACCGACAACGAAGGAAACGAACTGCAGCTGCGCGCCGGCGAATCAGTGCTTTTCCCAGCCACTGCCCAAACAATCGACATCGCTCCGGAAGGAAGCGTGAAGTTCCTTGAAACATACGTCTGAACAAACCGTCAGGCAAATCATACAGCAAGGCACAAAGCCACGGCGAAACGCCGCGTCTTTGTGCCTTGCGCTTAACATCTTATCCCGGCACGCCTTCCTTGTCCGGGCGTTTGCTCAGAACTTATACCCTACGGTAAAATAGAAAGCCAGGTTGCGCGTCTTGCTGTCGGGCATCACCTTGCACAGCCCGAACTCGCCGTCAAGCCCTACATTCCAGTGGGCGAAGTCGAGAGCCACACCAGCCTGCAAGCCAGCATCAAAGCGGTTCGCTCCTTCTCTGGTTACACCAGTCGGCAAGGTTGAATCTCCAAACGAATTCCACGAAACAGTCAGGTCTTCCATCTCAACGTCGTTCTTCCCTTTGACACCGTATGCCAGATATCCTCCGGCCGAGAACACCATATCGAAATTGGCAGGCGTTCCCACATGGAATGCGGCAAGCAGAGGCATCTGGAAATAATTCAGGTTGCAGTGCGCGTCATACCTCGTTCCATTGTCATGAAAGTCATAAGCTATGCCTTTCGACTCCCACATCAAGCCGGTCTGGAAAGACACCAGACCTGTCATCGGTATGTCAATGCCTACACCCACCTTCTGATTGAACAAAGGCGACGATCCGCTGGCATCCTTTCCCATCCAGGTGCTCATACCCAGCCCGAGCTTCATGCTCCAGCCCACTTTTGTCTGCGCCCCTGCCGTCAGAACCATGCAGAAGCACAATAAAGCAAAAAATATACGCTTCATAATCTTAAGGTTTAAAATTCATAATCAATGCCGATGGAAATGTTCTCTCCGTCCACCGTCACGCCGAAGCCGTCTTCGCCCATGCTTCTGTAGTAGTCCTTACGGTAGCCGGCAAATCCGACCTTCGTAATGAAGCTGAAGCTGTCGTTCAGCTTGATGGCAAGTCCCGGCTTGAATCCGATTTCAAAGCCGTTGTCCCTGTTCCCGTCTTTCACCTTGGTGGTAGAAATACCCACACCCATATCGATGAAAAGGCGGACAACCTTGTTTTCGTAATACGAATAGCGCGCGTAGGGAGCGATGGCAAAAGACCTCGTCTGCGGAGAATTGTCCCCTTTTCCGTTGATCGCTATTCCCAGCTCGCCTCCCACGGCCCAGCGCTCGCTCAAGTTATATCCGAAATCGGGAGCGATGGAGAACGAGGTCCTGTCAGCTTCCGTATTTCTCCAAAGGCTGATTCCTCCTCCCAAATACATTTCCTGCGCCTGGGCTGACACAAAGCCCAGCACGGCTGCAATTACCAAAAGAAACTTTTTCATAATTTTCTGATTTTAGTTTTTATACTGTTTGAAAATAATACATCCGGACAGAAACGGGCTCACTTGCCGTTTTTATGCCGGTTAGCCCTGCGGCGCCGGTATTCCGCCTTCATCTTTGCCGCGCCCGAACCATGCTGGCCGGTAATATACGCTTTCTTTTTCGCTTTCGTCTTCACCTTTTCTTCCTTCCCCTTTCCGGACGGCGATTTTCCTCCTCTGAAAACGATGCCATCTGTAAGAACCTTTTCAATATCCATAAATCAATCATTTAAAATAAACAATGCTGACATTTTCGGCTTCCGCAAACTCTTTCAAAAGGCCTGCCATATAGTTCACCGAGTCTTCAAGGCCTTCACTTCCGCTGTAGGCGTTCATGATGGCAAGCAGCCGGGACGTTTGCAGGCTGATTTTAGTCCGCTCGTTGTCGCTTGTAGGCGTACCGACCCCTCCGGCAGCATCCCGGTATACAGGCATCCCCTCGATGTTCAGTTCGCCGCGCCCGATACCCTCGTAAGGCTCTCCCGCCTTTCCGATTCCCAGCACCAGACGGTCGCCTTGAATCTTGTCGCGGTCGAACCCGCCAATCGAATGTCCGCTATAAATAGACGCCAGATTGATCAGATCGACAAGCGTATCAATCTGATACAAAGGTATCCCGCGCAAGATGCGGCGGCACAGCGCCTCAGACGAAGGCCGGTAACGGCTGGGGTCCTTGCCGCATTTCTTGTAAGCCTGGCGGGTGGCCTGTATGGCAGGAATCAGCTTGATCGAATCCGTCGTATACCGCTGCCGGTAAAGCTCGGTAAACTCCCCTATCCGCTTCCACAGCTCTTCGCTATAGGCCGAATTCTTTACCGAAGCAAACACCGCCGCCCCGCAGAACCGGGGCCATGCCTGCCTCAATTCATCAGAAACTTCTATCTTCAAATCATTCATAATCATCTGTTATCTGAGAACAAAAGTAGCGATTTATCCTGCACATTCAAACCTTTACGTCCATTTTTGACAATAAATGCGAGAAAAAGCCGCAATTTGCATCCCGCACGGAAAGGCTGGTTCCGAAGAAGGCGGACAATAGGCCGGTGCAGAATCGGCTTTCATATCCCAACTGATTCCAGCCGGTCCACCCATTACACTTCAAATGCAAAGGCTCTTAAAAATCGCAACTTGATGAAGATTTATAGCATACAGGCCGCATTCAATGAAAAATAATGAGTAACTTTAAAACCCGTTTCAATTAGGCAGAAGCCTCTTATAAGGGTGCATCAAAAGGCAATGTCATGCACGAAGTGAAACATCTCGCATGCATCAGCCTATGTTTCCGAGCCTTTCGCTTTGCCCAAGATGACAAAATGAAGGTTGGTTTATGTTTCGATACCCCCTTATGCAAGAATCGGCCAAAAGAAGTTTAACATTCAGATTGATATGGAAACAGAAAAAATGAAAATGAAGGCGGGCAAGCTCTACGATGCCAACTATGACCCGGAACTGCTGGCTGAAAGGGCTGCTTGCGCCGACCTTACCTACGAGCTGAACCAGTTGCGCCCGTCAAAAGCAGAAGAACGCGACGCGTTGGTAAGGCGTATTCTGGGAAAGGTGAATGGCAGCTGCACCATCGTATCTCCTTTCTTCTGCGATTATGGCTACAACATCGAGGTGGGCGAAAACTTCTTCGCCAACATGAACTGCGTGATTCTGGACGAAGCCGCGGTGAAGTTCGGCGACAATGTATTTGTCGCTCCCAACTGCGGCTTCTATACGGCCGGACATCCGCTTGACTCAGAACGCAGAAACAAAGGGCTGGAATATGCGCGCCCTATCACGGTCGGCAACGATGTATGGATTGGCGCCGGAGTCAGTGTCCTGCCGGGAGTGACCATCGGCGACGGAGCTGTGATAGGTGCCGGCAGCGTAGTCAACAAAGATATTCCTGCCGGGGTATTGGCCGCCGGAAATCCGTGCAGGGTGATACGTGAGATTACAGAGAAAGACAAGGAACGATACATCTGACAAAGCAAAACAGGCGAACGAGAAAGATTACTCTTTCCTTGTCGGATTGCCGGGAAAGGAAAACATCACACAAGCAAGCAGCTGTTGAGTTTATACCCAATCTGCGTTTCGAATAATCGGTTTGAACCCCAGCGAATTTAGGCGGCAATGCAGAACGTATGTTCCACACTGTGGAATCTGTAAACCGCATTGTGGAATGTATGTTTCACGATGCGGTTTACAGATTCCGGCAGCAGGCCGCGACAAATCCATGCCGGAAGTTTGCACTTCGGCAATTATTTCGTAGCTTTAAAACCTGTTTGAACTTTCTATCAAGACCGAAATGAAAAAGCCCGACGACTACACTCCCTACAAGGATAACTACTCAGAATCCGAACTGTGGAACAAGATCAAGAAGACGGCAAAGAAAGCCGGAGCAAAAGCGATATATGCCGTCCTGTGCTTCCATCCGGCATACTGCCGGCCGATTATCTCAGCAGCATGATGCCCGAAAGGATACGGCCGGAACGGATTCCCAGACGGCGGGCTGAAAAGAAGTCGGCCGGAGCATTGTAGGTGCAGATGCCGGAGAGTTCGACATTTTCCGGCAGGACTCCGGAGTCAAGCAACTGCATCCGGTTGGCTTCCCACAAGTCGATGTGCCATTTGCCGCGGCGGAAAGCGATCCGGTCCATTCTGAATCCGGCACTCCGGAACGCCTCATAAACCTCATCGCCCACTTCAAAGGCATCCGGCGAAATGCTCGGACCGATGCAGGCCGCAACGTCCTGCCCTCTCGTTCCGTAAGCGTCAGCCATCACACGCAGTGTTTTTGCCGCAATCCCGGCCACGGTTCCGCGCCAGCCAGCATGAGCCGCTGCCACAATCTTCAGGCGAGCATCGAAAAACAGTATGGGAACGCAGTCGGCGGTAGAAATACAAAGGCACACCTCCGGAAGGCTGCTCACCAGCGCGTCAACTCCTTCAAGCAAAACCGCCCGCTCCGATTCATCTTCAAGCAGGAAGCTCTCGTCTATGCAGCGGACCTCCGTGCGATGCACCTGATGAGGGATAACCAGACACTTGGGACGCACCGGCATCAGCGAACAAAGCAGCCCGCGGTTCTGCGCTACCGATGTTTCAGAATCGCCGCAACAGGCGTTGCAGTTGAACGAAGCGTAGTTTCCCCCACTGTATCCGCCATGGCGTGTAGTAGAGAAACAAAAAATGTCGGAATGCAGCCCGTTCAAGCCATATTCCAACATCCTTCTATCTTTAACAAACTGATATTCCATTACTTTTCAGGTTCGTCTTCCCAGTCCTCTTCTTCATATTCATACTCGAAATCATCCGGATCGTCATCCTCATACACATAATCAAAGTCTTCGTCCTCACCCAGATCCTTCAGTTCCTCCTGAAGCTTTGTCAAGTCCTTCGGGCGATGGACAATCGCTTCGTGGCGCACGGCTTCCAGACGGTTGCTTTCCTTGTTCAGCTCGTTCCACAACAGGTCTTTCAACTGAGCGATTCCTGTCCCGGCCACAGCCGAGATGAATACATAAGGAACACCTTCGGGCAAAGTCGGCTCCAGCATTCCGACAAGTTCGTCATCCAGCAAGTCACACTTCGTGATTGCCAGCACACGCTGCTTGTCGAGCATTTCCGGATTGAACGTAGCCACCTCGTTGAGCAGGATTTCATATTCCTTGCGGATGTCATCCGTATCGCCCGGCACCATGAACAGCAGCAGCGAGTTGCGTTCGATGTGGCGCAGGAAACGCAGTCCCAGTCCCTTTCCTTCGCTTGCTCCTTCGATGATTCCCGGAATGTCCGCCATCACAAACGACTTGCCGTCATGATATGACACGATGCCCAGATTCGGTTCAAGCGTAGTGAACGGATAGTTGGCTATTTTCGGACGGGCGGCAGAAACGGCAGAAAGCAGCGTAGACTTTCCGGCATTCGGAAAACCTACCAGACCGACATCGGCCAGCAGCTTCAGTTCGAGAATCACCATCATTTCCTGCATCGGCTCTCCCGGCTGGGCAAAGCGCGGCGCCTGCCTTGTAGCTGTACGGAAATGCCAGTTTCCCAGACCTCCGCGACCGCCTTTCAGGAGAATGACTTCCTGTCCGTGTTCGGTGATGTCGCACACATATTCACCGGTTTCCGCATTGTACACAACGGTTCCGCACGGCACCTCTATCACCTTGTCCTCACCGTCCTTTCCGGTACTCCGGCTTTTAGAACCGTTTCCGCCGTGTCCGGCAAACACATGACGCTCGTACTTCAGGTGAAGCAGTGTCCAGTAGTTGCGGTTTCCCCGCAAAATCACATGACCTCCTCTACCACCGTCGCCACCGTCAGGTCCTCCGTTTGGCATATATTTTTCACGGCGCAAATGTGCCGAGCCGCGTCCTCCTTTTCCGGAGCGGCAGTAGATTTTTACATAATCAACAAAATTCGATTCAGCCATAATCTTTTTTCAGTTACGAGTGACGAGCCAACGAGGTGACAAAGCTTATCCGGCCTTTTGTCACCCCGCACTTTGCCAACCCGTCAACTTCAATTTAAATATTTTCAATAGCCTTGCAGATATCGGCAAAGATACCGTCCATCGTGCCCAGTCCATTGATGTGGCGGTAAGTTCCGTCTTTCTTGTACCAGTCGATCAGCGGAGCCGTCTGCGAATGATAAACCACCAGGCGTTTCTTGATTGTTTCTTCGTTGTCGTCGGCACGGCCAGACTCCTGTCCGCGCTTGATAAGGCGCGTCATCAGCTCGTCTTCCGGAACTTCCAGGTCGAGCATCACAGACACTTCCTGTCCGCGTTCTTTCAGCATCGCCTTCAGCGCGTCCGCCTGAGCGATTGTACGGGGGAATCCGTCGAATATCACGCCTTTGCTGTCTTTCAGGCTGTCAAACACACTTGCCAGAATATCAATCATCAGTGCGTCGGGAATCAGCTGTCCGTTGTCGATATAGCCTTTTGCAGTCTTGCCGAGTTCAGTTCCGTTCTTGATTTCCGCACGCAGCACATCACCTGTAGAAATATGGTTCAGTCCATATTTCTCCACGATACGCGCACTCTGAGTGCCTTTGCCGGAACCCGGTGCGCCAAAAATTACAATGTTCAACATCTTTTTTACCTTTTTGTTATGTTATTATTACTGTTTCAGTCGATTACCGTATAAATGTCCCGGTAGTTACGTCCCAGTCCGTCATAGTCAAGTCCGTATCCCACGATGAAGTCGTTGGGAATCTTCATCGCCACATAGTCGAGGTTCAGCTCCACCTCCAGTTTGTCCGGCTTCACCAGCAGCGTAGCCACGCGGATGTCTTTCGGTCCGCGCCCCTTCAGCGTTTCGATGAGCCGCTTCATTGTCAGTCCCGTATCCACGATATCTTCCACAATCACCACCGTGCGTCCGGAAATGTCTTCATTCAGACCGACAAGTTCCTTCACTTTTCCCGTCGACGATGTGCCCGCATAGGAAGCAAGCTTTACGAACGATACCTCACAAGGTATATCCAGACACTTCATCAAATCGGCCGTAAACATGAAAGAACCGTTCAGCACACTCACAAACAGCGGATTCTCACCCTCAAGGTCGCGGCTGATTTCACTTGCAACTCTATGCACTTCACGCAATATGTCCGCCTCAGGAATGAATGTTCTGAAACGCTTGTCTTTTATCTGAATTTCTTTCATACACATTGACTGATTTTAAAATTGCCGCAAATTTACAGATTTTCCGACAAACCATTGCACGAGTCAGTAAGGTTTTAAACATATTTTCAACAGAACATATACTTCGTCTACCGCTTTTTTCGTACTTTTACCGACAAAATACGCCGCAGAGAACACAGAGCATCACTGACGTTTCATGTATCCTGTGCCCGCTGCCGGAAGAATTTCACTTTTATGCATGATTAATTAGCTAACGACATGAAAATCTTAACTTGCGCACAACAGAAAGAGGCTGATGCCTATACTATTGCCAACGAACCCATATCCTCCATCGAACTGATGGAAAGAGCCGCCGCTGCCATGACGCGGATCATCTGCTCACGCTGGGACACGTCCCACCGGATGATCGTGATAGCAGGAGCAGGCAACAACGGAGGCGACGCGCTGGCCATCGCGCGGCTTCTCGCCGACAAAGGATATTCCGTGAATGTGATTTTCTTCAACGTCACAGGAAAAATATCCGAAGAATGTCTTGCCAACGTGCGGAGGCTCGACGAAACGGCGATAGAAAGCTATACGGAAGTCACTAAAGAACTGACCATCCCGGCAATCAAGCCTACGGATGTCATCATCGACGGACTGTTCGGCTCGGGACTCGACAGACCGCTCGAAAAAGGATTCGCCAAGGTTGTGCAGATGCTGAACAGTTCGCCGGCACCCATCGTTTCCATCGACATTCCTTCGGGAATGATGGGAGAAAACAACTCTACGCTGAACCGCCCGAACATCATCCATGCAACGCTGACTCTCAGCGTACAGCTGCCCAAACTGGCGTTTCTGTTTGCCGAAAATGCCGACCTCGTAGGCGAATGGGTGCTGGTAGACATAGGCATCAGCAAGGATTTTCTTGAAAGAACTTCCACTCCCTACTCCATCGCAGAGGCTGAAGAAATAAGAAGCATCATCAAACCGCGCAAGAAATTCGACCACAAGGGCATGTTCGGGCACGGACTGCTCATTGCCGGCTCATACGGCATGGGAGGGGCAGCGGTGCTTTCGGCACAAGCCTGCCTGCGCTCCGGAATCGGACTGCTTACCGTACACACTCCGGTATGCAACCACGCGCTGCTTCAGGCTGCCGTTCCCGAAGCCATGACGGAAGACGATGTGCACGAGCATATCTTCGCCTCAGAAACAGACCTTGACGCATATCAGGCCGTGGCCGTCGGTCCGGGACTCGGACAGGACGATCTGACAGCCGAAGCGCTTTACGCACAAATCAAGAACTGCTATATGCCGATGATTGTCGACGCAGACGCGCTGAACCTGCTGGCCAGAAACAGCAGCAACCTGTCGAACCTGCCTGCCGACTCCATCCTCACGCCTCATCCCAAAGAGCTCGAACGCATTGTCGGACGCTGCTCCAATTCATACGAACGTCTGACAAAAGCCAAAGAACTGGCGAGCTACCTGCGCTGCTACATCGTGCTGAAAGGAGCATGGACGGCTGTCATCTCGCCTAACGGAAGCGTCAGCTTCAACCCGACAGGAAATCCGGGAATGGCGACGGGAGGAAGCGGCGACGTGCTGACGGGCATCCTGCTTGCACTGCTCTCGCAAGGCTACAACTCGTCGGATGCCTGCCGCCTCGGAGTTTATGTGCACGGACTGGCGGGCGACATTGCCTGCCGGCGCATGGGAGAAATCAGCATGACAGCCGGCGATATCATCGCCGCACTTCCTGAAGCCTGGAAACAATTGTCTGACAAAAACAACGTAAACCCTGAATAATATGAAAAAAGCCATTATCGCACTTGCACTGCTGGCATCTGCCGGCATACAGGCACAAGACATCTACACACCGGGCGAAGGTGAAGGTATCATTTATTTTCTCCCGAAAACACAGATAGTGGTAGACATTATCGCCACGCGCGTTGACTACAAGCCGGGAGAATTCGGGCTTTATGCCAACCGCTACCTGCGGCTGAACAATGTCAGCACCCGTCCGGAAACGCATTGGGAAATCAAAGACATCCAGGTGCGCACCGCCGGAATCCCGGATTCAACCAAGGCTTACATCATGAAGCTGAAAGACAAAAGTCTGGAATCAAATATCGAACTGACAGACCAAGGGATTGCAAAAGCTATCAACACCACTTCCAGCTATAAGGAGGAACAGCCGGAATACAAGCTCCAGATTCCGCAGAAGCATGAGAATGCACACCAGTATATGACGGAAGACATTCTGCTGGCAGGCTCTTCGGCTAAGATGGCAGAGCTTACGGCCCGCGAAATCTATAACATACGCGAGAGCAAAAACGCCATCCTGCGCGGACAGGCCGACACAATGCCGAAAGACGGAGCCTCTCTGAAACTGATCATCAGCCAGCTCGACAAGCAGGAACGCGCGCTGACCGAAAGCTTCACCGGAGTGACAGACCGCACGGACAAAGTGTTTACATTCACGGTCAATCCGGAAGACAAAATGAGCGACAAGGTTTTTGCCCGCTTCTCTTCCAGACTGGGCGTTCTGCAAGCAGACAATCTGGCCGGAGATCCCATCAGCATCAGCATAAGCAACTCGTCATCGCTTCCGGCACCGGTAGAAGACGGGAAGAAAAAGAAGAAAATCGACGGTGTGATCTACAATATCCCCGGCAAAGGCAAAGTGAGCGTTTCTTTCCAGGGAAAGACAAAATGGGAGAACGAACTCCAGATAACGCAGTTCGGCTACACGGAAGTGCTGGTAGACGGACTGTTTGACAAGAAAGTGAACACGCGCGTGGTCTTCAATCCGGTTACGGGCGGTGTGATCAAGATTGACAAAGACTGAAATTCATCCAGACAACAAATGCAACAGAAAAGGCTGTGTCAAAACAGGAAATGACTGTCAAAAAGCAAATGACAGCTGATTTTCATTTTGACACAGCCTCTGTTTTTATGACTTTACAACGCTTTCAGCCAGGCAGAAAAACGCGCACCGGCAAGCACCGACACTCTCCTTTCAGGCTTCTTAGGGATATTCAGTAAATGTCCCTAAAAAGTAAGATGGCATATAAAGTCGATAGAGTATAATCACTTTATATGCCATTATTATAGCCCTTTTTCT